>ERZ833963.4191-NODE-4191-length-9907-cov-32.659765_pt1 | contig 9907 bp, 10 predicted proteins | sample MGYA00519693_ERZ833963 | MGnify/ENA primary metagenome ERZ833963 (study PRJEB31850, sample SAMEA3708748) | human gut metagenome | biome: human gut; feature: human-associated habitat; material: faeces | place: China | collected 2014 ... | reverse complement strand
CAAAATGTTTATCTTTAATTATCAATCACTGTAAACCTTTTTCAGGACGGGACAATCCCCAGAAGGTGAAGAATATCGTCACCGGCTGTCCGGTGGCTGCCGCGCCGTTGGCCAGTACGAAGGTCGCCAGCGCTTTGTCCAAATCATCGCTGAACATAATCAGCGTCTTGCCCTTAGCGTCGTGCTCGAGTGGCATCGTGGATGCTCCGGATGAACCTTTTTCGATGATGACCGTATATTTCCCCTTCTCTTCCGAGTTGCTGATGAGCCGATTGCCTGTGGTGTCGCACCATGCTTGCGCATCTCGCGAGAATCCGGCATCGGTAGCGACTATTTCGATCCTTTCGCCTTCGGTGATTGAGTCGATCGCTTGCTTGATTTTCATAACCGGACCGGGGCATTGCAATCCGCATGCGTCTATTCTTAAGGTCTTCATGCGTTTGCTGCCGAGTCGGGTATCCGTATCCATTCGTCTGTCCATAGCGGTTGCGGCAGTCCGGGTTACGATCGGCTCGATCGCCGTCGAATAGGTCTTGTAACCACCCGACAGGTTCTTCACGTTGCGGAATCCGTGTCCTGACAGAATTTTTACCGCCAAGTATCCGCGTAGGCCGACGGCACAATAGACATAGATGGCTTTATTGTGTGGTAATTCGCCGAGCCGGCTGCGGAGTTCCTCGAGCGGAATGTTGACCGACCCGGGAATGGCCCCGAAGGCATGCTCTTCGCGGATGCGCACGTCGAGCAGCAGGATGTCGCTGAGATCGGCTCCTGCAATCTGCCGCCATGTCACTATGGGCATTGCTCCGCTGATAATATTGTTCGCCGTATAGCCCGCGATGGCGATCGGGTCCTTGGCCGAGGAGAAAGGTGGTGCGTAAGTGTGTTCGACTTTCATCAGGTCATATACCGTGCCGCCGTTTTTGATGATTAGTGCAATCTGGTCGATGCGCTTGTCCACTCCTTCGTAGCCAACGCATTGACCTCCGTAGAGTTTGCCGCTTGCTGGGTCGAACGTGAGCTTGATGGTCAGCGGAAGTGCATCGGGATAATATCCGGCGTGCGATGCCGAATGTGTCGTCGAACTGGCATACGGAATACCGGACTGTTTGAGCCGTTTCGCTGCGAGTCCTGTCGAAGCTACTGTCATGTCGAATACCTTGGCAATGGAAGTGCCTATGGCTCCTTCGTATTTTGTCGTATTGCCGAAGACCATATTGTCGGCGGCGATGCGTCCCTGGCGGTTGGCAGGGTTGGCCAAATAGTTCAGCCACGGTTTGCCTGTCAGTGGATGCGGAAATTCAATGGCATCGCCCACTGCGTAAACATCCGTTGCCGAAGTTTGCAGGTAATCGTCTACCCAGATGCCGCCCGTTTCGCCGATCTTCAGTCCGGCGGCCTTGGCCAATGTTGTTTCCGGATGAACCCCGATAGACAGAAGAACTATATCGGTTGTAATGCTTTCTCCGGTAGAGAAGAAAACCTCGATCTTTTCGCCTTGGCGCTCGAATCGTTCGACGCTGCGTTCGAGATAGAGTTTGATACCTTTTTGCGACAGGTGCTGGTGTACATGGGCCGCGATTGAAAAATCGACTGGAGCCATCACCTGATTGCCCATTTCCACGACAGATACTTCGGCTCCCGTGCGGTGCAGGTTCTCGGCCATCTCCAATCCGATGAATCCGGCTCCGACGATGACTGTACTCCCGATTCGGTGCGAAGATATATGCTCTTTGATCCGATCGGTATCTTCGATGTTGCGGAGCGTGAATATGCCTTCGATTTCTATGCCTTTCAAAGGCGGACGCACGGGGGAAGCGCCGGGTGAAAGCAGCATTTTGTCGTAGTTTTCCGTATAGGTGGATCCGTCTGCACGGCGTACTTCGACTCGCTTTTTCGTCGTGTCGATCCCGATTACTTCGTTCTCGACCCGCACGTCGATATTGAAACGTTTGGCAAACGAAGCCGGTGTCTGCATGAACAGTTTCTCCCGTTCGGCGATCGTTCCGCCGATGTAATATGGCAGCCCGCAGTTGGCGTACGAAATGTATTTACCCTTTTCGAGCAGGAAGATTTCGGCTTTCTCGTCTGTCCGGCGAATTCTTGCCGCCGCTGTCGCGCCTCCGGCGACTCCTCCGATAATGATGTGTTTCATGTGGTCTTATTTTTTAATTCATCGAATTCCGTTAAAAATCGGATCTGTATGATTCCGACCGCGACAAAGGTGTGTTTATTTTCTGATAAAACAAATTTCCACTGGAAAATAATTCGTCCTGTTGAGGTCGATTTATTCGGAGCTGTTCGTTTTGCAATCGGCGGGAAGAAAGAATTACTGAAATAAAAAAGATGCTCTCTTGGTTTTATCAAATTAAATTTGTTAAAATGAAGGCAAAAGTTTATTTTTGTAAAGTCGGAACAGGGAAACATGACCGGAATGAAGGAAAACCAGTCAACGAAGGGGACGCTCCGCCGCCGTCGAACCAATAAACAGGTGCAGGCCGATATTCTGTCGGCTGTCGGCCGGATTCTCCAAGAAAAGGATTTTACCCATATCACATTGATGGATATAGCCCGCGAAGCCAAAACGGATCCCAATGTCGTGCTGCGGCAGTTCGGATCTTTGGAACAGGTTTTCGACTGTTACATCCGCACGATTGATTATTGGATGCACGATTTGTTCGGCAACAAAGCCTTGAAACGCGGAGAGCGTTCCGCTTTGGAAAGGATGTTCGCACGAATGACCGATTTTCTTTACAACAGTCCGGAGATGCAGAGACTGCTGGTCTGGGAGATTACCGATGTAAACGATACGACATGCCGTGCCGCCGCAAATCGGGAAACGTACTATCGGGAAGCTTACGAAGCCTATGAACGGCAATTCGCGAGGGGGGGGGAGAAAACGCCGTTCCGGCAAATCGCATCGTTGCTGATCGCCGGTACTTATTATCTCGTCCTCCATCGGCATACTTCGACATTCGGAGATATGGATTACGATACGCCGGACGGTCCGGTCCGACTGAAAAAAGTATTGCATGAAATTCTGGATATGCTTTACGAACGGTTGGAACGGCCGCAAAGGGTAAGCGAGGCGATTCGCAGACTCAAGGAGCGGGGCGTGGACGAGCAGGTGATTCGTGAATGTTTAAAAGATCTTTAACTATTCTGTACGATGAAATGGTTTTTATGTGCACTCTGCTGTTTGACAGAGGGGTTGTCGGTTTTGCGAGCCCAGATCATGCCGGATTCCTCGGTGCAGATCTGCGCCTATTGGACTCCGGGAGACAAGTATGCCTATGAGGCTCGGGAGGAGAAGTTCAAGATAGATGATCAAGGCGATACGACGCTCGTATACCGACAAAGCGAACGGCGTGTATTCGAAATCCTTTCTCAGACCAAGGACCGTTACAAGATCCGTCTGACATACGGCGATTACATGACCACCGATAAGGAGGACCAGCTGGTGCACGATGCGATCGTGTCGGCCACGGGGCCTTGTGTCGTTGAGTTCGAGACGGATGAAACCGGTTCGTTGCTTGGTATCGCGAACCTCGAAACGCTGGTCGCACAGGCCGAGGCGTCTGTCGAACCCGCCGTGAGGGTTATGTGGGAGACGATACCTTCGGCGGAACGGAAGAATTTCCCGAAAAAGAATTTCCGCAAATATATGGCCCGTACCCTTTCCGATCCATCGGTCGTGATCAATGCCGTGAACGACGATTTGGGGCGCATGTTCTTTTTCCATGGGGCACGGCTCGATTCGACGCAGGTATACGAATTCGACGAGACGTTCGCTCCGCTGTTGGGTGGCCGGGATTCTGTGCGGGGAAAGACTTTGTTCTGGATTGACGGCAGACAGACAGATTCATACAGTGCCGTATGTAATACTTATACGGAAGCGGACGGCAGCAAAATGTTGTCCGCGACACTCGGACAGTTCGTGACGGCGTTCGGCGGAGAAAAGGCGATGACGCAGGCTATGAGAGACTCCATCGCCTCGGGAATGAGCGGCATCCGTTCACGGATGGAGCAGTTTTCTTCAGAAGAGATCCATTTGGATACAGGTTGGCCCCTGCATCTTTTTTTTGAGCGCACGATTTACATCGACAGAGATTTGGAACCGATGGCTGCGGCCATAGTGCGGCGTACGCTGGACATTATTGTCGAAGAAGAGCAAGAGGAAGAAAAACGGTAATTTGATTGTCATGAAACAGTTTCTGCTGTTGCCGATCCTGCTTGCTGCAGTAGCATCCGTACGGGGAGCATCGCTTGTCGAGGGCCGCATTTATCTGAAAAACGGCTCCGTCATCGAATGTGTCGGGGACGACCGGCTGCAGTTACCGAAAAGATTCGGGAAATTGACCATCCTCCGCGATGCTTTCCGGAAGACGAAAGCCAAAGAAATTTTCCAATCCGGAGAAATCGACTCCGTAGTCTGCTGGCATGCACAGTCTCCGGAACATATCCGCAAGTTCATTCCGGCGGAGAGTCCGGGGTGGATGTGGGTCTATCTCGAAACACCGCACATTTGCGTATGCATCTATTCGGAAAAAGGGTATGGCATCGATTCGAACGGAGGTATTCAGGTCTGGCAGAGGCAGGGAACTTTCAGCCAGTCGCGCACGGCCTACTACCTGAAAAAAACAGGCGAGAAGGAGTTCCTGACCGTTGGTGCCGCAAATCGGAATACAAAAGACGTCTTCCGGGAACGCATCGCCCGTTATGTCGGCGATGATCCCGAACTTGCCGAACGTATACGGTTGTCGAGCGCCATCCGCAGCAAAACCATACAGTTGCTGCGCGATTACGATCCGACGAAATATTGATTCAACTTATAAATTTAAACATTATGAAACGGTTTTTACTTTGTACTGCAACTGTGTTGGCCATGTTCGGCAGCATTTCCCAGGCTGACGCCAAAGATCCGGAAGATCAGGAATTCCGGCACGTAGTCGTAACTCTCAAGTCCGGGGAAAAAGTAGAAGGCTATCTCCATCGGGGATGGCATGCGGAAGGCGCTCTGCTGAAACAGGAGAACTATTCGTTCAAAATCACCAAGACGCCCGATGACAAAGAGCCCGTCAAATATACGGCCGATGACGTAGAGAGTGTCGAATATACAGAGACGACGGAGGAAAATCCGGACGGCATTCGCTGGGAGGCCCTCGATATTGCTGCTCCAGGACTCACGAATCGTTACCGCACTTATCACAGACTGGTTTGTGTGAACAAGGCCGGAGCGAATGCAACGACCTATTGGTGGAAGACGTGGACGACGGAACGAGTAGGTAACAGAGACCGCAGGGTGCTGACAACCATATACGGCATACGTTTCCACAATGATCCCGGCCGAATCGTCTATCCGTATATGTATGTCGGTACGATGTTGATGGACAAACTGCATCCCGGGCTGAAGGCATTTTATAAGAAATGGTTTAAAGGTGCCGAAGGCAAAATACGTAAAAAAGAGGCCGAAGAGAACGACGCATGGATACTCGATATGTACGATGCGTATCTGGCAAGCCGGCCCAATGAATGATGATCGATATTCAAATATGCTGAAAACATGAAAAAACTACTGGCGGTTTGGGCGCTTTTACTGGCAGCTGTTTCCGCGAATGCCGCAGATAAGAAATGTCCCGGAACCGTTCATTTTCTGGACGGCCGTACGCTGGAATGTACCAGCATTACGATTCCCGGATGGATCGATGCCGAAGTGTCTGTCCGGGTGCTTTCCGATGGAAAGAATCAAGCCAGGACGTTGGCGGCCGTGGAAATCGCTTATCTTGAACTTTGGCCGGAAAAGAATCCCGAAGCCAAAAACGAACTTTATTGCGTCCCGTTCATCAAGGAAAAAGGGAAAAAGAAGATTCCGGCAGCCCGATGGCTGGTACCGGAATCTTCGGGCAGGCATGTCGCCTTCTTTACCCGTTATCAGACTTACAAAATGTCTAATAAAGGGCTGGTCGGGATTGTAAACCCCAAATTGAATGTAACCGAACCGAGTGCCTATTTTTGGAAATCGGACGAAAAGAGCCCCGTATTCCTCGGCCAGTATCTTTTCTTTCAGAATTCGAACAAGAAAATGATTGCGCTGGTAGAACGCTATTTTGAGGATGATCCTGCCATGTTGGAGCAAATTCGTCAGCGACGTTGGCTCGGCAAAGGAGGCGGGGTTGCGGCGCTGTTTGCTTTCGTTGCGGAGCATTACGTCCCGCAACAGGAGCAGGAGTAGCGGTCGAATAGCATTGAATTGCCATGAATAAGTGCCCGATACTCCTCCTTTTCGTTTTCATGGTGACGGCATGCAGTCCGGAAGGAGAACATGCTCCGTTGCCATCGGAACCGGATGCCATAACCCTTGCGCCCGGTACGCCGTCCGTTAAGGAATTTCCGGCAATGGGCGGTTTGTGGGAGCTGCGATTCTCTGCGACGAAAGCATGGAGTGTTGTGCCGGCCGATCCGGTCCATGCGGAATGGTACCGGATCGAACCGGCGGAGGGAGACGACGGTAATGGGACGGTAAAGGTAACCGTATTGCCGAATATTACCACAGAAAAACGAAGCGCTGAAATAATCATCCGCTCGGGGCGGGCGGAACAGAGATTGTCTTTTGTGCAGCATGCTTCGGATATGGAGCCGTGCGGTGAAGAAGAGGTGCGCCGTTTCCTCGAAAAACTTTATCAGGATACCGGCGGTGACAATTGGCGCTTCCAGGAAAACTGGTGCACGGACAAACCTTTGTCCGAATGGGGATCTTCTGTCAAATACGAAGACGGGAAACTCTCGCTGATTCTCGGCGAAAACAACCTGCACGGAAAAATCGACTTGTCGGGGTGTACGGCGTTGGTGTCGCTTCGCTGCGCGAAAAATTCGCTGACGGAGATTGATGTTTCCGGTTGTCCGCTGTTGGAGGAACTGGACTGTACGAACTGCGGAATTTCCGGTCTGGACGTTTCCGGCTGTTATTCTCTCCGGCGGCTGCTCTGCGGTTACAATAGTCTCACGGAACTCGGTCTGTCGTCCTGTCCTTACCTGACGGAACTGAATGTTCCTTATAACGGGTTGGGGACATTGGACATTTCGTCATGTATGGCCTTGACGGACTTGAACTGCGCCGAAAACCGGTTGGAAAAGTTGGACATGGCAGGACGGGAAGGCCTTCGGATGCTTTTCTGTTATGGCAACCGACTGTCCGTACTGGATTTGTCAAAATGCTCCTCGCTGACGCTTGTGAACTGTGGGGCGAATGAACTGACCCGGCTCGATCTCTCCGGCTGCGAAAAACTCGGCCGGCTCTATTGTTACGACAATCGGCTCGAAACTTTGGACCTGTCTGATTTTGCGCCGCTACTCAGTGAGTTATATTGTTATGGAAATCGGCTGACCGAATTGGATCTGTCCGGAACCGATCGGCTTTCGCAACTCGAATGCTCCTACAACAATCTGCAACGCCTCGACTTGACAGGCTGTAAATCGTTGCGTATCGCGGGATGTGCGCGAAACGCATTGCGCTCGATAAGCCTTTTCGGTTGTGAAATGCTCGGACAATTGGATTGCTCGGGCAACTTGCTGGAGAATATCGATATTTCAGCTTGCCCGTATCTGACCGAATTGATCTGTACCGATAACCTGATTTTATCGGAGATACCGGAGTCGTTCGATCGACTGACTCTTTTCGAACATGATATTCGATACGAATACAGTGTGGAAAAAGATGCTGTCACGGGGCAAGAAAAAATCGTTTATATGGATCGGGGTAAGGGATGGTGGTACTCCGGAGAGCCGGATAAAGGATATCACGGCCGCTGATGTTTTTATTTGAAAAGGACGGGCGAATCGGTTGAGAGCTAAAGGTTATCGACTTTTCGGGTTTATTCGTATCTTTGCTTTCATGGACAGGGGCGAGATTATCATTTATCAGACAGCCGACGGTGAGACCCGTCTGGACGTCCGCATGGAGAACGACAGCGTGTGGCTGACGCAGGCGCAGATGGTAGAGTTGTTCAATTCGACCAAACAGAATGTGAGTCTTCATATAAATAACTTGTTCAAAGAAGGCGAACTTGAACGAGGGGCAACTGTCAAGGAATACTTGATAGTTCAACAGGAGGGACATCGCTCCGTGAAGCGTAAAATTGCGGCTTATAATCTCGACGTGATTATCTCTGTCGGCTACCGTGTCAAATCGCAACGCGGTACGCAGTTCCGTATCTGGGCGAACAAGGTGCTGAAGGAGTACCTTATAAAAGGTTATGCTATCAATAGCCAAGCGAAGATCGAACAGTTGGAGGAACTGAAAAAGACCGTCCGCCTGCTCTCCAATGTTTTGGCTGCAAAGGATGTTACGAAATCCGAGGCGGTCGGGCTGCTGCGCGTGATTACGGATTACACCTACGGCCTCGATACGCTCGACCGCTACGATTATCAGCAATTGGAGGTATCGGCCACTACATCTGAGGAGCCGTTCCGCGCGACCTATGAGAATGCGATGGAGGCGTTGCAGGTGTTGCGCGACAAGTTTGGCGGCAGCGCACTGTTCGCCCGCGAGAAGGACGAGTCGTTCAAAAGCACGATGGGTGCGATTTACCAGACTTTCGGCGGGCGGGATCTCTATCCGAGTGTCGAGGAAAAGGCGGCAAACCTACTCTATCTGACAGTTAAGAACCATTCGTTCAGTGATGGCAATAAACGCATCGCGGCTTTCCTATTCCTTTGGTTTTTGGAAAACAATCGGATTCTTTACCGTGCTGACGGTTCACGCCTCTTGGATAACAACACGCTGGTCGCCCTGACGCTGATGATTGCCGAAAGCCGTACAGAAGAAAAGGATGTGATGACGAAGGTTGTGGTGAACCTGATCAATAAAAACAATTAAAGCATTTATGAATGTGTCGGACTTTTGTTTGCTGATTTCGAGTACGGAGATCCAATAACGCAAGTTATCAATGCCATTGTAGCTATACCATAGAATTTTATTGCTATTTCAGAAGAAACCACCTCGCATTTTTTGCGAGGTGGTTTCTTTTTGTTACCCCTCGTGGCGGAAATTAGCAGGGTAATAAGATATATTATCCAAACTATTTCCCGCTACGATATTTGATGCTAAGTATCAAAGAATTAAAAAATAGAGTATCACCCTAAATTATGTACAAAAGGTAGAATCCAATTTCGTTAAAATTAAGTTTGGTACATTAAAGTATATAATTGGGGAAAATGTTTGTATTTTCAATATTTTGACTGATAGAGATATAAGTTTTTTTCATTCAAGAGCTTTTGCTATATTTGTAGATGAGAATAATTGATCTTATGGAGTGTATAGTTTTTAAATCGAATCAAAGTTATTCTTGCCGAAAAAAGTAGAACCAACAAATGGCTTTCTGAGCAATTAGGAAAAGATTCTGCTATTGTGTCTAAGGGGGGCAATACTACACAATCTAATGTGGAAATGCTTATTCAGATAGCTAAATGTCTTGAGGTAAAAGTAGATGATTTATTAAGGACTGAATAATTATGGGAACGAGTGATGGTTATGTTTATATATTGACCAATCCTAACTTTAAGGAGGACTGGATAAAAATTGGGAAAAGTTCCAGACCGGTAGATGTTAGGTCTAAGAAGCTGGGCAATATAGCTTTCAGTAAGTCGGAATGTGCAGTAATATAACAGATTATCAGGCCGTATATATAGCAGGTTTCTTGACCCGAAGATTGCCGGCAAACGATATAAACAAGCTTACTGCCTCTTTGCAAGATGCGCAGGTGGATCTCACTCCGCATCAGGTTGAGGCGGCTTTGTTTGCATTTAAGTCGCCTTTATCCAAAGGGGCTATACTTGCCGACGAGGTTGGTTTGGGAAAGACTATTGAGGCCGGTATTATCTTATCACAACATTGGTCCGAGCATAAAAG
>ERZ833963.4186-NODE-4186-length-9915-cov-3.959635_pt1 | contig 9915 bp, 10 predicted proteins | sample MGYA00519693_ERZ833963 | MGnify/ENA primary metagenome ERZ833963 (study PRJEB31850, sample SAMEA3708748) | human gut metagenome | biome: human gut; feature: human-associated habitat; material: faeces | place: China | collected 2014 ... | reverse complement strand
ACTTAAATAAATATATATCCCCTGACTAATAAAAAACACTTCTAAAACATTCATATTTTCATCAACCCTTAAATATATTATTACTAAGATAAAAAGGAGGAACTATGAATTCTTATTTCAAAACATATTTAAAATTTGCATTATTCATCCTAATCACCTTTACAATTACTAGTCTTATCTTAGCCTTTATTATCAATTTTATTCATTTATCAAATTTTATTTATCACCTGATAATTAACCTAATTGCAGCTATCATTATGATTATTTGGGCATTTATGATTGTAAAAAAATTTCCTAAAAATGCTATTTTACACAGCTTATTATGTGGTTTGATCTTTGCAATTGTGGCCATTATGTTAAACATCGATAACTTAAACTTTTTTAACATTATTTCTCGCCCATTTATTTTAATTGCAAGTGTAATTATTCTATCGTTATATAAAAAGAAACTAAATGCTCTTTAAATAAAAAAAACTAGCTATTAGCTAGTCTTCATCTATATTAACCTTTAAATTCAATATTTAAAATTTTAACATCATATGGTTCTGCAACACCTACTGTCACTATTTCATTTACACCATGACCAATCACCGCCTTAGCAAGTGGTGATTCATTTGAAATCTTACCATTAACAGGATCAGTTTCGAAAGAACCTACAATTGTATATTTTTCTTCTTCAGGATCATCTAAAGATAAATCTAAAATTGTAACTGTTGTCCCCGGTTTAACAACATTTAAATCCATTTGTTCTTCAGAAATGATTTCTGCATTTTGAAGCATATATTCAATTTCTTTAATTCTTTGTTCGATTTGAGCTTGTTTATCTCTAGCTGCATCATAATCAGCGTTTTCTGATAAGTCACCTTGAGAACGAGCTAATTGTAATTCTTCAATGACTCTAGGTCTTTCAACATTAATTAAATTATCTCTTTCTTCTTCAAGTTTTTCTACACCAGATTTCGTAAGTAATACTTTATCTTTATCCATTTTAAGTCACCTCGTAATCAATAATATAGCATATTTATATCTAAATATCTAGTCTATTTTTATGAATCATAAGCATATTTATTCAAATCATTTTGAATAAGTGCTCTTGCTACAATATTTAATCCAAATATTCCTAAAATCAAATAAACAAGAGCACGATAACTATCTACCATTTCTCCTTGATAAGTTTGAAAATTACTTAATCTCTCTCCAACTTTATACAACCAATAAAGTTCATATAAACCTAAAGTAATAATACTTAAAATCAAGACTTTAAAACCTGAAGAATCTTCTTCTCCAGTAAGTGTATTGATATCACTAGCAAGACAATAAAGCCAATAAAGTCCATAAATTCCAAACGTAACAATTGATAAAATAATACACATTGGAATACTACGTCTAGAAATTGCATAATCTACTCTTTATTGATTAAATGTTTTCGTTCCACAATAAGGACAATAACGTTCTCCATCTTTAATTTTTCGACCACAATTTGTACAATACATCTTTTACTCCTTAGCATCAATAACACTTGAAATCTTAGTAATTAAAAGATCGATGGCTACTGTATTATTTCCCCCTTCAGGGATAATGATATGTGCATATTTTTTTGAAGGTTCAACGAATTGTTCATGCATTGGTCTTACTGTTTCTAAATATTGATTACATACTGAATCAATAGAACGTCCTCTTTCTTCAATATCACGTTTTAAACGACGGATAAAACGTATATCAGCATCTGTATCTACAAAGACAAGAATGTCGCATAAATCTCTAATTTTTTCATCATAGAGAACAAATAATCCTTCTAAAATATAAACATCTCTTGGTGTAATTGTTTCAACAACATCACTTCTTGTATGTTGAGTATAATCATATGTAGGTTTAGAAATTGATTTTCCTTCTTTTAATTGTTTTAATTGTTCTACAAGTAAATCATTATCAAAAGCAAAAGGATGATCATAGTTTGTTTTCACTCTTTCTTCAAAAGAAAGATGACTTTGATCTTTATAATAGTCATCTTGTTTAATGATACATGTTGTATGACTTCCTTTAAAAAATTCATAAACTTGTCTAGAAATAGAAGTTTTACCCGAAGCACTTCCTCCAGCAATTCCAATAATAATACTATTTTTCATCTAAAATAACCTTCCTTCCCATATCGAACTCAAACAATGGTTGATCACATTTTAAATAAAGAATTTCCATTGGATGATTTGCTACTTCAACTGATTCTCTATCTTCATTATATATTTCTTTAACTTGAATTAAAATATTTTCATGGTGTGGTGAGAAAAATTCAATTTGATCTCCCACTTTAAAATAATTTCTTTGTTCAATCATAACTTCATGTTTATCTACATCATAACTTAATACACGCGCACAGAAATCTTGTGTTGGATGTTCATCTCTTTGATTATAAAGTTGATATTGGCTGTCTGGAAAATCTTTAAAGAATCCTGTACATAAAGCACGATTCGCTGCTTTTTCAATTTCCTTACGATAACCTTCTTTATTAAAGTGATCTGGATCAGCACAATAAGTATCAATCAATTTACGGTAAGTTGAAACAACAGTAGCAATATAATGAAGAGATTTCATTCTTCCTTCGATTTTAAAAGAATCAACTCCTAATTCAATAAGTTTAGGTAATTCATCAACGAGTGACATATCTTTACTTGACATACTAAATGGTACAATTTCATCATGATTCAATTGTTGATCCTTTTCAAAAATATCATAATACCAACGGCATGATTGCGAACATCCTCCACGATTGGCATCTCTTCTTGAAAAGTAATTAGATAACATACATCTTCCTGAATAATGGATACACATAGCTCCATGAATAAAATATTCTAAATCAATATCCACTTTTTCCCTAACTTCTTTTAAATCTTGATAATCCACTTCTCTAGCAAAAACAACACGATCAACTCCTAAATTTTCATAGAAACGAATCGCACTGGTATTCATGGTTGAAAGTTGTGTAGAAACATGAACTTCTAATTTTAAGTTTAATTTTTTAGCCAGTGACATGATATAAGGATCCGCTACAATAATGGCATCAACCCCAATTTCATCTAGCTTTAAAAGATAATCTTCTAACCCTTCTAAATTATCTTCATGTAAAATAATATTACATGTTACATGAATTGCCGCACGATGTGCATGCGCAAATTCAACAGCTTCTTTAATATCATCTAAAGAAAAATTAGAAGCACTTGAACGCAAAGAAAACTCTTTACCCCCAATAAACACTGCATCTGCACCATAGAGGATAGCCACTTTTAGTTTTTCTAAGTTTCCTGCTGGCGCTAATAATTCAGGCTTTTTAACAATGACTCTTTTTCCATTAATAACTTGACTAACTTCTCTCATTTTCTTCTCTCTTTCTTACATCAGAAATTTTATAAACAGTTGAATCAAATAAAAAACTATGATAGTAATGAACATTTGGTGTTAAACGATAAAGTAATTGCATCAACTCTATTGATTCTTTATTGTATGTTTGATTTTTAATTGCTTCTATAGCTTGTATATAAAGATGTGTAATTTCTAATAAATCTGTTTCATTTATATATTGACCATCAATATATAAATAATCAAAATCATTGAATTGATTAAGAACATCTAGTGCACACATTTGATTAGTTGAAGTAATGTGGGTTCCATATTGATCTTCATAAATATGACAATGGTCCTCTACACCATTGGCTTTGATTTCAATTTGTGACTCTTTATCTACATTAAAATCAAGATGTGTATACTCTTTATAATTAGACAATAACTTTCTTTTTGAATAAGCCATATATTCAACCCCATGTACTTGAACCATTGTTTTTAATTTACAATTTTGTCCAATCATTTGTTTTTCTTTTAGCGGGATTTCTCTTGCTAGAAAAGCGCCATCTATTCCTTGTTCTTTTAAAACAGATAATGTGAGATGATTTGTATTTAATGTTTCTGGATCATAGATTTTTTCAAATGAATATCCTTTTTCATTACAAATTTGTAAAACTCCAAAATCTTGAAAAATAATCCCATCTATTTGACATTCATTTAATTTATCTAAATGATTCTTTAAATCATCTAAATATTTTTGTTCAACTAACGCATTAACTAAAACAAATAAACGAATCATTGGATATTTTTCCTTTATTTCTTTTAATTCTATATAATCAACTGTTAAAGCTTGTCGGCATGAAAATTGATTTGTTCCTACAATAAAATCATGGACACCTAAATCCAAATAATCATAAAGGTATGATAAACTATTTATATTAATTATTAATGACACTTATTTCACTTCCTTTTTATTACACAAATTCCATCACCTACACCATAATAAGTGACTTGATATTCTTCATGATTGAAAATCCAATCTTTAAATCTTTTAATTTTTTTAACAAGTTGTTTTGTGTTTCTATTTTTAATATGATCAATATCAAAAATCATCCCATGAAAATCTAGATTATCAACAATGCAAATTCCATTTTTTTGAACTAAAGGCATGTATTTTTCAAAGAATTTTTGATATTGTGCTTTCGCTGCATCAATAAATAAACAATCAAATTCTTGGTATTTTAAATCATTGATATCAAATGTTAATGCATCATCATGGTGGATTTCTATTTGATCTTCTAATTGTTGTTCTTTAATGTTTTGAATGGCTTCAAGATAACGTGCATCATCTAACTCAATTGTTTCAACAACAAAATCATCTATATTTGAAACCATCATCATTGCTGAATAACCAATAGCACTGCCAATTTCAAGACAGCGATGACATTGATGTTCATTAAATGTTTGTATTAAAAATTCCAAACCCTCTTTTTCCATGACTGGAATATTTCTTTCTCTTGCACTTTTTTCTATTTCATCAAAATACTTCATTTTAATACCACTTATTACTATTTACATTTACTTGATGTTCTTGATATGTTTTCGCATATAAAACTTTTCCATCTTGTGTCGCAAAGAAATAATAATACTCACTTTCCTTATAATTTAAAACATTTTTTATAATTCCTGTTGAAATAGAACTAATAGGACCAACAGGTAAACCATTATATTTATATGTATTATATTTTGTATCTTTATTTAAATCAGTATGTTTAACATCAATTTTAACTTCTTGATTTCCATAATTAACAGTAACATCACATTGTAATGGCATTTGTTTATTTAAACGATTAATTAAAACACCACAAACAAGTTGCCTATCTTCGTCATTGACTGGTGACTCTCTTTGAATAATAGATGATAATGTCATAAATTGGTGAACTGTTAATGGTTGTGAGTTCACTTTAAAATCTAATATTTGTGTTTTATATTTTTCTAGATGTTTTTGTGTTTGATCTAACATCATTTTTGTAATACTTTCAATCGTATCTTCTTGTGTTAGAAAATAAGTTTCTGGTGCTAAATATCCTTCCAATGGATAATAAATACCATCACTTAAAATATCATCTGTTAAAAACCAATATTTTTTAATTAACTTTTGAAGATATGTTTGATCTGTCCATTTTTGAATGATCTCATTATATTCTATTCCTGTTTGTTTAGAAATAATAGAAGCGTATTCAGGAATTGTTTGTCCATCTAAAACTGTTATTTTAGTATTAGAAATATATTTTTTATCTTTTCCTTCAATTGCTTTAAAAATTGTTTTTAAATCCATTTTTTTATTTAAAATATAAACATTACTTTTAAAATCATGTTGATTCATTTTTAAATATATTTTGGCACATGTAGAACTTTTTATAAGTTTATTTTTATCTAATATTTTAATAATATCATTTCCACTACTACCTTTAGGAATAGTGACGATCACTTCCTTATTTTTAGAAGATGTAGCCTTGATTCCTTGCTTATAATATACAAAACTTCCAATAAACAAAGCAACAATAAAAATAATAATGCCTACTGCTATTTTAACTTTAATATTCAATTTCTTTTTTTCCATGTTGAGTCCTCACCTTGTATCATTATATGTTATTTTTTGTCGATATTCAACCAAAGAAAAAAGGCAAATAAATTGCCTTAGAAATTATTAATAAATGGTGTTAAGCAAACAGGCTCATTTACCATACAACTATATTCAGTTTCATAAACTTGTCCGCCTTTTTCCTTACCAAAACGATAAGATTCAACAATTCCACCTTTTTGACAAGCCACAACGATCCATTCATTTCCTTCCTCATTATAAACAAGCATATCTACTGGATCATAAGAAGTATCTTCAAAGTCAATATATGTAAGAGTTCCATCTTCATTGACTTCGAACAACACAAGAGAATCATGTCCTTTATTAATTGCATATAAATGACTATCATCACTATTAAACTTAATATCACTTAAAGAACTTACAAGTTCAGGATCATCATCTTTTGGATAACTATCGATTGTTTGAATTAATTCAAAGTTTAAATGATCATATTTATAAATACAAATTGTGCTGTTTAATTCATTCATTACATAAGCACGATCACCTTTTTGATTAAAAATCATTTTTTTAGGACCACAACCTGGTTCTAATTGTAATGTATGTACATTATCTAATGTTAATGTTCCATCTTCACCAACATCAAAGAAACATACTTGATCTAATCCTAAACAAACAACATAAAGTTTATCTTCATCTGGTAAAAAGCCCACATATGTAGGATATGGTTGTGCTTGTTTAACAGGATCTTTTCCACTTCCATTCAACTTAAAATGAGAAATACATTTTACAAGTTTTTTCTTAACAACAGAAATTACCGAAATTTCACTATTAAAATAATCGACACAGAATACTTTATCAGCAGTTTCTACATCACCATTTGCACAAGCATGCACATATGTCTTTCCTTTATCTGTCACACGTGAAGCAAGTGCTAATGTTTCAGCAGTTGCTGCATAAGAACAAATTCCTCCATCATCTACAGAACCCGTTCTATTTCTATAAGTAATACATGAAAAACGTCCATAATTGAATGCATAAACTGGATCCGTTGGTGTTACAAAATATTTTTTAAATATCAACTCTCCATTTTCCACATCGATTTGAAATGTATAGACTCCTCTTGTTTGTTTATTTCCTAAAGAATTAGCAAAAAAACCTTTCGTAATTCTTCTTTTTCCTCCAAATAAATTAAATGCCATTTCTTTCACCTCATTGATTATTCTAATTTCCTTCCATGAACTGTTCATGTCTAAAAAAGGAAAAAGCTAATTTTCATTAGCTTTTATGAATTACAATCTTCATCTTCTCCTTCACAATATTCAGTTTCATCTTCATCTTCTTCTGAAACAAATGATTGGAAAACTTCTTCAACTAATTCCCATTCTTCAGGAGTTTCAATTGGAAATAGTCCACCTTCATCATCAAAGATTGCTGCTTGTGCTTCTGGTTCATCTTTTTCTGGATCGAAGTAAACAACATATTGATGTCCATTTTCTTCATTTTCAAATGTAAATAAAATTTCATACTCTACTTCGTTTCCTAATTCATCAGTTACAACAATTGTATTTTCATCCATAACTTATCCTCTATCTAAGTAACCTTGTAAAATAGCAACTGCCGCCATTTTATCAATTACCTGTTTTCTTTTCTTTCTTGATACATCCGCAAAAAGAAGTTGATTTTCAGCAACTACCGTTGTTAATCTCTCGTCAACTAAGATCACATTGATTCCTTCAATCATTTCTTCTAATTGTTTTTTAAATTCAATTGAAATTTGTCCTCTTTCACCAATATCGCCATTCATATGTTTTGGCAAACCTAAAACAATCGTTTCAATCTCATTTTCTTCAACAATTTCTTTAACATGTTTTGCACATGTCAAATAATCATCAGGTTTAAAACGAAACGTTTCAACACCATGAGCAATCATTCCTAGAATGTCTGACATGGCAATACCACAAGTTCTAGACCCTAAATCAAGACCTAATACTTTTTTCATTATTCTTTCTCCAAATAAGATTTTACTAATTCTTCAATAATTTCATCTCTTTCAACTTGTTGAATAATATTTCTTGCATTTTTATGAGAAGAGATGTATGCAGGATCATTAGATATGAGATAACCTGCTATTTGATGTACAGCATTGTATCCTCTTTCATTTAAAGCATTGATTACAGTTTTGAGATTACTACGTATCATTTCTCTACGCATATCTTCTGAACTAAATACTCTTGTTTTTGTTAAATCTTCCATCTAACTCACCCTCTTTTCTATAATATATATTATAACGTATACTGTATTAAATTACAAAATATTTTTTAAAGCACCTTTGATTTTAGAAATATTATCATTGATAGCACATCCACCTTGAGCAAAGTCAGGTTTTCCACCACCACGACCGTCAACAACTTCATTGATTGCTTTAATGATATTTCCTGCTTTATATTGACCAACTAAATCTTTTGACACAGAAACAAAGTACGAACATTTTTCTTCATATTTTGAAACTAAAACAACGATTCCACTTTCTAATTGATCTCTAAAATCAAATGTTAATTGTTTTGCTTTGGCATTTTCTAATTGTTCTTCAACATAAAGAACTTTAACTCCATTGATTTCTTCAATATCATTTGCTTTTGATGCAGCTTGAATTGCATTTAATTTAGCTGATAATTGTTCAATTTCTGCTTTTGCTTCTTTTAAGTCTTCTTTTAATGCTTCTACTTTGTTTACAACATCTTTTCTATTTTTAAGATTTAATGTTGAAGCAATTGTATCTACTGTTTCTTTTTCATGAACCATTGCATTATAAGCAGCTAAACCGCTTTGTGCCACAATACGTCTAATTCCACTACCTACAGATTCTTCACTCACGATTTTAAATAAACCAATTTCAGAACTGTTTGAAACATGGCAACCACCACATAATTCAATAGAGTAATCTCCAATGTTGACAACACGAACAACATCTCCGTATTTTTCATCAAATAAAGCCATTGCCCCTGATGCTAAAGCTTCTTCTTTTGTCATATTTTTAATAACAACAGGACGTCCTTCAAAAACAATTTGATTAACTTTTTCTTCAATTTCTTTTAATAATTCAGCAGAAATTTTTTCAAAATGAGTAAAGTCAAATCTTAAAACTTTATCATCAACATAAGAACCTGCTTGGCTGATATGATCACCTAAAGTTTCTTGTAAAGCTTTTTGTAAAATATGTGTTGCACTATGGTTTGCTGTAATTTGACGACGTTTTTGTTGATCAATTGATAATGTAAAAGTATCACCTAAATGAATAGCTCCTTCTTTTACTTCAACAAAATGCATATGTTGTTTATTTGGTGCATTTAAAGTATTAACAACATTTGCATGTGTTGTCTCATTATCTAATGATCCAGTATCACCACATTGTCCACCCATTTCTGCGTAGAATGGAGTTGTATCAAAGATAACTTCTCCTTTATCAGTGATTTCATCTGTTTTAACACCATCTTTGAATAATCCAATAACTTTTCCTTGGATTGGTGTAGGATCATAAACAAATGTAGAAGGTTCAACAAAAGCCATTAAATCAGGTTTTTGACTTGCCATTGATTCATTGTTATCACGTGATGCACGAGATCTTTCTTGTTGAATTTTTAATTCTTCTTTAAAATCTTCTTCATTAACTGTTAAATTTGATTCTTCAGCAATTTCTAATGTTAATTCAAATGGGAAACCATATGTATCATAAAGTTTGAAAGCATCTTTTCCACTGATTTCTCCATTTTCATTTTTATCAATTAATGATTTTAATAATTTTTCACCATTTAATAATGTTTTATGGAAAGCTTCTTCTTCTTTTTTAACCATTGTTGAAATAAAATCTTGTTTTTCTGGTAAATAATCATAGAACTCTTTCATCATATCACAAACTAATGGTACTAAATCATACATAAATGCTTTTTCAATACCAATTTGTTTACCATAACGAACAG
>ERZ833963.4182-NODE-4182-length-9926-cov-3.150846_pt1 | contig 9926 bp, 2 predicted proteins | sample MGYA00519693_ERZ833963 | MGnify/ENA primary metagenome ERZ833963 (study PRJEB31850, sample SAMEA3708748) | human gut metagenome | biome: human gut; feature: human-associated habitat; material: faeces | place: China | collected 2014 ... | reverse complement strand
ATTAAAAACTTTTATATATAAGGTATTGCATCTGCATACTCTATACAACAAAAGTTATACATATAAAGATTTAATTATATATGTATTAGATAATTAGTTATCTGTTTGAATCGCTTCACGAAGGTTGATTTCGTGCATATCGCCAACAGAAGGTTCTTCTGCAGACATATTTTTTACAGTTTGTTTTGTAGCAAACCAAACTGCTTCGTTCATGTAATAACGCAATTCTTCATTAGATACATGTTCTTGATCTTGAGCCATGATATCAAGCATAGCATCTTCCAATGCTTGTGCTTCTTCATCAGTCAAAGGACCGCCAACGGCCTTTTGTTTTTGAAGCAATTCATTCATGCGATCAACCATGCTGCGCAATACATTGTAACCATAGCTATTTGTGTAACCTTGGTCCTTATCATATTTAGGGAATGTGTAATAGCTATACTCGTTTTTATTACGGTTTTCACCATTCCAGTTCAATGCAGTTTCTTGGCCATGTACATAACCTAAAGAATGTTTACGGAAATAATCAGCATAGTTATGCTTATCTTTAGAATGTAACCATTTAGCTTCTTCTTTAGTTAACGCTTGATGATTATTCTTTTTGCTTTCAGCTAAAGCAATATGTTTTTCCGCATTTTCCCATGCTTTCACAAATTCATGGATACCTTGCACAGCCTGAGGGCTAGCCACAGGAACCAATACAACAGAACCTGTTGTAGGCACTTTAGCCGGATTTGGTAAAAGCAATGGATCATCATATGTAGCAGATGCCGCATTAACATGGAATACGCCACTGCCGAATAATACTGCCGCTGTGAAAGCAAGCAAAGTGGATTTTTTCATTATATATTCCTCTTTTCTATCAACGAATTAAATCGGGTGGGAGGACCCCCAAAAGGGAATCCTCAACCCGTAATGTTCAGTATGAACGTATTATAAACCGAGTCTTGCCATCATTGCAGCAATATTAGCTTTCATTTGTTCATTTTCAGCTTTCAAATCAGCTACTTCACCTTTTAATCCTTGATTTTCAGCTTTCATTGCAGCAAGTTCACGTTGCATTGCATATGTAGAACTGATAGGTCCTTTACGATAACGATCTGCAGTTTCTGCTTCGCCGTCTCTGTTACCTACTTTCCAAGTTACACCAGCATTTGCCATCATATGACTATTGCTGCCTGCCCAAGCAACACCAGCATGTAACATCATGGATTCATTTTTGTAATGAGCCACACCTAATGCCAATGCAGAGTCGCCACGGTAGTTACCGTAACCTGCCATAATTTGAGTAGGTTCGTAAGGGTCATAAGCCATAGGTTTCAATGCGGACAACGCGGAGGACATTGCACCAACTTGACGAACTTCGTTTACAACATTATTCATGCTGTTTGCAACACGATTAAGTTGGGAACCATTAACAGCATCAGTAGAAGTGGAGCTAATTTCGCCTGGCGCTACGTTAGTAATCTTATTACCACCGTTGTTCAAGCCAGAGCTTGTTAAGGATACGCTGCCACCACCATTATTTTTGATTGTAATACCGTTACCGTTTGTCACAGTTGTATGACCGGAGTTATCCATAGTTGTAATGGAATTGATACCAGTAATATCTTTTGCCAAACGAACATTCAAGCTACCGTTGTTGTCAGAGATAACACCAATATTATTTGCAGTGGAAAGTTTGCTTTCATCAGTAACGCCTCCTTTAACAGTCACTTTTTGACCTAGGTCACGATGGAATGAACCTTTATCACCTGCAAAGTCCAAGCCAGCTTTCTTAAGGCCGTCGATACCTTTCTTCAAGTCGCCGATGTTAGCACCATTTGTTAAGCTGCTGCTATTATCAGCAATATTGTTAATATCTTCGCCTTCAGCATAGCCACTTGCCATGTTAACTACTTTATTACCGCCATTGTTCAAGCCGTCCTTAGTCAATGTTACTGCACCAGTACCATCTTTAGGGGAACCTTGACCTGCTGGAGGAGTAGTAATTGCAACACCGTTGCTGCTAACAGTAGTAGTTACTTTAGTACCACCCATGCCGGATGTAACTACCATGCCATCTGCAGTTGTTCTTGTGCTCTTAGTCCGTTTATCAGTAGTTACAACACCATCAGCAGTCAATTCAGTGGCCTTAGTTGGATTATCTACAAGTACACCTTTAGCTGTTGTTTGAGTTGTATTATTTTGATTATCGGATACTTTCACATTACCTGCAGTAAGAGCAGTCGTATTACCTAATGTATCAGTGCTTGTAACACCTACACCGTTTGTTACAGTAGAGAATTTCTTATCGTCAGTAGTGGTAATCACACTGCGTAAGTTCAAGTCTTTTTTGATATCTACAGTGTATGTTTTCGACTTATCTGCATTTGTTGTAGCTGTTACAGTTGTATTGCCGCTATCGCCAGCTTTCACTGTTGTAGTTGCTGCCGCCATGCTGCTCTTCAACTGTTGAACGTTAACTGCATCTGTATCATTTACACCAGCTGCCACGTTAGTAATCTTTTGATTATTTGCGTTTAAGCCTTCGTTAGAAATGTAAGTTTTACCGCCTACAGATACGCCCTTATCATCAAGAACAACTTGTTTGTTTGGATCGGAACCAACAGTTACGGAATCAAGACCTTTAAGGTTCTTAGCGAGTTTAACGTTCAAGTTGCCGTTTTCATTAACTACGCCAATGTTACCATTTGAAAGTTTAGAAGCATCAGATTCGCCACCTTTGAGTTCCAATGTTTGACCGAGGTCTTTATGGATAGCTTCACCGGAGTCGCCTTTGAAGTTCAAGCCTTTCTTAGTCAAGTCTTCAGTGTTTTTATCAATTTTGTTGTCTACAACTTTCAATTGATCTTCTGTCGCAGCTTGACCATTAGTAATCTTATTAGGATCCCAAGTTCTGTTAGTCAAATCGTTAACAGTACCAGAACCACCGTTGATAGTTACCTTACCGGAGTTGATTGTACCGTTTGTACCATTGATATTTACAGCATTAGCACCTTCGCCAGCTCTAATGATACCTGTTGTACCATCGAAATGAACTGATGTACTACCGGAGCCCAATGTCACTGTGTCTTTCAAGTTTACAGTGTATGTTTTAGCTTTTGTAAGATCGTTGATTTCTTCTTCAACGTGAATATTCTTGCTACCTTTTACCTTAGTATCGGACGCAGCTTTTACTTCGTTCAATTGTTTAAGGTTAACAGCATCACTATCTTCTGTACCAGCTTTAACATTTTTGATTTGCGTATTGTTAGCATTGAAGCCATTAGCTGTAACGAATTGTTTGTTGTTGATTGTCAAGCCATCGTTGTTGATAGTTGTTTGACCAGTTGTTACGCTGTTCAAGCCTGTTAAATCTTTTGCAAGTTTAACATTCAACTTACCGTTTTCGGATACCACACCGATATTGTTGTCAGACAATTTAGCTTTATCAGTAATGCCACCTACAACATCCAATGTTTGACCAAGATCTTTATGGATTACTTCGCCAGAATCAGCTTGGAAGTTCAAGCCTTTCTTAGTCAAGTCAGTGCTGTTGTCAGTGATTTTCTTATCAACAATTTTCAATTGGTCTTCTGTTGCAGCTTGACCACTTGTGAAGTTTTTGCCATCCCAAGTAATGTTTGTCAAGTTGTTTACAGTACCAGCAGCACCGTTAACAGTCACTTTACCGGAGTTGATAGTGCCGTTTGTACCATTGATAGTCACAGCATTAGCACCGTCACCAGCTTTTACAATACCTGTAGTACCGTTGATGTTGATTGCATTATTGCCAGAACCTAAAGTTACATTGTCTTTCAATGCTACTTTGTAAGTTTTAGCTTTTGTATTAGGGTCTACTGTGGAGTTAACATTGATGTTTTCGCTACCTTCAACTGTAGTGTTAGACGCATTTTTAACTTCATTCAATTGATTCAAGTTAACTGCATCATTGCCGTCAGTACCAGCTTTTACGTTTTTGATTTGTGTATTGTTAGCATCAAAACCGTTAGCTGTAACGAATTTCTTACCACCAATTGTTAAACCTTCGTTATTAATTGTTGTAGCACCAGTTGTTACACTTGTTAAGCCAGTCAACTCTTTAGCAAGTTTAACATTCAACTTACCGTTTTCAGATACCACGCCGATGTTATTGTCAGACAATTTAGCTTTATCGGAAGTACCACCTACAACATCTAATGTTTCGCCAAGATCTTTATGAATACTTGTAGCGTCATCGCCTTTGAAGTTCAAGCCCTTCTTAGTCAAGTTACTACCATTGTCAGTAATTTTCTTATCAACAACTTTCAATTGATCTTCTGTTGCAGCTTGACCGCTTGTGATATGGTCAGCATCCCAAGTGATATTTGTTAAGTTGTTTACAGTACCTTTAGCACCGTTAACAAGAACTTTACCGGAATTGATATTGCCTGTTACACCGTCAATCGCTACGTTACCAGCATCAATTGTGCTGTTTGTACCGTTGATAGTTACAGCATTATTGCCTTCGCCAGCTTTCACAATACCTTTTGTGCCGTCGATATTAACAGCAGTATTGCCAGAACCCAATGTTACTGTGTCTTGTAAACCAACTGTATAAGTCTTAGCTTTAGTAAGTGGATCTTCAGAATCAGTTACATTGATGTTTTTACCTGCTTTTACAACAGTTTTAGCTGCCGCTGCGTTATTGGATACTTCTTTCAACTGTTTAAGGTTAACTGCATGGTTATCCTCTGTACCAGCTTTCACGTTTGTGATTTGAGTATCGTTAGCATTGAAGCCGTTGCTTGTAACAAATGTGTTACCACCGATTGTCAAACCATTGTTGTTAATAGTTGTAGCACCAGTTGTTACGCTGTTCAAGCCTGTCAAATCTTTAGCAAGTTTAACATTCAATACGCCGTTGTTATTAACTACGCCGATGTTATTTTCTGAAAGTTTAGATGCATCAGCTTGACCGCCAGAGATTTTCAATGTTTGACCAAGGTCTTTATGAATTGCAGTACCTGCATCGCCTTGGAAATTCAAGCCTTTTTCTACGATTTCAGTTTTTGTAGTATCAATTTTATTGTCTACTACTTTCAATTGATCTTCTGTAGCAGCTTGACCATTAGTAATAGCTTTAGAATTCCAAGTTCTGTTAGTCAATTCATTAACAGTACCTGTAGTACCATTAATAGTCACTTTACCGGAGTTGATAGTACCATTTGTGCCATTGATAGTCACAGCATTATCGCCAGTGCCGGCTTTCACGATACCTGTTGTACCGTTGATATTGATAGCTGTATTACCTGCGCCTAATGTTACTTCATCTTTCAAGCCTACAGTATATGTTTTAGCTTTAGTTACATTGTCGATACTTTCATCAACTTTAATGTTTTTACCTTCAGCTACCTTTGTATTTGCTGCAGATGCACTGTTGGATACTTCTTTCAATTGCGCCAAGTTTACTGCATCGCTATCGATTGTACCACGAGCAACGTTAGTAATCTTGTTACCACCGTTATCCAAACCAGTTTTAGTAAGGGATACAGATGCATTGTTTGTAGCACCGTTGCTGATAGTTACACCGTTGGAAGTAACTTTTGTATCACCTACAGTTACGCTGTTCAAACCTTTAAGGTCTTTTGCCAAACGAACTTTCAAGTCGTTAGAGCCATCGGATACAACACCGATATTGTCTTCAGCAGTCAATTTGGATGCTTCTGTAATGCCACCTTTAACGTTTACTTGTTCGCCAAGTTTTTTATTGATTACATTACCGGAGTCAGCACCGAATTTCATGCCTTTATTGATCAATTCTTCTTTAGTCTTGAACAATTGGCTGCCGTTAATAGCATCTGTGGATGTAGCTGTTACAGCACCGTCTTTTACATTTGTAATAGTAGTGCCATTAGCGCCTTCCAATGTTACCTTAGTTTTATCAACAACACCGTTATTGATGTCGTATTTAACAGCACGATCTGTCAATTTATCTACAGAAGTCTTGGATGCAATGTTATTAATTGTAACTTGCTCTTTAACGCCTGCATGGTTTTTATCCTCTACGGTCAAGGATACTTCACCATTGTCGTTTACCTTGTAGGAACCGTCAGCGCTGGAGTTTCTTACAAGACGATAGTCAGTTGCACTGCTACCTTGTTGGGTAATTTGTTCGCTAACTTTTTTCAACTGATCTTCAGTCGCTGCACGACCGGATACGATAGATGTGGAGTCCCAGCTCTTATTATTCAAGTTAGTCACATAATTACCAGTTTCGCTTGCATGTTTCGTATTTTGAACAGTTTGAGCACCCATTACAACGCCACCAGCAGTTACTCTGCCTGCAGTACCATCAAGAACTACTTGATTGTTACCGCTACCTAATGTCACTTTGTTATTCAAACGAAGATCATATTTAGCACCTTCAGTGCTTGTAGCAGGAGTTGTTGTCAATTTGAGGTTATCATCGGAAACAGTAACTTTAGAATGTTTACCTGCTTCGATTTTTACATCATGTAATTGGCTACCATTTACAGCATCTGTAGAAGTAGAGGATACTTCACCAGCTTTCAAGTTAGTAATTGTTGTACCGCCTTGGCCTTCCAACGTAACCTTGTTTTTATTAACAGTAGTACCGTTAAGATCATATTTAACAGCACGTTCTGTCAATTTATCCAATTCAGTTTTGGATGCGATGTTATTGATTGTTACTGTATTTGCAGGGCTGTTAGGATGAGCTTCATCTTTAACTTTTAAATCAACCTTGTTGTTTTCTACAGAGTAAGAACCGTCTGCAGAGTTTGTATTGTTGATCAAACGGTAATCTGTTTTAGCTGCATTAGTAGTCTTGATTTCATCAGACACTTTTTTCAACTGATCTTCAGTTGCTGCACGACCAGATGTGATGGTAGGGTTTTGAACATTCCATTCTTTATTGTCCAAACCAGTTACATAGTTTTTATTATCGCTATGTGTACCTACGCGAACAGAACCTGCAGTTACGCTGTTCAAACCTGTTAGGTCTTTTGCCAACTTAACATTTAGATTGCCGTCTTTAGCTACAACACCGATGTTGTTGTCAGACAAAGCACCTGTAGCGCCACCTGTAATACCTAAAGTATCGCCAAGTTGTTTGTTGATTTTAACATTGTTATCGCCTTGGAAGCTTAAGCCTTTAGCGATTTTGTTAGTGTTATTTGTGATATTAGTAGTATTGATATCTTGTTGCTCTTTAGAAGCAAGGTTCGTCAACTTAACTTGTCTAGGGTTGGAACCATCAGCATCAGCAACAGTCAATGTCATGCTACCATCAGCAGCTACTTTATATTCGCCATTGCTACCTACTGCAGGGTTTGCAATCAAACGGTAGTCAGTTTTGGAAAGACCATTAGAGATTTTAGAGATATCAACATCGAATGTTTGATTATCATTACGTGTCAATGTCAATCTCTTACCGTCATTGGATACTGTACCAGATGTAACATACGTGTTTTTCAAACCTGTTACTTCAGCAGTCAAACCATTTGTACCGGTCATGTTAATCTTGCCATTACCGTTTGCTTCATACGTTGCAGAACCACGTTGCAAGTATTTATCGTATTTTGCAGCAATACGAGAAATATCACCGATATTAGCCGCATTTGTTAATGTATCACCGCCAGATTGTACATTGGTAATTTGATAACCACCAGCATTGATACCGGTTTTGCTCATAGATACGCTACCAGTTGTAACGGAGTTGAAGTTTGCATTATCAACTGTTGCAACTGTAACATTGTCTCCGGCGCCTTCTAATTTAATATTTTTACCAGCGTTAAAGTTCACTGTACGGTCTGGAGCTTTTACATCTTTAACCTTTTGGCCATTAACTTGAAGTTCCCAACCGGAGTTTGCGGATTTAATAGCTTCATGAACAGTGTTTTTACCTGTATCACCAATATTAGTCATGGTGATAGAACCGTTTTGGTCAACCTGAGCATTACCGCCCAAGATATTCTTATTGCTGTTAGCTACATTACCTACTGCATTAGCAACGCCATATAATTGGCTACCGTTAATAGCATCTGTAGATTGTGCGCTTACACGACCAGCAGCAACATTAGTAATTGTACGTTTTGTAGAAGTATTACCTACGCTAACTGTGGAATCAGCACTACCACCTGCATAGTTGTATTTCAAACCGTTAATTGTTTCACTAGCAGTACTTACAGGAGCAGCTGTTGCAGAATTAGCACCTAAGGCAACGCCACGAACGTGATTTACTGTTGCTTTGCTACCGAGAGCTAAGCCTTCGTTTTCTTGTACACTTGCTTCGCTACCGATTGCTACCGCATCAGTTACTTCTTTTTGAGCTTTAAGTTTAGTGATTAATTCAGGATTATCTTTGTAAACGCTACGATCACGTACACGTTCTAATGTACCAGCTTGAGCGCTTACGCCCAATGCGATGGAACGGGAACCAGTTGCTTGTGCATCATCACCGATAGCTACAACATTTTTCTTATCCCCATCTTGAGTACTCAAAGCACTCGCTTCACGACCCATAGCAATAGAGCCGTAACCTTCGGAATGAGCATTATTACCGATAGCTGTAGAACGTTCACCTAATGCCCATGCCGCATTACCTGCAGCCACAGAAGATCCGCCCAATGCATATGTATCATTACCAAGAGCAACGCCGGAACCACCATGAGCACGTGCAGAGTTACCTACAGCAACGGAGTTATTTACTTTAACAGTCGGGTCATTTTGAATACCGGATTCAGCATTGTTACCGATGGCAACGCCGTCTTTTGCGTAAGTTGTAGCAGCATTACCGATTGCCACTGCATTATCGCGGTAATGAGCAGCCGTATTACCGATAGCTACGCCTTGAATGCCTTTAGATGTAGCACGGTTACCGATGGCTACGCCTCTTACATAACCTTCACCTTTATAATTTGAACCTGATGCTACATACGCACTAGTACCCATAGCTACGCTATCTTCAGTATCTGATTTAGCACCTTGACCGATAGCAATAGAACGAGCTGCATTAGCTTGAGTATTAGTAGTTCCGTCATATGCTGTATACGGTGTACCTTTATCATCCTTCATTGGTGTTGGATTTGCAGAGCCAATAGCAATAGATTGATCACCTGTTGCTAATGCGGAGTGACCCATAGCCAAGCTCGCTTTACCTTGTGCAGATGCTGCCGTACCAATAGCTGCCGCATATTGTTCGCCTGCATAGGCTTGACGCATCATCGCCAAAGAGTTAAAGCCTTTTGCCTTCGCAGCAGAGCCAACAGCAATAGCACCGATTTGTTCAGATTGAGCATAGTGGCCTAAACCGATACCCAACGCACGAGATTGGGAATAGTCACCGATAGAAATACCAGACACAGAACCATCATTAGCACGGGCATTCGCATTGTTACCGATTTGGATGCCAAACACCTTATTATTTGTATATAAATATCCTTGTCCTGGATTCCCCGGTGTTTTGTAATCATACATTTGAATATAAGGAGAATTTTGGCTAGGATATAAATATGTAAACCCACCATCATTAGGACCTTCACCAGGAGCCAAAGAAAGACCTCTGTTAGGTGCGGCATCAACACCCGAAATCAACCCGCTACCACAGGTCAAAACCATAGCCGCCAAGCCAACTTTTACCGAAGCTTTAGCGGAATTACTAACAAAGCTTTTGGAGCCACGAGTATGGCTTTTTGCAATTTCAGATACAACGACATATGCGCCTCGTACCTGACTCCAAATTACCCTATAAATACGATTCATTTAGTAGTACCTACCTTTCACACAGTTTTATAAGGGATTCTAAAACCAACACTAAAACACTAAAAATAATAAAATTTTCATCAAAAATTTAATTACTATACATATAAAATATCAGATTAGTTTATGAATGTAAATATATTTTTTTCACATTTCGCTCATTTATTTTCAGAACTTTAAAC
>ERZ833963.4175-NODE-4175-length-9948-cov-96.468311_pt1 | contig 9948 bp, 15 predicted proteins | sample MGYA00519693_ERZ833963 | MGnify/ENA primary metagenome ERZ833963 (study PRJEB31850, sample SAMEA3708748) | human gut metagenome | biome: human gut; feature: human-associated habitat; material: faeces | place: China | collected 2014 ... | reverse complement strand
GAACAGTTAATAAACAATAAATATTTTCCGATTATTTGGAAAGCAACATAGAAGAGAGGAGAGCTTTACCATGAGGCTGATGATGCCACATTGACGACTAATGACCTGATTGATGTGCTGGGTGTATCCAAGGCAACGCTGAACCGTCTGCGCCAGAGAAGATTGATTCCCTTCCGGTACATCTCGGCCAACCAGGTGGTCTATCCCTACAGAGAAATTGTCAAGGAAATCATGATGGGCCGCATTACTTTCAAGGGGCTCTCCAAGATGGATGCCCTGCAGCGTCTGCAGGCTTTCCGGGAGACGATTCCCTTGCATTGCATCACTCCCAACAGCCTTGGGAACCAAGTCGAATACCGTTAAAGGGATAGTAGCTCATGAATTACAGAGACAGTATACTGATGAGAACCCAGAGGGGATTGGATGTATTCAACTACTACATGCCCTTCAAGGTTACACCGAAGAAAAAATTCAAGAGCCCGTTCTACAATGACACCAAGCCTTCCTGTCACGTATATCTGGACCCTAAGACCGGCTACTACCGTTATATGGATTTTGGAGCACCGGAATACTCCGGCGACTGCTTTTGGTTCGTCGCCACAATGTTCAACTATGACATGAAGAATGACTTCAGGCTCATCCTCTCCAAGATAGACCGGGACCTTGGGCTATGCATTTCCATGGACAGCCCAAGGTGCGGGAATGATGCAAAGGCAGTTCCTCCCAGAAAGCCACAGCCGTCCAGTCCGGAACCGGCAAGAGCTTCGGCCGCCAGCAGAAACGTGACCAAGAAGGCGAAAGTGACGGAAAAGGATTTCAGCGACACAGAACTGGGCTATTGGGCGAAATATGGCATCGGCAAGGAGACGCTCAGCCGTTTCCATGTCACGAGCGTTGTACGATACTCAAGTGTCAACGACGAGGGAAGGCCTTACTCCTTTGGCTCTTCCGAACGCGAGCTGATGTTCGCTTACCATGTGGGCAGCAGCATAAAGGTGTACCGGCCGTTCAGCAAGCCCCGGTTCCTGTACGCAAGTTCCTCGGGCTCGGATTACATCTTCGGAATGGAGCAGCTGCCGCCAAGGGACAATATCGTGTTCATAACGGGTGGGGAAAAAGATGTCATGAGTCTGGCGGCGCATGGCTTCAACGCCATCACTTTTAACAGTGAGACGGCAAAGGTGCCGAAGACAATACTGGAGAGCATCAAGAGGCGGTTCAAGCACATCGTGCTCCTCTACGACATGGACGAGACGGGAGTGAAGTACTCCCGGGATATTCAGATGGCTAACGCTGAACTTGGGCTTCTCAGGATGGAGCTGCCCCTGAGTGGCGCAAAGGACAGCAAGGATGTGTCTGACTTCTTTGCAAGTGGCGGGACGACCGAAGAGATCAACAGTCTGTTCATGTCCATCATCAAGGAGAAGCATGAGCAGACGGCCAGCTTGCTGAAATGCTGTGAGCTTGACTACGACAATCCGCCGGAGCTGTCCAGAATGGTGGTGGGGGTTAACGGCGTGCCGATAGGAAGCTGCGGTAATCTGCTTTGCGTGACGGGAGGAGAGGGCGTAGGGAAAAGCCACTACATCTCTTCCATCATTGCGGGTGCATTGTCGAAGGATGAGTTGGACAAGGACATGACACTTGGACTGGATATTGCAAAGAACAGGCATCAGAAGGCCGTTCTGCTGTTTGACACGGAACAGTCAGAGGCTCAGCTATACAAGAACGTATCCATGATATTGAAAAGAAGCGGCTTTGACTCCAAGCCGGAGCATTTTCATCCGATCTACATGACGGCCATGTCCCGGAACGAGCGGCTGACGCTGATCAGGGATGCGCTTGATATGCTGTACTATCGGCACAAGGGCATACAGATTGTGGTGATTGACGGTGTCGCGGATCTTGTCAGGTCTGCCAACGATGAGCAGGAGAGCATCAGCATTGTGGATGATCTCTACAAACTGGCAGACATCTACAATACCTGTATTGTCTGCGTGCTGCACTTCGTGCCGAACGGTTTCAAGCTGCGAGGTCATCTTGGCTCGGAACTGCAGCGGAAGTCATCTGGTATCCTGTCTATAGAAAAAGATGAGATTGGCAACTTCTCGGTGGTAAAGGCGATGAAGGTACGTGATGGAAGTCCGCTTGATGTTCCCCTGATGAAATTCGGATGGGACAAGGAGAAGGACATGTTCGTCTACCTGGGTGAGAAGTCCAAGGATGAGAAAGAGAAGTGGAAGGAAACGGAATTGAAGGAGGTGGCAAAAAGTATCTTCAAACAGGAGGGTCCCATGTCCTACGCACGGTTGGTCAATATGGTGATGGACAATATGGACGTAAAGGAGCGGACAGCCAAGAAGTACGTTTCCATCATGAAGGAGAGAGGCATCATTATGCAAGGCGGCAATTCTAATTACAACATCGGGAAGCTATGATACAAGAGAACCATGTGGATACATTCCATGCGATTATGGATAAGCTGAGGGTAATGGAGGACAAATTGAACCGGCATTCCGAGCTGCTCAGAGATCTCAAGACTATGAATGAAAGAGACGGGTATCTTGATATTGTGGAAGTAGCACGGCTCTTCCGCGTAGAGCAGAAAACAGTATACAACTGGGTCTGCGCGGGCAAGATCCCCTCCAAGAAGCTCAATGGGAGGCTGCTCTTTCCAAGACTTCAAATCGAGAAACTCATAGATGGTAAGTAAAGTGCTGACTTTGTTTTAGTTCTTACTAATGCACATTAAGGGGCCCGGTAACCGTCTTCATGGGTACTGGGCTTCTCTTTAGTAATATTTGACTGTTGAAGCTTCGTTCTTTAGCACTATTACAGCATTCAGGAATGAATAAAATTTAATACTTTACGTATTTTTGATAATTTTACATATTATTTTCTTATGAGTGGCGTCGCAGCACTATTGGTGGTATTGTAGAATTATGTGCATTCGCAATTAATCCCCACTTTTGCAGACATGGACATCATTTTTTCTAAAACGCTATTGCGACTCTTGAAAGAAAGAGGTCATGGGAATGCCAAAGAATTCCTGGGTGCGCCTAATAAAGATTACAGCAATTTGCTTAAATTGTTGCGGTGCGATTCTAACATGAAGTTTGAGTCCTTGGACTATGTGGCTAAATGCATGGATCTCTATCCTTATATTACCATGATTCCACGTGAGTATTTGCCGGAGGAAAGCTTCAAGCTGCTCCTTGAGAAGTACGGACTTTGTTACAATGTTAAGGAGGGGCAGGGTGCATACCTGCTGACGAATATTGTCGAAGGCTTGAAAAATGATGGTCAGTTGGATGCCTTATCTCCTTTCCCATTATTGGCAGTAAAAGAAGTACTGGTGGATTCCCAGGTTCATGGTAACCTTGGTGAAGCCGCCGATATACTTATGGATGCGTTAATCAGGATTAACAAGATTAATCATCCAGATCGATAATGGTCCCGTAATCATAGTCAGGGTAATCTACTATCAGGCTTTCCCGTTCTCATGTTCAAAGTATTTCCAACGCGTATCTTTTTATAGTAATGCCCTAATCAAATATGAAGGTCAGGACGGAAAGTAAAAGACATAAGGTTATTGCCTACTGTGATTAACATGATAATGTGGGGAGGGGAACAGCGCCTCATTCCTCTATGCAGTAATAGGTATGCTATCTTTATGTCCCCCATCGAGATGGCATGTCAAGGGATGTGTATGCCTTCTATTTTCAACTTTACAGGCAAAACGATAAAAGACTTCGTTGCAATGTATAAGCTTCCTTGTACTATTGTGATATGAAGTCTTGTCTATATCCGCATCCAACTGAAGCAGAACTTTTTTTCGTCTGTTTCATTTTTCCTGTCCTTGCCTTATGTTTCCCACCCATTCCCATTCGTTCCTTGTAGTGCGCAGTTCAACACGTGTTCTATGTAAGGAGGTTTGTTTCAGACATTTGCGGCGTTCTTTTCTTTTGCTTAACTTTGTTGCGTACCATGTAGATGACTGTCGGTGAACTAATAGGACAGTCAAAATGGATGTAACTTTAATTTATACTGCTTTATGAAAAGAAACCACATTGTTGTATTTATCAACCGAAAGGGTGAAATTGAAATGAAGACACGCTATGTCCTCAGCATTTTTCCACTTGGAAAGGGTAAGATTATCGTGTCTGGTCATATCCGTCAGGTATCAATTACCATCAAGAGACGGGGTGGTAGAAGAAAACGTACAACCAACAAGGCGGCTGGCATTCTGTTCATCGAGAAAGACGTTAATCCGGCATTCTCTGTAGTCAAGTGCATCAAGGTGCGCGACGGAAGTCCGCTGAATATTCCAATGATTTCATTCGGATGGGACAAGAAGGTGGACCTGTTCGTCTATATGGATGTGAAGTGCAAGGAGGACAAGAAGCTGAAATCCACTGACTCCAAGAACAACTCCGTAAGTATCATCGAGAAAGTGAACTTGCTTGCATTCTGCGAGCTTGCAGATGCCATTGCCAACATGATGGAAGTCAAGCTAAGGACTGGCAATGAGTACATCCGTTACATGAGGGAAAAAGCAATTATAGAGCAGCTGTCTGACCTATCCTGTCAGCTCAAGAAACTTTAAGCCGATGCCGTGGCACCGGCAGAACAGGTTATCTGCGCTGCCGGGCTACCTTCTTTCTGCGGTCAACGGCATTGGCGATAGAGAAGCATATCCAAAGAATGGGGAACATCAGAGCCCAGAAGACAATCTTAAGGACCAGGACCACAGCGGCAACCACAGCGGCAATAATGAGGGCGTAAAGAAAGAAGAGTGCGAACATGATGACTTCGTTTAGAGGTGAATAAATATGTTTGTTAACTCTTTATCAATATACAAATATACGAAGAAATTCTAAATTACACAAGTTTTCCGACGATTATTTTCTATAAATATACAACTAATTTCAATCTGTCTAACAACAAAAACTCATTATCTCTATGAGTACAAATACCGTTCCAAATAAACAAAAAGCAATCCTGACTTTCAATGTTTTCTTCAAAGAGGACACCACAACTCAGTCGTTCCTGCCGAGTATCGTATCAAAAGACCCTATGAACTGGGCTTTCTTCCGTAGTGTCCTGACAGGGCAGAAGGACTGCAGGCTGACCATCGTCGACAAGTCCATCGAGACACCCTTCCACTGCTTGCTTGCAGCATTGTTCTGCAAGCAGCTTGAGGATGAATTGCAGACGACATTCGATAGTGTGACCATGATTCTGCCTCCTCTTCACAAAAAGCGTCCAAGTGGCATCAACACTGCCAACATGCCTTTTGATACGACCGAGCATCGCAACTATTACCTACAGGAGTGTTTTGCCAAGGTCTCATGCCGGAAAATTAAGATAGCGACAAAACGCAATCCGATACTCTGTAGGGACATCAAAATCACTTCGGGCGATTATATCCTCTACCTCCGCTTTGAGGGTGGGGTGGCCAATGGCTGGCAGGTGGACGATGCGTATGTCGCGAGGCTTACACCTCAGGAGCTTCTGTCATTTGCTTCCTACAATTTGAAATGTAGGGATATTTTCACGCATGGCTATAGTCAGAATGGTGTGTTCATCAATGTAGAATTCTTGACAAAACTTTAATCCCAATGCCCTGTATTATTTAAATATCAGTTTAGGTTGACACTGTCAATGTCTTGCGTATCACCCGATCCTTGAACCAACTCTATTGCAAAGGGTCGACACGTGTCAAGTGTTTGCACGGTCGACACATGTCGATAGTTTGCACGGTCAACACATGTCGAGGGGTTGCAAGGTCGACACATGTCAATAGCTTGCATGGTCGACACATGTCGAGGGGGTGCACGGTCGACACGTGTCAAGTGTTTGCACAGTCGACACATGTCGATAGCTTGCACGGTCGACAATTGCCTACCTTGAGTGAGGAAAAACCGAAGTCTGCTGAAAAATTCCGAATATAAGTTTTATCGAAAACATGGCATATCCGCTTGAAAATCAAATTATGAACTACAACACTTGGTTATGCTACCGCTACGGCAGTCAATTGGGAGTAGCAAGTTGTACTTTTGTACGTACACCTCGGTTATCACCTCAGTACACTTCAAAAGTCACTTGCCAGCAGAGCTGGGGAGGAAAACGGTCGCAACTACCTAATCCTTATCAGATGAACTATAAACCATCCAACCACGTATGAAGAAAAAATGTATCCGTTTGGAAATCCGTCTCACAGATGAAGAGGCTCAGATGTTTCAGAACAAAGCGAAAAGCTATGGAGGAAATGTGAGTGCCATGGTGCGTGACGCGGTCCGACGCTTCGACGACAAACGGACAAGAGGGAAGATAGAGACGATGGAGGCGCTCCTTCAGTTCTATAAAAAATATCAACAACAGCTCTCGTGGTTGGGCGGTAACTTCAACCAGTGTATGCACCGGGCTAACGAGCTGGCTATTGAGGGTGAGTTAAACGAAAGTTACTTCCGTAGTATACTAATTCCTGAGACCCAAAAGGCCATCAAAGCAATAAGGGGTATCAAGGCAGAGTTGGATGTCATCCACGACAAGCAAGAAGAAACATAAACCTTTAGCCCTTTTGATATGATTATCACCATTCTTCCGTCCTCAACCAACTTCCATGCCGTCGCCTACAATGAAATGAAGGTTCAGAAAGGTGTGGCTACGCTCTTGGAGGCTGAGAACATTCTCGGACTTAGACCGGAAGCCTTCACCCCCGAAAAACTCCGGCAGTATTTCCTAGACTACTCGTCACGGAACACACACATCCAAAACTCCCAGTTCCATGTGGCCATTAGTTGCAAGGGAACAGAATACACCCATGAGCAGCTTCTCGATATTGCCCACCGTTATCTCAAGGAGATGGGATATGCTGATGAAGGACAGCCACTACTTGTCTATGCCCATCACGACACAGACAATAACCACATCCATATCATTACTTCACGTGTGGCTCCCGATGGTCATAAGATAGACCATAATCATGAGAAACGGCGTTCCAGAGCAGCGACGCTGAAAATCATGGAGGAATATACTGGCCAAAAGCAGGAGCCAGAGGTCAACGATATTGCCAAGGACGTGCTTACTTATCGATATACTTCCAAAGCCCAATTCTGTGCCATCATGGAAAGTCTGGGTTATGAGTGCAAAGAAGATGATGAGAAGCCGATGGTTCATCTCTACCGAAACGGCGAAGAGTTGGGAACAATACAAGTGCTACTCATCATGCAGCATGCTCAGAAAGAGAACAAGCCCGATGACAAGCGTCGTCGGCAGCTGCGTGCTATCCTGCAAAAGTATCGCAACCTGTCTGCCAATAAGGCAGAACTTGCAGCTCACATGAAGCGTAAGTTTGGCATCAGCCTGGTCTTTGTCGGTAAGGCAGACACGCCATATGGTTACATCGTTGTCGACCACAAAAACAAGACGGTCTTCAAAGGTGGTGAGTTCCTCAGCATAAAAGAACTGCTTCAGTTCGAGGATGCCGCCACCCGCTTTACCAAGATCGAGCAGACCATTGACGACCTGCTGGCCGACAACCCGAAGCTCACCACGGCAGATATCAACCGCATCCTCTATCGGCGATTTGGAACGCGCATACATAGAGGAACGGTATCATGGAACGGTGAGACCATCAACCTACGAGAGTCTGTTGTTCGTCAGCTTCATGACAACTACTTGGAGTCAAGGGGCATCGTCAAGAGGGTTAACGCTCATCACCCAAGGACAGAACATCCACGGCAGTCATCTTCCACTGGCTCAAGTCCTGCAATCAGCAATGTTGCGGACAGTCAGGCTGGCTCAAAGGATGTCAACCGTGAAAATGAGGTTGGCCATGGCATGAACGTGAATGATGTGGACGACGAGCAAAGCCAGCAGGCAAAATGGAGAAGATAAATAGATTATTCTCCCTTTGTTTGATACCAATTTTATCGACTGGTAACTGGGGTAACATATATCTGCCCCAAAACAGCCTTTTATAAGCCAACAGCCAACCTTGTTTTATTGGTCTGCTGTTGGCTTGTGGCCTAGTGCTTATAATAATCTGCTGCATCTGCTTCATTTTACATGGCTGCCAGTTCTATGCTACCATCAGGGTTCATCTTTAACTTGATATTCTTTTTCAGATACAAGGCATAAAGCGAGATGAGTGTAGCAGCAGATATTATACTTAATATTATTATTGTCGACTCCGAAATTGCATGCTCGACAAAGGGAAATCCAAGCCTAGTCAAAATTTTTTCCATTATTGTCACTTTAAATCCCTTATCTTTGAGTGACTCAAGAGTCTTAACAACTTCTATAGTATCTTTATCCCTTACTAAAATTGGCGTTTTGCCTTGCTTTAGAAGGGATTTCAGTTCTTTACAGTTCTTTGCTTCATACATAGTCTAATATAAAATTATTCTGTTTATAATATTTAATATAGCCGCCTTGACTGACCATAAACTGTAGAGGGGCTGCTCTTGATGGTCAGTAATAGCAAACAGCTCTCCGTACTTGGAACAGCTTCCTTTTCCCCTAAAAAAGCATTCAATTCCGGTAACTCGCCAACGATAGTTACAGGAGTGTTGTGCCCCTCAACATTAGCCCTCAATACACAATTTCCGTTCTGCGGATTTTGGAAGGTAATGCGGTTATAATAGCCCAAAGTTTCGCGATATTAACTGTATCTATTTTTTTTATTTGCAAAATTAGCGATTTATAGTCAATCTTGCAAATTAATAGATTATTTATTTTTAGTTTCAATGATTTTACATAATCCTTTATTGACTTCATTAAACGTTGCAGCTAACATGCAAAGACTAGTTCGCCCACACGTCAACGTTGGTGGCAAAGTACGCATCTCTGAACGCCTCGTAGGACGGCATAATTTTTTCCCAATGACGCTCGTCAAAGAGCTTCTTCAGTGCTATCATACTGTTGCCGTGTGCGTCGTAGAGCGTGTCGTCGAAGTCTATGAACAAGTCTTTGTATCTCATCACCATAAAAATTCTATTTGCTATTCTGTTAGAAATCAATCATAAGTCTTTCGCATAGCACACCGCGTCATCCATGTGCTGGTATGGCGGATAGTTCTCAATGCGTTTATACCCCAAGCCTTCATACAACTTGATAGCATAGTTCATTCTCTCGCGTGTCATTAGCACGGTTCTCATGTATCCATGTTTATGGGCGAAGCTTTCAAGCTCACGTATCATGAATGTCGCAATATGATGGCCACGGAATGGTGGTTGCACCCACACCCGCTTTATCTCCACATCACCGTTGCCATGTTCTTTCAAGCCTGAACACGCAACTGGGACATCCTCTTTGGAATAGACTATCATCGCATATTTTACGTCCTTCGACTGATTGCCCGAAACAAACGACTGCCTGTTCTGTGGACCGCCGACAAGCTGGTTGTAGTAGTTCTCCGTTATGGCGTGGAACATCTCGAACTCCCTGTCATTGCCGTCAGTCCATCGTATTTTATAATTGTCCATCTGTCCTTCCTGTCATCTTTAATCGACAATGGTAGCGACCAGCTTCCGTGTTCCGCCATCGTTGCGGAATTCACAGAGATAGATGCCTTGCCACGTGCCGAGATTCAGTCGCCCGTCGGTAATGGGGATATTGATGCTCACACCCGTGATGATGCACTTCGCATGAGCTGGCATATCGTCAGACCCTTCGAGGACGTGCCGGTAGTCTGACATATTCTCCGGCACGAGCCTGTCGTAAATCGTCTCCATATCTCCTCTCACATCTGGATCCCAGTTCTCACATATACTTAATGCGCAACTGGTATGCTGCACGAAAAGGTTGAGCAGTCCCGTTTTCGGCAACTGTGGCAGATGCAGGAGTACCTCATCCGTTATCAGATGAAAGCCACGGTGATGAGGGCTTAAAACCTGAGTTCGGGATAAGTTAAGTCTCTTGTATAGAGGCGAATCTTACTTT
>ERZ833963.4166-NODE-4166-length-9978-cov-3.583997_pt1 | contig 9978 bp, 10 predicted proteins | sample MGYA00519693_ERZ833963 | MGnify/ENA primary metagenome ERZ833963 (study PRJEB31850, sample SAMEA3708748) | human gut metagenome | biome: human gut; feature: human-associated habitat; material: faeces | place: China | collected 2014 ... | reverse complement strand
ACTATAGTTTTCTAATTTTTTGGACTGCAAATATATAGCTTTTTGGCGGCTCTAAAAAATATATTCTGGACATTTTTTGAAAAAAGTCAAAGCATTAAGCTTTGTTAGACTGAAAAACTGTATTTTTGTTCTTTCGAAAAAAGGACTGCATCCTTTTGGGGTATGGAACTATATATGAATAGATTGACTGAAATTTTATTGGATTGGTATGCGGACAATAAACGCGATTTGCCTTGGAGGGATACTGCCGATCCTTACCGGATATGGATTTCTGAGATTATTTTACAGCAGACGAGAGTGGCGCAAGGATATGAGTATTTCCTTCGTTTCATCCGCCGTTTTCCTGATGTGGAAACTTTGGCTTCGGCTTCGGAAGACGAGGTCTTGAAATATTGGCAGGGATTGGGATATTACTCTCGTGCCCGTAATCTGCATGCCGCTGCCAAGAGTATGAACGGTAAGTTTCCGGAAAGCTATCAGGAAGTCCGTGCCTTGAAAGGAGTAGGGGACTATACGGCTGCCGCTATTTGTTCCATAGCCTATAATATGCCTTATGCGGTAGTGGACGGAAATGTATATCGTGTGCTTTCCCGCTATTGGGGTATCGACACTCCTATTGACTCTACGGAAGGGAAGAAACTTTTTGCAGCTTTAGCCGATGAAATGCTTGATAAATCCCGGCCGGCTGCGTATAATCAGGCCATAATGGATTTCGGGGCTATTCAGTGTACGCCACAGTCGCCTAATTGTATGTTTTGCCCTTTGGCGGATAGTTGTACCGCTTTATCGAAAGGGCTGGTTATGCAGCTTCCCGTGAAGCAGCATAGGATAAAGACGTCTAACCGTTACTTTAATTATATATATGTACGCATGGGCGCGTGTACCTTTATACATAAACGAACGGCCGGAAAAATTTGTTTGAGTTGCCATTGGTTGAAACAGACAGGGATTTATCGGAAGAGGAGTTTTTGTCATCGGTTTCCTTTCGCTCACTTATGGTGGAGGGGGAGATACCGGAAGTACGTTCGGTGCTTCGGAATGTGAAACATGTTTTGTCTCATCGTGTGATTTATGCTAACTTTTATGAAGTTGTTTTGCCGGAGAATTCCCGTTCTTTTTCGGAATATCAGTGTATCGGAATGGAAGATTTGGAGCAATATCCGGTATCTCGTTTAGTACATGCTTTTTTGGAGAAGTATGTATAAAAGTTGGCTGTATTCTTGCATGATGTTGTTATTCTCGTTAATTTTGGCAACAAATTTTAAAGTTGAAAGCGTATGTCAGTAAATAAAGTGATATTATTAGGAAATGTAGGCAGAGACCCTGAGGTGAGATACCTTGATACCGGTGTAGCTGTCGCTACTTTCCCTTTGGCTACTTCAGACCGTGCCTATACATTGGCAAATGGAACGCAAGTTCCTGAACGTACGGAGTGGCATAATCTTGTCCTTTGGCGCGGACTGGCGGAAACGGCTGAGAAATACGTGCATAAGGGAGACAAGCTTTATGTGGAAGGTAAAATACGGACTCGTTCGTATGATGATCAGACCGGTGCGAAACGCTATGTAACAGAAATTTTTGTGGATAACATGGAAATGCTCTCTGCGAGAAGCGCAGTGCCCGGAACCGCGCCGCAGGCCGGTATGCCCGGACAAACGGGTGCTCCCGTACAGTCAACACAATCGCAGGTTACTCCTGCGCAAAATAATCCGACGGACGATTTACCGTTCTAATTGTTTAACTAAAACCAAAATCTTTGGACCCAGACGCTTATTTATGCCAGTTGGCGGATATATTTAACGGTATAACCGTACATGCTCCTTCTGTTTCGGCTATTATAGCCATTGTATTGGCAGGTGTGCTTTTACTTGCTTCCGGTTTTGCTTCGGCTTCCGAAATAGCATTCTTTTCACTCTCGCCGTCCGATTTGAATTCTGTTGAAGAGGGGAAACACCCTTCTGACGGGAAAATCAAAAATCTATTGGATGATACAGAACGATTGTTAGCCACGATACTGATTACGAACAACTTCGTGAATGTAACGATTATCATGCTCTGCAATTTCTTTTTTATGAATGTGTTCCAATTCCATTCAGCCATTGCGGAGTTTTTAATCCTGACGGTTGTGTTGACTTTCCTGTTGCTGCTTTTCGGTGAGATTATGCCGAAGATTTATTCGGCGCAAAAAACATTGGCTTTTTGCCGTTTTGCAGCTCCCGGTATCATGGCATGCCGTTCCATATTCTATCCGTTATCGTCAATACTGGTACGCTCTACTTCGTTTCTTAATAAGCATTTTGTGCGTAAGAATCATAATATTTCAGTAGATGAACTTTCGCATGCGTTGGAGTTGACGGATAAAGCCGAGCTCTCGGAAGAAAATAATATTTTGGAGGGCATCATTCGCTTTGGTGGTGAAACGGCCAAGGAAGTCATGACATCGCGTTTGGATGTGGTTGACTTGGAAATCCGTACTCCTTTTAAGGATGTGTTGAAGTGTATCGTGGAGAATGCTTATTCGCGTATTCCCGTTTATGCGGAGACGCGTGACAATATAAAGGGGGTGCTTTATATCAAGGACTTGCTCCCTCATCTGAATAAGGGGGATAATTTCCGTTGGCAGTCATTGATTCGTCCGGCGTATTTTGTTCCGGAAACCAAGATGATTGATGATTTGTTGCGTGATTTTCAGGCAAACAAGATTCATATCGCTATTGTGGTGGATGAATTCGGAGGAACGTCGGGTATTGTTACGATGGAAGATATTATTGAAGAGATTGTGGGCGAGATTCGTGATGAATACGATGATGAAGAGCGTACATATGCTGTACTCAATGACCATACATGGGTGTTTGAGGCTAAAACACAACTGACGGATTTCTATAAGATAACCAAGATAGATGAAGAAACCTTTGATGAGGTGGCAGGTGACGCCGATACTTTGGCGGGGCTTTTGCTTGAGTTGAAAGGGGAGTTCCCGGCACTTCATGAGAAAGTGACCTATGATTGTTATGAATTTGAGGTTCTTGAAATGGATAACCGCCGTATCTTAAAGGTGAAGTTTACAATTAATGAGCCGGTTCGGGAAGGTACTGAAACAGAGAAATAATGCCCGTTTTTAAACAATATACAGAGAATTCATACAGATGGGGTATCTGGAAAACAAGTGAAAGCCTGGAAGAAATGCTTGCCTTACTTCCTCATAAAGGGAAATATGAAGAGGGGATCGGGAAATTTGCAGCCGGTTCTCGTAGATTGGAGTGGCTGGCTGTGCGTGTGTTGTTGTATACAATGCTTGGTGAGGAGAAAGAAATACGCTATTATTCTAATGGAAAGCCTTATTTGGCAGACGGCTCTTTTTCTATCAGTATTTCGCATACAAAAGGTTATGTCGCTGTCTTATTAGGTGAGCCAAAGAAAGAAGTAGGTATTGATATCGAGTATTATAGCGGACGGGTACGGAAAGTGGCGCATAAATTTATGCGTGCGGACGAACAAGAATCACTATTCAGGGGTACGGAAACTTGGTCGTTGTTACTTCACTGGTCTGCAAAAGAAACCATGTTTAAATGTATGAATGCTTTCGATGTCGATTTTCGGGAACATTTGCATGTAATGCCTTTTATAATTGACGAACAAGGAGTATTCTCCGCTGCGGAATATCGTACAGCGGAGAAACGGAATTTTCAGATTCACTACTACTTGTTTCCGGATTTTGTACTAACGTTGAGCTTGTAGCTTATTAAACGTGAACACCTCTTAGGACAATCCGTCTCCATTCCGGATGTTTGTGAATATAACCCGCTATAAATGGACATAAAGGAACCAAGCGGAGTTGCTGCCTTTCAATGTCCTGCAATGTTTTTTCAACAAGCTGGCTGCCAATACCTCTGCCGCCTAAACCGGCGGGAACTTCTGTATGCGTTAGAAATATTTCGCCATTAATTGATTTAATATACTCTATTCTTGGGGTATACTTTTCGACATGGAACTCATACTGATGGCGCTCCTTGTTGTCTATTAATTCATAATTTTCTGCCATAATTGTAAATGCTGATGTTTAGTCATATAACATTCATTATGGCAGAAAAGTTTTTTTACAGCCTTTCCAACTGCACTGTGAAGTGACGCATTAACGGAGCTTCCCAGGCGATGCGTACTCCTCTGGTAATTGTTTCACGCCTATCATATACATTTTTAAGCGCGGCGGCGATTACATTCATGTGGTTATCCGTGTATACGCGGCGTGGAATGGCCAGTCGGAGTAAATCCAATCCGTTGAAGCGGTTTTCACGGGTAACGGGATCACGGTCGGCAAGTAGATAACCGATTTCACACCCGCGTATTCCGGCTTCCAGATATAGCTCGACGGTCAAAGTCTGCGCAGGAAACTCTTCTTTAGGAACATGTGTCAAAACTTTGGGAGCATCTACAAAAATCGCATGTCCTCCGGCGGGACGTTGATACGGTATTCCGTATTCATCTAATTTTTTAGCCAGGTATTCTATTTGGCGAATACGGGTTTCAAGATTATCGAATTCGGTGTTTTCATCCAAGCCGATAGCGAGTGCATTCATATCGCGGCCGTTCATACCGCCATAAGTAAGGTAACCTTCGAATTGTACACAGAATCCTTTTGCTCCTTCATACCAGTCCTGACGGCGGGTTGCGATAAATCCTCCTATGTTTACGATGCCGTCTTTCTTGGCACTCATGGTCATACCGTCTGCAAGAGCGAACATCTCTTTGGTTATTTCCTTTATACTCTTGTCTTTGTAACCTTCCTCGCGTGTTTTAATGAAATAGGCGTTTTCGGCAAAACGGGCAGAGTCGAACAGAACAGGTTTGTTGTACTTGTCCGCGATATTTCGGACTTCGCGCAAGTTTTGCATGGAAACCGGTTGCCCGCCGGCTGTATTGTTGGTGATGGTAACAATGATGAATGGTATGCGGTCATTATGTTCTTCTAAGGCCTTTTCCAGTTTTGCAGGATCTACGTTACCTTTAAAGGGAATTTCCAGTTGTGTTTGTCGCGCTTCGTCTATTGTGCAGTCCAGTGCGATTGCCTTTCGGCTTTCAATATGCCCTTTGGTGGTATCAAAATGCGAATTTCCCGGTACAATATCTCCAGCGTGCACCAGATGAGAGAATAAAACATTTTCGGCGGCACGTCCTTGATGTGTAGGAATGATATATTCAAAACCTGTCAGACGGGTAATAACTTCTTTCAGATTGAAGAAAGAGGAAGCGCCGGCGTAACTTTCATCTCCGAGCATGATACCGGCCCATTGTCGATCGCTCATGGCTCCTGTTCCCGAATCGGTGATAAGGTCAATATAAACTTGTTCTGATTTTAGTTGAAAAACATTGTAATGAGCTTCTTTCAACCACTGTTCACGCTCCTGGCGGGTGCTTTTACGGATAGGCTCCACCATTTTGATTTTCCATGATTCGGCGAATGGTAATTCCATAGATTCTTTTTTTTATAAGTTCGACAATAGGTCAACGGATGAATCCGTTTTTGCGTTTTATGTGCCGAATATAGGGGTTTTATGGATGATTGGCAATGTTTTTTGTGACTTTTTGTAAAACAAATGTCCGGACGAATCACTTCGGCCGGACATCATTTAAATAAACTTGGCAGAGTTTATTCTCTTTTTACTTTCTTTGAAAGAGTTTTGATGAATGAAATGATTGGATAGAATTTATCCGGCTCATTAGACTCAACGCTTTTTCCTCGAAAGCAATGATAAGATAACGCATGGCAGGTCTTCTGACTTGTTTCTGTTGCAGACAGCCTTCCCGGACAACATATCCAGTGGCATGGAGAGAGAATTTATTGTCTGCAACATTATGTGAAACTTACAGCAGCGGGACTGTTCAGGATTTACACCTGATTCCCTTTTAATTGCCCCCTTTGAAAAAAGGGGCAAACCAATGCATTGCAAAGATAATGAAAAAAGTAACAAACAAAACCGAATAAGAGAATTTATTTCTCCTTTGCCAATGTAAATACAAACTCCAGTCCGCCACCTTGATTATTTTTGGCGGAAATTGTTCCGCCATGAATGATGACGGCATTTTTTACGATGGCAAGTCCTAAGCCCGTACCGCCTAATTTTCGCGAACGTCCTTTGTCTACGCGATAAAAGCGTTCGAACAAACGATTCAGATGCTCCGGTGAAACTCCTATTCCTGTATCCGCAAAACTGAAATAATAGAAGTTCTCATCTTCACGGAAACAATTGATGTTGATGTGAATATCGGTGCCGGCATAGGCTATGGCATTATCCATCAGATTGCGGAATATGGAGTATAGCAGTGAGTAGTTGCCTTTTAACTGTATTTTGGGTTGTAAGCTGTTGACTACCGTAATACGCTTTTCTTCCAGTTCCAATGATACTTCATTGACTATATTGGTGACAAGCATGCTGATGTCTACCTTTTCCATATCAATCATATTGGCGGCTTCATCCATACGTGTCAGTACGGAGATATCCCGCAACAGGCGGCTGAGGCGATTGCTTTGGGCATAGCAGCGTTCGAGGAAGGTCTGCATCTTTTCATGCGAGATGTTCTCGTTGTTGACGATGGTTTCCAGATACCCCTGAATGCTGCTTACGGGAGTTTTCAGCTCGTGGGCGATGTTCTGCGTGAGCTGCCGTTTCAGGCGTATCTGTTCTTCTTCCAGAGTGATGTCGTTGATGGAGATTTCAAAACTCAAGTCTTGGAAGATGATACATTCTACAATGAATATGCGTCCGTTTTTATTAATATTGATGGATAGCCGTTTTTCTTCTTTATCCGAAGGCCGTTTTTGCGCCTTGCTGATGAAGTCGGTAATCTTCTGGAACTCACAGATGGAGAATATCTCTTCTGTGGTCTGCAAGTTAGAGTCGGAAATGAGGTTGCCGTATTGGGTGAAAAGGTTATTGACAAGAATTTCCTTCTTGTCTTTGGTGAACACTCCCAATCCTTCACGGGCGGTTTGCAGATGGGTGATAAGCTTTTCGCGTTCAATGTACAGCGCTTCTTTAGTTTCACGCAAGCGTCTGTATATCTGTATGATGTGCTGGGAAATCTCGCCGAGCTCATTGTGCGGAAAAGCGGATTGTATATCGGTTTCCACCGGTTCGTTCTTGTCGGCACGCTTGGCAAATTCGCGCAGGTGATTGATTGCGGTACCCAGTTTGGATGTAAACTTGTAGAAGACGAATATCAGCAATAAGGTTACGATGGCTGTAAACCAAAGGTAATGCGGGTCGGCAGCCAGGCTGTTTATAAGGTTTACATTATAGGGCAATGCCGAGCGGATGATATAATCGGGATAGAGAGTTGCCGAATAGAAATAAGGTATACCTGTAGTTTCGGAGGTACGTCTTAAATCATATCCTTTACCGTCTTTTAATGCTTCTTGGACTTCCTGACGATTGATGTGATTGCTGAATACTTCTTGGGAAGTTTCATCGCAACTGTCGTAAAGCACGTGACCTTGCAGATTTACGATAGTAACACGAAGGTCTTTGTGTGGACCTTTGGCTATATACCGGTTTAAGGCAGATGTCCATAAACTGTCCGGAATATTTCGCAGCTCTTGTTGCAGGCGTTCGTTATAGTCTTGGAGTTGCGTGTCAAGTAGCTCGACTTTATACTCTTTCTCCCGTTGATATTGATAAGCAATAAAACAGGTTGCAAAAACAAGAAACAATGAGATTACCGAAAGGAATAACTTCCGGCTGAATGACAAAAAATGCCTGTCATTATTCGGCTTCGAAGCAATAACCATATCCTAAACGAGTTACAATGCATTTGCCATATATTCCTATTTTTTTGCGCAGGCGGGTGATGTTTACGTCTATGGTGCGGTCCAGCACATATACTTCGTCACTCCAGATGCGGCTTAATATGTCTTCACGGGAAAATACACGTCCCTTGTTTTGCAGTAGCAAGAGCAGTATTTCAAACTCTTTCTTGGTAAGAGGCGCTTCCTCTCCATCTATGCTTACTTTCTTTTTTATGATATCGAGCACTAATGATTTGTAGACGATTTGTTCCGGCGCGCGTTCGGTTTCAGCTTGCTGTGTACGACGTAACACGGCTTTGACGCGTGCTGCTACTTCTCGTAAAGAGAATGGTTTGGAAATATAGTCATCCGCGCCTAAATTAAATCCGGTTACCGTATCGTTTTCCGTATCTTTGGCAGTAATGAAAATGATAGGGACTTTGGCTGTTTTCTTTTCCTTTTTTAGCATACTTGCCATTTTGAATCCGGAGATTTCTCCCATCATCACATCCAATAATAACAAGTCGTAAGCACTGATATCCATTTTTAAGGCTTCTTCGGCAGAATTTGCGGTATCTACTTCGTAGCCTTCGTTCTCAAGGTTGAACTTTAAGATTTCGCATAAATCTTCTTCGTCGTCTACTACTAAAATCCGGTATTCGTTCATTGTACTTCTTATTAATGTAAAGAGAGACATACGGCGTCTCTTTATTACAAAGTTAAACTTTATTTCTTTTCTTCGACAAAATTGCGGCGTTTTTGTTACGATGGAATGAAACAAGTATTACATTGTGATTACAAAATCTCTATTTCAGTTAATTAAATATTATCTTTGTGTTGTTTTAAGAAGGGTGACTATATGAAAGAATTAATGAATATAACAAGGTGGGGGCAATCTAAGTGGCGTATGTCATTGATAGTGGCTGTATTGGCTGTTGTAATCATTGGTTCGGTTTGGTTGAACGTCGTTCCTTTCCGTTCCGGTTTTGAGATAACGGATGAATTGGGCGGTAATATTTTTCCTTCCAGCATTTTGTCTGTCGCAACAACAGACGCTCAAGTGATTGTACCGGCTGACTCAATGTTTGTAGGGAACCCCAAATCTTGTATTGCAGTGAAAGTCCGCTCTACAAAGGCTTATAGCCGGGTGAGGATAGAAGTTGCGGAAACCCCTTTCTTCTCTCGTTCTGTTTCAGAATTTGTATTGGCAAAACCGCGTACTGAATATGTAATCTATCCCGATGTTATTTGGAATTATGAAGCTTTGAAGAATAATAATCAAGCGGAGCCGATTAGTGTTGCCATTACGGTAGAAATGAACGGGAAAGAGCTGGGGCAACGGGTGCGTACTTTTTCGGTGCGCAGTATCAATGAGTGTTTATTGGGATATGTTACAGGAGGTACAAGATTTCATGATACCGGCATTTTCTTTGCAGCGTATGTAAATGAAGAAAACCCTATGATAGACCAGCTATTGCGTGAAGCATTGAATACTCGTATTGTGAACCGTTTTCTTGGTTATCAAGGTAGTCCTGAAGCTGTCGATAATCAGGTTTATGCATTGTGGAATGTTTTACAGAAACGTAATTTCCGGTATAGCTCTGTTTCTAATACGAGTTTATCCAGTAATGTGGTATTCTCGCAACGAGTCCGGACGTTTGATGATGCTTTGGAGTCATCGCAGATTAACTGTGTAGACGGCAGTGTTTTGTTTGCTTCTTTGCTCCGTGCCATCAATATCGAGCCGATACTGGTACGTACGCCCGGACATATGTTTGTAGGTTATTATACTGACGCGAATCATAAGGATATGAAATTTCTTGAGACTACTATGATTGGAGATGTCGATTTGGATGATTTCTTTCCTGATGAACAGTTGGATTCTACTATGGTGGGGAAAACACAGAATCAAATGTCCCGTATAACTTTTGATAAATCTAAGGAATATGCAAGTCGGAAATATCAAGAGAATGAAAAGGGGATTCATTCAGGCAGATTGAATTATATGTTTCTGGAAATATCCAAGGATGTAAGAAGACGGATACAGCCAATAGGGAAATAACTAAAATAAAGTTAATTGTAAGGTTATAAGTACTCTGGGAACTTAGCACATTATCAGCGGCAACAGCTGAATATGGCACAGACACCCCAAACAATGCAAGCAACACTAATGATAAGCAATAATTTCTTTTCAT
>ERZ833963.4165-NODE-4165-length-9980-cov-8.145592_pt1 | contig 9980 bp, 9 predicted proteins | sample MGYA00519693_ERZ833963 | MGnify/ENA primary metagenome ERZ833963 (study PRJEB31850, sample SAMEA3708748) | human gut metagenome | biome: human gut; feature: human-associated habitat; material: faeces | place: China | collected 2014 ... | reverse complement strand
TTCACGAGGGCATTCGTTTTGTCCCTCAATAGGTAGCCAGCGAGAAGGCTCATTTTTTAACCCCCTGAACGAAAAATTTTCAAAAAATTTTTTGGGAACGAAAAAAGCCGCTGATTTCATATCGAAACCAGCGGCTTGATTTGCGGTGTATTCAGCTGAAAATGGGTAAAAAAATAACGGTCACACAATCCAAACGGACTGTGTGACCGTATTTATATCAGTTGTTTTGCCTACGCTGTTTGCGTCAACTTCTTATTGGCGCTGTTCGCGGATGGCAGCCTGTGCAGATAGGTTAATAAACAGGGGTTTTTTATTAATTGAGCATTGCTCTCATTCTCTTTCCTATGTAACGAGGAAATCCTTTCGATTTCCTCTAACCTTATCAAGCAGTTTTTCTTCCTGCCCTCTGCCGTAAAGGTAGCTTTCACATTTGGTTTGCCATTCAAATTGACATACCATTCAAAAGTAGTATCAGAAGTCGGTGTAACCAGATAAACGAACTGATTTATAACATCGTGGCTGATAGTACTCCCGCTAAAATCAACAAGGCTATTCAGCGTAGAAATAATACTGTCCAAGTCAAAACCTTTCAAATTGTCATTGTCCGTCGGTATATTCTCAAGTACTTTTTGAAGCTCCTGTATTTCCGTATCAATCGGCGTTCTCATCACTTGATATTCGTCCTTTGTGATTTCGCCGTCAGCTCTCATAGCAATTAGGTTTGTGAGCCTTGTGTTCGCCTTGTCCAATCTTGCCTGCACAACCACCACATCAGACTGTTTACCGATTTCTTTTTCTTCCTTATAATAACACTTAATAAGGTCGATTGCAATAAGAACTGATTTTCTTCTTTCTGTCCATAAATGCTCTAAAAGAGCTTTCGCCATAAAATCGAGTTTCCAATCGGTTATCATTCTGGTATCGCAATAGCCGTCTGTATCTAATCCAAGTTCTTCTCTCTTTTTCTTGTTGCCGTTGTTCAACTGATTATAGCATTGATAGCCATACGAGGTTTTTCCGTCTAATTTTGTGTGCCACTTATTTTTTCGAAATGATGAGCCGCACGAACAACGGAGTTTATTCACCCACACATCAGCCGAGTCACGCTTACTATGAGTGGTCTTTGTTGCAGATACCAAAGACGGCTTTACTCTGCTTTCTCGTATTTCCTGTGCCTTATCCCAAATCTCTTGAGAAATGATAGCAGGGAAATCGCCCTCAACATATTCATAAGTGGACATATCCAGATTGTTAATTCGCTTCTGCTCCAGAAAATTGTTGCTTCTGGATTTGTTATAGCACTTTGTACCTGTATAAGTGGCATTTCTGATAGCTCTCATAATATTTGATACACTCCACTTTACAAGCCCAGAAGCAGTTTTCCTTTTTCGTTCCGTCAGTATGCCTGCTATCTTCATAGAGCCATAGCCCTGCAAATATAAATCGTATATCATTCTGACCGTTTCTGCTTGTTCTTCATTTATAACATAGGTATCTCCCACACGGTCATAGCCGAGGATATTACCATTGCCATAAAGCAAACCGTTGTCACGGCTGATTTTCTGACCTGCTTTTACTCGTTCCGAGGTCTTGCGGCTTTCTTCCTGTGCCAGAGTAGCCATAAGCGACAATCTCAATTCGCCGTCACCGTCCATTGTCCAAATGTTATCCTCAATGAAAAAGACCTCTACGCCTATACTTTTAAGCTCTCTTGTGACGACAAGCGTATCAACAACATTTCGGGCAAAACGACAAACCTCTCTGGTAACGATTAAATCAAATTTGCCCTGTTTGGCATCTTCAATCATTCTCAAGAAATCTGGTCGTTTCTTTGCCTGTGTTCCTGTGATACCCTCATCAATATATTTTGCAACCACATCCCAATTCGGGTGATAGCGTACTTGGTCATCATACCATTGCAACTGATTATCCAAAGCGGATAATTGAGCTTCGTGTTCCGTTGAAACTCTGCCGTAAATAGCGACCCTTCTTGCTCTGTTTCTATCAAAAAGCGAATAGTCTGTTAGCTTAAATCTGTAATTGAACTGATTAGTATTAACTGCTGTGTTCATAAAGCGTACCTCCTTTGCTTTGTTCGCTCATATTGTATCTTTTATCAAGCCGCTTGTGAAATGTGCGAATTTCGGTGTTTCATTATATTTGTATATGTGGCTTGATTTATCTTTCCTTTTTCAAGCAATATCTCGATGAGCTTCAAAGCTGCTTCGTATTCATCAACTTTCACATCAAGCACTTTTACCACCTCTTTCAAGAGCGACACTTATCGCCAGAGCTTTATCAACAGCAACAAGAAAACGCCCATCAAGAGTTCCTAAATACTCTTGCAGGCGTTGTTTATCAATGGTACGAATTTGCTCCAACAAGATAATGGAATCTTTATCAAGTCCATTGACATTGTGTACGATAGTGTGTGTCGGTAGTTTTTTCTTTGTTCCAATCTGTCCTGTAATCGCCGCTACAATGACCGTAGGGCTGTGCTTATTCCCTGTATCATTAGAAATGATAAGTACAGGTCGTGTACCGCCTTGCTCCGAGCCGATGACGGGGTTTAAGTTTGCGTAGTAGATGTCGCCACGCTTAATGATTCTATCCATAGTGTTTGACCTCCCATTTAGATTTAGGCAGGAGCATCCTGCCTATGTAACAGCCAAACACAAGGAAGTATTTAAGGTCGGGAGCATATAAACAAAACTCTGTTCTTATGACCGCCCTGTGTCTGGCATTATGATAGGAAGCATTTCAATTTGTCCTCGACACCCCGAAATGCTATGGGAAGTCGCCAAACGGTCAGCAGCGAACTGACACCACGGGAGTTTCACCCCAACTGTCGGTCTGACAGAGCCGCCCTCATTGCCTGCGACGGTTTAATCACGCTCGGACTGTGACTGGACGGGAGTACCATTGTTCTCTTTGTGGGTTATGGCGGAATCGGGAGCTACCCGATATTTTGAGTCGGCATTTATCGCTCTCTGCCTTTCGGCAGGTCATGGCGTACCGCTGCACACGCTTATGCTCATCACAATCACAAAGAGGAAGTATTTGGCGAATGGGTATTCGGTTGTCAAGGAACTGCCCCATCTTCGCCACACAAAGGAAAACAGGCAAAGGTTTTTATCCCTTCACCTGTTTCCACACTTAGAAGCTAAAAGTAGCCCCTAAAATCAAAAATATTTTATTTTTTCTCGGATTTTTTCAATCGCCCTGTCAATGGAGCGTTTGACGGGCATTTTTGAACAGCCCTCTATTTTTCCGATTTGCTCGTAGGTCAAACCATAATCGAAGTAGAGCCTAAATCTTCTCCTTTGCACTTCGGGCAGTTCCATAATAGCTCGGTCAAGCTGTTCACTGCGGATTTTATCATTAACCGCTTCGTCAACAGGCTTCGGCTTATGTAAAGCTCGCCTGCATAGCTTTTCCTCGGTCAGTTCCGATTGCTCCAGATGTCTTTCATCAGACCTCCGCAGATTTCGCTCGCACTTAACAAAGCGGCAAAACTGTGTATAGACCTCATAAGATACTTCCGACTCTCGGAAGATACCTTGTCCATCTATAAAGGCTACAAAGTAGCGTTTTTGACCATTCGTTTCCTCAATGCGAATGGTATAAGGGTTTGTGTTGTCGAACACTTTTGTTTTCCTCCAATCTGAATTTTTTTGAAAAATCCAGATTGTGAGGTGGGGAACGACAGCCCACGCCAGAAACAGGCTTGTCCTGTATTCCGACAAAAAACGACAAAAGAAAATCCGCAAAGGTCGTCAAACCAATGCGGATATAGGCGTTTCTATTTCTATTATGTAGATATTTGGCTTCTACTTTGAGGGTATAATAGTGCCACGCAGAAGCAAGGATTTTTTTAACAGATTCTCCTCGCTAATCCGTGTTATGTAGATAACTGCTGCTTCTGATAAGCAGCGAAGTGGCGGTACTTGACCAACACATAAGAAATCCCTCCAAACTCAAACGGGTCTGGAGGGAAAACTTGTCTATCGGGCGTGAAGAAACAGCCCACCAAAAAGCACCGTTTTTTTATTCGGTAGGCTTGTTTTTCGTATTTAGGTTCATCTTCGGTTTTAATCTAAACCTTTAACGAGATAAATAGTCCGATTCATCTATTGTTTTAATAATGTAATTCACATCATCATATCGTGAAGAGTTGGATTTCGACCCTAAACTACATATCAAAAATTCTTTTCCGTGTTGCTGATAAAGAACTACTAAATTATAATCATCAGACAAAGAGCCTGTTTTTACCCCCTTAACATTTCCATTATAATAGTCTGATGTTGAGTCAAGAAAAGCATTTGTATTTTTCCACATCTGCGTACTTTCATCAGGCAATGTCGCTTTGTAGGAACTTTTTGAAACAATATCTCTAAACCACTGATATTCCAAAAGGCTTTCTACAACTTTCTTAAGGTCTAATGCGGTTGTTCTCGCTTCCGTATCAAATCCGCTTGGGTCATACAAAACTGTGTCATCATATCCTTGTTCCTGTAGATAATCATTAAGATGCTCCATAAATGCATTGATACGCTCTTGACTGTTTTTTGCCTGCGGCGAAAGAAGTCCTCCACAATAATCTGCAACCACATAAGCTGCATCATTTCCCGATGGCACTAACATAGCCGCAAACAAATTTTGAAGATAATACTCTTTTGTTTTTATGTTTGCCACAGATGAGCCTGACTTGGTTAGTGAAATTGCTTCATAATTTGCAGAAACAATACTATCTAAATCCGTAATTGTATCAAAATAAAAGCCTTGTTTTTTATGATTGCCCGTATAAAAAGCCTTTCTTTTACTACGGAATTTCTTACGATTTTCCTACGAAAGCGGAAGTTCGACTATAAACTTAACACATTCATCTTTGCTTTTAGCAGCAATAGTTCCTTTGTGTAGTTCTACAATATGTTTCGCAATGGCAAGTCCAAGTCCTGCACCGCCGTTTGCCATACTTCTTGCTGTATCAACACGGTAGAACTGCTCGAATATTTGCTCTAATTTTTCTTCGGGAATATTAGCTCCACAGTTTTCAAAAACAATAGTAACTTTGTTCGCTCGAAGCTCTGTGGTTATTGTAATCTCTGTATCTGAATAACTGTAAATTGCAGCATTACGCAAAAGGTTGTCAAATACACGCTGCATTTTATTCGCATCACAATGAAGCATTATATCCTTTGCACTATGGAGAACACATTGTAGGTTCTTTTCTTTTAACATAGGATTAAATTCATATATAAGCTGCTCCAACAATCGTGTCAAATTTATATCGCTGTATTTCAGCGTTATGTTTGATAAATTAAATCTTGTGATTTCAAAAAACTCGTTAATTAAGTCCTCAAGCTGTTCAGCCTTATCAAGAGAAATAGAAAGATATTTATTTCTTAACTCCTGCGGTATTTGCTGTTCATCATCACGCAATAGCGTCAAATAACCAATGACAGAGGAAAGCGGCGTTTTCAAATCGTGTGCAAGGTACATAATCAAATCATTTTTACGCTGTTCATTCTCCTGTGCAAGTTTTGCATTATTTTCAGCTTCCTGTTTCAAGTGATTTATTTTAACCGCAATCTCGCTTAACTCTGGAGAAAGTTCAATATAATCACCTGTTTTATCAAATAATCTTCCCGTTGCGGCTTGTAGCTCATAGACATACCCGACAACTTTCTTCAAAAGTTTATAAGTCAAGCACATAATACATATTACCCATATTATGAGTGCTGTCATATAAACGTACAGTCCTCTGTAAATCAAATAGTAATGTTCGACATACCTGTCAAGTATCCAAGTAAGCCCTGTATGTAAAACAGCGGTGCATATTACAATAATCACAGAACAAATTGCACTTTGGAAAATGTAGCTTTTGAATAAGGTTATAAGCAGATAATTTTTTTCATTTTTATTCAATTTCATAACCTATCCCCCAAACTGTTTTAATAAATTTTGGCTTTTTGGCTGGCTCATTTAATTTTCCCCTAAGCCGTCCAATATGTGCCATTACTGTGTTGTTGTTATCAAGATATTTTTCTTTCCATACATTTTCAAATAGTTCTTCGGAGGAAATCACTTTTCCTTGATGTTCGCACAAATACCAAAGAATTGAAAACTCAATAGGGGTTAGCGATACCTCTTTCCCAAACAAAGAGCATTTATGAGTATCTTTGTTGATAATCAATCCTCTAATATCATATTCGCTTTTTTGAAAAGGCTGATTTTGTACGGGATTATTATACTTTTGATAACGCCTTAACTGTGTCTTTACTCTTGCAACAACTTCCAAAGGATTAAAGGGCTTTGTAATATAATCATCAGCACCTATCGTAAGCCCCATTATTTTATCCCCGTCTTCAATTTTAGCAGTAAGCATAATAACGGGGAAATAAAACTTTTCTCTGATTTTTTGACAAATACGAAATCCGTCTATATCAGGCAGCATAATATCCAGTATGGCTAAATCAATCTCTGTTTCTTCAATACATTTCAATGCTTCAATACCGCTGTAATATTTATAAACAGTGTAATTGTCGTTTTTCAAGTAGACTTCAAGTAAGTCTGCTATTTCTTTTTCATCATCTACAACTAAAATTTTTTCATTCATCGCCTATACTCCTTTTGTTCTGGTATAGCTCCCGTAATATCGTCAAAATCACACATCTCCATTCTTAAATCGCCCATCAGCAGGCTTTTTCGCATCTTTAGGTATCAGCCAAACATTACTCATTTTAACTGCTCTATCTATCCGATTATCATTACAATATTGCAAAACTCGTCTATCTGAGATACCCCATTTAATGGCAGCTTCTTTCGTGGTAATATAATCCATATCGCACCTCCAATATAATAATATATTATACTTCGTTTATTCGAAGAATACAAGTATGTAAATATGAATTCTTATCTCTTGTAACAAGAAATATTATCTCTATTTATAAGAGATTTCACATCGTTTAATAAGAGGCTACATTTCTGTACAATATAAGGGTAGAAGAAACGAGTACAGGTGGTGAGCTTATGGACAAGAAAATCAATAACTTTGACTTCGATTTTATGCCGATAGGACAGGCGATTAAAAAAGCCCGTGAAGCCAAGAAAGTAACCAGAGAACAGTTAGCGGAAATAGTAGATTATTCTGCAAGGCATATTCAGTCGGTAGAAAACGAGGGTCAGCACCCGAGCTTTGAGCTGTTTATTCAACTCATCACAATGTTTGATGTTTCGGTTGACGAATATATCTTCCCAAATAAGAAAACAAATAAAAGTTCCGTCCGCAGGCGTTTGGAAACACTGCTTGATAATTTGGACGATAAAGAACTTTCCGTTATCGAAGCAACCGTAAACGGTCTATGTAAGGCAAAAGAGCCAGAGGAATAAAATCCTCTGGTTTTTCTTTTGCCCTTTTTTAATAGGCAGGGATACCGTAACCGTAAATTACGCTGCTTCCGATAGCATATCTGTTCTGTCGGCAGGTATCTCCAGAGTTGCCCTCAACGGTATAAACTGTTCCGTTCTCAACACGCTCGACAATTCCGACGTGGTCTGTCACACCGTCGCCCTCCCAATCAAAGAAGATGATATGACCTGCCGACGGCTCAAAACTGCCGTCCTGCCATTGACCTCTGTCCATAAACCATTGTGAGCCTAACACGCAGCCTGCGAATTTCGGAATAACGCCTGTATCAATATAGCCGCACTCATTGGCACACCAAGATACAAAGCAGGCACACCATTCCACACGCCCCTCGAAGCCGTACCAACTCCAATAAGGCTGACCGCCTATATTTCCGACCTGCGACAATGCCACATTGACAATCTCGCTGTCGCCGCCAGAAATGCCGTATAGCACCTGCGACCATAGCGAATTGTTTTCCTCGGCAAGTAGCTCGGAGAGCTGTTCTCTCTGGTCTGCATTGAAATTGTACTTGTCAGCCATTTCCTCGGCTGTCTTATGGGCAACCGTGATATACAGATAGGTGCGTGTAACGGTGGTTTCCGTCTGTATGATATTGCCGTGACCGTCGTCGCTCTCGGTTATCTGTGTTTCGGTCTTGCTTTCCGTTCTGGAGCTTATCTCATTCATCTCCCAGAAGATGTTTTTGAGAAGCTCTTTTTTGCTGTCGTCCATTGTGGCGACTTCCTGCGGATTGTCGGGGTCGGTATTGGTCTTGACGGAATAAACCGCAAGCACCTCTTTCCAGACCGCACGGCTTCCCGACATTTCAAGGACATCGTGAGCTGTACCATTCTTGGTTTCATCAAGTTTGGCATCGTACTCGGTATTGATTTCTCTCACAACAGTTTGCATTGTCATACCGTTTCCAGAGTCCTCGCCAGAAAAGAAAATACCGAACACCGAGCCTGCAATCAAGGCAATCAGACAGATAACAATAATAATCACGACGGCAATCCAACCGCCTGCGGCAATGGCGGCTACAAGCGCCTTGACGCCTGCAATAATCGCTTTAACTGCGGCAATCGTAGCTTTTACCGCCGCTTTCACCGCCGCAACCGTAGCCTTGGCGGTGGCTTTTGCCGCCTGTGCAGCCCTTTGAGCCACTTTTGCAGAAGCCTTTGCCGCTGCCTTTGCTGCTTTGGCGGTATGCTCGGCTGTTTTGATAGCCGCCTTAGAGGTAGCCTGTGCGGTCTTAATGCTTTTCTGGGTGGTCTTGACCGTACCTTTTGCGGTTGCCTTGACAGTTTTTTCTGTATTTCGGGCAGTGGTCTTAATCGTCTTTTTGCCTTGCTGTCGGGTCTTGATAAACTGAGATTTTGCCCGTTGGGTATTATCGGGAGCAGAGGAACGGCTTGCAGCCCCGTGACGGATCTGCAAGCCGTTGTTATTCTGTTCGGCGGCTTTTGTCGCCTTTCTCTGTTTATAGGACGATATTTTATCCTTTGCCTTGCCGATATTTTTCCTTGTTTCCTTGACCGCCTTTTGACCTTGCTTGTTGAATTGGTGGATACCCTCGTCCTTGATACGGTCAGCCCCGTAGGAAAGCCTGTCAGCGGCATATTCCGTAGCAGAGTTTTCATCAGCATAGCAGCCTTGTTCCGCCTTATCCTTTGTTTTCGCATAAGCGGACTTCATACGCTCGGTAGCAATGGCGGCTTTGTCTATGGTCTTTATTGTGCCTTTGACCGCATCTCTGGTTTTTATATCAGCCATTAAAAGCCTCCTTTCCTTGAAGCGGTACAGATATTAGGCAACCCTTTTTGCCACTACAACAAGTCTGCCGTTTTGTGCGGAGTATTCGCAGGTAGAAAGCGTGATAAGCCTGTCACCGTATTCTGCGGTCACGCCCGTATCGTACAGGGCAAGCTCCTTGCACTTGGCGATATAAGCGTTAAAGTCATTTTCGTCCTCTGCGTTTATAAAATCGTAGTAGCGGAAGCCTGCCGAGCTGTACGCAACCGTTTTGAACACGGCAATGATTTCATACTCGCCCCGCTTTGTGAGGGTATCAAAACGAATGGTCTTGTGTTCCTCGTAAAAATCTTTGCTCTTGTAATTCTCCAATGCGCCGAACATCTTTTGCCCTTTGATGTGATGACCGTAAATAACAAGGTTATCACTCGTGAATAGGTCGCAATTTTCCTGCACATACGGAGTGCCTAAATCGCTGTACTCCTTTTCAAAATTGTGCTTCAGATAATAATTGGGGTTGTTCGGGGTTTGCATTACGGGATAGTTGATATTCGTGCCGGCAATCGAAAGCCAGCCGACCATATCCGTATTTTGCAGATACAGCTCGCCGTATTCCGCAAGCACGGTTTCTTCCTCCGTAAGCAGAACATCGGTCGTTTCACTTTCGCCTGTCTGCGCCTGTTCCACAACCTCGGCAATTTTTTCAAAGACTTCTTCCTGCTTACTTTCGTGTGCATAGTGGCTGTAAATACGGAAGCCGCAAAAAGCCGCCGTACCTAACAGGCACACGGCGGCAATCATACAGATGATTTTCGTG
>ERZ833963.4152-NODE-4152-length-10024-cov-2.985154_pt1 | contig 10024 bp, 9 predicted proteins | sample MGYA00519693_ERZ833963 | MGnify/ENA primary metagenome ERZ833963 (study PRJEB31850, sample SAMEA3708748) | human gut metagenome | biome: human gut; feature: human-associated habitat; material: faeces | place: China | collected 2014 ... | reverse complement strand
ATCGTGTTTGCTACCCGTTATCCGGAAAAATATGACTTGAAAGAGTTGAAAGATATGATTGGTTTCGGTGGTTCACCCCGTGCTTCTATCAATCTGGCATTGGCAGCCCGCACTTATGCTTTCATCAAACGTCGTGGTTACGTTATTCCCGAGGATGTACGCGCTGTGGCTCATGACGTATTGCGCCATCGTATCGGTCTGACGTATGAGGCGGAGGCCAGTAACCTGACTTCTGATGAAATTATCAGTAAGATATTGAATAAGGTTGAAGTACCTTGATGTAAATATCAATGAAATAGCTTTTGGAAGCTATTAATAAACGTTGCCAACGTTTTTAAAGAATCTTGCCGACGTTTTTAAAGAACGTCGCAGGTATTTATTAACGGAATTATTCTACTATATAAATGGAAACAAGTGAACTGTTAAAAAAAGTCCGTCAAATTGAAATCAAGACGCGCGGATTGTCCAACAATATCTTTGCAGGCCAGTATCATTCGGCTTTCAAGGGTAGAGGTATGGCATTCTCCGAAGTACGCGAATATCAGTTTGGCGACGATATACGCGACATTGACTGGAACGTGACCGCACGCTTCAACAAGCCTTACATCAAGGTGTTCGAAGAAGAGCGTGAACTGACTGTTATGCTGCTGGTGGATGTTTCCGGTAGTTTGGAATTCGGTACGGTGAAGCAGATGAAAAAGGATATGGTGACGGAGATTGCAGCTACATTGGCATTTTCGGCTATACAGAACAATGATAAAATCGGCGTTATCTTTTTCTCCGACCGGATAGAAAAGTTTATCCCACCCAAAAAAGGGCGAAAGCATATCTTGTATATTATCCGTGAATTGATTGATTTCAAGGCTGAGAGTCGGCGGACAGACATCCGTCTCGGGTTGGAATACCTGACGAACGTGATGAAACGTCGCTGTACGGCATTTCTTTTATCCGATTTTATCGATCAGGGAAGCTTCAAGAATGCAATGACTATTGCCAACCGGAAACATGATGTGGTGGCTATCCAGGTGTATGACCGCAGGGTAGAGGAATTGCCGGCTATCGGCCTGATGAAAATTAAAGATGCTGAGACCGGACATGAACAGTGGATTGACACTTCATCACGTGCCGTTCGTCGCGCCCATCATGATTGGTGGGTGAACAAACAGGTGGAATTGCATGAAGTATTCACTAAGAGTAATGTCGATAATGTGTCGGTACGTACCGATCAGGACTACGTCAAGGCATTGATGAATTTGTTTGCGAAACGAAATTAATCGGAAAAATGAAAAGATATCTATTTCTGATAACCCTATTGGGCATATTGACTGGCAAAGCTGTGGCACAGTCGGTGACAGTGGATGCTACCATCGATTCTCTGCAAATATATATTGGTGACCAGGCAAAGATTAAACTCCAAGTGGCGTTGGATGCGGATAAACGGGCTATTTTACCTGTTTATACGGATACGCTGGTGCGTGGTGTGGAAATTATTGACGTTGCGAAAGCGGACACGCAGTATATAAATGATAATAAGCGAATGCTGATTACGCAGGAATATACTGTTACGTCATTTGATTCGGCATTGTACTATTTGCCACCGATGGAAGTGATGGTGGATAACAAGGCATACCGTTCGAAAGCATTGGCGCTGAAAGTCTACTCGATGAATGTGCCGTTGGACCCTGAAAATCCGGAGCAGTTTTTTGGACCTAAAACAGTGATGCAAGCTCCGTTTGTATGGGAAGATTGGTATGGAATTATCACTTGTGGTATACTGCTTATTCCGTTTGCATTGTTGCTTGTCTATCTGATTATGCGTATCTGCGATAATAAGCCGATTATACGTAAAGTGAAAGTAGAGCCGAAATTGCCACCGCATCAGCAGGCTATGAAAGAGATAGAACGTATCAAGAGCGAGAAAGTATGGCAAAAAGGTCAATCCAAAGAATACTATACGGAGTTAACGGACGCTTTGCGTACTTATATCAAGGGACGTTTTGGTTTCAATGCTTTGGAAATGACTTCTTCGGAAATCATAGAGAGATTGCTTGAAATGGAGGATAAAGAGGCCATTGCAGATCTACGTATTCTCTTCCAGACAGCTGACTTGGTGAAATTCGCTAAACATGCTCCGCTGATGAATGAGAATGATGCGAATCTGATTAATGCTATTGATTTTATCAATGAAACCAAAGAGGTGGAAGCTGAAAATGTGAAACCGCAGCCAACTGAAATCACTATCATTGAGAAACGTTCATTGCGTACTAAGATACTGTTAGGTATAGGTATTGCCATATTGGCGGCTGCTTTGATCGGTGCGCTCACTTATATTGGAATGCAGTTATACAGTTATTTTGCTTAATTGCAGAATCAGAGGTAACTTCAATCGTAAATTGTAAATTGTTAAATAGTAAATACAATGGTTTTTGCCAATATTGAATATTTGTTTTTGCTGCTGTTGCTTATACCTTATATAGTATGGTATATCATGAAGCGGAAGAATAATGAAGCTACACTTCAGATTTCGGATGCCCGTGTGTATGCGCATACGCCAAAGAGTTATAAGAACTATTTGTTGCATGTGCCTTTTATGCTGCGCATTGTTGCTTTAGCATTGATTATCGTGGTGCTGGCACGTCCTCAGACCACGAATAGCTGGCAAAACAGTGAAATTGAAGGTATCGATATCATGCTGGCTATTGACGTATCTACCAGTATGCTGGCGGAGGACTTGAAACCAAACCGTCTGGAAGCAGCGAAAGATGTAGCGGCAGAATTTATCAATGGTCGTCCCAATGATAATATCGGTATTACGTTGTTTGCTGCGGAAAGTTTCACACAGTGTCCGCTGACGGTGGACCATGCGGTGCTGTTGAACTTGTTTCAGGGTATCAAATGTGGTATTATAGAGGACGGAACAGCAGTCGGCATGGGCGTTGCTAATGCCGTAACTCGCTTGAAAGACAGCAAAGCGAAATCTAAAGTAATCATTCTTCTGACGGATGGTACAAACAACAAAGGGGATATCTCTCCGCTGACAGCAGCAGAGATAGCTAAAAGCTTTGGCATCCGTGTTTATACTATTGGTGTAGGTACGAACGGTATGGCACCTTATCCTTATCCGGTGGGTAATACGGTACAGTACGTTAACTTGCCGGTAGAAATTGATGAAAAGACACTGACGCAGATTGCTGCCACTACGGAAGGAAACTATTTCCGCGCAACCAGCAATTCTAAATTGAAGGAAGTGTATGAGGAAATTGACAAGTTGGAGAAGACCAAGTTGAATGTGAAAGAGTACAGCAAGCGGCAAGAAGAATACCGCTGGTTCGCTTTGGCTGCATTCTTGTGTGTATTGCTCGAAGTGTTACTCCGCAACTCTATCTTGAAGAAGATACCTTAAAGACAGTGCATTAATTGTAAATTACTAAAATGTAATAGAAAGATGTTTCGATTTGAAGAACCTACATATTTATACCTGTTGCTCCTGTTGCCTCTCTTGGCGGCTTTCTATCTGTACTCTAATTATCGGAGACGGAAAGCAATTCGCAAGTTTGGTGACCCGGTGCTGATGGCACAACTGATGCCGGATGTATCTAAATATCGTCCGGATGTGAAGTTTTGGTTAGTGTTTGCTGCAATCGGACTGTTTGCAGTATTGTTGGCACGTCCGCAGTTTGGCTCCAAACTGGAAACTGTGAAGCGCCAGGGAGTGGAAGTGATGATTGCATTGGACATATCTAACTCTATGTTGGCGCAAGATGTGCAGCCCAGCCGTCTGGAAAAGGCTAAAAGATTGGTGGCACAATTGGTAGACAAGATGGAAAATGATAAGGTAGGTATGATTGTGTTTGCCGGTGACGCTTTTACTCAGTTGCCTATCACGAGCGATTATATCTCTGCTAAAATGTTTTTGGAATCCATCAATCCGTCATTGATATCAAAGCAGGGTACTGCAATCGGGGCGGCTATCAATCTGGCAACCCGTAGTTTTACGCCTCAGGAAGGGGTAGGGCGTGCCGTCATTGTTATTACTGATGGTGAGAACCATGAAGGCGGTGCGGCGGAAGCCGCTAAAGCTGCTGCAGAGAAAGGCATTCAAGTCAATGTTTTGGGCGTAGGTATGCCTGACGGTGCACCTATTCCTGTAGAGGGAACGAATGATTTCCGTCGTGACCGTGACGGGAATGTAGTTGTTACTCGTCTGAATGAGCAGATGTGCCAAGAAATAGCTCAGGCAGGAGATGGTATTTATGTGCGTGTGGATAACTCGAATGCTGCACAAAAGGCAATTACTCAGGAAATTAATAAAATGGCGAAAGCGGATGTGGAAACGCAGGTTTATACCGAATTCAACGAACAGTTTCAGGCCATTGCATGGATTATTCTGTTGCTGTTATTGGTCGAAATGCTGATTCTTGAACGCAAAAACCCGCTATTCCGTAATATCCATTTGTTTAAAAAGGAAGAAAGGTATGATGATGAGAAATAAAACTATCGGAATTATCTTGCTGCTGTTGACGGCTGTTTCAGTTTCTGCGCAGAAAGCGGAACGTGATTATATTCGTAGAGGAAACCGTGCGTATAAAGATAGCACGTATGTGAATGCTGAAGTGAATTATCGTAAGGCCATTGATGTCAACCCCAAATCAACAGTATCAATGTATAATCTGGGTAATACACTTATGCAACAGAATAAGTTGCAGGAGGCTATGGAACAATATGTTGCTGCTACTAAAATGGAGAAGGATAAAAGCAAGCTTGCTCAAATCTATCATAATATGGGTGTAATATTTCATTCCGGTAAAGATTATGCGAAGGCTGTGGAAGCATACAAGGAGTCGTTGCGTAATAATCCGAAAGATAATGAAACACGCTATAATTTAGCTCTGGCTCAGAAGATGCTGAAAGAACAGGAACAAAATCAGCAGAATCAAGATCAGAACCAGGATCAGAACAAGCAAGATCAGGAGAAAGATCAAAATCAGGATCAGCAGGACCAGAATAAACAAGATCAGCAAAATCAGGATCAGCAGCAACAGCCATCTCAGCCACAAGATAACCAAATGTCGAAGGAGAATGCTGAACAGCTTCTGAAATCGGTTATGCAGGATGAGAAGGAGGTACAGGATAAGGTGAAGAAACAGCAAGTTATCCAGGGCGGTCGCTTGGAAAAGGATTGGTAAATAATAAAAGAAACGATAATATATGAGAAAATTAATTTTCTTATGGATAGCACTGATAACAGTCAGTTTACAGGCTTTTGCTGACGAAAAAGTGTCATTTACCGCGTCAGCTCCTGATGCAGTGGCGGTAGGTGACCAGTTTCGGCTGTCATATACAGTGACTACACAGAAGGTGAGAGATTTCCGTGCTCCCTCTATCAAAGGTTTTGATGTACTGATGGGACCCAGTCGTTCACAGCAAAGTAGTATGCAAATCATTAATGGTGTATCAACCTCAACCAGTAGCATCACATTTACTTATATTTTGATGGCTACAGCGGAAGGTAGTTTTACCATTCCGGGTGCCACGATTACGGCTGATGGTAATCAGATGGTTTCTAATTCAGTGCATGTTAAAGTGCTTCCTGCGGATCAGGCAGCAGCAGCGGCATCTTCAGGTGGAAGTAATAGTAGTGGTCAGCAAAGTAATACCAGCCGTGCTTCTTCGGGTACTTCTATTTCTAATCAGGATTTATTTATTACAGCTACTGCAAGTAAGACAAATGTATATGAGCAGGAAGCTTTCCTGCTGACATATAAAATCTATACTCTAGTTGATTTACAACGTTTTGACAATGTGAAACTTCCTGATTTCAAGGGATTTCATTCTCAAGAGGTGGAACTTCCGAATGATAGAAGATGGAGTTTGGAACATTATAAGGGCAGAAATTATCAGACTACTGTGTATCGCCAGTTTGTATTGTTTCCTCAACAGTCTGGTAATTTGACCATTGAACCGGCACGTTTTGATGCTTCTGTAGCCAAAGCTACTCAAGTATCAGACCCATTTGAAGCTTTCTTTAATGGAGGTAGCAATTATATTGAAGTTAAAAAGATATTGACTACTCCTAAATTAACAATTGATGTTAAGTCTTTGCCGGACGGTAAACCTGCTGATTTCTCCGGTGGAGTGGGAGAGTTTAGTATTTCCTCTTCTATCAATAGCACTAATGTGAAGACCAATGATGCTGTTACCATTAAGCTTGTGATTTCTGGTACAGGTAACTTAAAGTTGATTGGCGATCCCGAAGTTAAATTTCCGGATGACTTTGAAATGTATGATCCCAAAGTGGACAATAAGTTCCGTCTGACTAATGCTGGTCTTTCGGGTAGTAAAGTAATTGAGTATCTTGCTATTCCACGCAATGCGGGAACGTTTAAGATACCGGCTGTTAAATTTAGCTATTTCGATATCAAATCCCGATCCTATAAGACATTAACTACAGAGGAATATGAGCTTCATGTAGAGAAGGGTGAGGGGAACGCTGCGCAGACTATTGCAAACTTCACTAATAAGGAGGATTTGAGGATATTGAACGAGGATATTCGCTTCATCAAGCAAAATGATGTGACTCTTTCTCAAAAGGGAGCTTTTTTCTTTGATTCCATGGTGTATTGGTTGCTCTATTTAGTGCCAGGTATTGCGTTTATCATCTTCTTTATTATTTACCGTAAACAGATAGCTGCTAATGCAAATGTGGCTAGAATGCGTACCAAAAAGGCTAATAAGGTTGCTGTCAAGCGTATGAAATTAGCCGGTAAACTGTTATCTGAAAATAAGAAAGATATTTTCTACGATGAAGTATTAAAAGCCCTTTGGGGGTATATTAGTGATAAGTTGAATATTCCTGTTTCACGACTTTCTAAAGATAATATTGAAGAGGAGCTTCGTAAATATGGAGTAGAGGATGCATTAATTAAAGAGTTTCTTGCAGCACTGAATGATTGTGAATTTGCCCGTTTTGCTCCTGGTGATGATAATCAGGCTATGGATAAGGTTTACTCAGCTTCATTGGCGGTAATTAGTAAAATGGAGAACTCGATTAAACATTAATTAGGAGGTTATATGATGAGAAAAATATTGTTTTTTACCCTTGGCCTGCTTATGGCGACGACCTCTTTCGGACAGGCTTCATCTGATACATTGCAGAATGCGAATGATTCGGTCATAATAGGCTCTCATTCAGAATTTTCAGCCACGAAGTTAGAGAATGGGGTGACAAAAGCAGAAGGAGATAGCGCATATATGAAAAATGACTATGCTTCTGCTATTCAGATATACGAAGCTTTGTTGAAAGATGGGGAAGCAGCTGAGGTATATTATAATTTAGGGAACAGTTATTACAAGGCTGGTGATATAGCAAAGGCTATCTTAAATTATGAGCGTGCTTTACTAATACAGCCTGGAAATGCTGATATTCGTGCTAATTTGGAAATAGCCCGTGCAAAAACCATTGATAAAGTAGTTCCAGTAGCTGAGATATTTTTTGTATCTTGGACAAAATCGTTAATTAATTGTTTGAGTGTGGATGCATGGGCAAAAGTAGGTATAGTTAGTTTCTTTTTATTGTTGGCATCTCTTTATTTCTTTTTCTTTTCCAGGCAGATTGTATGGAAAAAAACTGGATTCATTGCAGGAATTGTATTTTTGATATTAGTCATTTTTGCAAATATCTTTGCTTTTCAGCAGAAAGGTGAGTTATTGAACCGTAATAATGCCATTGTGTTAACTCCAAGTGTAACGGTACGTAGTACTCCAAGTGAAACGGGTACAAGTCTATTCATATTGCATGAGGGGAGAAAGGTGGAAATTAAAGATAACTCTATGCGTGAGTGGAAAGAAATCCGCTTGGAAGATGGTAAAGTAGGATGGGTACCAGCATCATCCGTAGAAGTTATCTGATATATATAATTCTTTCATAGTAAGATAGTTAATAATAGGAAAGGAACCTGCCAAAAGGAAAAGTATGAATATTCTTTTGGCGGGTTTCTTTTATTTTGTAAAAAAGATATCGAAAATGTTTGATTTATCTTTTTTTTTCCTTAAGTTTATAGCGTGATAAATGAAACTCGCAGTTATTAACCATTAAATTTATAAATATGAGAACAATAACATTTAATGAACTTCGCAAAATTAAAGACTCATTACCTACTGGTAGTATGCATAGAATAGCCGATGAGCTCGGATTGAACGTTGATACAGTTAGAAACTTTTTTGGCGGTCATAATTTCAAAGAAGGCAAGAGTGTTGGCATACACTTAGAACCTGGACCGGATGGTGGTTTAGTTATGCTGGACGATACTACTGTTCTTGATAGAGCTCTCAAAATATTAGATGAAATGAATACCGGTGCAGCTGAGCCTGTTCGAGCTTAAGAAAAGAAAGTATAGATGAATCCCAATTGATAAACAAACAATTGGGATTTCTTGTTTGTTTATAAAGTAAAAACAGTTGATTATGGAAGACAAGTTAGTAACCTTAGCCATTCTGACTTATGCTAAAGCTCAGATATTGAAAAATGTACTTGAGAATGAAGGTATCGAAACCTATATTCACAATGTAAATCAAATACAGCCTGTGGTATCTTCAGGTGTGCGCTTACGTATAAAAGAAAGCGATTTACCACGTGCTTTAAAGATTACGGAAAGTTCTGCCTGGCTATCCGAAGAGGTAGTAGGAGGGAAGCCACCTAAAGTAGAGAAAGAAAGTAATAAGGTCTTAATCCCTGTTGACTTCTCTAATTATTCAATGAAAGCATGTGAATTTGGCTTTAATTTTGCCCAGAATATGGGTGCAGAGGTGGTATTGTTACATATTTATTTTACACCGATTTATACTACTTCATTGCCTTATGGAGATGTTTTCAATTATCAGATTGCAGATGAAGAAAATGTAAAAAATATACTACAAAAGGTTCACGCAGACTTAAATACCTTATCGGATAATATAAAGGAGAAGGTAGCTTCTGGAGAATTTCCAAATGTGAAATATAGTTGTGTATTACGTGAGGGTATTCCTGAAGAGGAGATTCTTCGTTATTCGAAAGAAAATAGGCCTCGTATCATCATTATGGGTACTCGTGGTAAAAATCAGAAAGATATAGACTTAATTGGTAGTGTAACAGCTGAAGTGATTGAGCGAAGTCGTGTACCGGTTTTAGCCATACCAGAGAATACTCCATTTAAACAATTGTCTGAAGCTAAGCGTATTGCATTTATTACCAATTTTGATCAACGAGATTTAATTGCGTTTGATACATTAATTGCTGCTTTGAAACCATTTCATTTTTCTGTATCTTTAATTCATTTGTCGGATGTTAAAGACACGTGGAATGAAATTAAATTAGGTGGTATTAAAGAATACTTTCAAAAGCAATATCCGGATTTAGAAATACATTATTATGTTGTGATGAATGATGATTTTCTGAATAGCTTAGATGACTATATAAAAAACAATCATATTGACATTATTACATTAACAACATACAAACGAAATATCTTTTCCCGTTTATTCAATCCTGGAATTGCCCGAAAGATGATTTTTCACTCTGATACACCGTTGTTAGTTATTTATGGACGCCCAAGTTAAAGAAAATAACGCATGGATTTCGAATTAATAATACCTATTATGTTTAATATATAGAGCTGACATTTTTGGAATATAATTATTAACCTCCCCTATATTTAATTGGCTGACTCAATATAGAAAAGAGGATGTGTTCAAACACAGAGCACATCCTCTTTCTTGTTATTACATTTTTATACCAATGGATTAGTTTACCATCTTTTCAATTTCTTCAAATTCAGGTCCCATATCCAAATTATAGTATACTCGGTACAAACCGTTCATCCATAAATCTTTTTGGTCGGGTTTCAATGCTCTTGCTTTTTCATAACAAGGTTTTGCTTTTTCATAAAAAGCTTTCAAAGTAGCTTGATCTTCCTTATATTTTGGATCATTTACATCTGCACTTGCTTTCTCGGAAAAGTCTTGTGCTTGCAAACAGTAGATTAATCCT
>ERZ833963.4142-NODE-4142-length-10056-cov-99.683032_pt1 | contig 10056 bp, 10 predicted proteins | sample MGYA00519693_ERZ833963 | MGnify/ENA primary metagenome ERZ833963 (study PRJEB31850, sample SAMEA3708748) | human gut metagenome | biome: human gut; feature: human-associated habitat; material: faeces | place: China | collected 2014 ... | reverse complement strand
TCTCTTCAGGATATCAAAGCTATATGCATAACCCCACCTTTTTCCTACTGAGCCGAGAAACAGTGTGGTAAACAAAATAGATACAAAAATCCCACGTAACCACAACGGTTGCGTGGGATTCCTATTTTTACAGGTCTACCTTGTCAAAGCATTACTTAACTTTTTCGAGCAGATACCATATTGATTAGCAACAGATTACTTCACTTCCTCGAAATCAAAGGCATCTGTAAATCAACTACTTACCGAAAAACGTCAAAATGCGCGAATTACTCGTCAATTGACTGACTCAGTTACTCTGATAACAGAACACTGCAAAATTAAGCGTTTTCCGCCAAACTTCCAAGAAAATCTCGGAAAATCTGAAAAGAAAATAATTTGAGACTAAAAGTTTTGGGCCTTAAAAAAAGAAGAAGCCATGGGTTCACCTTTATAATGAGCTCAGTCACATCAGTATATCTATACGAAAGGAGTGAGTGAAGTGGAGTACCATTGTAGCGGGATTGCGCCACGGCAACCGGTTCGTTTTTGCCTCTGTTGATACGAGTCGGAAACCAAAGCACCTTCGCCTGCCCTAGGATGGGATGCCAGTCATCTCGGTCATCGTCCTTCTAGCTTCATGACATTGTTGATTTTGTGAATATGAGTTAGCATCTTGGATGTTGTCGACTTTCTTTGCCCAGCCAGTTGTCTCCGATCCCTTGGAGGACTGACCTATAAAATATGTAGCGCAGCCGTTCTGACCTCTCTCCGGACTTTCGGTTCCTTGACAGTCTCATTCTCTACTTGGCATTCTCCACGTCTGATTGGCAAGTGGCACATCTTGAGTTGGCTGACAGTTCTCTACGCCTTAGACTTGACTTCCAACTTGACCTGACCTTCCGTTTTCTCGCTGAACTACCAAAGCCACTCGTTTTTTCCAATGCAAATTTACAGCAAAGCTGCGCTGATGGCCTGACGGCCGCTTGTGTGGTCGTTTCACTATGCCAATAAAATAAGCGGGAATCTTCCTTTTTCTTTCCTGCGTAAACAAAAAGAGTATTCCGGCTGATTTTCATGGCTTGTCCACAGTGACCCTTTGCCGTTTTGATTGCATGTAAAAAATTTCGTTTCACTTTTAAATTCATCGATTATGAAAACTACAAATCAAGTCATCGTAGCGGGCCGTCTGGCCCAGGACGCAGAGATCCGTCAGTTCGCCAACTCCACGAAAGCCACTTTCGCCCTCGCCATCAGCCGCACGGAGAAGCGCGGTGAGGAGACTGTCCGCCCGGTAGCCTATCAGCCCTGCGAGATCTGGCGCAAGAACGGCTCCACGGATTCCTTCGCACAGCTCACCAAGGGAGCCCTTGTAGAGATAACCGGCTGGATCCGCCCAGAAGAGTTCGTCGACAAGACCGGCACGCGCCGCCACCGCATCATCTTCGTGGTCAACAAGTTCTCGCCCGTCCAGCTGGAAGACAAGAAGACCGACGGTGAATAGCGGCTACCGCCCCCACGGCTTTCAAGGAGAAGGTTGCTTCGGCTGCCTTCTCTTTTTCTTTTTTTTAAGGCAAAAACTAAACCTTCGCTTTCGCGCACCTTTACTCGCCATGGCAGATCTCAAGCGAGCTTGACTCTGCTCATCTGGCTTATCGAAAATCTTCTTTTAAAGGGCTCTCCTTATTTTATGAAATTTGCGATCAGCGGCATAAACTACCAAATGAAATTTGCGATTAGCTGCAAAAACAAGTAAATAAAATCTGCGATTAGCTACAAAAACTGCCAAATAAAATTTGCGATTAGCTGCATTGGCGCCTTTAATATTTTGATATTTCATATATTATACGTAACTTTGCGCTAAAACGAAATAATATGGAAGGACAAATCTTTAAACGGAAAATTTATGATACCATGCTTAAATGGAAGCATGACTCGGCAGGATCAACAGCACTAATGATAGAAGGTCCCCGACGGGTCGGGAAATCCACCATTGTCAAACAGTTTGCCCAACGGGAATATAAGAGCTACATCATGATTGATTTCTCAAAGGCGTCTGATGAGGAGAAAGGCGTTTTCAATAATCTCTCAAACATAGACTTCTTCTTCGCTACGTTGAAACTTATCGAAGGTACGGCCCTGTACGAACGTGATTCCGTCATCATCTTTGACGAAGTCCAGTTGTTTCCCGTTGCACGGCAAGCCATCAAGCACTTGGTGGCTGACGGTAGATACGATTATATTGAGACAGGCTCGCTCATTAGCATTCACAAGAACGTGGAAAGTATAGTGATTCCGAGCGAGGAAGAACCTATCAATATGTATCCTATGGACTACGAGGAATTTAGATGGGCTATGGGAGATGTGGCTACCATGCCACTTCTTAAAGAAATGTATCAGAAAAGTCAATCGTTGGGCGATGGTGTAAACCGAAAGCTCATGCTTGACTTCAGACTTTACATGCTTGTTGGCGGCATGCCCCAGGCTGTCAATACATACCTGCAGACCCACGATTTTTCTCAGGTGGATAAGACCAAGCGAGGTATTATACGCTTATACCTGCAGGACTTCAACAAACTTGACCCTAACGAAAGGGCAGCTACACTTTTCAACGCCATTCCAGCGCAGCTATATAAGAACTCAAGCCGCTACCAGCCCACGCAGGTGTTGGAAAACACCAACAATGAACGTCTGGCACCAATATTGCACATGATGGAAGAAAGTAAGACCGTCAACATAGCATGGCATGCCGATGACCCACATGTAGGGATGGGGCTGACAACCAACAGGGGAGCCTACAAGATGTATGTTTGTGACACAGGGTTGTTTGTGACCTTGGCCTTTTGGGAGAAGGACTTTACAGATAACATTATCTATAAGAAGCTGTTGAGTGACAAGCTCGATGCCAACCTTGGTTATGTGTATGAAAACATAGTGGCTCAGATGCTTGCTGCTTCGGGTAACAAGCTGTACTACTACACGTGGCCGGCTCCAAATAATCATTTTTATGAGATTGACTTTCTGTTGTCAAGAGGTTCAAAGCTTTGTCCTGTGGAAGTGAAGTCAAGTGGCTATAATACCCACACCTCGCTGGATGAGTTTTGCAAGAAATATTCCAATAGGGTAAAGGAACGATACCTTGTCTATACTAAAGATTTAAGAAAAGACAAAGAGACTATGCTGGTACCTATGTATATGGTTCCATTTTTGTAATCATGCTGTTTATCTGGCACACGCCGCCACCGCATCATCTTCGTGGTCAACAAGTTCTCGCCCGTCCAGCTGGAAGACAAGAAGACCGACGGTGAATAGCGGCTACCGCCCCCACGGCTTTCAAGGAGAAGGTTGCTTCGGCTGCCTTCTCTTTTTCTTTTTAAGGCAAAAACTCGTTCTTCTTTTATCCTTTGCAATATCTCTCGGTTCTAACTTGTAATAAACCTATCTACGTATTACATGCTACCCACTCCATTGTGCAATAGCCGCCTGTTTGCCAAAGAGACTACTCACGTCAGTCGCACGAGACGATTGCCGCTCCTTGTCACATTGTCAAAGGTCTCACTACAGACACTGCACGCAGAGTCTGTTCAGCCGTTCAACCAAGCAGACTGACTATAGCACAAATCCCACCCACAGACTTCTAGTAGGTTTCACCGCTATGCCATTGTACGCTTCTATCTTTACCGATGTTGTAGCAGAAGCTATTCTTCTTTAGCCGTCAGCTTTGCTCTGGAGGATGTTTTACGCAAAGGTAGCGTCTCACCCTGCTCAATCGCCAAGCCGGGACATGGCGTTGCCATTTGTCGAAAATCTTCCTCGTGCCGAGCGTATTTTCGCCACCCTCACTTGTCTCTTGAAGCTCAACGCTGTTCACCTGCGTAAAATATCTCTCCGGCAAGCTGAACCGGCTGCCAAAATGAGGGAAAATAAAATTTACGGCTATGACAAGGAATATAGACGAGAACATCAAACGGCAGTTGGTGAAGAAGATGACACACTTCATCAAGTACTTCCCCGTTCGCATCAGGAATGTGGGCGAGGACGCCATCCTCAACCGCCAGCTCATGTGGGACTTCAAGGACGGCAAGGAGGAAGCCACCGAGCAAGTGGCCCGAATGACGGCAGAATATCTCAAGGCAGAGTTCGGTGAGCAGGTGAAAGACATTCTCTTGGTAACCATCCCGGCAAGCACGCAAGCTAAAAACGAGACACGCTACAAGTATTTCTGCAACCGCGTAAGCGAACTGACAGGCATCGCCAACGGCTATGACCATATCAAAGTAGCAGAAGACCGACTCGCAGTACACGAACTTGGCAGGAATAAACGACTTAGCTCGGTAGCCGTTTTGGAGATTGACAAGGACTTCTTCAATGGCAAGCAGATTGTCTGTTGGGACGATTGCGTCACTACCGGCATCAGCTACTCTACCTTTGCCAATAAGTTGGAAGAGCTTGGAGGCATCGTCTTGGAAGGAGTTTTTCTCGGAAGGACAAGTTACAGATACAAAAAACAAGGCTAATTATCCATGAGAAACAGAGAGTGGAATAAAGCGGTGTCGGTGGCCTTCACGGGCCATCGACTAATCAGAAAAATTGATATGCCAAGAGTGAGAGAACTGCTCATGGCGGCAATACGCAAGGCATACAAGGATGGCTATAGAGTGTTCATAAGTGGCATGGCTTATGGCTTCGACCTCATGGCAACAGAGTGTGTGGTGGAACTTAAAAGATCGTGTCCCGACATCAAGTTGATAGCGGCTATCCCATACAGAGGTCAATGTGAACGATGGCACAAGGCAAGTCAAATTAAATATTGGGAACTGCTCCAGAAAGCAGACGAGCAGATAATTCTGGCTCTATGCTATAGGCGTGACAGCTTCTTGTTGCGTGACCAATACATGGTGGAACATGCCTCTCGTCTGATAGCTTACTATAACGGCATACCCAAGGGAGGGACATTCTACACTATCAAGGAAGCGAGAAAACAAGGGGTGATGGTGGAGAACATTTATTAGGTTCAAAGGAAACGTCTTGATGGATAACATAGGCGGCAATGGGACTATCCCATTGCCGCTTCCCCTAATATTTATTACTATTCTTTTGCTTTAAGCCTTGATGACCAATATTTTTAGTCCTGAATTTCCCATTTGTTCTAACTTTCGTTCACCTCAGAACTTATTACTTCCACCCACTCCAAGGTCCTGACCGCACTGTCAATTTGCAATTAAGGCTATTCATGGCTACCGGCTAAAGCCTGTTACCATTCCGAGCCATACCCGCAAAGGTGATGCTACAGACCGAGTAGATGGCTGCTAGCTCCAGGAAGCAAGGCTGCGCTTCATTTCCCTCCGCCTATCGCCATGCACTCCGTCTGCTTATTGCAGCACTGGTTGACAGGCGGTCAGAACCAGCCCTTTCCCTTCTTCCTCTTTTTAGGCTGTCATGTTCTACTCCGATGGTCTTCCACTTATCCTTTCACCCACACCGTGGCCCTGGCCGCACTGTCAATTTGCGGTTCAGGCTCTTCATGGCTACCGGCTAAAGCCTGTTACCATTCCGAGCCATACCCTCAAAGGTGATGCTGCAGACCGAGTGGATGGCTGCAGGCTCCAGGGAGTAAGGCTGCACTTCACTTCCCTCCGCCTTTCGCCATGCACTCCGTCTGCTTATCGCAGCACTGGTTGACATGCGGTCAGAGCCAGCCCTTTCCCTTCTTTCTCTTTTAGGCTGTCACGTTCTACTCTTATGGTCTTCCCCTTATCCTTTCACCCACTCCGTGGCCCTGGCCGTACTGTCAATTTGCGGTTCAGGCTCTTCATGGCTACCGGCTAAAGCCTGTTACCATTCCGAGCCATACCCGCAAAGGTGATGCTACAGACCGAGTGGATGGCTGCCGGCTCCCAGGGAGTAAGGCTGCGCTTCACTTCCCTCCGCCTATCGCCATGCACTCCGTCTGCTTTCGCAGCACTGGTTGACAGACGGCCAGAACCAGCCCTTTTCCTTCTTTCTCTTTTTTAGGCTATCACTTTTGTAACCGATGGATATAACTCTTGTAATTCCACCCACTCCAAGTTTCTGACCACGCTGTCAATTTGAGGTTAAGACTCTGCATGGCTACCGGCTAAAGCCTGTTACCATTCCGAGCCATACCCGCAAAGGTGATGCTACAGACCGAGTGGATGGCTGCCGGCTCCCAGGGAGTAAGGCTGCGCTTCACTTCCCTCCGCCTTTCGCCATGCACTCCGTCTGTTCGTCGCGTCACTGGTTGACAGACTGTCAGAATCTTTCCCAGCCCATTCTACTTTTAATAAAATCTCGCATTGTAGGACTAAAAAGCAAACTAAGGGGAAATAAGCGAGAGTCTCCTTATGTCGCTTCTTGATTGAAAAACGACAAGTATGATAGGCATGCCTTCACCGGCGGTCCTATATGCCGCTATCAGCTGTTACTTGTCAGGATGCCATCCTCCGCCATTCTTAGGGAAAAAGAACTTAAGGATGAACTTAAGGATTGCTCCAATGACATAAACTGCGACAATCGCTTCGAATATTGCTGCTAACTCTTCCATGTCATTAACTATTTACGGGTTAGAATTTATCCAAAGTTACTAAATTTCAATGAATTACGAAACTATTTGATGTTAATATTCAATAAGGCAGAGACCTTTCTTCATATCGGCTGAGGAGTGATTCATCCGGTGTAGGCATCTTCTGCACTATTTTTGAAACTCTGTTTTTCAAGCCATTTTTTCTCTTCCTCATTCTCCGGGATGTCTATGCGCTCTATCTTGAAGATGACAGGGCGCGTGCCGTCGTTGCAACAGGCAATCATCATGCGCTCGTCATTAGTCCAGTCGTGCATGATGCTGCCACCCTGCAGTACGGTATAAACATAGCGGCTTACAGCATCCCATGCCTCGCCACAGAACCTACCATTCATCAGATGATAGGAATCATCCTTCTCCGGGGTTCGGTCGAGCACAAAAGTGTCACCAGGCTTGAAACATGGGCACGGTCCCGACTTGGGATCGGCGAGATATTTCTCCTGGAGCTCCGGAAACACCTTGGTTTCGAGAACTCATATCTTGCATTGGTGCCTCATACGCTTTGCTGTATCGAATTGATCCATCTACAGTTGGTTGAGTTTATCCTCGTTCTCTTGGATGTAAGTCATGATGATGGCAGAAGCAAGGGCACGGAGAGGAATGGTACGCTCGGCATTGAGACGGATCATTTCAAGTCTCTTCTTCACTTCCTTGGGCAACCAGATGGCAAAGCCTTGCTCGTTGAGTCCTTTATACTTTGAGATATTTTCCTCCAAAGTCTTGATGCTTCCCCGACGACGCTTGGGTGCCGTTTTCTCTTCTTTTTGCGCTGCGTCTTCAGTCTTTGCAGCATCGGAAGTTTCCTCGCTTTCACTTTGATTTGAGGGTGTCTCTGTTGTCATGGAACGGACGATTTCGTCGAGCCCCATCCCTGCCAGAGGATTGGCAGTCTGCGGTTTGCTGTTCTTTGCCATTATTTTTTGATGTCTAAGGTTTCCATTATTTTGTTGAAAGCATTCTCCACGGCATCACGCTGCTTGGCGTCCATGGGATAGAGGGTAGTGTACCGTTTTACGGCTACACACTGTTTCACTTGTGGCACAACGGTGCCGACCAGGCCAAGGAACTCGATGGTACTGGCACGTTGGTGCAGCTCGTCAGCCCGTTCCTCAGCTGGGTTGATGCGGTTGGGAATGAAGACCAGTTGCGCTTTGGAAATCGTCTTGAAAGCCTTGATGAAGATGCCAGTTGCATCCACGGTGTCGGCATCAAACGACATAGGGATGACGGCACTGTCCGCTGCTTTATAGATAATCTCCAGATTACGGTCATTCAGGTTACCGGGGCAGTCAATTAGCACAACGCCAGGAACCTCCTTGAGCTTCTCCAAAACGGAGGCTACGTTATCGCCGTCACTCGTATTGAGCAGCTCTACGTTCCAGGGAGCCTGCACGTCAGGGTCAGCATCGGTTTCACGCTGGCGGTGGCGGAACAAGGAAGCTTGAAGGTCTGCGTCAATAGCTATCACGGGAATGCCATTCTCAGCCAAATAACTGGCAAAGAGTGAGCACAATGTGGTCTTTCCCACACCTCCCTTTATGTTGCTGAAAAGGATGATCTTGTTTTGCATTTGTCGTCCAATTAGTATAATATTATATCAACGCAAATTTACTACAAATCATTGAAACAAGCAAATTTATAATGTTAACAAATCAATAAAGTAAAAATTATATTTTATATAAAAATTATATTTATATTAATCACTCAAGCTATTCCACGATTTCTTTATATTATAATTTATATATAAAGCAATAAAGCCAGCCCGCGAAGGACTGGCTCAGATATCTCACGAATCAATCAAGAACAAAGGTAGGAACATTAATCAACCTCAGTCTTTACCATCAATGTAGTCATTCAAGAGAAAGGGAATTACACTGACGTAGACGACTCCATCTTCATCCGTCCACATCTTTTGATTGCCATCGAGAACGACAATCTTGCGGAAGAAGTCACCTGTGTTGTGAAGGGAAAAAGTCTCTTGCTCTTTCTTTTCAGGAGAACTGACATTCAAGGCCGATTGTATATAAATTTTCTCATTGCCAAGGTTTACTACAAAGTCAATCTCATATTGCCCTCTGATCCGTTTGCCATTGTTCATCCGCTGGACCTCTACAACCCCAACGTCAACGCGATACCCTCGATGGATAAGCTCGTTATATAGCATGTTTTCCATAAGATGGGAGCGCTCTTGCTGACGGAAATTCAAACGCGCATTCCGCAAGCCAAGATCGACGGCATAATATTTTTGAAGGGTATCAAAGTATTTTCTGCCCTTGACACCGTATCTCTTGGCGGAACTAAACAGAAATGAATCCTCCAGATAATCCAGATATGCCTTGATGGTATGGTCAGAGGTATTCTTGTCAAGAAGTGTGGCTGCCGTGTTGGCCAGTTTATGAGGATTGGTCAAAGAACCGACAGAAGAGCAGAGGGCATCTATCAATGCGTTCATCACGGCATCATCTTTCAGATGGTACCGTTCAACGATGTCTTTCATATACACGTTGGTGAACAAATCCTGGAGATATTTCTGCTTCTCTTTTTCATCCGGCTCAAGGACAGCCAAAGGCATTCCTCCATACGTCAGATATTGCTCCAATGCGTCGGATTTGTCTAGCTTAGAATAGGACAGGAACTCATCGAAAGACAATGGCGCCACCCTTATCTCTGACCCACGGTCGCGGAAATTGGTAACAATGTCCTTAGAGAGCATCTTTGAGTTGGATCCGGTAACATATACGTCGAGATTCTTGCAGGTCATCAGGTCGTTGAGCACGTCATAGAATGTGGTATAAAGCAGGTCGCGATCCTCCTCGGCAACCATCGACTCATCCACATCCTTGTTCTTGACCTTGAATGATAGCTGAATCTCATCAATCATCACATAATATTTCTTGTTCGGATCCTTGGTAAGCTCTTTAATGTAATCATAGAGCACATTGGGATTCCTGAACTTCAAGTCAGACTTTCGGTCCAACGCTATCTCCACGAAAGAATCCTCTGGGACACCTTTATCTATCAGCGCCTGCTTATACAGCGTATTGAGCAAGAAGGATTTGCCACAACGACGTATGCCGGTGATGATTTTCACCTTGCCGTTCCACCGCTTATGCATGAGCAAATCTACGTAATGCTTTCTATTAATAACCATACCTTCAAATCTTTGTTGATTTACACCTACTGCAAATTTATGTGCACTTGCACGCGTTTTTGCAGTACAAAAGTAAGATAAATATTTTGTATAAGCAAGCGTTTCGTATCTTTTAACTGCAAATTTGTGTGCACTTGCACGTGTTTTTGCAGTTGCCTTTGAAATACATTCTTTCTTTATACACGAAGATCCATTAACAAACCGTCAATTTTACTTGAGTTACGCAAATGATTTTGCCCGAAATATTCGAAAATTCCAATGTTAGCCTGAATTATTCATATTAACAAAAAAGAAGCTGTATTTCTTGTGTAATTCAAGAAAAAGTATT
>ERZ833963.4139-NODE-4139-length-10064-cov-13.469178_pt1 | contig 10064 bp, 9 predicted proteins | sample MGYA00519693_ERZ833963 | MGnify/ENA primary metagenome ERZ833963 (study PRJEB31850, sample SAMEA3708748) | human gut metagenome | biome: human gut; feature: human-associated habitat; material: faeces | place: China | collected 2014 ... | reverse complement strand
CGGGCAAAGTCTTCAAGCTCGGTCTTATTCTAAGCAACAAGTTGCTAAGAATAATTTCACATCTGAGCCAATTTGCTTTGTTATTCCGGACTAGATAGTGTTTTTATTTCTTATATCAATAAATTAAAAGCATCTACTTAGATAAAGTGTGCAGCATGTGATACGCACTTTATCTAAAGTAGATGCTTTTTAGTAACCAGAATTAAGCATTTCCTTTTGCTTTTTGATCCCTTTTCCAGTCATCTTTGTCATCGTCCCAATGTTCTGACAAGGCGTGTTTTGGTAAAATCAAGTTCAAAATAATACCAACAACTGTAGCTACACCAACACCAGTAAATTGGAAACTGCCGATTTGTAGATAAGCATTACCGATACCGATAACTAGGATAACTGAGGCAATCATCAAATTACGTTTTTCGTTGAAGTCGACTTTGTTATCAACTAGGATTCTCAAACCACTGGATGAAATAACTCCGAATAATACGAAACTGATACCACCGATAACTGGTCCAGGGATTGTTTGAATCAAGGCACTCAATTTACCAATGAATCCAAACAGAGCAGCGAAGACAGCGGCTCCGATAACAACGTAAACACTGAAAATCTTATTAACAGCCATAACACCAATGTTTTCACCATATGATGTTACAGGAGGACCACCTAGAAAGGCGGCAACGATTGAGGCTGTACCATCACCAGCTAGAGTTTTATGAAGACCGGGATCTTTGAAGAAGTCACGACCAGTCAATTCGTCTAGCACCATGATGTGTCCCAAGTGCTCTGCCATCGTTACGAAGGCGATTGGTGCAAAACTCAAGATAGCACCCCAATAAATTTTCTTAGGCATGTAGTTAGCAAACATAACATCAAAAGCTGGTAATTTGAACCAAGGTGTAGAAATAACTTTTGAAAAATCAACGATACCTAAGGCAACGGCTAAAATATAACCACCGACGATACCTAAAAGAATAGCAATATTACTCCAAAATCCTCTCAAAACCATGTTCAAAATAACAGTTAAGAATAAAGTGAACATAGCGACACCAAAGTAAGTTAAATCGTAGTGAGAACCGTTCATCATGGCATTGTTAGCGGCACTTCCGGCAACTGACATACCAATGACGATAACGATTGGTCCAACGACGATAGGTGGTAAAGCTTTGTCGATCCAATCAGAACCAATGAAGCCGACGACCAATGAAACAATCAAGTAAACCATACCAACGGCAATGGTACCTTGGGCGACGCCGGCATAACCAACTGTCTTCATCAAGGAAACCATCGGCACAATGAATGAGAAACTAGAACTCATGTAAGCTGGAATCTTACGATGAGTGATTAAAATATGAATAATTGTTCCAACACCAGAACTAAAAAGAGCAATACTAGGATCTAGTCCAACTAGTAACGGTACCAAAACGGTGGCACCAAACATTGAGAATAAGTGCTGTAAAGATAAAAAGGCCCAGCTGCCTAGTGGTGGTTTTTCGTAGACGTCTAAGACTGCGTCTGGGTTGCGGTACTGCTGATCATTTGTAGCCAAAAGAAACATCTCCCCTAAGTGTATTTTTGCAAAAAAATAGCCCTCTATCCCGTGTATGCGAAATAAAAGACTGAACGTGTTTCCTTATTAGCCTCACGGGACCAATATTTAAAGGACTATATTTGATTGCTTTCACTATAATTGAGTTGCAAAGCAAAGTCAATAATGAAATACTAAAAGAAGTATTTTAAGCGCTACCAAGAAGGAGATATTATGGTCGAATTATACATTGTAAGACATGGAGAAACAGATACTAATTATGAAAATCGTATCAATGGGATGTCTACTGATAAACCCTTAAATGCCAACGGAATTAAGCAAGTTGAAACTTTAGAGAAAAATATCGATATTAATGATTTTGACGAAATTTATTCAAGTCCTTTAAAACGTGCAGCTCAAACCGCTGAAATTTTGAATCAAGGCGTTCACGAAGTTAAATTAGATAAACGTCTTTGTGAAGGTGATTATGGTTCATGGGACGGTGTTAAAGCAAGTGAATTGGAACCTAAGTATCCTGATGCGTTTGATGAAAACCACTATTTAGCACCAAAATATGCCGACTATGCCGAAAATTGTGAACCATTTGAACACGTTTATAAGCGAGTTGATGATTTTTTGAATGATATGGCTAAAAAAGGCGACGAGAAAATCATGGTCGTTTGTCATGGATTCGTTAGTCGTGCCATCATGAAAGAAATTACCGGAATCGAAGATATTTCGCAAATTATCCAACCAGCTAATGCCGGAGTTTCCAAATACATGATTTCCAACAGTGGCAAACGCTACCTCATGTACTATGGACGTGCTAATAATCTTGATTAAGAGGTAAATTATGAGCCTGACTAATAAAGTTCCTCAAAAAGATGTTCAAAAGACTTTCAATAATATAGCTGGCAACTATGACAAACTAAATTCCATTATGAGTTTAGGAACCCATCAAAAATGGCGTAAAATCGCTACAGCAAAGATTGATAATGGACCAGACATGATTCTTGATCTTTGTTGTGGGACAGCCGATTGGACGATTATGTTGGCTCGAAAATATCCACATGCCAAAGTCATTGGATTAGATTTTAGTTCTGAAATGTTAAAGATTGCCCAAACAAAAGTTGCGGCTTCGAATTTAACTAATATTGAATTAATGTCAGGCAATGCGATGGATTTGAATTTTTCTGATAAGCATTTTGATGTGGTAACGATTGGTTTTGGCTTGCGTAATGTACCAGATGCCAATCAAGTGTTGAGTGAAATCTTTCGTATTTTAAAACCTAAGGGGCAATTGATTTGTTTGGAAGCTTTTAAAGTTCAAACACCAGTCATCAAATTAGGTTGGGAAATGTATTTCAATCACTTGATGCCCATGATGGGAAAAATCTTTGCCAAAAGTAAGCCGGAATATCAATATTTGGACGACTCAGTTAATAAGTTCGTTAGTATTAAACAACTAGCTCAAATGATGCAAGATGCGGGCTTTGACGATATTGAAGTCACAAATTTAATGTTGAAGGCTGCCGCAATTCATTCCGCAAGAAAATAGGCACGAAAAAAGAACACCCGGGGAAGGTGTTCTTTTAATTTTTAGGGGATTAAATATATATGTTATAGGGGGGATGAGATGAGATTTCGTATCTCTCATCTACAATTAATACTATACTTAATAAGTGTGAACCAAATATTTTGAAAATGTGAAGAAAATGTGAAGATTAGCTTTTTCATGAAAAAGGCTACATTTATCATGATGTAGCAAGCTAACAATCCAAATCAGGAGTGATCTTTATGTCAAATATTAGAGATGTCGCCAAACTTTCCAAGCACTCGGTCTCGACAGTTTCTCGAGTTATCAATGATCGAGGTTATGTTGCTGCCAAAACTAGGGCCGAAATCATTGATGCAATGGAAAAATTAGATTATCATCCTAACGATGTTGCCCGTGCTTTAAGTACTGGTCAAACGCACACCGTTGGAGTTGTTTTGCCGTATATTAGTATTCCATATTTTCAAAAATTAGTCGCTGCTATCACTCGAGTGGCTTTCAAGGAAGATTATCAAGTAATTTTATTGCCATCGGATTATAACGAAGAAAATGAAATCAAATACTTGGAGATGCTAAAGCATCATGCTTTTGATGGAATTATTTTTACTTCCCGAGCTATCTCATTTGAAAAAATTCTCGAATACAAACAGTATGGACCTATCACTTGTTGTGAAGATACCTTCGATTACCCAATTTCTTGCGCTTATACGAATCGGGGCCAGTCATTTATTGATGTTTTCGAAGTGTTGCAGCAACATAATTTTGACCATATCGGCGTTACGGTCAGTCGTAAAGAATCTTCAAGCCAGTCGACCAAATTAATTAAACACGCTTATCGTCAAGTTTTTGATAAGAAAATCGATCAAGACCACGTTTACAATAAAGCTAAAGATTTTAAAGGTGGTAATCTCGGTGCTCAATATTTACTAGAGAAAGATCCTGATTTACAGGTGATTTTTGCTAATAGTGACCAAGTTGCAGCCGGGGTAATTCAACAATTGATCAAAATGAAGAAGAAAATCCCAGTTATCGGTCAGGAAGATTTGGATTACAGCCGTTTGATGGATTTTTCTACGGTTGATCACAAATTGACTGAAATTGGCGAATATGCTTTTTGGTCTATCTTTGAAAAAGACGTTGTGAAGAAGATGATTCCATCAGAATTGATTTTACGTGGAACATTAAATGAAGAATAGGTAAGCAAAAAGGGCATCCTTAATCAGAAAAGGATGCCCTTTTTAGGGGATTTATTTTGTTATAGGGGGGAAGATAAAAGTATAGTCATCTTTTATCAGTTTTTCGTTTGTTACAGGCTTATCAGAAAATAGTTTTAATATTTTTTATTACGTAAAACTTGGATAGCCCTGTTTATAGATAAGTCTTTTTAAATTTTATAAATTCTTAAGTCCTTTTGCAGTATTTTAATACTACATCCCATGAGAGTAGAAAAATTCCACTCTGCATATATCAGTATAGCTTATTTTGTGTATAACTACTACTAGCAGATACCTAAAATACGTAAAAAAACACCTCGGGGAAAGGTGTTTTTTAAATTAGGGGATTAAATATATATATGTTATAGGGGGTGAGAAAAGGGATTTATTACATCTCTCATCTACAATTTATATAGTACTTTATTAATATGAAAAATGTATTTATAAAATGTGAAGAAACTGTGAAGGTGCAATTGTGTCTTTTATTATATAAAAAATAAAAACACTATCTAGTCCGGAATAGCAAAGAAAATTGGCTCAGTAGTGAAATTATTCTTAGCAACTTGTTGCTTAGAATAAGGCCGAGTTTTGAGATTTTGCGCACTTTGCAAAAGCTCAAAATCGTGCCCACTACGTTCCAGCCAAATTTTCTTTGCTATGGAGGACGGCAAGAATCAACAAAAAAAAGCCCGACCATACCGAACAAAATGCAGTAAGTCGGACTTCTCTGAAAAGTCGAAGTTAAATTGATATTTTTAAATTATTAGTCAATATCAATGTGATGTCCTGATTCAACCTTCTTTTCTAGCTTTGGAAGGTTAACTTCTAGAACACCCTTGTCATAAGTAGCTTTGATACTCTTTGAATCAACTGCTGGCAAGTGATATTGTCTCATGTAACGGCCACTTGAACGTTCGCTCATAATAATATCACCGTTCTTATCATTGTGGTCGTTGAAGCTATCACGATGACCACTAATTGTTAGTACATCATTTTCATAATTAATGTCGATATCCTTCTTGTTAAAATCAGGCATATCTACATGAACCTCGTAATCTTTATCAGTTTCTTTAATATCAGTCTTTAATGTTGAATCTTCTGGGAAATTGTTGTCAAATATGGATGGAAAATTGTTCATCCAAGAATCATTGTTGAACCAATTTCTCATTAAATTGTTACGATCCATAATTTCATTTGTCATACTGTGTTACTTCCTTTCCCTTCATTACAAATACATTGTAAGACCCTTTTGGGTGGAAGTTCAAGAATTTAGCACTCTTAATTGTCGAGTGCTAAAATTGGCAAAAGATCCATAAATAATAAATAATTTTATGTGATATAATTAACATGAAAAAAAGAGGGTTAGTTAAATGACTAAACTAATTTTGAAACGTATTTACGACAAGGAATTACCAGAAGGCTATCGAGTCTTAGTTGATCGTCTATGGCCACGTGGAATGTCTAAGGTCAGAGCCAAACTTGATCTTTGGGCAAAACAAATTGCCCCGTCAGCGGAATTGAGAAAATGGTTTGGACACGATCCTGAAAAATATACTGAATTCAAGAAGAAATACTTGGAAGAAATTAATCAGAATCCTTATACGCCTGAATTCTTAACGGAAATTAAGTCCGCTTTGCAAGAACAAGATGTTTTGATTTTATACAGTGCTAAAGACGAAGAACACAATGATGCGGTAGTCCTCATGGAATATCTAAATAAAACCATTTAAATATTGTAAATGAGGTTGGCTAACGAAATGGAAGAGTTCGATTTACAGTCTTTATTATCTAGTAACGAGAAATTAATAATTCGCCTGCTGCAGGCATATGCCCAAACTAATGATATAGCAGTCTTTGTTTTGGGAAATGATGACCATTTGCGAGCAGGTATTTTTGGCGTACTTTCAGAAAGCGCTTCCTTGACGCAAAAGGATAAAAAAGCAGATTTGTCAAAATTAAGTATTCATAAATGTAAATATCATATGGAATATGCTGATGCACCAATTCGTATTTCTCAATTGAATCAACGGGTTGGAAAAATTTGTGTAGCCAAGGATACTACTGAAGTCAGCCCTAAAAGACTAGATTTGATGCGTAGATTGAATGACCAAGTGATTTATTTGCGTTCAATGATTGAGGGAATAGCCAAGCTTATTATTGAAAACCGTGGTATTGATGACTTTATTATCAAATACGCATTAGATGTTAATGAAACTATTGATGATTTAGACGATAGTGACGGCAAAGCCTTGCAACAAATTAAGACAATGTCAACGTCAAATGCTTCCATTATTTCCGCAATAGAGTATATTGATAGTAATTTAGATAAAAGATTAACGTTGGATCAAGTTTCGAGTAAAGTTTATTTATCAGATTATTATTTTAGTAAATTGTTTAAGCGAGAGACGGGATTGAGTTTTTCAGTTTACTTGAATGCACGTAAGATTCAAAAAGCGATGCTCTTATTAAAGGAATCTGACAAGAGTATCAATGATATTTCCGATGCTTTAGGTTTCACTAGATTGAGTTATTTTAGTCAAACCTTTAAGAAATATACTGGGGTAGCACCAACGAAATATCGTACCGAGGGTAATAATTAGAATAATTATTAAAAAAAATTGAGGTAATCTTCTGAAATACAAGAGAAGATTGCCTTTTTTTATTAAAAATATTGTAGTAAGATTTAAACTTAGTGTAATTCATTTTACGCAAATTAAGGGGTAAATTTTCATGAAAAATGTCTTTAAAAAGGAATCAGTGGCGACTTATTTAAAAGCTGATTCTAGACTTACCAAGACTCTCGGTGCAAGAGATTTATTATCACTCGGTATCGGAGCAGTTATTGGTACAGGTATCTTTATTTTGCCGGGACATGAAGCAGCGTTACATGCTGGACCGGCAGTTACAGTTGCGTTTTTGATTGCGGCAATTGTTTCCGGATTTGTCGGGATGGCGTATGCAGAATTTTCATCAGCTATGCCTGTAGCTGGCTCGGCTTATTCGTTTGGAGCGGTCATTTATGGTGAAATTATTGGTTGGATTCTTGGCTGGGCTTTGATTTTGGAGTATTTTTTAACGGTTTCTGCTGAAGCAGTTGGCTTTGCTTCGTATTTCAACAACAATATCTTAGGAGCCTTTGGAGTTCACATGCCAAAGTTCTTAGCAGCTGGACCTTTAGAAGGTGGAGTTATTAATATTTCAGCGACGTTGATTGTTTTGTTGATAGCGTTCATTATCTTGCAAGGTGCAAGTTTGTCTAAGAAAGTTGAAAACGTGGCGGTATTGATTAAAGTAGCGATTATTATTTTATTCATTATCGTTGGTGCTTTTTATATCAATACTAAGAATTATGTACCATTCTATCCTAAACAGTTCCACACTGAACCATTTGGAATGGGTGGAATTTCCACTGCTACAGCGACCGTCTTCTTTGCCTTCGTTGGTTTCGATGCTTTAGCGGCTAATTCTGCAGAAACTGTCAATCCCAAAAAAGATGTCGTTCGTGGGGTTTTAGGTACCGTGGTCGTGGCGGTAATTTTGTACGTTGGCTTCTCTTTTGTCTTAACCGGAGTGGTCAACTATAAACAGTTAAACGTCGATGATCCGGCTGCCTATGCTTTGAAAGTAGTTCATTTGGACACTTGGAATAAATTGATCACCATTGGTGCTTTAGTGGGAATTTTCACGTCATTATTAACGATGTTCTTTGGTGGCTCACGTTTAGTTTATGCCTTGGGACGTGATGGTTTGTTGCCAGAGAAGATGGGCGAAGTTGATGAAAAATTCTCTGTGCCTAGAAATGCGGTTTTATTGGCAATGGTTGTTCAAGCCTTCTTTGCTGGATTAGTACCATTGACGGAGTTGACTTCCTTGATCAATGCTGGAACTTTGTTGGCCTTTGTTTTCATTTCGTTTGGAATAATCCCCTTGCGGAAAAGAAAAGATATTCCCAATGATGGATTTAAAATGCCATGGTATCCAGTCTTACCAATCTTGGCCGGACTTGCCAGTATTTATTTCCTATTCATGTTGCCAACGATTTCTAAAATCAGTGTGGGTCTTTGGATCACCATTGGAATCATTGTCTATTTCGTTTACGGATTAAAACACTCAAAATTACAAAGTAAATCACATTAATTAGAAGATAACCGATAGAAGCTTATTCTATCGGTTATTTTTTAAAAGTAAAAATTAGAAAAGTGCACTTTTTATTAGAAAAACTCTTTTTTTAACAAAAATATTGTAGTAGACTTTTTACTTAATTAGTTGCTTTCGAGAGGAAGAATTTTTGTGAAGGATATTTTTAAAAAACAATCAGTAGATAATTATTTAAAAGTAGATGCTAGACTGACCAAAAGTTTAACAGCGAAAGACTTATTAGCCTTAGGAATTGGGGCTATCATCGGAACTGGTATTTTTATTTTGCCAGGACATGAAGCTGCTTTACATGCGGGACCAGCGGTGGCTGTTGCGTTCTTGATTTCCGGTATCGTAGCTGGAGTAGTAGGGATGGCTTATGCAGAATTTGCGGCTGCCATGCCAGTAGCTGGATCAGCGTATTCGTATGGTTCAGTTATTTATGGTGAAGGAATTGGTTGGATTCTCGGTTGGGCCTTGATTTTGGAATACTTCTTGTCGGTATCTGCCCAATCAGTCGGATTTGCATCGTATTTTAACAACAATATCCTCGGGGTTTTCGGAATTCATCTGCCTAAATTTTTATCCGCAGGTCCACTAGAAGGTGGGGGCATCAATCTCTCGGCAGTTTTGATAGTTTTGATAATTGCTTTTGTAATTGCTCACGGAACTAGTCTCTCGAAAAAAGTTGAAAATGTTGCAGTCGTCATCAAAGTCACGATTATTGTTTTGTTTATTTTGGTTGGAGCTTTGTACATCAAAACTAAAAATTACGTTCCATTCTATCCACAAGAATTTCGTACTTCTCCTTTTGGATTAGGTGGTTTATCAACCTCTGCAGCGACAGTCTTCTTTGCCTTCATCGGATTTGATGCTTTGGCTTCTAATTCAGCGGAAACTATCAATCCCAAAAAAGATGTTGCTAAAGGAATCCTAGGTACAGTCTTTATTGCCATTATTTTGTACGTGGCATTCTCGTTAGTTTTGACCGGAATCGTTAACTATAAACAACTAAACGTTGATGATCCGGCGGCCTACGCGTTGAAAGTTATTCATCTAAACACTTGGAATAAACTGATTACCATTGGGGCTTTGGTCGGAATCTTTACCGCCTTAGTGACTCTGTTCTTCGGTGGTTCCAGATTAGTTTATGCTCTAGGACGTGACGGCTTATTGCCAAGCAAGATGGGTGAAGTCGATATGAAATACGCCGTGCCAAAGAATGCGATTATTGTCGCTACAGTCGTACAAGCTTTCTTTGCTGGTTTAGTGCCATTGACTGAATTGACCTCGTTGATCAATGCTGGAACTTTATTGGCTTTTACTTTCATATCATTTGGAATTATTCCCTTGCGCCATCGTAAAGATATCCCTAACAAAGATGGTTATAAGATGCCACTTTATCCAGTTTTGCCAGTTCTAGCCGGATTAGCTAGTTTGTACTTCTTGATAATGTTGCCAAAGCTATCAAAAATTACCGTAGTTATTTGGCTGATAATTGGAGTAATAGTGTACTTTACTTATGGTTTGAAACATTCTAAATTGCAAAAAAAATAGCCTCCAATTGGAAGCTATTTTTTCTGGTTCTAAACTTTCTGGTATTGATGAACAATCAATACCAGTTTTTTTATACTCT
>ERZ833963.4120-NODE-4120-length-10123-cov-36.312773_pt1 | contig 10123 bp, 8 predicted proteins | sample MGYA00519693_ERZ833963 | MGnify/ENA primary metagenome ERZ833963 (study PRJEB31850, sample SAMEA3708748) | human gut metagenome | biome: human gut; feature: human-associated habitat; material: faeces | place: China | collected 2014 ... | reverse complement strand
TGCCGCAGAACAGCCAGCAGAACAGCAGGAACAGCTTGCGGCCGGTCTTGCCGATATACTTCTCGATCAGCATGCCCATGCTCTTGCCGTCATTCTTGACGGAAGCGTACAGAGCGCCGAAGTCGGTGACGGCACCGAAGAAGATGCCGCCCAGCAGGACCCACAGCAGAACGGGCAGCCAGCCGAAAGCGGCAGCCTGGATGGCACCGGTGACAGGGCCTGCACCGGCAATGGAGCTGAACTGGTGGGCGAATACCGTCCAACCGTCGGTGGGAACATAGTCCCGGCCATCCTCATGGACAACAGCCGGGGTCTTGGCGGTAGGGTCGATGCCCCACTTGTTTGCCAGCCAGCGGCCGTAGAGTGCGTAAGCACCGAACAGACACACGGCGGCGATCAATACGATGACCAGCGTATTCATTGTTTTTACCTCTTTCCTTTTTTTCATGCGGCAAACCGGCCAGGTGCACAGCGCCGTCCGGCAAGGCTGGCAGCACCGCAGGGCGTAAAAAAGCCCTCGTCCATCCGGAAGATCTTCCTTGGGCGGAAGATCTTTCCCGAAGACGAAGGCTCACACATCCACTGCACATTGTGGATGATTCTGCTCCGCGGTACCACTTCGCTTGCTGTCGGTGGACAGCCACTCCCACGCATGGCGCATCTGCCATGCTGCCCGGTAACGGGGGCTGGACGGCGTTGCATTACTCAGGACGGTCAAGGTCCCGTTCACACACGCTGCTTGCAGGGGAGGGTCATTTGCTCCTGACTGCCGCCGTTGCATCAAAAAGGGCGGCTCGCTGAAAGAGGGTGCTGCAAATGATCATGTCCTGTTCGTCGCATTTGCCGAATGATTGCTCCTACTTTAGGGCAGAATTCATAATTTGTCAATATATTTCCGGGAAGTTCGGAGGATGCGCCAATTCGGCAAAGAAGTTCTAAGAGAATTTTAGGTGATTTTTATTCATATGTGAAAAGAGCTAAATTGAACAGTGCATTTCCTGAAAAGAGTTCACGCAGAATGCTTGACTTTCGCACTTTGAAGTGCTAAAGTAATAACACGATGAACCGACCCGATGTGATCAGAAGAAGGAGAACTGTTATGGCCGAGAAAAATCCCAGAAGAAACGAAACCATCGACGCGCTGTTCGACGCGATCCTCAGCCTGGAAACGCGGGAAGAATGCTACGATTTCTTCGAGGATCTGTGTACCGTCAAGGAGATCTCGGACATGGCGCAGCGTCTGGAGGCAGCAAAGCTGCTGCTGGACGGCAGCACCTACGAGCAGATCGTAAAAACGGTGGAGATCAGCACTGCCACCATCAGCCGCATCAACCGCTGCATCCAGTACGGCACCGGCGGCTACCGGCAGACCATTGAAAAGGTGCGCGAAAAGCAGCAGTAACGCCGCCACACGGCAGGGCATAGGATGGGGCGTGCAAACCCTCTTGACCGGAAAGGATGGTATTCTATGTCTGCTGAAACCTGTACCCGCTCCCAGTGCCCGGAGATGCCCAAGGTCACGCTGGACCAGGCTGTGATCGACCTGATGGAGAGCATCGCCCTGCAGGAAACGGCCCTCAGCCACATCCTGTGCGCCGAAAGCCAGAAGATGAAGGTGGCCATGGGCCTGGATGGGCTGGACCTGTGCAAGCTGCTGGAGGTCAACGACTCGGCAACCAACATGGTGCACGCCGTGGCCAACCTGGAGCTCGTGCTCAAGGATAAGCTGGAGTTCATCTCCAACAACCTCTACTATCCGCCTTCCGGCAGCGGCTGTTCCGCTGACCAGTAAGGCCCTCTGCCTGCCCGGGTGCCGGGCGGGCATTTTTGTTTACCGTCTCTTCACGGAAAGTTTGCATAAAAACCGGAAAATGCATTTGTTGGAATTGCTGAGGCGGTCAATCTGTGCTATACTATAGACTGTATCACCATGAAAGTGAGGAAACCGCAATTGCTGCATTACGATGCCATCCTGTTTGACGTGGACGGGACCCTGATCGATTCCGCTCCCGGCATTCTCCATACATTGGAAGAGGTCTTTCAGAAAATGGGTGTGGACGTCACCGGCGTCAACCTGCGCCGCTATCTGGGCCCGCCGCTGCGCAAGAGCTTCGGCGAGCACTTCACCGAGCTGGACAAGATCGAGCAGGCCACCCGCCTCTACCGCGAAAGCTACGCGGTGAAGGGCAGCCACGAATGCGCCGCGTACCCCGGTGCAGCGGAAATGCTGCAGCGCCTGAAGGACGCCGGGCTGATCCTGTGCACCGCTACTTCCAAGCCCACCGAGGTGGTCACCCCGATCCTGGAAGAAAAGGGTCTTGCACCCTTCTTTGATTTCATCGGCGGCGCGTCCATGGACGAGAGCCGCGACACCAAGACCGACGTGGTGCACTATGTGCTCAGCCAGCCCATGCTGCAGGGCAAGCGGGTGCTGATGGTCGGTGACCGCAACGACGACATGCGCGGCGCGGCAGACTGCGGTCTGGACGCTGCCGGTGCACTGTACGGCTATGGCAGCCGCGAGGAGCTTGCGCCCTTCCACCCGGTGCTGCTGGCCGAGAGCTGCGCCGACCTTGCCGACCAGCTGCTGGAGCAGCGTGCCTGAAACAACGCGCAATAAAGGGAATGGTGAAAAAACTATGAGACAGAATACACAACCGGAAAAACAGTCGCTGACGCCCATGCAGAAGCAGGCAGTGCTGGTGTGCATTGTGTGTGCACTGGCGGCGCTGCTGACCATTGGCATCACCCTTGTCCTGATCCACCGTGGCAAGGAACCGGCTGCCTCTTCGGAGCAGTCGGGCACCGAGCAGTCTGCGGATGATGCAAACATCGCCGACCATTACCAGATCAACGAACAGTCCAGTGCACTGCTCCCCGAGACGGCGGACGCGGGTGACGCCTACCAGAGTGAGACGCTGTTCATCGGCGATTCCAACACGGTGCGTCTGTATGCCAACGGCCTGATCAGCCTGCAGCAGTTCTGCGCCAAGGAGGGCATTGGCACAAGCGCTGCCCTGAACGAGGGCATCGTTACCTTTAAAAAGGACAGCAGCCGCTACACCATCGCGGAAGCTGTGGCCAAGATGAAGCCCCGCCGTGTGGTCATCATGCTGGGCACCAACGACACCGGCATGGCCGTGGAGGATTTCATCAGCAATTACAAGCAGCTGGTGCAGGCCATCCAGACCAGCTACCCCTACACCGACATCATCGTCAACACGGTGCCGCCGGTGCCTGCCGACCACTCCAACTATCCCAACATGGACCAGACCAGGATCGACGACTTCAATATGGCATTGCTGTCCATGTGTGAGGAAATGGGCCTGAAGTTCCTCAACACGGCCGAAGCCCTCAAGGATTCCACCGGCTACGGCAACGCCGACTATTACCAGAGCGGCGACATCCACCTCAAGACCTCCGGCCTGAAGGTGCTGCTGAACTACCTGCGCACCCATGCCTACGAGACCGAGGACCGCCGCCCGGACACCAACAACATTCCCAGCCGCGCCGAATATGTGCCCGACCCCAGTTCTGCTGTGGCTTCGTCCAGCAGTGAGGTGACCTCCTCTTCTTCCGAAGTGCAGGAGGACACCACCCAGTATCAGGCATCCTACCGCGTGGATAAGACCGGCGGCGGTACCCTGAGCGCCGGCAATGACAACGGCAAGACCACACTGACCTACAGCGTCGGTGCAAGCCAGTCGGTCAGCGTCACGGCGGTCCCGGCATCGGGCTATGTGTTCGTCAAGTGGAGCGACGGCGTGACCAACAAGACCCGCACGGATGCCAACTTCAAGCAGAATCTGGATGTGACCGCCGTGTTTGCTGCCGCCTCGGTGCAGATCAGCAGCAGCGGCAAGGCTGCAGTGGGCGGCAGTTGCACCTTCCACGCGAAGATCGGCGGCAAGCATCTGGAGGCAGATTCCATCCGCTGGTATGCCAACGGTGTGGAGGCTGCTTCTGCCGCAGGCCAGACCAGCGTGACGGTGCCCATTACGGCTGAGATGCAGGGCACTACCTTCAAGGTCTACGCAGTGGTGAGCTACAACGGCAGCACCGTCACCAGCAACACGCTGGAGATCACGGTGCCCGGTGCCCCGGCAGCTTCTTCGGGCTCTTCCAGCAGCTCCGGCTCTTCTTCGTCCGGCAGTACTGCTTCGTCTGGTTCTTCCAGCACTTCTTCCGGGGCTTCTTCCGGAAGTACATCCGGTTCTTCTTCCTCTTCTTCGTCGGAAAAGGAATCCGTCAGCAGCTCCAACGGGGCCGAGAGCACCAGTTCCTCCCACAGCGGCAGCTCGTCTCACAGCGGTTCCTCGTCGGAAGCCGGGAGCGGCAGCACCTCGCACAGCAGCAGTGCGGCCGCCAGTTCCTCCCACAGCAGTTCCGAGAGCAGCTCTCACAGCAGTGCTTCCTCTGAGAGCCCGGCTCCCAAGGCAGAAGCCGAAAATGACACGGCCGAAGAACCGGCAGCCCGCTCCTGAGCGCAGAACCCTTTGCCCCTGCGCCGCATAGGCTGAGGGGAAGGGAGGCGGTTCGATGTTCTGGGAAGAGCCGCGGGTGCCGGGCCTGCCCGGTGCAGAAGATGTGACCGACGGCAGCGTGGATTACTACGATACCGATTGGGAAACTGTAGAAAACGGTGCACTGGAGGAGGAAATGCAGAAATGCAATGCCACTCCCTGCACCGCCCAAACAACCTGTTCAGAAAACAAACCGGAACAAACCGACGTACAGGCGTATGAAATGATTTCGGAATGAACAGAAGCCAGCTCTGCCCACCGCAGGGCTGGCTTCTCCCTGTTGTAATGCCCGCCCTGCAAAGCGGGCTGGAAAAGGAAATGAGGGGATATTATGGCAAAATACTATTGCATCCTGTTTGATGCGGACAATACGCTGCTCAACTTTGACGCCGCTGAGAGCAAGGCACTGGCCGAAACGCTGGTGAACTACGGCATCGAGCCGGACGCCGAAACAGTGCAGACTTACCGCACCATCAATGAGGAACTGTGGCGTCAGCTGGAAAAAGGCCAGATCCGCCGCGAAAAGCTGCTCAACGAGCGGTTCAGCCGCTTCCTCAAAGCCATTGACGCCGCCGGAGACGGCGCAGAGATGAACCGCTATTATCTGGAGCAGCTGTCTACCCACCCGGACCTGATGAACGCCGAGGTGCTGGACGTGCTGCGGGAGCTGTCGGAGGTGGCCACACTGGCCGTGGTGAGCAACGGCGTCCACAAGGTGCAGACCCGGCGGTTGGCCGAGAGCGGCGTGTCCAACTTCATGGAGGATGTGTTCATCTCCGAGAAGCTGGGCTGCGAGAAGCCCGGTGCACGCATCTTTGACGCCGCCCTGCGGGCACTGGGCGTGGAGAACCGCGAGCATGTGCTGATGGTGGGCGACAGCCTGACCAGCGACATCCAGGGCGGTGCAAACGCCGGGCTGGACACCTGCTGGTTCAACCCCAACCACACCGAGAACCCGGGCAAGGTGATCCCCACCTACGAGATCGCCAGCCTGGAAGAACTTTATCCGCTGGTCATGGAGCAGGACGAGCTGGCCAATGTGGGACTGAAGAACCGCCGCCACCAGTGCTGAGCCCCTGCGGGACCGCAGCAGAACAGAATGGATTGAAACAATGCTGATACATTTGGAAAAACTTGGAAAGAGCTTTGGCGAAAAAGTCGTGCTGCACGATGTGACGGCCAGTGTCGAGCGGGAGGACCGTATCGGCATTGTGGGCCAGAACGGCGCGGGCAAGACCACGCTCCTCAAGATCCTGACCGGAGAATATCAGGACTATGACGGGGAATTCAGCGTGACCCATGGCGTGACGCTGGGCTACCTGGAACAGAACGCCAAACTGGATCCCACGCTGGACATCTACGGCGAAATGCGCGCCACCTTTGCGCCGGTGCTGGACGCCATGGCCCAGATGCAGGTTTTGGAGCGCAAGATGGCAGCCCAGCCTGACAACACCGACCTGCTGGCCCAGCACGACGCACTGCAGAACATCGTGGATGCCGCCGACGGCTACAACATGGACGTCAACATCAAAAAGGTGCTGTCCGGCATGGGCTTTGCGCAGGACACCTGGGAAAAGAACATTGCCGTGCTTTCCGGCGGTGAGCTGACCCGGCTGCGTCTGGCAAAGCTGCTGCTGGAAAAGCCGGATGTGCTGATCCTGGACGAGCCCACGAACCACCTGGACTTTGCCACCATGGAATGGCTGGAAAATTACCTCAAGGGCTACTCCGGCGCGGTGCTGGTGGTCAGCCACGACCGCTATTTCCTGGACAATGTGTGTACCAAGATCTGGGAGGTTTCCTTCCAGACCATGACCACCTACAAGGGCAACTTCTCGGCTTACCTGCCGCAGAAGGAGGCCGCTGACGCCCTGCGCCAGAAGCAGCACGATGCCGACGTAGCACTGGCCGAGAAGCTGCAGGATTATGTGGACCGCAATCTTGTGCGTGCTTCCACCACCAAAATGGCCCAGAGCCGCCGCAAGCAGCTGGAAAAGCTGGAGATCACCGAAGCACCCAAGGACGAGACGAACCAGCTCAAATTCCGCTTTGAATACGATGTGGAACCCTGGAACGAGCTAGTGATGCTCAAGAACCTGACCATCAAGATCGGGGACCGCACCCTGCTGGAGCCCTTTACCTATACGGTGTGCCGCGGCCAGCGGCTGATCATTGCCGGCCCCAACGGCGCGGGCAAATCCACCCTGATGCAGGTGCTGGACGGCAAGCGCCGCCCCTCCGGCGGCATGGTGCGCCTGGGCACCGGCGCACGGCCCAGCATTTTTGCCCAGCAGCAGAACCGCCTGGGCCAGGGCAGGGTCATCGACGTGATCTGGAACAAGTACCCCCGTATGACTGAGCTGGAGGTGCGCAGCCATCTGGCCAAGCTGGGCTTCCGGGGCGATACGGTGTTCAAGCCCTGCGAGGCACTGTCCGGCGGCGAGCTGGCCCGCCTGCGCTTTGCGGAGATCGTGCTGGAGCGGCCCAACCTGCTGTTCCTGGACGAGCCCACGAACCATCTGGATATCTACACCCGCGAGAACCTGACCGAGGCCCTCATGGCCTACACCGGCACGCTGCTGCTGGTCACCCATGACCGCCACCTGATGAACAGTCTGGCCTGCCCGATTTTGTATCTGGAAAACGGCAAGGCCACCCTTTACCCCAGCTACGACGCCCTGATGGGCCGTGGCACCCCGGCCCCGGCGGTCCAGAAGGACGCCGGCCCAGCCAAAGTAGGCTATGGCAAGGAGCAGCGCCGCCGCCGCGCCGAGCTGCGGGCCAAGATCAAGGCCTGCGAGGATGAAATGGAGGCCTGCGGTGCCCGCGAGGTGGAGCTGGACAACGAGATCAACTCCCCGGAGGTATACAACGACCCCGACCTGCTGCGCCAGAAGAGCGACGAGCTCAGCGACCTGCGTTTCCATCAGGAAGAGCTGTTTGCCGCATGGGAGGCCGCCATGGAAGAACAGGAACACTACGAACAGTCCCAGGCCGAAGAGTAAAGGAGCACACGCATGCCAAAAAATCCACGCAGCTATGAAAAGACGCGGCATATCGCCCTGTCGGGCCTGTTGTTCGCGCTGGCCATGGCGCTTTCGTTCATTGAAGGCTCGCTGGTCATTCCGGGCCTTCTGCCCGGCATGAAGCTGGGCCTTGCCAACATCGTGGTAATGTACGCTCTGTTCTTCATGGGTGTCAAGCAGGCGCTGGTGCTGGACGTGCTCAAGGCACTGTTCGTTTTTCTGGTGTCCGGCTTCACGGCGGGGTTCCTCTCGCTGTGCGGCGGCCTGTTGTCGCTGCTGGTCATGGCCGTGCTGTACTATGTGGTGCCGGTGCGGCCCACCTGGTTCATCCTTTCGGTTTGCGGCGCACTGGCCCACAATGTGGGGCAGCTGCTGGGGGCCGGCGTTATCATCTCGTCGTCGCTGTCACTGTACTATGCGCCGGTCATGCTGGTGCTGGGCCTGGTAATGGGCGCACTGACGTCCATTACCCTCAAGGCACTGCTGCCGGCACTGGGGCGGCTGGGGTTCAGCACCCGCGAAAAGCGGGGCGAATAACCGACGCCACTGCGGCAGCGGTTGCATTTTGACCGGAAATCAGTATAATAAAGAAACAAACGATTTTGATTTTATGAGAAAACCCCAGACTGACAGGGCTGCCGGACAGAACCATCCATCGGCAGCCGGGAGGTGTTTGCATCATGTCTGAAAAAGTAACGATCAAGGCAGAGCGCCGGGAACTGCATCTGCCTGCCATCGCCCTGCGCGGGCTGGTCGTATTCCCGAATAATCTGGTCCACTTTGAGGTGGGCCGCGAAAAGAGTATTGCCGCCGTGGAATGGGCCATGGCCAACAACTCCAATGTGTTCCTTGTGGCGCAGAAGGAAATGGAGCTCAGTGACCCCACCCAGGAGGATCTGTTTGCTTACGGCGTCGTGGCCGAGGTCAAGCAGGTGCTGCGCGTCTCGGATGATCTGGTCAAGGTTCTGGTGGAGGGCAAGTACCGCGCCAAGCTCACCGATCTGGACACCACCGGCGATTTCCTGCTGGCTTCCGTGCGCCCGGCCCCGGTGCGTGTCGGCAAGACCGAGGACGCCGTGGAGACCGAAGCCCTGCTGCGCGCCCTGAAGAGCGGCTTTGACGAGTATCTGGGCATGAACCCGCGTCTGGCCAAGGACGTGGTGTTTACCATCGTGTCCAGCACCGACCCGGAGTTCCTCAGCGAGTACATGCCCGCAAACCTGCTGTTCCGCTACGAGGACAAGCAGGCTGTGATGAACGAGAACACCCTCGCGGGCCGTCTGCAGCGTCTTGTGGAGATGCTGCGCCGCGAGTGCCAGGTGATGAAGATCGAGAAGGAGATCGCGGACAAGGTCAACGAGTCCATGGACAAGAACCAGCGCGACTACTACCTGCACGAGCAGCTGCACGTCATCAGCGATGAGCTGGGCGAGGGGGACGACACCCACGCCGAGGCCGACGAGTACCGCCGCAAGATCACGGCACTGCATCTGGCCGAGGATAGCGAGAAAAAGCTGCTCAAGGAAGTGGACCGCCTGTCCAAGATGCAGGGCTCCAATCAGGAAGCCACCGTTATCCGCACCTATCTGGACACCTGTCTGGACCTGCCGTGGAACAGCTATACCGAGGATGATCTGGACATCAACCGTGCCCAGCAGATCCTGGACCGCGACCACTACGGCCTGAAAAAGGTCAAGGACCGCATTCTGGAAACGTTGGCCGTGCGCAAGCTGGCTCCGGACGTCAAGGCGCAGATCATCTGCCTGGTCGGCCCTCCGGGCGTCGGCAAGACCAGCATTGCACGTTCCATCGCCGAAAGTCTGGGCCGCAAGTATGTGCGCATCAGTCTGGGCGGCGTGCGGGATGAAGCCGAGATCCGCGGCCACCGCCGCACCTACATCGGTGCCATGCCCGGTAAGATCATCAGTGCCATGATCACCGCCAAGAGCTCGAACCCTCTGATGCTGCTGGACGAGATCGACAAGCTGGCCGGTGACTTCCGGGGCGACCCGGCGGCAGCTCTGCTGGAGGCACTGGACCCCGAGCAGAACAGCACCTTCAACGACCACTTCCTGGACATTCCGTTCGACCTGAGCCATGTGCTCTTCATCACCACGGCCAACGATCTGGGTAGCATTCCCGGCCCCCTGCGCGACCGCATGGACGTCATCGAGCTGCCCAGCTACACCCGCGTGGAAAAATACAACATTGCCCGCAAGCATCTGCTGCCCAAGCAGCTCAAGGCCTGCGGTCTGACCGGCAAGGTCACCCTGAGCCAGAGCGCCCTGTACGGCATCATTGACGGCTACACCCGCGAAGCCGGCGTGCGCAATCTGGAGCGCACCATTACCAGTGTGCTGCGCAAGTGCGCCCGCAAGATCGCATCCGGCGAGGCGGAGACGGTGTCGGTCACCGGCTCCATGCTGGAAGATCTGCTGGGCCCCCGCTTCGTGAAGCCGGACTTTCTCAACCGCACCAATGCCGTGGGCATCGCCAACGGTCTGGCCTGGACCAGTGTGGGCGGCGAGACCCTGCCCATCGAGGTGCAGGTCATCGACAACGGCAGCGGCAAGA
>ERZ833963.4106-NODE-4106-length-10177-cov-2.868702_pt1 | contig 10177 bp, 8 predicted proteins | sample MGYA00519693_ERZ833963 | MGnify/ENA primary metagenome ERZ833963 (study PRJEB31850, sample SAMEA3708748) | human gut metagenome | biome: human gut; feature: human-associated habitat; material: faeces | place: China | collected 2014 ... | reverse complement strand
CGAGATGAAGCCGGGCGTAGAGATAACGTACTGAGTCATTCCCAGAAGGCCAGCTGCCAGGCCGCCGATGCCTCCGCCGATCATGGCGCCTACAAGGGGATAGCGCTTGGTGAAAAGGACACCGTAAACTGCGGGTTCCGTGATGCCGCACAAAGCGGTGATGCCGGCGCCGGCGGCGACGGATTTGTCCTCAGCCTTCTTGGCGATAAGCATCGCGGCAAGGCAGGCACCGCCGACTGCGACGTTTGCGGGGGCCATGCCTGTGCAAACCAGGGGGTCGGAGCCGACTTCGGCCATTAGGGCAAATACGACGGGATATGTGGCGTTGTTCATGCCAAAGAACACGAGCCAGGGGGTCCCCAGTCCAACAATTGCGACGGCGAGCGACGGTGCGACTCGATAAAGCGAGAATACGGCATCAGCGAGCCAAGTGCCAACTGTATCACCGATGGGGCCAAGGACAATCAGGGTTACGGGAACGGTGATGAGCATCGTGAGCAGCGGCACGAAAATCGTGCGTGTGTAGACGGGCATATGCTTCTGAAGGAAGCGGTATACCATGCTCATGAACAGAACACCCAGGATAATTGGGAAGACCGTGGAGTTGTACGCCACCGCCTTAACCGGTATCCCTGCGAATGTCATGGGGTCTTCACCCATGTTTGCCGTAAAGAACAGGAGGATGGCACCGAGGAATGCACCAAGATACCCGTTTGACTTCAAGCGTTGGGCGGATGAGAAGCCTATGAATACAGGCAAGAAATAGAATGTGGCTTGATTGAGGAAGTAGAACACCTTATAGGTGCCATCATCGGGAGATACTCCTGCGAATGTAGTGAGGAGCGTAAGTACGGCACCGGTCAAACCGCCGGCGACGAGGACTGGGATGACAGGCGAGAATGTGCCGCCGATGAAGGACAGGACCGCATCGATTGGGCTGCCTTTTCCATTTTTGGCATCCTCTGCTTCCGCATCGGGGTCATCGACGGATCCTCCGGTTACGATGCCGTCTCGTCGGGAAAACTCTTCGTACAACATGGCGACATCTTGGCCGATTACGAACTGGTACTCGCCATTTTGAATTACGAGGTTAAGAACGCCGTTAATGTTCTTGGCAGCTTCTTCATTCAGCTTTGAGCTGCGCGCGCAAGCGGGTCATGCAATGGGTGACGTTTGCGATGTTTCCCTCTCCGCCGCACACATCGATAATCGCGGAGCAAATCGCAGCGTAGTCTTTCTTAGCAGCCATGGGTGATCTCTCCTCCCCAGTTGACGCCATTGGATTTGATGAGATTGGAATACCAGTAGAACGAATCCTTCTTGATTCGGCTGCATGCCGGCACTTCGCCGCGAGCCTGGGCCTCATTCAGCTCGTCGTCCGTCGTGTCGACATATACCAATCCATAGCGCTTCTCGATTCCATTGCCAGTGGAAAGAAGGTCGGTAAAGGACCAGGGGTTGTATCCGATGATGTCGCAGCCATCTTCGATGGCGAGACCAAGCTGATATATGTTTTCACGCAAGAAGTCGATGCGATATTGATCGTGGACCTTGTCCTCCGCATCTTTGTGCTCGTGGGCTCCGAATCCATTTTCCGTAATCATAAGGGGCAGGCGATAATGATCCCACATATACCGCATGACATATCGAATGGAGACGGGGTCGATTTCCCAGTCCCAGTCGGTATACTCGACATGCGGGTTGTAGACAAGCTGGTAGGCACCGGGAACTACAGGGAAGACGAGTTCGCCCTTGTTGCCGGTCTTGTTCAATTCATATGGATGCTCCTTTGCATCTGCGGGCGCCCATTTGGCAGTGTTTGAGCGATAGCAGTTGATTGCGAAGAAGTCGATTTTCGCGGACTTCAACAGCTCCTCATCGCCAGGCTCGATGCCGGGGTCGATGTCATTGTTTTCCCAATAGTTCTTGACGAAATCGCTGTACTCGCCAAACGCATAGGTGTCGTTCCAGATTTTCTCGGTGAACTCTTCTGCATTCATCGCCGCAATCTGGTCCATTGGCTCACAGGATTCCGGATAAATCGGTACCATTCCCGGTACGGGGCCGATTTTGCCGTCGGGTACAAGCTCGTGGCAGAGATTGACTGCGGTGGCATGGCAGAGGTTGATAATGTGATTGATGCGCCACTGGTCCTTGAACCAGTTGTCGCAGCCTTTGGAAACGCCGAGCCAGCCACCGTATGCAATTTGCATATTCTGCTCGTTGATCGAGAGCCAGTATTTTACCCGATCGCCGAAGCGTTCAAAGCAGACCCGCGCGTAATGCTCGAATGCATCGATAGTTTCACGGCTCTTCCAGCCCCCAAGCTCTTCTTCGACCCAGAGCGGCATGTCATAGTGATACAAGGTGACAATAGGTTCAATCCCATGATTGACGAGCTCGTCAATCAACTCGTTGTAGAAGGCGATGCCCTCTTCGTTGACCTTGCCGTCGGACGAAGGGATGATGCGAGGCCAGGCAAGCGAGAACCGATAGCTCGTGAAGCCGCATTCCGCCATAAGGGCGACGTCTTCTTTGAAATGATGGTAATGATCGGCTGCGATGCTGTTATCAGCGAACGGCTTCTTTGTTTTCGAATTAAGATCGATTGCGGAACAGGATCGACCGCCTTCATTGGTGGCGCCCTCTACTTGCCATGCCGCGCTTGAGGCGCCCCACATAAATCCTTCTGGAAACTGCGGTTCGTGATCGTAGTGCATAGTTCAATCCTTCCACCCTCGTGTGTCATCTTGCTTGCTCGAGCTGTCCATAACTTATCAACGAGCATGTTCGGGAGGGGGTTCACAGATTGGTCCCAGAATTTGGGTTCAATAATTGACCCCTACGGATGGTTGGAAAGAGCCTCTAAATGGCGTAATGCCGCCTTGAGTTATTAGGTGTGCGGCAGTATTGTCGAGGATCGCTAACGCTTTCCAAACTTTTCGAAGTAATGGTTGTAGACGAGATCGAATACGTAAGTAATGCCGTATTTCGCATATACCGTCCTCTCGCCGTAGTGGTTTTCTGGCGAGAGCTGTAGGACGGCATCGAAGAAATCTCGTAGTCCGTGGTCGCGATTCGTGGTAATGAGGACGCGGCAGGCGGCACTTCGAGAGAGTTGGTTTTGCGCCGCCCTTGCATAGTTCCCCGAGGCGGAGATGACGATGATTAGATCGCTCGGCCCCATGCTTTCTAGGCTTTTTTCACTTCCGAATGAGTCTGTAAGAATCTGGGGGATCTTATGCATAAACAGCATGGATTGTTGGAATTCTCGCACAGCCATGCTCGAAAAATCCGATGCAAGCAGTATTACCTTGCCGGCATCGTGAATAAGCTGGGCTAGAGAATCGAGATCCTCGTCGCTTATTTGCTCGTTCACGGATGCTATCATTCGTCCAATTTCATTAGAAAGATGCGCTTTGAAACTGGAATGGTTGGTGTAGTCGATGAAGAATTTCTGATGCGTCCTCCACTCCCAAGCGCATGCTTTTAAGGCGGAAAAATTGTCGAATCCTATAGATTGGCAAAACCGCCTAATTCCCGATCGGGAGGTATAGCATTCCTCCGCTACATCATAAACATTGAGTTGGTCGAGGTTTTCAAAGTGTTCGAGAAAAAACTGGGCAATTGTATTTTCGGGATCTCCGGGCTCTGTAGAATTGAAGACTGTTAGCAAGGAGTTCATCAGGCTAAAATGCCGCACCGATAAGGATAGTGGCGGGAATCCCTCGAGCTCAATCAATTCCCGATCTTTCACTGCGCACTCCTCAGCTAATAGTTGTGATTTCGCATTTGCCAAGTATAGAATCGCCACGAGCCAACAGTCAAACGGCCGGATTGGAATGATTGAGGGGGGGTGCGTGGATTAGCAAGGCTGTGGTGAATGCTATTCTAGGCCTTGTTGAACACTCTTTGTGGTGGCGCTGGGGTCTTGATGGACCATCGGTGCTTACATAAAAGAAAAAACTCGCTAGAGACCTCAATCTCCAGCGAGTTCATCAAATGCATGCAAGTAGAAGCGCCGTCTTTGCAGGTCATGGCAAACTGACATCGCCTGCCGGGCCCTTCGATTAGGAAACCTTTTCCACCTTGGTACCGCAGCGCGGGCAGGTCACGCGGATGTGGCCCTTGCCGCGCGGAACGGAAAGAATGGCGCCGCAGGTCTTGCAGCGGAAGAACAGCGTGGTCTTGCGCTCGCGCCACATGCGCTCGGCGGTGCGCTTGGTGCGGCCAAAGTCGGGGCCGGAGCCCTGTACGGGGCGCTGCGCGGACGCGCTCGATGCGGAGCGCGGGCCCTTTTCGCGGTCAAGCCAGCCAATGTGCGGCCCAACAACCGGAATCTTGTGTGCCAGATCCAAGAACATCTGGTTCTCGCGCTCGCGGGCTGGAATGCTCTTGGAGAATGCGCGCAAGATCGCCAGGACCACCACCACAAGCGCGATCCAAGAAAGCGGCGCCAGGCTGGCAAGCGACCCTATCAGGGCGAGAACCATGCCAAGCACGCCAAGGCTAAGGGTAAGGTCATCGACGCCGTAGCGTCCTTTCATAAAATCCTGCATGTGCAAGCTCCTTCACTATGGTCAAAGACCAATTATGCCCAATGCTACGCCACCCAACCCGCCGCGCCGCGCTAAAAGCGCAAAAAAGCGGCATCCTCGATCCATTTTGTGAACGAGGATGCCGCTAGGGTGCCTTACGGCATTGTGAAAAGGGTTTGCCGTTGGAGAAATAATCGGCCCATCTGGCGAGCCCGCGCAGTTTGCCGCGTAGCTCGTGGTCCTACTTCGCGAGCTTATCGATGACCTTCTCGATCTCCTGCAGTTTCTGCTCCTTTTCCAGCGGCGAGCCGGAGTCCGCCGCCTTGCGCACGCAGTGCTCGATATGGGCTTTGAGGACGTCGGCGTTTACGCGGGCGAGAAGCGACTGCGTCGCCATCAGCTGGGTGGATATGTCGATGCAGTAGCGGTCCTCCTCGACCATGCGCATAATGCCGTCGATCTGGCCGCGCGCCGTCTTGAGCAGGCGCATCGTGCGATCGTGGTCTGCCATCATGGCGCAGCCCACCCTAGGCTTCGATGACGCTGAGGGCGTGGAATTTCTCGCCAGCGGCATGTACCGCCTGAGCGAGCAGGTTGGTGTCGACGGCCTCGCTGGTCTCGACTTCAACGGTCTGGGTCTCGTGGTCGGCGTCGGCGTCGGTCACGCCGACGACCTTCAAAAGCTCGGTCTCCACAGACGCGTCGCAGTGGCCGCACATAAGGCCTTCGGTCTTGATGATGTACTTCATGATGTCGTCCTTTCAATCAAAGGTGTAATGCCAAGGGTGTATAGAGGCGCATGCTAGAGGTGCATGCCAAGGAAGCGGCGGGGCAGCATCGTCGTATAATCGCGCGTGCGGATACCACGCTGCTACTCGCTCGCCCTGAATCCGCGCAAGCGAAGGGCGTTGCCCACCACGCATAGCGACGAGAGGCTCATCGCCGCAGCGCCAAACATGGGCGAGAGCTGCCATCCTAAGATGGGGAAGAAGACGCCTGCCGCCAGCGGGATGCCAAGGGAATTGTAGAACAGGGCCCAGAACAGATCTTGCTTGATGTTGCGGATGACGGCGCGCGAAAGCTCGATGGCGCGGGGCACGTCAAGAAGGTCGCTGTGCATAAGAACCACATCTGCGCCCTCTTTGGCCACGTCCGCGCCGGTGCCTATCGCCAGGCCAACATCGGCTCGCGCCAGGGCGGGGGAGTCGTTGATGCCGTCTCCCACCATCGCCACGCGCTCGCCGGCGTCTTGCAGCTCGCGTACCAAACGCTCCTTGTCTGCGGGCAAGACGTCCGCGACAACCCGCGCCACGCCTACGCGTTTTGCGATCGCCTGCGCGGTCAACGCGTTGTCGCCGGTGAGCATAACGGTCTTAATGCCCAGGCGATCCAGGGCGGCGATGGCTTGAGCGCTGGTGGGCTTGACCTCGTCCGCAACCGCGATGGTTCCAACAAGGTGCCCGTTCTTGGCAAAGAACAGCGGCGTCTTGCCCTCGTGGGCAAAGCTCTCTCGCACGGCCTGGTCGACCTCTATGCCAAGATCAGCCATAAGGCGGTCGTTACCGGCGGCGACCTGGTTTGCGCCCTCGCGCGCGGTCACGCCTCGGCCGGGCAGCGCTTGGAAGTCTTCTACGCGGCGGGCGACTATGCCCATCTGGTCCGCGCGGGCCATGATGGCTTCTGCCAGCGGGTGCTCGCTGCCCTTCTCGAGTGCGGCGGCGAGCTTCATCAGCGCCTTCTCGCTCATGACGGGCGCGCCGTCCGGGCCGGTGGCGGGCAGGACATCGGTCGCGCTGGGAGCTCCCGCGGTGATGGTGCCGGTCTTGTCCAGCACCACGGTGCCAACGCCGCGCAGGTTCTCAAGCGCTTCGGCGTTCTTGAACAGCACGCCCATCTCCGCTCCCTTGCCGGTGCCCACCATGATGGCGACTGGCGTGGCCAGGCCAAGTGCGCACGGGCAGCTGATAACCACCACGGCGACCGCTGCGGTAAGGGCCTCGTTGACGTCGCCGGTGAAAATCATCCATGCGACAAACGTCACCGCGGCGATCGCCAGCGCCACGGGAACAAAGACGCCGGCGACTTTGTCCGCCAGGCGGGCGATGGGGGCTTTGGTTGCGTTGGCGTCTTCTACCAGCTGGATAATCTTGGCCAAGCTGGTGTCCGCGCCCACGCGGGTGGCGCGGAACGTGAGCGTGCCCGTGCGGTTGATGGTCGCGGCGGATACGGTGTCGCCGGGGTTCTTCTCTACGGGGATCGACTCGCCGGTCAGCGCGCTCTCATCGATAGAGCTTGCGCCTTCCAGCACAACGCCGTCTACGGGCACGGATTCGCCGGGGCGCACGCGTATGACCTGGCCGGGTAGGATCGCCTCTGCCGGCACGGTGGACTCGCTGCCGTCCTCGTCCACAACGCACGCGGTCTTGGGCGCCAGGTCGATGAGCTTCTCAATGGCTCCGCCCGTCTTTGACTTGGCGCGCGTCTCCAGATACTTGCCCACGGTGACAAGCGACAAGATGGTTCCGGCGCTCTCAAAGTACAGGTTGTCCATTGCCGTTGCCGCCGCGGCGTGGACATCGCCCACCGCCAGCTGGTCGGCCATGACGAACATCGCGTAGACCGACCACGCCACGCTGGCGCTCGCGCCAATGGCGATCAGCGCGTCCATGGTTGGCGCGCCGTGGATCAGCGACTTGAACCCGCCGGTGAAATACGACCTGTTCGCATACAGGATCGGCAGCAACAGCAACAGCTCGGCCAACGCCAGCGTCATGGCGTGGTCATGGTCGCCCAGCACGGCGGGCAGCGGCCAGCCTAGCATATGGCCCATGCCTATGTAGAACAACGGGACCAAAAACGCCAGCGACACCGCAAGGCGCCCCTTCATGGCATCTGCGGTCGCCTGCAGCTTCTTTGTGGGCGATTCTGGACGAGAAGCTCCCGCCGCTCCCGTCAAGCGCGCGCCGCCTGCCGCCCCGGCGGCCCCGTCCGCGCCCGGCGCGCCCGCTGACCCGCCGGCGAGGGAGGCCGTGTAGCCCGCCCGGTCCACGGCGGCGCAGATCTCCTCCGCGCTTACTCTGTCAGGATCGAAGTCGACCGTCATGGAGCCGGAGAGCAGGTTGACGGCGACCTCCTGCACGCCGTCGAGCTTGCAGACCGCCTTGTCAACGTGCGTTTGGCAGGCGGCGCACGTCATGCCCCCAACATCGAATCTCTCATGAGCCATAGCATGCTCCTCTCGCGTGTTTACTGAGGCTTACTATATCACCCACACCCCCTGGGGGTGTATGGGAAGCCGAAAAAACGTCCATTCTCGCAAGGACGTGGGGCGCGCCGTTTTCGCTAGCGCCCTATACGATTAGCGCGCGGTGTTGCCATATCCAATCGGCAGACGTTGCAACTTGGGCGGTAAACGTGGGGTTTGAGTGCTTGTTTATTCGCGGCAGGGGAGGAACGGGGCGATGCCCCATATACTTAGCGCTTGGCGGAACCTGCTCCATCGCCACGGCCTTTCCGGCTTTCGCGATCCGCCCGCGCGGCATCCATCCTCCCGCGCTCCTTTGAATTTGCCTGATAGCTAACCTGCAGCGTTCGCGCGACACCGACCGCGCTCCAGACGCGCGACCGATTTGCCGGCGAACCCTGCCAGAATGGAAACAACTGCATGACTGCACAGAACAACGACGAGCTCGAGATGCTCGACACCGCTGCCGACGCCTCCTTCTCGTCCGAATCCGCGGACGCTGCCGATGAGCTCGCCCGCTTCGCCGACCTTGGCCTTTCCGATGAGGTCCTGGCCGCGGTGGAAGACCTTGGCTACGAGCATGCCACTCCCGTCCAGGCAATGGCGATTCCGCAGGTCCTGGCCGGCCGCGATATCCTTGCCGCCGCGCAGACCGGCACCGGCAAGACGGCCGCCTTCTTGCTGCCCACCATGAGCAAGCTGCCGCGTGTCAAGCGCGCTCGCGGCCGCGCGATGTCCGTGGGCTGCGGTCCCCGCATGCTCATCATCACGCCCACGCGCGAGCTCGCCCAGCAGATCGACGACGTCTGCAAAAAGGTCGCCGCCCGCACCCGTCATACCGCCGTCACCGTGGTGGGCGGCGTGTCATACAACCCCCAGAAGAGCGCCCTCAAGCGCGGGTGCGACATCCTGGTCGCCACGCCGGGCCGCCTGGTCGACCTCATCGACCAGGGCGCCTGCATGCTGGACGAGGTCCAGGTCCTGGTTTTGGACGAGGCCGACCGCATGCTCGACATGGGCTTTCTGCCCGCCGTCCGCAAGATCGTAAGCTATACGCCCGCCGATCGACAGACCCTGCTGTTCTCCGCGACCTTGGACGAGGCCGCCGTGGGCTCCATTACCGATCTGGTGAGCGATCCGGCGCGCGTCGAGATCGCCCCTGCCACCTCCACCGCCGAGACCGTCGAGCAGTACCTGCTGCCCGTCTCGCTTGAGGCGAAGAACGGGGTCCTGGCAGACCTGCTGCTTGCGCAGGGCACCGAGCGCGTTATCGTCTTCACCCGCACCAAGCGCCGCGCCGACACGTGCTGCCGCCGTCTGGCACGCGCCGGCATTTCCTGCGCCGCCATCCACGGCGACCGCAGCCAGGCCCAGCGCGAGCGGGCGCTCAAGGCGTTTCGCGCCGGCAAGTGCGACGTGCTGGTGGCGACCGATGTTCTCGCCCGCGGTATCGACGTTACCGACGTGCGCTACGTAGTCAACTTCGACGTGCCCGAGGAGCCCGTGGACTACATCCACCGCATCGGCCGCACCGGCCGCGCGGGCGAAGTTGGCTGGGCCGTCACCGTCGTGACCAGCCAGGATATCGATGAGTTCTTCGACATTGAGGCTCTGATGGGCAAGACCGCGGACCTTTACGATGCCGAGGGCCTCGAGTTGGGCGAGAACCCACCCGCCGTCGACCCCGATCGCGTTCCGGCCGACAAGCCAGCTGGCAAGAAAGCCAAGAAGCGTCGCCGCGCCAAGGCGGAGGCGGGCTCCAAGCCCAAGGGCGAGGGGCGTGCCCCCCGTCGTCCGCGAAAGCAGCGCGATGAGCGCCCCGCGGGCGACACCGCTGAGGCTAAACCTCGTTCCAAGCGCTCTTTCGACGAAGACGCCAAGGCCGAGCGACAGCCTGCCGCTCGCGCTTCCAAGCCGGCTCGCGAGGACGGCCCGCGCGACGAGGCTCTCGAGACCGCGCCCAAGCCGTCTCGACGCAAGCGCGCAGGAAAGACCCGCGTGCGCGCGCAGGAGGCTTCCGACTCTAAGCCGCGTCGCGACCGTGGCGGCCGCGGCGCCAATAGCGATCGCGCGGACCGCGGTTCTCGCGATGAACGCGGCGCGCGCGGGGAGCGCTTCGACCGCGCCTCCCGTTCTGAGCGCTCCGGTCGCGGCCGATCCGATCGCAATCGCTCTGGCGAGCAGCGCTTCGACCGCGCTCGCAGCGGCTCCTCTCGTTCGGACCGCCCCCGTTCCGACCGCTTTAACCGTCCTCGCGGCGAGGAAGTGCTGGCTACTCCGCGTAGCGCCCGCGATACCTGGCGCAACTACGATGAGCCCAGCGACCGTCGCGGACGCGGTTCTCGCGGCGGACGTGCCGGCGGGCGCGACAATCGCGGTAACTACGGCTCGCGCG
>ERZ833963.4105-NODE-4105-length-10178-cov-7.117949_pt1 | contig 10178 bp, 8 predicted proteins | sample MGYA00519693_ERZ833963 | MGnify/ENA primary metagenome ERZ833963 (study PRJEB31850, sample SAMEA3708748) | human gut metagenome | biome: human gut; feature: human-associated habitat; material: faeces | place: China | collected 2014 ... | reverse complement strand
CGAGGGATTTTAAGTCCCTTGCGTCTGCCTGTTTCGCCACGCCGGCATACCCGCCATATCGTACCACCGGCGGCGCGTCCCTGTCAAGGGCAGGAAGCGCGGCGCGCGGCAGCGAAAAATGCCCCCGGCGGCGGCAGATAACCAACACGCGCCTCTTGCATCTGCTCGGATATTTTGATAAAATAATAAATTATTGTATATCTGAATTCGAGGCACACAGCGCATATGAAATACCGCAATTGGAAAATTCCATATACCACGCCGCAGCCGCCGGAGGCGCTGCTGCGCGCGGGCTATTCCCCGCTGCTGGCGGTGCTGCTGGCGCTGCGCGGCTATGACGACGCCGGGCAGGCGCGCGATTTTCTCAGCGGCGGCGACCAGAGCGCGTTCGACCCCATGCTCCTGCAGGACATGGACAAGGCCGTCGCACGCATCCGCGCTGCCATTGAGCGGCGGGAGCACGTGGCCGTCTTCGGCGACTACGACGTCGACGGCATCACGTCGACATGCGTGCTCACGGACTATCTGCGCCGCCGCGGCGTGCCCGTGCACCCGTACATCCCCGACCGCATCGAGGAGGGCTACGGCCTGAACATGGACGCGATCACAAGCCTTCAGCGCGCCGACGACATCACGCTCATCATCACCGTCGACTGCGGCATCACCGCCATCGACGAGACGAACTACGCCCTGCAGCGCGGCATCGACATGGTCATCACCGACCACCACGAATGCAGCGGGCAGGCGATCCCGAACGCCGTGGCCGTCGTCGACCCGAAGCGCCCCGGCTCGCAGTATCCCAACGGCGGGCTTGCGGGCGTCGGCGTGGCGTTCAAGCTGCTGTGCGCGCTCGAGGGCGACAGCACGCAGGTGCTGCGCGACTACGGTGACCTCGTCGCCATCGGTACGGTGGCCGACGTCATGCCGCTCACGGGCGAAAACCGCTACCTCGTGGCGCAGGGTCTGGCGCAGATCAACACCAACCCGCGCCCCGGCATCCGTGCGCTGCTGCACGAGTGCGGTGCGGAGGGACGGCCTGTCACGGCCACGACCATCGGCTTCACGCTCGCGCCGCGCATCAACGCGGCCGGACGCCTCGGAAAAACGGCCATCGCCGCGCTGCTGCTGCTGACCGATGACAGCGTCGACGCCGACCGTTACGCCGCCGGGCTCTGCCAGCTCAACCGTGAGCGGCAGGAGCTTGAGCAGCAGATCTGGGAGGAAGCCTCGGCCATCGCGTGCCGCTATCCGCCGCGCGCACCGCTCGTGCTCGCAAGCGACACGTGGCATCAGGGCGTGATCGGCATCGCCGCCTCGCGCCTGAGCGAGGAGTTCCACCTGCCGACGATCATGATCTGCTGCGACGGCGAGCGCGGCAAAGGCTCGTGCCGCAGCTTCGGCGGCTTCAACCTGTATAACGCTCTGAGCGCCTGCTCGGAGTATCTCGAGGGCTTCGGCGGCCACGCGCTGGCGGCCGGGCTGACCATCCGGCGCGAGAATATCGACCGCTTCCGCCGCGCGCTCGGCGAGTATTACCGGAAAAACCCGGCCGACGACCTGCCGGAGCTCACGTGCGACCTGCGCGTGGACGATCCGCACCTGCTGACCATGGCGTGCATCGAGTCGCTCGACGCGCTCGAGCCGTGCGGCAACGGCAACCCCAAGCCCCTGCTGTGCATCACCGGTGCGCGGCTGGTCAACGCCGTGCCCATCGGCGGCGGCCGCCATCTGCGGCTGCACTTTGCCAAGGGCGGGTATAATTATGCCGGCATCTTCTTCTCCTGCACTCCGGCAGAGCTCGGCGTGCGCATCGGCCAGTGGGCGGATGTGGCCTTCACGCCGCAGATCAACGAATTCCGCGGCCGCCGCAGCGTGCAGCTGCTTGTGACCGACGTGCGCCCGAGCGACCCGCTGCCGCTGTGCAGCGCGCTGCTCAAAAATCAGTGCGTGCCCGCGTGGGACACGGTGGATCTCTACCCCCTGCGGGCGGATTTTGCCGTGGCTTGGCGCTGGCTGAAGGCGCCGATGGTCTTTTCCCTCTCGGAGCTGCCGGAGCGTGCGCCCATGCGCCCGGAAAAATTCTGCGTGTGCCTGCGCGTCATGGCCGAGATGGGACTCGCCGCCGTCGACTTCGACGGGGAGATGCTGCGCCTGCGCCCGCTGCCGACCAGCGGCAAGGTGGATCTCGGCGCATCCAAGCTGCTGCAGGCGCTGCGCGACCGCCGGCAGAAGCTGCTATGAAACATTATCAGGAAATTCCCATTCCTTTTTGGAAAGGAGCAATCCCCATGTCTGACGCGACCCGCGCCGAAACCGCGGCCTCGACGCCTTACGACCTCGAGGCGCATTATCAGGAACTGGAACAGAAGATCACCTCCGCCGGCATCCCGGCGGATCTCGGCCGCGTGCGCGCGGCCTTCGAGTGCGCCGACCGCGCGCATTCGGGGCAAAAGCGCCGCGACGGCTCACCCTATGTGTCGCACTGCATCGCCGCCGCCATCATCACGGCGGAGATGGGGCTCGACGAGGACTCCATCATCTCGGCGCTGCTGCACGACACGATCGAGGACACCTCGCTCACGCATAACGACATCGCGCGCAGCTTCGGCACCTCGGTGGCCGACATCGTCGAGGGCGTCACCAAGCTCACGCGCGTGCAGTATACAAGCGTCGAAGAACAGCAGATGGAGAACATGCGCAAGATGCTGCTGGCCATGGCCAAGGACATCCGCGTCATCCTCATCAAAATGGCCGACCGTCTGCACAACATGCGCACGATGGCCTACCAGAGCGAGGAGAAGCAGCGCATCAAATCCCTCGAGACGATGGAGATCTACGCCCCCATCGCGCACCGCCTCGGCATGCAGAAGATCAAGTGGGAGCTCGAAGACCTCTCGCTGCTCTACCTTGACCCCGAGGGCTACCGCGCCATCACGGACGCGCTCGAGGCGCGCATGCCGACGCTGGAAAAATTCATGGACGAGATGCGCACGCAGATCCGCGAGCGGCTGGAGCTCGACGGCGTACACGCCACCATCTCGAGCCGCATCAAGCACATCTACAGCATCTACCGCAAGATGTACGCGCAGAAGCTCGACATCAACGGCATCTTCGACCTGTGCGCGTTTCGCGTGATCGTGGACACGATCCCCGACTGCTACAACGTGCTCGGCATCATCCACGATATGTACAAGCCGCTGCCCGGCCGCTTCAAGGACTACATCAGCACGCCGAAGCCGAACATGTACCAGAGCGTGCACACGACGGTCATCGGCTCGGAGGGCATCCCATTCGAGGTGCAGATCCGCACGTGGGAGATGCACATGACGGCGGAATACGGCGTCGCGGCGCACTGGAAATACAAGACCGGCAGCGGCGAGGGCACCAAGGCCGGCGACGAGGAAAAGTTCGCCTGGATCCGCCGCCTGCTCGAAACGCAGCAGGAGTCCGACGCGCAGGACTTTTTCCACAACCTGAAGGTGGATATGTTCGCCGACGAGGTGTTCGTGTTCTCGCCGAAGGGCGACGTGATCAACCTGCCCGCCGGCGCGACGCCGATCGACTTTGCCTACAGCATCCACTCCGCGATCGGCAACAGCATGGTCGGCGCAACGGTCAACGGCCGCATCATGAACTTCGACTACGTGCTGCAAAACGGCGACATTGTCGACATCCGCACATCGAAAAACGCGCCCGGCCCGAGCCGCGACTGGCTCAGTCTCGCCAAGAGCGGTGCCGCGCGCACGAAGATCAAGCAGTGGTTCAAAAAAGAGCGCCGCGAGGAAAACATCGTCCACGGCAAGGAGCAGTTTGAGCGCGAGCTGCGCGCCAACGGCATCGCCCCGGCCGACATCATGGGCGACGAGATCCTGCCGCAGATCCTCAAGCGGCTGGCCTTCACCTCGCTCGACGATCTGTACGCCGCCATCGGCTACGGCGGCGTGACCGCCACGCGCACCGTCAACCGCATCCGCGACGAGATCCTGCGCAGCCAGAAGGCCAACCAGAAAAACGCCATCGACCGCATCAACGAGGCGGCCGAGCGCCGCAGCAAGCGCCCGCGCCACGCCGTGCACGGCATCCTCGTCGAGGGGCTCGATAACTGCCTCATCAAATTCTCCCGCTGCTGCACGCCGGTGCCCGGCGACAGCATCATCGGCTTCATCACGCGCGGCGCGGGCGTGTCCATCCACCGCACGGACTGCGAAAACTACCTCGCCAGCCGCGACAATCCGGAGACCGCCGGCCGCTGGATCCGCGTGAGCTGGGCGGAGAACACCACCGATTCCTACGGCACGACGCTCACGCTGCTCAGCGCACAGCGCTCGGGTCTCGTGATGGACGTGGCCACCGCGCTCAACACGCTCAACGCCAAGGTGCGCACGCTCACCGCGCGCGACGTGGACAGCGGCCGCTCGACCATCACGATCACGGCCGAGGTGCACGATCTGGCCGAGCTGCGCACGATCATCAGCCGCCTGAGCGCCGTCCGCGGCGTCATCCGCATCTCGCGCAGCGGTGCGTCCGACATCGCGAAGGCCACCGCAAACACGGCGGAGCTGCAGGCCGAGCACGCCAAAAACGCAGGGAAAACCAAACAGGAGGGCAAAGCATGAGAGCTGTCATCACCCGTGTGAACGAAGCGTCCGTCACGATCGGCGGACAGGAGACCGCGCGCATCGGCAAGGGGTTTCTCGTCCTGCTGGGCGTGCACGTGTCCGACACCGAGGCCGAAGCCGACCGCATCGTCGACCGCATCTGCGGCCTGCGCGTGTTTGAGGATGAAGCGGGCAAAATGAACGTCAATCCCACCGACGCGGGCGCCGAGCTGCTGATCGTGAGCCAGTTCACGCTCTTTGCCGACTGCCGCTCCCGCCGCCCCGGCTTCACGGCCGCCGCCCGGCCGGAGACCGCCGTGCCGCTCTATGAGCGCGTGATCGCCGGCTGTCGGGCCCGCGGCTTCACGGTGCGCACGGGCGAGTTCGGCGCGGATATGCAAGTCGCGTCCGTCAACGACGGCCCTGTTACCATCCTGCTCGATACCGATCAATTATAAAGGAGGCTACCCCATGCTCATCAAATGTCTGCCCGTCGGGCACCTCATGACCAACTGCTACATCGTCACCGACGAGACCACGCTCGAGTGCGCCGTCATCGACCCGGGCGACGAGTCCAACACCATCCTCTACTATCTGGAGGACAACCACCTCACCTGCCGCGCCATCCTGCTCACGCACGGGCACTACGACCACACCGGCGCCGTCTACGCCGTGCACGAGGAGACCGGCGCGCCCGTGTACATGAACGCGCTCGACGCGGGCACGGCCGTCGCGTTCGACAGCTACTCGTTCGTCCCGCCCGAGGGCACGATCTTTTATAAGGAGGGCGACGAGGTCAAGGTCGGCAATCTGACCTTCCGCGTCATGGAGACGCCCGGCCACACGCCCGGCGGCGTGACGCTCATCTGCGGCGACGCGCTCTTCACCGGCGACACGCTCTTTGCCGGCTCCTGCGGCCGCACGGATTTTGAGGGCGGCAGCATGGAGGTCGAGCTGCAGTCGCTGGCAAAGATCGCGGCCCTGCCCGGCGATTATGAGGTCTACCCCGGCCACATGGACTGCTCCACGCTCGAGACCGAGCGCCGCTTCAACCCCTACCTGACCGCGCTGCAAAACCGCGGACAGTAAAAACTGCACAAACATGACCGGCGGGACACAAACCCGCCGGTTTTTTCTCGCGCGCAAAGGTTCTTTGCGTGACAAATATCACCCGCACATGGTATGATTTGGGTGAGGTGAACGCAATGCGCGACATTGGAAAAAACATCCGGCTCGCCCGCTTACACCGAAAGCTGACGCAGGATGAGCTGGCGCAAAAAGTGCACACGACGCGGCAGACAATCTCAAATTACGAGACCGGCCGCTCCCGCCCGGACGTGGAGACGCTGCAGCGGCTCGCGGACGCGCTCGGCATCGAGCTCACGGAGTTGCTGGACAGAGAACCGTCCCCCGATACCCGCCGGACAGCGCTGCGCAGGGTGTGCATCACGGGGGCCGTCACGCTCGTGCTGGCCGGGCTGTGGGCATACCTGCACGCGGTCTGTCTCCGGCAGTACCAGCGCGGGGACATGGCGCCGCTGGCTGCCATGCTCGTGGCCGAGCCGCTACTCCTGTGCGCGCTGGCGTGGACGCTGCCGCAAGCGCTGCGCATGGTCACGCGCCTGCAGCCGCGGCGCGGCACGCCCTGGGTGCGCCCGCTAGTCCGGGTGCTGTTCGGCCTGTGTCTGGCAATTCTGGTCGCCAGCGTTGTTCTGCCCGCCTCCGGCGTGATATTGCCGCGGCTGTATGGCGGCCGCGCTGCCACGGCAGCGCTGTTTTTTCTCCTCGGCGCGCTGCTCTGGCTGACGCAGCCGGACGCCGCGCCGTAAAACTGCACAAACACGACCGGCAGAAGTTCGCTTCTGCCGGTTTTTTGCCGTTTTCGGCGCAAAAATGCCATGCAGCCTTGCATTTCACAGACAGGCGTGGTATATTGTTCTCGCTCGAAAAACATATGTCCGCTTATCGCGGGCAATTTTCATTGGATCTAAAGTGAGGGAACATCATGAACATCGGACTTCTTGGTTTTGGCGTTGTCGGCAGGGGCGTTTACGATATGCTTGCCGACCGGGACGATATCCGCGCAGCGTGGGTGCTGTGCCGGCGCGATCTCGGCGAGCTGACCGCCAAGACCACGTATGATATCCAGGACATTCTCAGCGACCCCGCGGTGGACACCGTCGTGGAGGTCATGGGCGGTCTGCACCCGGCGTATGAGTACGTGGCGGCTGCGCTGCGCGCCGGAAAGAACGTGGTATCCTCGAACAAATACCTCATGTGCCGCTACTATGACGAGCTCAACGCGCTCGCTAGGGAGCACGGTGCGGCGCTGCGGTACACGGCGGCGGTCGGCGGCGGCATCCCGTGGCTCACGAACCTCGAAAAGGCCGCGCGCGCCAACCACATCTCCCGCGTCTGGGGCATCCTCAACGGCACGACCAACTACATCATGGACGCGATGCACCACAGCGACGTGGACTTTGCCGACGTGCTCGCGCAGGCGCAGACGCTCGGCTATGCCGAGGCCGACCCCTCGGCCGACATCGACGGGCTGGACATCCAGCGCAAGCTGATCCTGTCCGCCAACGTGGCCTTCGGCGTGTCGCTGCGCGAGGCGGACGTGCCGGTGTCCGGCATCCGCAACGTGCACAAGGCGGACATCGCACGCTTTCAGGCGCACGGCTGCACGTGCAAGCTGATCGCCACCGCCGAACAGCGCGGCGGCAGCATCAGCGCCTACGTCGAGCCGACGCTGCTCGGCAGCGACGCGCTCGAGGCCGCCGTGCCCGCGAACTTCAACCTCATCAGCATGGAGGGCGAGCGTATGGGCGTGCAGAGCTTCTTCGGTCAGGGCGCGGGACGCTACCCGACGGCCTACAACGTCGTGCAGGATCTGGTGGACATCACGCGCGGCGTGCACGCCTTCTACACCGATTCCTTCGTTCCGGCCGTGCCGGACAATGCCGGCGTGCAGCACCGCTACTATGTGCGCACGCGCGCCGCGCTGCCGGAGCTGGCCGCCCTCGCCGAGGGCGACTGGGAAGGCGCGGTCATCACGCAGCCCATCCCCGTGAGCCGGATGCACGCGCTCATGGCGCAGGCGCTCGGGCAGGACGGCGAGAGCTTCTTTGCCGCACTGCAGTAAGGAGGGCCCCATGCTGAAGGTTGCAAAATTCGGCGGCTCGTCGATGGCGGACGCCAAACAGTTTGAAAAAGTGCGCGACATCGTGCGCGCCGACCCCGCACGGAAGGTGATCGTCGTGTCCGCTGCCGGCAAGCGCGGCGCGGACGACCACAAGCTCACCGATCTCCTGTACCTGTGCTACGCGCACCTGCAGTACGGCGTGAGCTGCGAGAGCATCTTTCAGATGATCTGCGAGCGCTACATCGCCATCCGCGACGAGTGCGGCCTGCACGTCGACATTGAGGCCGAGCTCGCCGTGCTGCGCCAGCAGCTGCGCAGCGGCATCTCGGAGGAGGAGCTCGTGTCGCGCGGCGAATATTTCTCCGCCCTGCTCATGGCGGACTACCTCGGCTACTCGTTTCTCGACGCGGAGCTGTGGGTGCGCTTCCGCTTTGACGGCACGATCGACAAGGAGGCGTCCTACGCCGCGCTGCAGCGCCTGGCCGAGGGGCGCAGCGTCGTCATCCCCGGCTTTTACGGCGTGACGCCCGACGGCAAGATCCGCACCTTCTCCCGCGGCGGCAGCGACATCACCGGCGCGCTCGCGGCGGCGGCGCTCAATGCCGACGTGTACGAAAACTGGACAGACGTGTCCGGCATCCTCATGGCAGACCCGCGCATCGTGCCCGACCCGCTGCCGATCGAGCGCATCACGTATAACGAGCTGCGCGAGCTGAGCTTCGTCGGCGCGCAGGTGCTGCACGAGGGGACGGTGTTCCCCGTGCGCGAGAAAAACATCCCGCTCAACATCCGCAACACCAACGACCCCGACCACCCCGGCACGCTCATCATGGAGTCATTTGACGACGTGGACGACGGACGGCTCATCACCGGCATCGCGGGCAAGAAAAACTACTCCATCGTCACCATTGCCAAGACCGGTATGTCCTCGAGCGTGGGCGCGTTCCGGCAGGTGTTCGAGGTGTTCGAGCGCAACGGCGTGAGCATCGAGTATGCCCCCAGCGGCATCGACTGCCTGTCGCTGGTCGTGCCGAGCGAGAAGATCGCCCCGTGCCTGTATTCCGTGCTCGGCGAGCTGGAAAAGCAGCTCAAGCCGGATCACCTGCACGTGACGGAGAACATCTCCATCGTCGCGGCCGTCGGCCGGAAGATGGTGTTCCGCCCCGGCACGTCGGGCCGCATCTTCGCCGCCCTCGGCGAGCACGGCATCAACATCCGCATGATCTCGCAGGGACCGGACGAGCTCAACATCATCGTCGGCGTGGACACGAAGGATTTTGCCCCCGCCATTCAGGTCCTGTATAACAGCTTTGTGAAGTAAGAAAGGAAGTTTTCAGATATGAAGCAGTATCGTGTTGCCATCCTCGGCGCAAGCGGCGCCGTGGGTCAGGAAATGATGAAGATCCTCGCCGAGCGCAGCTTCCCCGTCGGGGAGCTGCACCTGCTCGCAAGCGCCCGCTCGGCCGGCAAGGTCGTGTCGTGGCAGGGGCAGGACATCGTCGTCGAGGAGGCGACGGACGCCGCTTTCGCCGGCATGGACATCGTCCTCGGCGCGGCGGAAAACGACATTGCCGAGCGCTTTGCCCCTGCGATCGTGCGCTCCGGCGCCGTGTTCGTGGATAACTCCTCGGCCTTCCGTCTCGACCCGAACGTGCCGCTGGTCGTGCCGGAGATCAACCCCGGCGACGTGAAGCTGCACCACGGCACCATCGCAAACCCCAACTGCTCGACCATCATCACGCTGACCGCCATCAACGCGCTGCGCAAGCTCTCGCCCATCCACAGCATGGTCGTCTCGACGTATCAGGCCGTGTCCGGCGCAGGCGCAGGCGGTCCGGTCGAGCTGCAAAACGAGGTCGACGCCCTGCGCGACGGCAAGGCCTACGCGCCGAAGGTGTTCGCGCACCAGATCGCCTACAACGTCATCCCGCAGATCGGCGGCGAGCAGTGCGACGGCTACACCTCCGAGGAGATGAAGCTCCAGAACGAGGGCCGCAAGATCCTGCACCTGCCGGACATGAACGTGGCGTGCACCTGTGTGCGTGTGCCCGTCGTGCGCAGCCACTCCATCTCCGCCGCCGTGCACTTCGCGCACCATATCTCCGTGGACGAGGCGCGCGCGGCCATCGCCGCCGCCCCCGGCTGCCGCCTTGTGGACGATCTTGACGCGCTGCAGTATCCCATGCCGCTCGACACGTCGGATCAGGATCTCGTGTTCGTCGGCCGCATCCGTCCCGACCTGACCGATCCCAACGGTCTGTGTCTCTGGTGCTGCGGCGATCAGGTGCGCAAGGGCGCAGCCACCAACTGCGTGCAGATCGCAGAGCTGCTGATCCAGAACGCCTGAAAAGCGAAAACGCCGCAAAATGGCCGGTGTTCATAAGGCAGCGAACAGCCACAGCAGTTTGCACTGCTGTGGCTGTTCTTGTAGTTTA
>ERZ833963.4096-NODE-4096-length-10198-cov-25.629695_pt1 | contig 10198 bp, 10 predicted proteins | sample MGYA00519693_ERZ833963 | MGnify/ENA primary metagenome ERZ833963 (study PRJEB31850, sample SAMEA3708748) | human gut metagenome | biome: human gut; feature: human-associated habitat; material: faeces | place: China | collected 2014 ... | reverse complement strand
TCATTTTCTTCCCTCCTTTTTTCGCCTAAATTCAGTATAGCTGCATACCCTGAAGATTTTCTTCAAGTTTAGCGATTTAAAGCATTAGCTTTTTTTCAAGATGTAATCTCTTTAAGACTGTTGCATAAAAGAGCGTGCAATGGAGTTCATTAAAGCGTCTGATACAAAACCCCACTGCACAAATCTTCACCGAAAAGTGCAAAAGCGTCCAACCCACAACAAGGTCAGACGCTCCCAAAACGGTCTTGCAAAATATTGCAGAAGTCCCAGCGAAAAGCCGTCAATAAGAGTTAATCTTTCTTAATAAAACATAATGCCTTTTTTCTACTTTGCTTCTTGTTTCTTTCCCCAATGTATTTTGATTCGGATGTTCCACTTGTTTCTAAAAAAGAGAACCCCCATTCAGATACTTTTCTGCACCTGAATGAGGGTTCTCTCCATTTTTATAGGTTATTTTTCGATTGGAATAATTCGATCATTGCTCTCGGTGTAGTTGCCGCCGTCCATATGGTTGCGGACAAATGGCACACCGTCCCGAACATAGAATATGTTTTCTTCTAATCTTGCATCTGGGTTCGAGGCAGGACTGATGCTACCGCCCAAGTCATCATAGCTCACATTGTGACGGAATGTATTGTGAATTGCCTCTTCAAGGCAGAACATCACACAGCCGCCTTCATTCATCCGGCTATAGTTGTACTCGTACACAGTCCCATCGCCAGAATCTGCATCATAGGCCATACCATCTTGGTTGAGCCTTGTATCAGTAACCTCATTATACCGGAATAATGCATCTTTGCACTTCCACGGCCAGATGGCGGCAGCCACTTTGCCAAGACGATTGCCCGGTTCACTGTAAATACGGTCATTCATTTCACAGGCAACTGAGTCTGCGGTATTATGCTTTACCAATGGGCGGAGAGCATACATGACTGTAATACCATCACCACCAGCCGCCTTGACATAGTTGTCTCGAATAACAATGTTCAAATGTCCATACTTTTTGAACACATCTTCTTTAAGTGCTGCACCTTGGAACTGCTCATGCGCATAGCTGTATCCAACGGCTATACCCCAACGGCTGACATGAACGCCGTTATCGCCTCCTGCTCCGAGTACACTTGGCTGACGAAGCACAAGCGCGTGGACGGCACGATGTACTCCTGCACCTCGCTCGGTGTCAAGCTGGGCGGCGGTCTCGGCACCGCCATCACCGGCTGGCTGCTGGCATTCAGCAACTATGATAAGGCACTGGCCGTGCAGCCGGAATCCTGCATCAATATGCTGAAACTCATGTACCTCGTAATTCCCTTGGTGCTGGACGCCATCATTACCTTTATTCTCTCCCGCATGAAGGTCGAGGAGGTCAACGATAAGATCCGCGCCGAAATGAAAAACTGATATTCACTATTCTCCTTCTAAAAAGGAACTGTTGCAATGCGGCAGCTCCTTTTTTATATGAACAGGTATAAGAATAAACAGTATTCATGCCAGAACAAAAGTATATACAAGGCTCACACTTGTCAGATATCATTGATTTTCTTCATTTATCTGTGCTATCATTTATTGTGAAGCCAACACGATTTATGTTTTTCTCATGTGGTGGCAATTTCGATAGGAAGAATCTTTCAAAAAACACGAGGTGATTATTTTTGAAATTCCGAACCTTTTTTGTCTGCACCGCTGCACTTTTTTGCGGTGCATTTCTGGCAGGATGCAGTAAAACCCCTTCTCAGCCGATCCTTCAGCAGATTGAATATTCCAACTTAGCAGATGCGGATACGCAGAATCTTCTTTCCGATCTTTTGCAAAATGCCGGCGTATCTGATCTTCGGATACAAACTTTCTTTGAACATGTTCAAAAATTCAATAGCGCTGTAGATTCAGCATGGCTCACCACAGGATTTGAAACCTCAAAGCCTCTGGATTTGAAATATGATCCGTATTCTATGCAGGATGTATGGGCGGAAAAATATGGCACCTTCCCCGGCTGGAACTGTCGAATCACCGCCTGTGGACTTTTCGGTGATTTCATCACCGTCACTGGCGAAGCAGACTTCAATGCAGCCGAGGACACCTTATTTATGGACTATGAAACGCTGGATACTGACCCCGAGGCCCTTTGTTGTGACAACAGGCAGAAATTCGATACACTGTTTGCTCCCGTTAAAACTACCAACACAACCGACATTCCCACGCATTTAAAAGCAATTCAGCAAGAATGGAAAAGGCGCGGTCTATCCTTTGTAGAAGATGATAAAATTCGTCTTATCTCCGTAGTTCTACACGATCAGTTTTCTGAAACAGACAATTCCCTTATGATTGGCCATGTCGGCGTTATGCTTCCCACATCGGATGCCGTATATTTCGTGGAAAAGGTCGCTTTTCAGGAGCCATATCGTTTATTAAAATTCAAAAATCGAACTGAGTTGAGCGATTACTTGATGCTGAAATACGACAATTCCTGGGGACAGGATACGGCTCACACTTTTATTATGGATAATGCGAATTTGATGGACGGCTGGCGCATTCTGGAAGAGCCGACTGCCTCTAACGGATAACGAAAACAAAAGGAGCTGTTGCACAGAGGAGACCCAAGTGCAGCAGCTCCTCGTTTTGTGTTGTTCATACATGTTACAGGCAAAACAAAAGCATGTGCAACAGATTCCCTTGAAAGCCAGAAATTTTCAATGGATTTGTGATGCGCATGCTTTTCTCTATTATTCGATTATTCGTCTGATTCTTAGTGAAGCTGCTGCACTTTCAGACAAAATGATGTGCAGCAGCCATTTACTCCAGCATTTCCTGCGGAGTCATATTGGCGAGCAGTTTACTGCGGTCTAGGGAGAGCGGGGACCAATACAATCTTTTGTCCTGCACCCTGCAAAACTGTATCCAGCACTGTTTGCGAAACTGCACCCGGCCCTGTATCAGCGGTAGAGCCGCAGAGGCCGCGCCGGCTCCAACAAATTGGGGCGGCAGCCCCTGCTCTGTCACAAGAGTCGCCTCATGACTGTGTCCGCAAAGGATCCCATCAACCGGATGATCTTGCAAGAGCCGAATCAGTCGGTCCGGTGTGGCAAGGTTGTTGGCATCAGATTCCGCTGTAGTCGTTCCGTATACCGGGTGGTGCAGTGCGAGGATCGTTGGGCTGTCTGTGGGCTTGTTCAGCTCCTGCTCCAGCCACGCAAGTTGGCTGCCGGACAATCGGCCAATAACCTGCCCGCAGGAGGAATCCAGTACGATCCATCTGAGCCATTCGTTCTGTACACAATAGTCCAAGGGCTGATCAGAGGCCAGTCCCCGAAAAGCACTGTTGAAGTTCTTACGGATATCATGGTTTCCCAATGCGGGATAAGTTTTCGTATGATACTGCTCGTCCAGCTCCTGCAGCAGGATCTTTGCTCTGGCATAGTCAGCGGATGTACCTTCATGCACAAGATCGCCGGTAATCAGCACAAACGCGGGCCTGTGATCCCACGCAAATGCCGTCTGGTAGAGGCTCCGAAGCGCCTTCTCTGTGCAGCATGTGTCTGGTGTCTCTGCATCGAAACAAAGATGTGTGTCTGTTACATGCAAAAAATAGTGCGCGTTTTCCATTGTTTTTCCTCACCGCAGCAATTCCTGCAGGACTTTTCCGTCGGCTGCAGGCAGCGGCACGCCAAGTAATGCGGCAAAGGTCGGTGCCTCATCGATCATAGCGGCACTGTCGAGCCATACATTTTCCCGGAAGGAGGGGCCGACTGCCATGAAGGTAGGCTGGGGTCCTTTTTCCGGCAGATATCCGTGTGTGGCATGCCCGTACCGGAAATCGTTTCGGTCAAAGGGGCGTACCGCAGGACGGTTCCAATCTGTACTGAAGGAGGTATACCCATCCGTTTCCAGCACAAACGAAAAATCACCATCCAGCCCCATGGCCTTTGTTTCGTCCTTTGTGTAGACGGTCGTAAAGCCGTAGATGCCTTCCGCCGCCATCTTCTGCAGTACCGCATAGGTCTTGGCATAGTCCTGCACATTTGCGGGGTCTTTCAGATAGACCATGGCGGACATGGCGTTGGAGCAACAGAACGCCGTCCAGTCCCGCAGATTTCCGTTTTCATCCACCTGAATCAGACCGGTATCTGCAAAGAATACATTCGGCTTGATGACGCGCGACAGATCCATCTGCCCGTGGTCACTCACAATGATTACATCCGTATCGTGCAGATGACCACTGTCCTCCAAAGCCCGCATCAGCTGCCCAATCCAAAGGTCAACCAGATCCAGACCATGCAGAACCTCCTCATTGAAAACGCCGTACTTATGGCGGGCATCATCGATATTGCCGTTGTGTACCAGCATAAATTCCGGAGAATACTCACGAATGATGTCGCAGGCGCACGAAATCAGAAAATGATCGATCTGCGGGTGGTCCATCAGGGCTACACGGCCGAGCTTGCCGCCGTTGGGGAGAAGATGCTGATTTTTCTCGATGATCTTCAGCATTTCCGGGCTGGACCCCATATTCGCGAATCCACCAAGGAGCGTTTCTCCCTCATGCGGGCACCAGTACTCATCGATCAGATAATCCACGGCCTTATGGTTACCGGTCACAGGCCAAAAGACCGCACCGGTCGTGTACCCCTGCTCCTTTGCCGCCGTAATGACATCCGGCACCTTGACATTGCCTGCATCCCAGAGCCATTCGTATTCGGTACTGCCGGTCGTAAAATGCGTATTGCTGATCACACCGTGGCTGGCCGGATAGCAGCCTGTCAGGATAGTAGTATGTGCCGGGTAGGTTACCGTCGGGTAGATGCTCCTGATATGCCAGACGCCGCAGGCGTTCTGAAAATACTTTTTGGTGTTCCGGCAGCTGCGCAGGTGTTGAAGATCCTCATACACCATCGCATCCACGGAAAAGACTAAAACTCTCTGCTTCATTTTGATTTTCCTTTCCTGAAAACTGCAAAAAGGCAGGGTCTCCCCTGCCCCCTTGCTATAAGGAGAAGTCTAACACATGATTAGGAATTGGATTGGTTATAGATGTCCAGCGCTTCCTGGATGCTGTCCTTGGCGGTCGTAATCACAGTATTGATGTCCGCCGTAGGATCGGTAGCGGCCGTTTCCATCGCAACCTTGTTTGCATCGCGCATCTCATTGGAGATGGCAACATACGGATTGGTAGCGGAAGAATCGGACTTAGCCAGAGAATCGTAGACGACCGAGACGCCGGGGAAGGTTTCCTCGCGGTAGGTCTTATAGGCAGCGCTGTCGTAAGCCTCCTGGTTCGGTGCGATATAACCGGTTGCGGAAGCGAAGTAGCCTGCCTGTTCACCGGTGGAGGCAAACTTGATGAACTCATAGGCACCCTGCATAGCTTTTTCGTTGCCATTGTCGCAGACATAGGTGCCGGTACCCGCAGCGGGCTCGCCGGTACGCTTGCCGCTTTCCGATGCAGAAGGCATTGGGATAACACCGACCTCAAAATTACCGGCTGCAGCGTCCAGAACCTTGGTCGTCATCGAAATAACACCCATCATCATAGCACAGTCACCGGAGGCCATCTGCGGAATGATTTCAGACTGATAGTCTGCTCCGTAAGGGACACAGAGCTTCTCGGCACCCATCTTCTGGTAGATGGAAAGCATGTTGTAGATGGAATCATGCACCGTCGTGTCGCTGTCATACAGGCATTCGGTGACGGGCTGGCCGTTCAGACCGTTCTCATTGTTGTAGGCCTGCACACCCTCGCGGCCGAGCGCGACATTGAACATAGCGCCGTTAGCAAAGAAGCCGATGCCGTAGGTGGCAAAGCCGCCGTCCACAATCGTTTTGCTGGCATCATACAAATCGTCAAAGCTCTGGATGCTTGCAGGATCGACCCCTGCCTTTTTCAGCAGATCCGCATTGTAGAAAATGTTCGGATAGCTGTAGCCGATGGGGTAACCGATCAGATTGCCCTGACCGTCAGAGTAGGCGCTGCGCAGTGCATCCCATGTATCATCAAGCTCCTGCCAACCCTCGGTGTCTGCATCCACATATTTCTGCAGCGGAACGCAGAAGTCAGAATTTGCATACATAGCGACATCTTCCACTGCGCCGGAGAACATGGCCGGGAGATTTTCTTTCTCGGTAGATTGCAGCTTGGCGTTGCACTCCATCTGGTTGCCCTGATATACGATGGTCACATGGTACTGGTTTTGGCTGTTGTTGAAGTCATCAATAATGTTCTGCAGGTAGCCGATATTCTTGTCGCCAAAGTAGGTCCACCAGGTCACTTCCGTCACATCGCCGCTGGCGGCTTCAGAAGTTGCTTCCGGTGCAGCTGCTTCTACGGTAGAACTAGCCGTAGGCTCTGCGGTAGAAGCGGAACCACCACACGCAGCCAAGGACAGGGTCATTGCAGCAGCCATACCAGCTGCCAGAACTCGATGCTTTGCTTTCATTTGTTTTACTCCTTACGACATTCTTTCCCGATTGATATATTAAAAAGTACAGTTCTGTACTTTCGGCAATAAGAACTTAGCCTTTGATACCGCCCGCCGTCATACCCTGAATGATGTAATCCTGCCCAAGGATATACACAAGGACCGACGGCAGTATTGCGATCATGGCACCTGCGAGGATCTGACCAAAGCTGATGACATCACCCGTTACGAGGAAGGCGATGCCTATCTGGATCGTGCGCATCGCATTTTCGTGCGTGACCAAAAGAGGCCAGAAGAATTGATTGTAGATCTGCACAAACAGGTAGATGGCCAGTGAGGCAAAGGTCGGAACAGCCAGCGGCATCGCTACGCGGAACAGATACCCGATTTCTCCGCAGCCGTCGATCGTTGCTGCCTCCTTATACTCTTTGGGCAGCGCCAGAAAATACTGCCGCATAAGAAAGATGGCAGTACCAGAAATGAAGGACGGCAGAACCAAACCTGCATAGCTGTTGGTAAGGCCCATGTTCTGAATTGTAAGGTAGTTCGTTACCACGACAACCTCGCCGGGCACCATTGTGGTTGCCAGCACCAGAGAGAACAACAGCTTTTTGAAGGGAAATTCAAAGCAGGCAAATGCGTAGGCTGCCAGTGTAGCGAAGATCACCTGCGCTAATATAGCAATCACACAGACGATGACGGAGTTCTTCAGGTAGAGCAGCAGCGGAACCTTGGCAAAGACCGCCTGATAGTTTTCCAGCGTAAAATGCTGTGGGAGCAAGTGCAGCGGGTAGGACATCAGCTCCTGCTCCGTCTGGAACGAGAAGAACAGACCGATAATCAGGGGCGAAATAAAGACCAGCCCCAAAGCCAGTTTTACTGTGAAGCCTGCTGCCTCTGCCGCACGCTTTTTTGTTCTTGCCGTGCTCACTGGTAATGCACGAACCTTTTTTCGAGCGCGAACTGCAGGCTTGTAAAGAGCAGGATCAGACCGAACAGAAAGATTGCTTGTACACATGCTGTTTCGTACCTTCCGTTAATAATCGCATTTTCGTAAATATAGTAGATAAGGTTCTTGGTTGCATTGGCAGGTCCACCGCCGGTCAGCAATTTGATCTGTGCGAAGCTGCGGAAAGAGATTGCAATATTCAAGAACAGGACGAAGAATATCTGCGGGGATGCCATTGGCAGCATAACATGCCAGATCCTTGCCCAAACACCGGCACCGTCCAGATAGGCACTTTCGATCAGATCCTGCGGCACAGCCCGGAAACCAACCAGCAAAAAAATGTAGCTGATACCCACATTCATCCAGATCGTCATAATGCAGACAGCCCACATGGCGTAGGGCATCTCTGTCGTCCAGCCGATATTCGCGCCGCCCAACAGGCTGTTGACCACACCGTTCTTCTGCCGAAAGATAAACAGAAAGATCGCTGCTGCAGGAGAAGAAGCTATTGCCATCGGCAGTGCATACATCGTCTGGTACAGCTTTCCGCCTTTTTTCTTCTGCGAGGACAAAAGCGCAAAGAAAATTGCAAGACCGAAGGTGAACACCAGATTGATCCCTGCAATCTCCAAGGTGATCGCAATAATCTTCCAAAAGGTTTCTTTAGAGAGAACTCGTACCCAGTTTGAGATACCGGCCCATTTTGTAGGATTGCCGCGCTTATCCGTAAGAAAGAAAGACAGCGCGACTGTCTTTAAAAAAGGGTAGAATGTAAACATGCTGAACAGCAGCATGGAGGGTAAAGTCAAAAGATATGGAAGAAATTTATTCTTCCGCTGTATCCTGTGCATAGCCTTCGTCATCGTGTTTGCCTCACTATTTCATTGAAGAAATGTAATTACATAACGGCGTTCCGCTGTAATTTCTTTCTTCGCCCGTATAATATCACCCTCTTCCCCATATTGCAATAGAATTTCCCTCGATTTAGCGGTAACATAACATAGTCTTTACAAAAGCATCCCTTTGTCATTTTTCTGCAATGTGTTCAGCAAAACACCCACTCAGAATTGACATTCGCTGCAATCACACCTATACTAGAGAATAACGAAACAATGTATCTTATACACGGCATCGGGAGGAGTTATCCTATGACACTGGCGGAGCTTTCCAAGAAGATCGGTGTATCCACTGCGACTATATCGCGCGTCCTCAACGATGACGGCAGTGTCTCAGCAGCTACAAAAGAGAAGATTCTTCATGACCTCGAGGCGTATGGATACCAGAAGCGCCCGCGGCGTAAATCTTCTCTCGTCCAGAACTCCGACACGGCGCTCGCCCTTATCGGTAAGCTGACAAATCCTATCGCGGTCGCTTTTTTGAACGGCATTCATGAAAGCTTGCAGGCCAAAGGCAAGCGGCTGCTTATCTCCGTTACTGATTACGATGGCGTGCAGGAGCTGGACGCTTTGCAATATGCCAATCGGAATGGCTATTGCGGCGTTTTTCTCCTGAATGCGGTGGAGAACCCGGCCCTCATCGCCCTGCTGCAGGATTACCCTCTGCCCGTAGTCCTCGTAAACCGGTATCTCAAGGCCTTGGATCTGGATGTTGTGACCGTTGACAATTATCGCTGCGGGTATCTGGCCACGACCTATCTGCAGCAAAAGGGGCACACCAAAATCGCCCATATAGCAGGCCCGGAAAGCTCCATTACCTGCCAAAATCGCTGCCGCGGTTATATGGATGCCATGCGCGATGCAGACCTGCCCTGTGATTATGTATATCGCGGAGATAGGACTTACAAGAGCGGCTATGAGATCGGTACACATATAGCTGCTCTCCCAAGAGAACAGCTATATACGGCCATCTACTGTGTAAATGGTTCTATGGCCGCCGGTCTGCAGGATGCGTTCCGGCAGGCATGCATCTTCGTACCCGATGACATCAGCTTGATCTGCAACGATACGGTCAACGAGACTCTTCCGGGATACCTGCACCTGACAAGCGTGGATCAGGAACCGCAGGTAATGGGTTCTGCCGCTGTGGACCTTCTGTTTGAGCGGATCAGCAATCCCCAACAGCCTCCGCATCAGATTCTGTACTCCCCTGCTCTACAGGAATGCGGGAGCGTAAAGCAGTTAATCGAGTAGGAGCTGTTGCACATCGTTTTGGCTGAAAGTGCAGCATTGCTCCTAAGAATTAGACATATAATCGAGCAATGGCATAAGCATGCGCATCACAAACGAAGAAAGAATTTGGATATGTTAGACTCCTGTGCGTTGCTGATTTCTCTGGATCGATAAATAACAGCACTCCCAAGGTAACTCATGCCACCTTGGGGATTGTTTTGCGCTTGCTATGTGCTAAGTCCAGTACTACTTTTCAATCCTTATATACCATGAAAACAAATTGCTTTGCGAATAAGGCAATTGCCTATCTTCTGAACTGTGAAGATGAGAAACCACCAAAGGAAACGACAATCGCTTTTGCGTAACGAAGGAGTGAGATATATGGAGCAATTATTGATTATTGAAGATGATATCGGTTTGAATCAAGGCTTATGCAAAGCGCTGAAAGCAGATGACCGTCAGATTATATCCTGCCATGATCTAAAAGCGGCAAGAGAACAATTGCTTTGCGGGAGTGTATCCCTGATCCTGCTGGATGTCAATCTGCCGGATGGCAGTGGGCTTGAGCTGCTTCGGGAGGTCAAGGAAAACACGCCCGGGATTCCTGTTATTCTGCTGACTGCCAATGACACCGATCTGGACATCGTAGACGGACTGGAGAGAGGCGCTGATGATTACATTACCAAGCCCTTTTCTCTTTCGGTTTTGCG
>ERZ833963.4093-NODE-4093-length-10211-cov-31.131154_pt1 | contig 10211 bp, 14 predicted proteins | sample MGYA00519693_ERZ833963 | MGnify/ENA primary metagenome ERZ833963 (study PRJEB31850, sample SAMEA3708748) | human gut metagenome | biome: human gut; feature: human-associated habitat; material: faeces | place: China | collected 2014 ... | reverse complement strand
GAAAAGCAGGAAACAGGGTGTTCTATCGTGTCGGTGGGACTTCTGACGGTCGGCCTAATGAATCCAAAAGGAGAACGTTATGAAAACGATTCGTGTTGTGGCCGCTGTGATTTGCGACTCCATGCAGGAAAAGCGCAAAATCTACGCCACTGCCCGCGGTTATGGCGACTATAAAGGCCAGTGGGAGTTTCCGGGCGGCAAAATCGAGCCGGGCGAAACCCCGCAGCAGGCTCTGAAGCGGGAAATCGAAGAAGAACTGGACACGGAAATCGCCGTGGGTGACCGGATTGGTACGGTCGAGTACGATTATCCGGCGTTTCATCTTTCCATGGACTGCTTCTGGTGTGAAGTGGTTTCCGGCGATCTTGTTCTGAAAGAAGCGGAAGCCGCGCGGTGGCTGACAAAAGATGACATTGATTCCGTTCCGTGGCTCCCGGCGGATCAGACCATTTTGGATGTTATCAGAAGCTCAATGCAGCCAGTGAAACCACTCCATACCAGCGAATATGACAAAGAACCTCTGCAGAGATGCTGAGTGTTTACGGCATGAAGGATGAACTGCGCCGTCCCATGATGCTGCTGGTGAAAGCCGCTATTCCGAAAAATTGTAAAGAAGAGACCTCCAAACCTTTTTCCAAGCAGAAAGAGATTCGGAGGTCTCTATTGGTTAACTTGACGATACTGTTCACGCAAGCTGATGCAGGACCTGCCAGACGCTGTAACCGTCTTTCTTGAAATCGGAGAACAGAGCATCGATGCGGGTAGGCGTCACGCAGATCAGATTCATCGGTGAGGGCAGTTTTTTCAGAGCGGCCAGCGGGATCTTCTTGAAAGCAGCATGGGTGTTGTACTCCTCCGAGAAAGGCTCGACCATCGCCGGTGACCTGCAGGCTTCTGAGATTGCCAAAACCATCATACTTGTCGTAAATGGCAAGGCAGACGTGACTGTTCTTTTCCAGTCCGATGAACTTTCTCCCGCCTTCCGAGAACATCCAGAACTTGCCGTCATGTTACATCTGACCGGAATCTGGATTACCTTCCCGGTGACAGAATTTGTGGTGTGCATCATTGCAGTGGTTTTTGTCAGAAAGGATAGGTCGTGTCATGAGAGTTGATTATGGATGAAACAAGGCAGGAAGTAAAAGCATTGGGCTTCAAAGAGTTTTGTACCTTCGATAAAATGAAACCGATTTATCATTCATAGAACACCTCCCGATAGCACCATTCAAAACAAGTGCCTGCCGGGAGGTGTTTTGCAGTTTGGGAGAGTAAAAAGATCAATCTTCAAATCTGCTGTGGCCACAGCCAAGGAAAAGACGCATTGTTCAATTTTTACCCCATAATGCATTCTGGTGCATTGAGAACCTGCATCAGGTGAGAGGCTGCTTCCTCCAGATATTCGTACTTTTCTTTTTCAGGAACAAATGATTTCATCAGCGGAATGCCCCATTCCTGCATGCAGACTGCGAGCTGCTGCTGTGCTTGACGAGCAGCGCTTTTATGCATCTCCGGGGTGATATCCGCGTCCAGAACATAGGCCGTGGTAAATGTTCCGCAGGAATCTTCTGTCAGCTGTATCATGGAATCGTGATCTTTCCAGAAGTAACAGAACCAGACGCGCCCGCCGATTCTCTCCATATCAGAGTGAAGTTCTTCTGTGTCGCTCCACTGAGGGACCATGAAAAGAACATTTTGCAGGGTCTCGTAGGCCTGCTGCTCTTCCGGAGTTGCCTTTTTGCAGCGGTACTCGCGTGCAATGTTCCGCTGCCCATACAGGGCAAACTTCCCCTGCCGGGCAAGTTCGATGTCGTACTGAATGTCGGCAAGAAGACTGTATCGCGGCTCTCTCATATTGGTCACCTCACAAATCGACTCTTTCGGAATGAATATGCTCTATAGATAATATTATATCCAGGAGAGTTGCAAAAGAAAAGCGCATCCGCCAAAATTTAAGCAGATGCGCTTGCAAGGTTATAGGTTCAGTCTTCTTTTGTAAGGTAAGGCAGATTGGCAATATAGGTGTCCAGCAAATCGAGTGCTGCTTTTTTCTGCATGGGCGTCAGACCTTCTAAACGCTTGCTGATCTCATCGTCCGTCACATGGGATGCACTGGGAACCAGATCACACAGAAGAGTGTCCGCTGAAACATTCAAACCATTCAGGAGCTTGACGATCGTAGCAAGCCCCGGTTCTTTTAGCCCGCGTTCCACCATGCCGACATAGTTGGGTGACAGATTTGCCTTTTCTGCAAGCTGTTCCAGTGTTAGATTCTGCTTCAAACGCTGCTCCCGAAGCCTTTGTCCAAATAGCTCTTTCATTGTGTGACCTCATCCTATCGAGTTGTTTATACTCTTTAGGATACCTGTTGCTGCCTTTTTCATACACACACGAAAGAGATTGTTCGTTGCGATAGAGATTGAAAAAGCAAAAAAGAATGTCAGAAATCGACCGTAACAGTCAATTCTCGACAGCAGGATTTCAAAAAACAGTGCATTACAAATGGAAGAGGCACTTCAAAACTCTGGGTGCCATTCATCCCGGATGCCGATGTCGGAACAAACGATTTTTCCGCACAGAGGTGCAGAAGATTCTGCCACATGCAGGGGCTTATAGCTGTCGAAAGTCACGGTCAGGTCTGCATGAGCGGCCCCCTCGGCGACTTCGCCGGTGTCAGTGTTGATGCCACTGGGCAGGTCTACAGCCAAAACAAAAGCGCCGCTTTTGTGCAGACGGTTCATCAGCCCGCAGGCGGCAAGGCCGGAGGGCCGCAGTGCGCCATGGAATCCGGTGCCGTACAGGGCATCCACGACCACATCAAAGTGCTGCGTTTCCAGCACGGTGCAGTCGGCGCAGATGTTCACTGACAGGGAATGCAGACGCTCAAAATTGGTGATGGCATCTGTGGTTTTGGGTTCGCCTTCGGCTAAAGGAGCAGTCACATTCCAGCCCTCTTTTGCGGCGGCGCGGGCGATGACAAAACCGTCCCCGCCGTTGTTGCCCTTTCCGCAGACCACCAGCAGAGAGCCGGGCTGCGGAAGGACGTTTTTCAGTTCGGCGTAGGCTGCAAGCCCGGCGTTCTCCATCATCTGCAGATAGGGCAGGCCGTGAGCATTTCCGGCCTGTTCGATGGCCTTCATCTGTGCAGCCGTGACAATACGATGCTTCATTTCGGAACCTCCACGTTTCGGTCTTATCGCCCGATGAGCCTCCATTCAGCCAGCAGGATCACCAGAAAAATCAGGTTGGACAGGGTGAACAGCTTGAAGTAGCGGCCTTTTTCCTCCGGCAGCTCCCGCGCGATCTGGCGGTAGGAAATCAGGCTGGCCATGGACGCGATCAGGGTGCCAAGGCCGCCGAGATTCGTGCCGATGATAAGCGCGGCGGTTTCATCCGTGAACCCGGACAGGAGCAGGGCAGCGGGAACATTGCTGGTGACCTGCGAAGCCAGAACTGCCACCAGCACTTCCCGCCCGGCGAGGATGGCTTGCAGCCAGCCCGAAAAGGCCGGGATGCGCCCCAGATTGCCGATGAAAACGAAGAATGCCACAAAGGTCAGCAGCAGGGAGTAATCCACATTGCGGAGAGTGGAGCGGTCAGCGCAGAGGGTACAGACCAGCACAGCGGCAAAGGCAACGCCGTAGGGCAATACCCGGACGACCGCCAGCAGACAGACCTCAAACAGCACCGCATCCAGCAGGATGATTTTCCGGTCTGCGGTGGTGTTCGGCTGCTCCGGGAGCGCACCGATGCAGGAGGATGCCTGTTTGCGGCAGACCGCGACCGCCCAGCCCACCAGAAGCAGCAGCGAAACGACCGTGTAGGGGAACATGAGCAGGAGGAACTCCGCCATGCTCATTCCGCTTTTGCCGTAGAGGTAGAGGTTCTGTGGGTTGCCGATGGGCGTGAGCATACTGCCAAGGTTGGCTGCGATGGTCTGCATGCACACCACTGGGATGGTCAGCGCCCGGCGGGTGTCCGGCGCAAGGCCGCTCAGCACCACAAAGGTAAAGGGGACAAAGGTCAGCAGGGAAACGTCGTTGGTGATGATCATGCTCCCGAAGAAGCACAGTCCGACCAGAACGAGCACCAGCTGCAAGGTGCTGCCGGTCCGTGCCAACAGCGCCCGGCCCATCCGGTCAAAAACGCCCTGCCGCCGCAGTCCGGCCATGATGGTCATCAGGGAAAATAGAATGGCGAGCGTGCGCAGGTCGATGTAACAGAGGTAGTCTGCATCTGGCGGCACAAAGAACATGGAGAGCACGGCCAGTACAGCGGCGACCGAAAGAACGGTCTCCTGTTTGAGAAATCGCTTTAACTTCATTTGAAATTCCATAGCATCCGCTTTCTTTCAAGAATAATCGATACATCCTTTAGTATAGTAGATGTGGAACAAAATGCAAGTTTTTTGCAGCGGTGAGTGATGGAACAGCGCAATTCAAAAAGTTGGATGTTTCATTGAAAATCTGTCAATAAATAATTTGTTGACACTCTTTTTGCACTGTGATACCCCAAAACCGAGGAAGGCTGGGAAGAGTTGGGTAAGCGTGTCGCAACTGCCCACGCCAACGATGTAATCGAAAAAATCGAGCGGCTGAACTGCCCCACATGGCAGAAGCTGGAACTGTATCAGGCAGTCATTGATACCACCAAGGGTACCTATAAGCCCAGGGGACACCAGAAACCCGGCTGGCAGCCCAGCCGACAAACAAAGCCCCACGCTCAACATATGCTTTTCTGTTCTGACCAAGCATGGTCGGATGCAGAGGCGGTGTTGAGCGTGGGGCTTTTTGTGTTACATATAGTACGGCCTAAATTAACCAAGAAGATCATACTGGGAGGAACGCTTTTGCGCTATATCATATACTTCTTCATCTGCACGTACTCCGATAACAATAACAAGCATTGAGCTTTCAGTGCGACGAAGTTGATATACAATGCGCAGTCCGGAAGAGCGAAGCTTGATTTTCAGCAGGCCGGCAAGACTGGTACTGTTATGGTTTCCTAAGGGCTTTCCATAGCCTTGCTCGTCAACCGGAAGAGGGTTTTTCTGAACCTTTTTAAGAGCTTTTAAAACGAGAATGCGCTGGCTGCCATCAAGATCCCTCAAGTCCTTTTCTGCTTCGGGGAGATATTGAAGACTCCAGTTCATTCGATTTCTACCTCGTCAAAACCAGCAAGGTCGCTTTCAGTAACACCGAGTCGGCGATTCATTTCTTTTTCGGAGATCAGCGTGGAAGGATCAAAGTGAGCCATGCGTTCAGAGGCTTCTACCAGAAGACGTGCATCGTTTAGTTCATCCATTAAACGAACGTATTCATCAGGAGAGATAAGAACACACTCAGCGGCGTTATTTTTCATAACGACCTTGGCACCGCACTGCTTAACATCCTCGAAAATTTTGCCGGCAAGACCACGGTTGAACTGTGTGATCGGAACTGTATTGGTGATAGCGCTCATAACAGATGCCACTACAATCAACTCCTTTCTTTGATCTTATTATAACACATACATATGGCTGCTGCAATATAAAACTGATTTATTTGCTGATAAATCTATTGTATGCTGAAATGACAACTATGATGCCCTTTATACCTAATAGAGCCATTCCTCCATGCCCACCATGGCGGCGACCTCTTTTTGCAGCAGGTCAAGACCATAGCGGCACCAACGCAGACGGTCCCATGGGTTCGGGATGTCGGCGTAAGAGTGGTACATACGGTAGAACGCCTGCGCCTCTACGGTGGTGCAGGGGCCTGCCAAAGTCACCTGTACTGAAGGCAGAAAAATCGGGGAGGAAAAGAATGATGGAAATCAGACTGATCGCCGCCGACCTTGACGGTACCCTGCTGAACGAAGCGGGAGAAGTTTCGGAGCTGACGCAAAGAGTGCTTCTGCGCGCACAGCGGGATGGCATCCGCATTGTATGGGCAACGGGCCGGGATCTGCCGCATTTTGCAACAGTACGGGAAGCACTGCACACCGATATATTTGCACAGAATTTCTATATTGCTCTGAATGGTGCCCTGATCGTGAACTGCGGGATCGGAGCAGAGCAGCGTACGGACGGTTTTGCGGCAGACAACGTGGATCCATTCCTGCAAATTGCCGATGCGTATGATCTGGAAGCGTTAAGTTATACGAGGAACGGCTGCTTCCGGTATGCACAGCCGGGTTTTGAACAGCTGCGGTTTGAATATTTGAAAGAGCACAGTCTGGCTATTAAGGATAATGTGGAGCATCTTTTCGGCGGGAATATCGAGTTGCCGACACCCTGTTATCCGTCGGCAGCAGGAACCGTGCAGAAGGTGGCCTATCTGCATTCCTCCCTCCGTCTGCAGCAGCTGCTACCGGAACTGCGCACAAAACTCCCGGCGGGAAGCAAAGCCCTGATGGTGACGCCCTGCTGGCTGAAGATTGTCCCGGAATGGCTCAACAAAGGGGCTGCCCTGACAAAAGTGATGCGGGAATGCGGCATCCGTCCGGAAGAAGCTGCGGCATTCGGCAATGGGGAAAATGACCTCGGAATGCTGAAAAGCGTCACCCACGGCTATGCCATGGGCAGCAAAAACAGTCCGGGGAAAATTCCAGTTCGGCAAACGCCGCATCGGTCAGCTGTTTCAGTTTTCAATGGACGGAGCGGTGTGCTGCTTTTTCAGATAAGGGGTGCCAGACGGCTGACCGCAAGGGCAGGGGAGAGGCCTCTTTTAAGCTGCTGAGGCCGCCGCAAAGAGAGGGGACAAATCTTCGGAAATTTTTACCCCCCCCCTTGACAAGGCCCCAGATAGCTTGTATACTATGCATCGTGAACAATGTTCACGTTGAGGTGATCCGATGAATCTAAATGCAACGTCAAAAGCGAATATCCTAAAAACCAGCCGGGAGCTTATCCAGCAAAACGGATGGGCAGGTGTGAACATCCGCTCGGTGGCCGCTGCCTGTGGGGTCTCGGTGGGGTGCATCTACAATTACTTTGCATCCAAGACCGAACTGCTGAGTGCTACAGTGGAAAGCATCTGGAGCGATATCTTCCACCATCCGGAGAACGAAGTGGTCTTTCAAGATACCTTGTCCTGCGTCCGGTGGATGTATCAGCAGCTGGAGGATGGCTGCCAGCGGTATCCGGGCTTTTTTACCCACCATGCGCTGGGCTTTGTCCGGCAGGATACTGCCGACGGCAAACAGCAGATGCAGCGTGCCTGGCGGCACATTCTGGAAGCCCTGTGTGTGGTGCTGCAGAATGATACCAAGATCCGGGCCGACGCATTCACAGAGGAGTTTACTGTTGAAAAGTTTGCGGAGACACTCTTCTCTCTGATGCTGTCTGCCCTGGTGCGGCAGGACTTTGACCCCTCTACCGTGCTGGAGATCGTCCGGCGAGCCATCTACTAAAAACATCCCACAAAACTGTGGGATGTTTTTTAGGACGAAAATGAACGGCGTTCAGTATGGGTGGTGCTGCAGGACGGAAGCGTCCTGCTCACATAAATCCCCCCTCCCCAAAAACCAATCTGAAAAAGGAGCAAAAACCTATGCGTGCAATCATTGAAACTGTATTTGACATCTTTTACCTGGCTACCGTTCTCACGGTGGGCATTCGTATGATCCGTGGCAGCAAGAGCGGCTCTCAGTTCAAGCTGTTCGGCCTCATGGCTGTGGTGCTGGGTGCCGGCGATTCCTTCCACCTGGTACCTCGTGCACTGGCTCTGTGCACCACCGGCCTGGAGAACTACGCTGTTCCCCTGGGCCTGGGCAAGTGGATCACCTCCATCACCATGACCGTCTTTTATGTGCTGCTGTACTATGTCTGGCGTAAGCGTTACCAGGTAGAGGGCCAGAAGAACCTGACCATCGCTGTGTACGCTCTGTCTGCTGTCCGTGTGCTGCTGTGCATGATGCCCCAGAACCAGTGGCTCACCAACAAGACCTCCCTTACCTGGGGCATCCTGCGGAACGTACCCTTTGCTCTGCTGGGCCTGCTGATCATCGTGCTGTTCTACCGCAGCGCAAAGGACCACAGCGATAAGACTTTCCGTTGGATGTGGCTCACCATCGTGCTGAGCTTCGGTTTCTACATCCCCGTGGTGCTGTGGGCTGACGTGAACCCCCTGATCGGTATGCTGATGATCCCCAAGACCTGCGCTTATGTGTGGACCGTCCTCATTGGCTACAACGCCATGAAGGCTGAGGGCAGCGCAGAGGCCTGACCCGGGAACGCCGCCGCTCCCCAAGCAGCTGCGAAAAAAGACCTCGCCCTGCAGGTGATAAAGAAATCACAGAGCAGCGGGAAGGCTGAAAGCAGCGGGAGTCTAAGCGATTCCAAGAAATAAAGTGACAACTTGACAAAAGGCGTCACCTTATTTCTTGGAATTGCTATAAGAGATGAAAGATTGCATGAAAATTTATCAAAGAATTATCTTTCTGTGAATTTTAGCACTCTACACTTGACACTGCTAACAAACGGTGCTATAACATAGGCGTGCTCAGGAGGAAGGGCAAAAGAGAGAGCCGCAAGGTGATCGAGCGGCTCCCCGGAAATCCTTTCCGAACGAACAACATAAAGATTTTTGACCCGACCCGAACGCCGGGATTGGAGGAATGATTTATGTTTATGCCTGCTGTTTTCCATGAGAATCTGTTCGATGATTTCTTTGATCCGTTCTGGAACGATGGTGCGCTGGAGCGTGCGATGAACCGTGAAGAGCGCGAGACCTTCGGTAAGCGCGGTGCAAACATGATGAAGACCGATGTGAAGCAGACCGAGAACGGCTACGATGTGGCCGTGGACCTGCCGGGCTGCAAGAAGGAAGACGTTCAGATGGAACTGAACGACGGTTACCTGACCATTCGGGCCGTCCGTAATCACAGCAATGATGAGAAGGATGACAAGGGTCATTACATCCGCCGCGAGACCTTCTCCGGCACCTGCGCCCGCAGCTTCTATGTGGGCGATGCCGTAAAGAAAGAGGATATCCACGCAAAGTTCGAGGATGGCATCCTGCACATCCAGCTGCCTGCACCCCAGCAGCAGAAGGCTCTGCCTGCAAACCCCAATCTGATTGAAATTGAATAACTGCCGTGTGCTGGTGCGAGGAGCATCAGCTCATTGCATAGCGAAGCCCCTGCGAGTTTCTTCGGAAGCCCGCAGGGGCTTTTTGCGTCAGATCTGGATAAAATCCATCTTGAAAATCCGGTCGGTTTCGAGTATAATACACATCGTCAAGAATCAAAACACAAGCCGGCTTACAAAGCGTGAAATCCTGAGGAAGTGCTGTTCCTCAACGATTTCGCGCTTTTTTGTTTGCACGGAAAAGACGGAATCAACCTTTTTGTCGGTGCCGGGACGCAGCGGGAACCGTGTGCAAAGCGGTTTTCCCTTGACAGCAGGGGCGGGGTGTTCCTGAGCCTGTTGGTGTTCAGCCCGCGCACGGCACTCATTGCTTTGCTGGCGGCGGCTGTGTCACTGGTTTTTTTGCTGCTCATCTCCCGGTACAGCGCACAGAACGCCCCGGTGGAGGCACAGGCCAACCGGGATATGACGGGTGCCATCCTTGAATATGCCCGCGGCCTTGCGGTGGTGAAGTCCTCCGGCAGGGACATCCCGTTGGAACATTTCGACATAGCCTTCGACCATGTGAGCTTTGGCTACGATGACCGTCAGGTTCTGCACGACGTCAGCTTCACCATCCCGGAAAAGACCTCCACGGCCATCGTCGACCCGTCCAGCTCCGGCAAGACCACCCTCTGCGTTGCTGTCCAGCGTGCTGAGGATCTCCTCCGAAAAGTAGAACGAGTTGTGTTCGCCCTGCTCGTAGGACAGGCGCGGATAAGGAGCAAGATCTTCCAGCGTCAGGGCATCTTTTTGTGCCAGCGGGCTGGAGGGTCATAGGGCATTCCTTTCAGTTCATGGACAATGGAGCGCGGTGTACTGCGGGGTCACAGTGCCCCGCCGGGCAAGGCAGCCGTGCGATTTTCCGGCGGTGGGCAGCAGCTTTCCCGTACGATGAGCTGATGCGGCACGATGATCTTGGTGGCCAGCAGGTTGGGGTTCTCGATGTGGTTGATGGTCTGGCTTGCCGCCTCAATGCCAAGCTGATAGGGATTGACGTCCACGGTCGTCAGCGGCGGGTTGGTGATGCGGGAGAACAGCGAGTTGTTAAAGGATACGATGGACAGATCTTTCGGGATGCGCAGGCCCAGCTTGCTGCAGAACT
>ERZ833963.4087-NODE-4087-length-10225-cov-5.916421_pt1 | contig 10225 bp, 7 predicted proteins | sample MGYA00519693_ERZ833963 | MGnify/ENA primary metagenome ERZ833963 (study PRJEB31850, sample SAMEA3708748) | human gut metagenome | biome: human gut; feature: human-associated habitat; material: faeces | place: China | collected 2014 ... | reverse complement strand
ATTGGCAGTCCATTATTAAGTTTTTTATTATGTTCCCTTTGTACACCGTTGCAATTTCTACATTTTACACAAACGCATTGATAGAAAAAAGTTTTTTCGCCCATTCGAAAAAGCACAGTCAAAAAAATGTATTTTTCTGTCCACTTTATCTTTCCTGCTCTTGTGTTGAATTTCGTGTTGAATCACAAATTCTTCGCCATTATTTTCAAGGACAGGGACATTGGTTGTCCCCGTTCCACCTCATAGGAGCTGAACAGTGCGTTCAAATCACGCCAATAGAGATACCATTGGAGGTCTTGCCTTCCACTATCAACAGTTTCTCATGATGTTTGTATGGTTTGAATGGAAGCCATTAAGTCATCCGGCAGTCACATTCCAAATACCCCTTATCCAATAGCTTTCCGATCTCCGGATCATATTGGTCATTTATATTCCGTTCTACCGCCTAAAGCACAATATCGGTGTTTTTATTATATCGATTCGCCCACGTTTTAGCAAGGGCCTCACCAAGCAGCACTTCAAGAGCGTTAGGACTGCTCGCATATAAAGCCGCTCCTTCCATACCAATGACAAGGTCGGTACCGCTGCCGGTATAGGTTTTGATTGCTCCGTCATAGTCCAACGCCACATCGTCGAGAGATAGGATGCTAAGGGCATTGCTGTTACTGTTCGGCTTGCAAGCCTTAGAGCAACGCAAATTGACAGACCTAAGATTGTATTCCCTGCGCAGTTTCTTCTTTAGCGCGGAAATAAGTGTTGGTTTCGGCACTTGTTTGAATGCTGATATGCTCCCCCCATGAGAGACAGTGAAAAAACAAACTGCCAAACATGGAGGGAGCATATCAATTCCCCGGCGGGGCGGCTTTTCGCTGTCTGTGGGCAAATATGTGGTCAAAGGGGTGCGGTGCAAAAAGGAATGCTTAGATTTGTGCTGTAAATACACCTGTTTGCGGCATATTTGGCAATATGCAGGGGAATAATCCACAGAAATCTCGGGTGCGCTCAGTTGCGCTGGCAGAACCAAAGAAGAACGCCTCCGGCAGCGCAAAAATTGCGCCGCCATAGACAAAGATAGGGCATCCCCTTCAAATGATAACTTTTTGATAACGATTCCGCTTTTTGGTAGCTTTCCTCTGCTGTTTACGGTATGGTTTGCCGTTACAAAGGAGGTTATCCAAATGGATAAGGATAGTTTAGCACATAGTAACCACAAAAGAATACACCTGTGTCTTTGCTTTTATGTTTCAGAATGGTAAGCTCCTCTTATATTCGCTCGGAGTGCATCCAAACTTTTTTCGGAAGGCGTCGCTGAAATGGCTGATGTTGCTGTACCCCACCAACCCTGCTATGTCTTTCACCCGAGCGTCGGGCGCAGACAACAGTTCGCAGGCGTGCTCCATGCGGCGATTTAACATATATTGATATATGGTGATTCCATAGTGCTTTCGAAATATCTCACGGAGTTTGGATTCACACATAAAGTGCTGTTTGGAGAGCTCCGCGATGGTCACGGGTTCCAGAAATTCCTCATCTATCTGTCGCCTGACCCGAAGTAGCGCCTCGCTATCCGCCCAGTTCAATGACCCCTTCACAGCGACAGAATTCTGATCCATCATCTCGTTCGCAAAGGCTGCAACAAGTTCCAGCATCTTTCCTTCTTGATACAATGACTTTGCACAGCCATTATAGTTACACTGCAATATCTGGCGTATTGTGGCTTCTATGGTAGCGGTGATTCTATGTTTTGGTGGAGTTTTACCCCCGTTAAAGGCGGTGCAAGCCTTTTTCTTCTGCAAGCCATCCATCACAGACCGAAACCGACAGGGATGCAGGTTCAGCCCGACGCCTATATATCTCCGCCCTGCCTCATAGATATTTTCCGCATCAAACAGACCGCTGCCGTATACGCAGCAATCTCCCTTTTCCAACAACGTTTTTTGGTTTCTGCCCGAAGACTTCCACTCCAATGCGTCGGAAAGAGAGAAAACGACGGAAAAAGAATCCTTATACACTTGCTCCCGCAATACTGTGTCCCTGTAAAACATTACATCGCAGATGTACATCTCGATATTGGGGCACGGTGAAATATAGCGGAAATATCCTTCTCCAATATCGCTTGGCAAAGCAACCTGATTGTCTTTCATAATACCACAAAGCTGCTGCATTGCGGGGGAGAAAAAGTCGCTGCGATCCGTTTGCCCATGAAGAAAATCATATTGTGCTTCTTGCATACCAGGCTCCCTCCTCCGACACATGATTAGACACTTTTATGCAAATTGGCCTATTCCACCTTTCTAGTTCTGCACACTGGTTAGCCTACTCTAACCAGTGGATGAAAGAAAAGGCAGCCTGCCTGTACGCAGTTTGCCTCAAATCCGACGGCACAGTACCTATAAAAATTATTTTACCATAAGCGCGCAGGGATTTCAATGAAGAACACCAGGCATTCCTGCTTTTCCTGCGAATTCTCCGTTTGCCCAATGTCATCCGTGTGCCGAGAGGGAAGGCCTCAGTACTTTCAGCGAAATATTCAATCGATTCAAACACGTTTTCTTATTCGGTTTTACAGCTACTCAACATAGAGACTCTCTGTTCACCTGTCTTGGGTGCTTGAGCATATTCTTTTTCAAAGCATCGCTATACAGCGCAAGGCGGGAACACCGCAAGAGGTGTCCCTGCCTTTTCGGATAGGCTGTTTGGCAAACGCAAACCACGCAATCTGCCGCTAAAGTTACCGTCAGCGGCGGGCATCATTTTTCATTCCACCAACGCCTTACCCAAGGCGCGGCAGGCTTCAAGCGCCGCGTCGTCGGGCGTCTCCGTGCAGATCACGCTCTCGCACACGAGGTTCAGCCCCGCGTCGGCGCAGTCCTTCTCCCAGCTTCGCATCCACTCGCCGTCGCCCCATCCATAGGAGCCGAACAGCGCCGCGCGCTTGCCGCCGAGGCTTCGCTTGCAGGCATCGAACACGGGCTGGAACTCCATTTCCTCCAGCACCTCGCTGCCCATGGCAGGGCAGCCGAAGGCGATGGCGTCGTAGGCGTTCAGATCGCCGGACTGTACCTTGTCGGGCGTGAGCAGAACAGCCTCCGCGCCCGCAGCGGTCATGCCCTCGGCCACGGCCTTCGCCATGGCCTCCGTATTGCCCGTACCGCTCCAGTAAACAACAGCAGTTTTCATATTCGTATGTTCCTTTCGATGATGATATAGTATCAAACTGCGACGGCAAGCTGCTCGAGCTTCGAGCCGGTCTGCCAGAGTGCGCAGTAGATCTCCGTGCATTTCTTGAATTTCGCGAACAGGGCCTGCGCCTTGGCCTCGTCGCCGTAGACCTTCCAGAGCCCCGCGCACTTGAAGCCGTTCGCGCGGTGATCGATGAAGCCCTTGACGTCCTCGGGCGGATAGCTGAGGAACAGTCCGACCTCGTGCGGGAACTCTCCGCTCTCGCGGAAGCGGCGGATGAGCTGCGCCACGCAGCGCGCGCAGCTCTCATTGGCGTAGCCCGCCTGGCGCAGCAGCTCGGACGCCAGCGCGTCCTGCAGGTCGCGCCGCAGCTCGGCGGGACGGTAGAGGTAAAGGAGCGCCTGCCCCTCCAGAAAGCGGATCGGCAGCAGGCACAGGCCCTTCGGCACCAGCAGCCGGTTTAGCCGCCGGATGTCGGCCAGCAGGTCCTCGCGGTCCTCGCAGGGGCAGGGAAACAGGCTCCCCGTCTTGATGCCTGCGAGCGTCGGCGCGCCCTGACGGATCAGAATTTCTTCAGACATTTGCTCTCGCCTCCTCCGGTAGTATTTCACACGACGGCTGCTTTCATTCCATCAGTTAAACAGATCTAACCGTATGGTAAAAAGAAAGGCGTCGATCCCGACCTTTTTCACGTCTTGTTGGTTAAGGCGCTCTAACTAATGTTCTTTTGAAAAACCGCACCGGCGGTTTACAGCTATACCATAGCATACTCCCGACGCCTTTGCAAGTCTTTTTTTCGCGGACGGCAAAATTATCCCTGCCGGCAGGCGGAGCGGGACCGCCGCATCGGCAGTCCCGCTCCGTGCGGCTCTGTTATTTTTCGATGCCGTAGATGTGTACCGCGCGGGCGCGGTAGATGTCCAGAACGGCGCTCGCCAGCGCGTCGGGATCGTGGCGGGCAAAGTCGCCGGACGGCGACGCCAAGGGACGCTCGACCAGCTCGATGCCCATCTGCGCAATGCGCTCACGGTCGACCGTCAGCACCTCCGCGCCCTCGGCGCGGTAGCGCTCCGCCAGCTCCGGCGGGATGGGAGAGGAATTGGCAAGGCACAGCTCCACCATGTCCGCCGTACCGTGGCGCAGCAGCGCCGCCAGATGGTCGGCGGCGGTGTAGCCCTCGGTCTCACCGTCCTGTGTCATGATGTTGCAGACATAGATCTTCTGCGCGTCGGACGCGGCGATGGCCTCCGCCACGCCGTCCACCAGCAGGTTCGGGATGATGCTCGTATACAGGCTCCCCGGCCCGAGGAGGATGAGGTCCGCCGCCGCGATGGCGTCGAGCGCATCGGGGAGCGCCTTCGGGTGCGCCGGCAGAAGCTCGACGTGGTCGATGCGGCAGTCCTGCTGCTTTTTGAAGCCGAAGATATTGCTCTCGCCCACGACGTATGCCCCGTTTTCAAAGGTCGCCGTCAATCGCACGTCCGTCGTCGTGACCGGAATGACCGTGCCGCTGATGGCAAGCACCTGCCCCATGCTGCGCACCGCCTCGTCAAACGAGCCGGTGACGCCGTTGAGCGCTGCGAGCAGGAGATTGCCGAAGCACTGCCCGCGCAGCGTGCCGCTCTCAAAGCGATAGGTCAGCAGCTGCTGCATGACCGGCTCGGTGTTCGCGAGCGACTCCATGCAGTGGCGGATGTCGCCGGGCGGCAGCATCCCGATGTCCCGCCGCAGCATACCGCTGCCGCCGCCGTCGTCCGACACGGTGACGATGGCGGTCAGATTTTTCGTGTATTTTTTCAGCCCGCGCAGCATGGTGGAAAGGCCCGTGCCGCCGCCGATGGCGACGATATGCGGTCCCTGCGCCCACAGCTGACGGCTCGGAAGCATCGCGCTCATACGCAGTCCTCGTTTCCGCGCCGCCCACAGCGGACCGGCGCAAAAGACTTTTCGATTTTTAAGGCAGCACCGCGCAATTTGGCAAGCCGATCCGGCGAAGCGCGCAGACGCAATTGCGCGGCGATGCCTTAAGATTATACCACTTTCTTTAAGACTGCACAAGCACCCTTGTTTTTTTCACCGCCGCGTGCTACACTCAGGGCGTACTGTTCAGAAGTCGCAAAGAAAGGCAGATCGCTGTGCTATGACCTATTTCTGGGAAACCGTTGACACCATCGCGCCGGGCCTCGGCTGGCGGCATTTCGGTCCCTTCCACCTCGCCGTGCTCGCCGTTTTTCTTCTGCTCGGCGCCGTGCTCTGCCACGACTATTGCGGCATGGACACGGACAAGCGACGCCGCTGGCGGCGCACGGTCGCGCTGCTGCTCGTCGCGGACGAGCTCTTCAAGGACTTCGGCCTTCTTTACGGCGGCAATTTCAGCCTCGATTACCTGCCGCTGCACCTGTGCTCCATCAATATCTTTCTCATCGCCCTGCACGCCTGGCGGCGGCCGAAGCTGCTCGACACCTTTTTGTGTTTCGTCTGCCTGCCCGCCGCCTGCGCGGCCCTGCTCTTCCCGACGTGGGCCCCGCTGCCGCCGTTCAACTTCATGGTGATCCACAGCTTCACCGTGCATTTCCTGCTCGCGCTCTATCCCCTTGCGCTGACCCTCCGCGGCGACATGGACCCGCAGCCGCGCGCGTTTCCGCGCTGCTTTGCCCTGCTCGCGGCGATGGCTGTGCCGATCTGGTTTTTCAACCGTGCGTTCGGCACGAACTTCATGTTCCTCATGCGCGCCGGCGAGGGCAACCCCCTCAAGCTCTTCGAGCGCTTCGGCAGCCATCTGCTCGGCTACCCCGTGCTCCTCGCCGTGGTGTTCGCCGTGATGTATCTGCTGCTGCGCACGCTGCGCCGCCGCGCCGCCGCGCCCGCCGGCAAATAAAGCCCTCCGCCGATCCGGCCCGTCCCGCAGGGGCGGGCCGTTTCATTTGTGAACTTTCTGTGTCATTTCATTTTCCCGCTTGACAAGAAAAATCGTTTCGGCTACAATACGCAGGTCAATAGGTCGCATACGACGTAATTTTATTTCTGAGGTGAGGAACCATGTGCAAACGATCCGTCCCCAGGGGACTGCGCTTTGCGATCCTGCAAAAAACCATACGCCGGCAGATGGATGAATACGTGCGTGAAACGGGCCTGACCGGCACACAGGTCGGCGTGCTCGGCGAGCTTGGCCGTCTGGAGCGTGAGAGCGCGGGTGAGGTAACGCAGAAGGCGCTGGAGGCGGCGGCACACGTCACGCATCCGACGATGACCGAGCTTCTGAAAAAGCTGGAGAAAAAGGGCTTTGTCACCTGTCGCACCAGCGAAAAGGACCACCGCTGCAAGGTTGTCTCCGCCACCGAGAGGGCGCACGAGCTGCATCATGCCATCGGTGTTTTCGACGATCGCGTGTTCACGGCGCTCTGCCGCGGACTGAGCGAGGGCGAGATCGCGGAATTTTTACGCATCACCGATGTGATGCTGGAAAACGCAAAAAATATGAACGACGCGCGGGAGCCTTTCCCGTGCGGGAGAGGATGTGATGCCGAATGATCCGACAGCTCACAAAATGTATCCGCGAATACAAAGCCCCGACGATCTGGACGCTCGTGCTCATTTTAGCCGAGGTCGCCATCGACGTTATCATTCCCTTTGAGACCGCCAACCTCATCAACGAGGTCAAGGCCGGCGCGGAGCTCGGCGGCATCGTGCGCGTGGGTCTTGTGCTCGTGCTGCTGGCGATGATCTCGCTCGTGTGCGGCGGCGCGGCGGGCTTTACCGGCTCCAAGGCGGCGTCCGGCTTTGCCAAAAACGTGCGCCATGACCTCTTCACCAAGGTACAGAGCTTTTCGTTCGAGAACATTGACAAGTTCTCGTCCGCCTCGCTCGTCACGCGCATGACCACCGACATTCAGAATGTGCAGATGGCGTACATGATGTGCATCCGCATCGCGGTCCGTGCCCCGCTGATGATGATCTTCTCCATCATCATGGCGTTCATTATGGGCGGAAGGCTCGCGCTGACCTTTGTGGTCATCGTGCCGGTGCTGGTCGTCGGGCTGTTCTTCATCGCGCGCGAGGCCATGCCCGCGTTCCGCGCGGTGTTCCGCAAGTACGATAAGCTCAACGAATCCGTGGAGGAAAACGTGCGCGCGATGCGCGTGGTGAAGGGCTTCGCGCGTGAGAGCTACGAGACGAAGAAGTTCACCGCCGCGAGCGACAACATCCGCGGCGACTTCACGCACGCCGAGCGCGTGGTCGCGCTCAACTCCCCGCTCATGCAGCTGTGCGTGTACTTCAATATGGTGTTCGTGCTCTTCGTCGGCTCGAAGCTCATCATCACGAACGGCGGCACGACCATCGACGTCGGCCAGCTCTCCGCCATGCTCACCTACGGCATTCAGGTGCTCATGTCGCTGATGATGGTCTCCATGATCTATGTGATGCTCACCATGTCCGCCGAATCCGTCAAGCGTATCTGCGAGGTCTTGAGCGAGGAGTCCGCGCTCACCGATCCCGCCGCGCCGGTCACGACCGTCGCGGACGGCTCCGTGGACTTTGACGGCGTGAGCTTCAAGTATTCCGCCGGCGCGGAGAAATACGCGCTGCGGGACATCGACCTCCACATCGCCTCGGGCCAGACCGTCGGCATCCTCGGCGGCACCGGCTCGAGCAAATCGACCCTCGTGCAGCTCATCCCCCGCCTCTACGACGTGACGGAGGGCAGCGTGAAGGTCGGCGGCGTGGACGTGCGCGAGTACGACCTCGACGCGCTGCGCAGCGCCGTAAGCATGGTGCTGCAGAAGAACGAGCTGTTTTCCGGCAGCATCAAAGAAAATCTCCGCTGGGGCAATGAGAACGCCACGGACGCGGAGCTTGAGGATGCCTGCCGCCTCGCGCAGGCGGACGACTTCATCCGATCTTTCCCCGACGGCTATGACACCCACATCGAGCAGGGCGGCACGAACGTCTCCGGCGGACAGAAACAGCGCCTGTGCATCGCCCGCGCGCTGCTCAAGAAGCCGAAGATCCTGATCCTCGACGACTCGACCTCCGCGGTCGATACGCGCACCGACGCGCTCATCCGCGAGGGCTTCAAGTCCTATATCCCCGAGACGACCAAGATCATCATTGCCCAGCGCGTCGCGTCCGTGCAGGACGCCGACCTCATCCTCGTGATGGACGGCGGCGCCATTGCCGCCTCCGGCACGCACGAGGAGCTGCTCAAGACCTCCGAGATTTACCGCGAGGTCTACGAATCCCAGACGAACGGAGGCGACGAGAATGCCTAAAGTGAATCCGCACGCCGATCCTACGCGGCGCGATCTCGGTCCCGCCGCCCTGGGGCGCACGGTGAAGAAGCTCTTTTCCTACTACCCCGTGCTCGCCCCCGTCACCTTCGTCTGCATCCTGTTCTCCTCCATCGTATCCTCCGTTCCCTCGCTCTTCACGCAGAACATCATCCAGATCATTGAAAAGTGGTACATCAGCCGCGACTGGGCCGCCGCCAAGGCGGAGATCGTGCCCTATCTCACGCTGCTCGTCGTGCTCTACGCGCTCTCCATTCTCTCCATGACGGTCTACACGCAGCTCATGGCGTATATGACGCAGGGCTTTCTGCACAAACTGCGCTGCGAGATGTTCGGCGGGATGCAGAAGCTGCCCATCCGCTATTTTGACAGCCACCAGCACGGCGACATCATGAGCCACTACACGAACGACATCGACACGCTCCGCCAGCTCGTCTCGCAGGCATTGCCCGCGCTCATTCAGTCCGGCGCGATCGTGCTCGTGGTGTTCTCCATCATGCTCTACTTCAGCCTTTGGCTGACGCTGGTGCTCGTGCTCGGCATCATCGCCATGGTCGCGGTCACGAAGAAGATCGGCGGCGGCAGCGCGAAATACTTCGTCCGCCAGCAGAAGGCCGTCGCCTCCACCGAGGGCTTCATTCAGGAGATGATGGCGGGTCAGAAGGTCGTCAAGGTCTTCTGCCACGAGCAGAAGAGCATCGAGGACTTCGACCGGCTCAACGACGCCCTCTTTGAGGACAGCTTCCGCGCGCAGGCCTATGCCAGCGTCCTCGGCCCCATCATCGGCAACATCGGCAACATCCTCTATGTGACGCTCGCGCTCGTCGGCGGCGTGTTCCTGCTCATCGGACTGCCGAACGTGTCGCTCTCCGGCAAGGCGCTGGACATCTCCATCCTTGTGCCCTTCCTCAACATGGCGCGCCAGTTCACCGGCAACGTCAACCAGCTCTCCCAGCAGATCAACGCGGTCGTCATGGCGGGCGCGGGCGCACAGCGCGTGTTCGCCCTCATCGACGAAAAGCCCGAGACGGACGACGGCTATGTGACGCTTGTGAACGCCGCGGTCGCGCCCGACGGCACCGTGACCGAATCCGACCGCCGCACCGGTCATTGGGCGTGGAAGCACCCGCACGGCGACGGCACCCTCACCTACACCGAGCTGCGCGGCGACGTGCGCCTCACCGACGTGGACTTCGCCTACACCGAGGGCAAGGACGTGCTGCACGACGTATCCGTTTACGCCGAGCCGGGCCAGAAGGTCGCCTTCGTCGGCGCGACCGGCGCGGGCAAAACGACCATCACGAACCTCATCAACCGCTTTTACGACATTGCCGACGGCAAGATCCGCTACGACGGCATCAACATCAACAAGATCAAGAAGGCGGATCTGCGCCGCTCCCTCGGTCTTGTTTTGCAGGAGACGAACCTCTTCACCGGCACGGTGATGGAGAACATCCGCTACGGCCGTCTGGACGCGACGGGCGAGGAGTGCCGCGCGGCGGCAAGGCTTGCCGGCGCGGACGACTTCATCACGCGCCTGCCGCAGGGCTACGACACGCTGCTGACCAACAACGGCGCGAACCTCTCGCAGGGCCAGCGCCAGCTCATCGCCATCGCCCGCGCGGCGGTCGCCGACCCGCCGGTGATGATCCTCGACGAGGCGACCAGCTCCATCGACACGCGCACCGAGGCCATCGTGCAGCGCGGCATGGATCAGCTGATGGAGGGCCGCACGGTGTTCGTCATCGCGCACC
>ERZ833963.4068-NODE-4068-length-10285-cov-2.668622_pt1 | contig 10285 bp, 7 predicted proteins | sample MGYA00519693_ERZ833963 | MGnify/ENA primary metagenome ERZ833963 (study PRJEB31850, sample SAMEA3708748) | human gut metagenome | biome: human gut; feature: human-associated habitat; material: faeces | place: China | collected 2014 ... | reverse complement strand
GTTATTGAGGAACGAATGAGAGACTACACGTTTCCAGTAGAAGGCGCTGAATTTGCCAAAGGAGGGAAAGCCGCTGATTTTCTACGTTTTATTCAAGAAGATGTAAAGCCTTATATTGAACAGCATTTCGATATCAATAAGGAAAAACAATATTTCTTTGGTCATTCTTTTGGTGGGTTGTTTGGATTATACGTGCTCTTCCATCAACCGGATTTATTTCAACATTACACATTGGCAAGCCCTTCCCTTTGGTGGGGAAATGGCTCATTTTTGCCTCAAAATGAATCTTGGATTAGCCAAAAACCATCACATATTTTGATTACATTAGGCTCTTACGAAGAACATCCTGAACAGGATCCGAATATCACTGAAGAACAATTACAGCGTATTAATCAACGGAAACAAATGCGAACAATCAATGCGCATCAATTGGCGGAAATATTGGAAAAACAAGGCAATTCTGTGGAGTTTATTTCCATTCCCAATAAAAACCACGGTGGTTCAATTCCTGACGCAATCAAACATTGCTTGGAACAAGTGCAACAATAAAACGTCCATAAAAAAATGCCCGTTATCATGATGATCTGCCCTAAAAAAATTTGACCGCTTATTTTCTCTTCATTTTCCGTGGTTCGAAACCTTCCCACGGTTAGTCAATATTTGACTAGAAAACAAAACTAAGGATGTTTATGCAACAAAATAAAAAAGCCCTTGTGATTTTTTCAGGCGGCTAAGACTCTACAACTTGCCTATTTCAGGTCATCGCAGAATTCGGCAAAGAAAATGTCGAAGTAATGACCTTTCAATACGGACAACGTCATGCAATTGAGCTAGAAAAAGGGCTTAACGAATACTTAGCAGAAAAAGGACTAGCAAATGTTTAAAATTGCAAAAGAATTCAGTTTTGATACGGCACATATGCTTAATGGGCATGATGGCAAAATGAATTTATTAGAAACTATCACTCAATTAGGTCAATTAAATCTTCGTGCTAATAAACCTAAATGGCAGTTAAGCCTTCAAACTCATAAGATTATTGGTATCGAGTAATATCTTATTAACATCTTTCTGAGAAGAATCAGGCGATTCTTCTCAAATTTGCTTTTCTATTTTCTTCAAAAACTAAAAAATATCGCTATTTATTCAGTATTTTCGTGAATTTTACATTATTTTCACACAATTCTGTGAAGTGATTCACAAATTCGAGAAAAAAGCATTTACTTTTCCCTCTGTTGATTTTATGTTCATTAACAATCTTGTAACAAAGTAACAAGGGGTGATTACTATGTCCTTCCAACTTTCTAAAACCTACCGTCCTGAACGCCAACTCATCACCGAAAACTATCGCTTAGATGAGAAAACGGCAGTAGATAACTTGCTTAAAACCTTAGATTTTACCCAAGAACAAGAAAAACGCATTACTGACAATGCGATCAAACTTATTAACAAACTTCGCCATCTTAAACAAAAACAATATGGCGCAGATGCCTTAATGCAAGAATTCTCATTAAGCAGTGAAGAAGGTGTCGCACTAATGTGCTTAGCTGAAGCGCTGTTACGTATTCCTGATGCAGAAACCCGCGATGATTTGATTTATGAAAAATTACGTGATGGTAACTGGAAATCTCACATTGGTAACGCTAACTCATTTTTTATCAACGCAGCTAGTTATGGCTTAGTTTTCGGTAAAAAAATTAGTGAAAATTTAGACGAAAAAAGCCTCGCAAATGCGTTAAGCCGTAGCTTTGCTCGCTTCTCTGCCCCGATTATGCGTACGCTCATTGTAAAATCCATGCAAATCTTAGGGAAACAATTCGTAGCTGGTGTTACCATGCAAGAAGCGCTAACGAACATTAAACCTCGTTATGAAAAAGGCTTTACCTTCTCTTTTGATATGCTTGGTGAAGCAGCCATGACCCAAGCGGATGCAGATCGTTATTTTAATGATTATCTCCATGCCATTGAAAGTGTGGGGAAAGATGCTGCAGGTCGCACTATCTATAATGGTAACAGTGTTTCCGTTAAACTTTCTGCTATCCATCCAAAATATTGGCGTGCAAAATATGATCGTGTTATCGACGAGCTTTATCCGCGCGTAAAAGAACTTTTCTTACTCGCCAAAAAATATAACATCAGTGTAAACATTGATGCAGAAGAAGCTAGCCGCTTAGAGCTCTCTTTGGATTTAGTCGAAAAATTACTAGATGAGCCAGAACTCAAAGGTTACAAAGGTATTGGCTATGTTGTTCAAGCCTACTCTAAACGTTGCCCATTTGTGTTGGATTACTTAATCAATCTTGCCCGAGAAAAAGACGGTTACTTAATGATTCGCCTTGTAAAAGGAGCTTATTGGGATAGCGAAATAAAATGGGCGCAAGCTGATGGCTTAGATGGCTTCCCACTTTATACTCGCAAAAATCACACCGATATCTCTTATATTGCCTGTGCGAAAAAATTACTTGCTGCTCAAGATGTGATCTACCCACAATTTGCGACTCATAACGTACAAACCATGTGTACGATCCACGAATTAGGTCAAGGCAAACAATTTGAATTCCAATGCTTACATGGCATGGGTGAAAGCTTATACGACAACATTGTTGGCAAAGAGAATTTTAATCGCCAAGTCCGTGTTTACGCCCCCGTAGGCACGCACGAGACCTTATTAGCTTACTTAGTTCGCCGTTTATTAGAAAACGGGGCAAACTCATCATTTGTTCATCAATTGGTCGATGAAAATATTCCGGTAGAACAATTAGTGATTCCGCCTTGGAAACTCTATGAGAAATCTAATGGTGAACCGAATAAATTAGTGCGCAATCCACTTGAGCTATTTAGTGATCGTAGAAACTCTGCAGGTTTTGATTTAAGCAACGAATTTGAGTTAGCTAAATTAGAACAAGCATTAAACGAAGCACCTATCGAAAATGCGCAATCACTCACGGTGCTGGCTAATGCAGAAAACTTAGCTGCACATACCGTCGTCAATCCAGCTAATCTGAAAGAGAGCTTAGCGGAAGTTGCTTTCTTAAACCCAACTGAAGCACAAGCTGTGTTTAATGCGGCAAATAATGAGACATGGGCAGCACAAAGCGCAACTGAACGAGCAAATGTATTACGAAAAGCCGCAGATTTATATGAAGAAAACTTCGGCTTATTGATGAAACTTGCCATTGTTGAAGCGGGTAAAACATTACCAAATGCAATTGCAGAGCTACGAGAAGCGGTCGATTTTCTCAGATATTATGCAAATCAGCTTGAATATCTCGCAAAAGATCAACACTTGGGTGCACCACGCGGAAAAGTTCTCTGTATTTCGCCTTGGAACTTCCCTTTAGCTATCTTTACTGGACAAGTCGCTGCAAGCCTTGCAGCAGGAAATGCGGTAATTGCTAAACCAGCAGAACAAACTTCTCTTATTGCATATGCAGCAGTAAAACTTTTACACCAAGCAGGCGTACCAAAAGAGGCATTACAATTGGTGCTTGGGGCAGGCGATTTAGGGGCGGCATTAGTACAACAAGCTTTTGATGGCGTTGTGTTTACTGGCTCAACTGAAGTTGCAAAATTGATTGAAAAACGAATTGCACAAGCGGATAACGATCCTGTTTTAATCGCTGAAACTGGTGGACAAAACGTATTAGTATCTGACTCCTCTGCATTACCAGAACAAGTTGTTGCAGACGTTTTAAGCTCTGCATTTGACTCTGCTGGTCAGCGCTGTTCTGCGCTACGTATCTTGTTATTACAAGAAGATGTTGCAGATCATTACTATAAAATGATTACAGAAGCGATTAACGAATTTAGCCTTGGCGACCCTCGTTTACTCTCAACAGACATTGGCCCTGTAATTGATCAAGAAGCGAAACAAAATCTAGAAAATCATAAAGCGAATATGCGGAAAGTCGCTCGTGCTTATGTCGAATTAGAGGCACCAACCAATGGTCATTTTGTCGCACCAGCAGTCTATCTTTTAGATAATCTTAACCAATTACAACGTGAAGTGTTTGGCCCAATCTTACACATCGTGCGTTATAAAAAAGAGAACTTAGTTAACGTACTCAATGAAGTTAATGCGAAAGGTTATGCGCTAACTGGTGGTTGCCATAGCCGTATCCGTAAACAGATGGACTTAGTTGAAAAACACCTCCACTGCGGTAACTTCTATATTAACCGTAATATTGTTGGTGCAGTTGTGGGCGTACAACCATTTGGTGGTCATGGTTTATCTGGTACAGGCCCGAAAGCCGGTGGCGAATTCTATTTGCAACGTTTAACAAAAACAGACCGCTACTACAGCCAATTCGGCGACGAAAACAGTCTGGGTAATGCACAACCTGTTTTAGACAGTATTACTGGTGAACGCAACTCATTAGCTTACTTGCCTTCTGAAATAGCAATTTTAAATGGCGATTTAGCTGCATCAGAAAAAGCTGCCAATAAACTATTGGCAAAAGGCTTTACGATTTTAGTTGAGCCAAGTCATCCATTAGCTAAATCTGGTAAAGCTGGCGTAAGAGTTGATACTAAATTAGGCCACTGCCAAAAAGGTATCTACTTAGCAGAATTAAGCAAAGAACGACGCCAATGGTTAGCTGAAAACAGCTCAGCTATTTTTAAATGCTATGATTGGCAAACTACCCAAGATATTTTACCGTTATACGATGAGTTCTCTCGCAGTTACAACACCACAGCTGCTGGCGGGAACACCTCGTTAATGTCTTCTGAAGAACATTAAGAAGGAGTAATTTATGCAAATCTACATTACCTTTGGGCTCTATTTGCTCGTTATTTTAGGCATTGGATTATATGCCTACCGTTCCACGCAGAATTTTGACGACTATATTCTAGGTGGTCGCAAAATGGGCAGTTTTGTTACTGCCATGTCTGCTGGTGCATCAGATATGTCCGGCTGGTTATTAATGGGATTACCTGGAGCAATTTTTCTCTCTGGTTTATCCGAAGCTTGGATTGTTGTTGGGTTAACTATTGGGGCTTATTTGAACTATCGTGTTGTTGCTGGCCGCTTGCGTATTTTTACTGAAAAATATAGCAACGCCTTAACGTTACCGGAGTTCTTTGCACAACGTTTTCCACGTCAGAAAAAAGCACTGAAAATCATCTCTTCAGGTATTATCTTGTTCTTCTTTACCATCTATTGTGCCTCTGGAGTAGTGGCTGGTGCGAAACTATTCCAAAGCCTATTAGGCATGGATTACACTACCGCGCTTTGGTTTGGTGCGATTGCGACCATTAGCTACACCTTTATTGGTGGGTACTTAGCAGTTTCTTGGAGTGATACCATTCAGGCTTCATTGATGATTTTTGCTCTAATTCTTGCTCCTGTGATGGTTATTCTCACGATCAGTTGGGATGATCTCAAAATGGCACTTGAAGCAAAATCTGCTGTAACAGGTATTCCTTATAGTAACTGGTTGCACAACGTTTCTGGTATTGGTGTAGTGTCTGCCTTGGCATGGGGTTTAGGCTACTTCGGTCAACCACATATTTTAGCTCGCTTTATGGCTGCAGACTCTGTTGCTTCTTTAAATAAAGCACGCAAAATCGGTATTACTTGGATGATCCTTTGCTTAGGTGGTGCAGTTGCTGTCGGTTATTTTGGACTAGCTTATTTCACTGAAAGAAACATTGACCTTGCGAATGCAGAATCTGTATTCATTGAATTATCCAAAGTCATGTTTAACCCTTGGATTGTCGGCATCATATTATCTGCAATTCTTGCCGCAATTATGAGTACCTTATCTGCGCAATTATTGATGTGTTCTGCGGCTATTACAGAAGATTTCTATAAAGGTTTCTTCCGTAAAAATGCCTCTAGCACAGAATTAGTTTGGGTTGGTCGCTTAATGGTGTTACTCATCTCTGTCATTGCTATCGTTATCGCACATGACCCTAACTCAAAAGTGATGGGATTAGTTTCGTACGCTTGGGCTGGCTTTGGTGCTGCATTTGGACCAGTTGTGATTCTTTCTCTCTTTAACCGTAACATTAGCTCAAAAGCTGCATTATGGGGAATGCTATCTGGCGCTATCACCGTCGTTGCATGGAGCCCACTCATGCGCTATCTAGGCTGGGACGATTTATCCAAACTTTATGAGATTATTCCTGGTTTCTTAGTTTGCTCATTTATTACTTTAACATCATCTGTCTTTGCATCTGTTCATCCAAAAGTGCAACAACAATTTGATGAAGCCCTAGCAGAATTTGAAACAAGATGCTAACTTTATTTAACAAAAAACCTAAACAAAATGATCTGACCCCAAAAAGTTAGACTGTTATTTAAAGGACTGCTTTCGATATTGTATCGGACTCAGTCCTTTTAATTTTAATTGGATTCGTTCTTCATTATAGTACCGGACATAATCATTGATAACCTTTTCAAGTTCATCAATGCCAGTAAACGATTTTCCGTGAAAACACTCCGTTTTCATTCGCCCAAAAAAGCTTTCCATTGCTGCATTATCCAAACAATTTCCTTTTCGTGACATACTTTGAGAAATCCAATATCTAACGGTTTTTGCCGCTAAGTTGAAATGCTTTAATGTTAAAGCAAGATTTTCGTGATGTTCGAAATAGAAATTCACGACTTGTTGTTTGAAAGGTTGATTGTATTTAGTCATAAAAAATCTGCACCTTAATCAGTTAGAAGTTTAGTCTAACTTTTGGGGTGCAGATCATGAACGGGGATTTTTCTTATTGTGCTTGTTTGAGTTTATTGATGGCTTCTTTATTGAAGAAGTAATGTGTGCCACAACATTCACACTGCATATCAATACTGCCTTTATGCTCTTCTAAGATTTCATCAATTTCAGCTTCTGGAATCAGTAATAATGCGGCTCCTGAACGTTCAGGTGAGCAACCGCAGAAGAAAGAAACAGTTTGCGGTTCAAAAACTTCCACTACTTCTTCATGATATAAACGATAAAGCAATTCTTCTGCGGGTAATCCAAATAACTCCTCATCTTTTACGGTTGCAGCTAACGTAGTTAAATGCTCAAAATCCTCTGGCGTACCTTGACCATCTGGCATGATTTGCAACAACATCCCTGCAGCAACTGGTTTGCCTTCATATTCACCTGTGCGAATAATAAGCTGAGTTTGTAGCTGCTCTGAACGGACAAAATAGTCTTCTAAACATTCCGTAATCGTTGGTTTATCTAAACCGATAACGCCTTGATAACGCTCGCCTTCAGTAGGAGCAATCGTAATCACTAATACGCCTTTACCGATCATATCATGCAAGCTCATGCCGTCTTGAATATCACCTTGCACACGAGCTAATGCACGAATTTGTTGCTGATCATTGCCGTTTACCAAAGCTAATTTTAATGGGCCATCACCTTGAATTTGAACAGTAATATTACCGTTAAATTTTAATGTTGCGGTCAACAAATTAGTCGCCACCATCATCTCACCTAATAAGTTTTGTACCGCTTTTGGATAATGGTGGGTATTCAAGGTATCAGTAAAAGTTTGGTTTAATCGCACCCATTCACCACGCACTGCACGGTTTTGGAAAAGGTAGCGGTAAAGTTTGTCATTGTCTTGAGTGTAATTCATTATTTGTTCCTATTTATTCTTTGAGTAAAAAGTGCGATCAATTTTGTGAATAAATCTTAAACGTTCAAAAAAGATGTCGTTTTGTTACCGCACTTTGTGCCTGTGCAGTATTATGGGGGTGAAAATCAAAATTACAAGCCAAAAGAAAAGCGGATAGCTTTCACTATCCGCTCGTTTTATAAGATTAAACTAATAAATTACCAGTATGCACGTAAACCGATAACAGTTTTGAAATCACGACTACGATCTACAGCGCTGTTTTCGTATTTAGTACGAGTTGCTTGCCATTCTAAGAATGGTTTCACTTTTAAAGAACCTTGGTTAAACACATAGTATTCAGTACCTACCATAAATTGGCGAGTTCTATCTGTATTATTACTGTGTTTATCTGTTTTATATGCATACATTGCATAAACATTCCAATCTTCGTTTAAACCTTGACGAATAACGGCACGCACTTCATTTTTAGTACGTTTGTCACCTTGGTTTTTAGTGATTTGACGCTCTAAATCTACACCATAAGTCGTGTGAACGAAGTTATATGCTAAACCTAATCCATAAGCATTACGGAATAATGACGTGTTGTTTACATTTTCAGAAATTTCACGAGTGAAACCTGCTGCTACGGTTACATTTTGGATGCTATCAATTGCATGATTGAAGATAAGACCTGTACCCCAAGCATTTTTACGTTTATTTGCTAAATCAAGGTTTTTCATGCTACGTTTGCTTGAACCACCGTAGTACGCACCAAATTTCACTTTATTGGAACCGTAGTTACCGTTGTATGTATATTGTGCTACGCGGCGAGCAGAGCCATCTAATAAGCCATCAGATAAGCTGTAAGTATTTGCTAAGTCGGTTTGTTTCACTTCATCCGTGATGGTTGGCATGTTACCGTAAGTTAACTCACCGAATTGTTTGTGGCCAAAACCTGCGTAAAGGAAGTGAGTATAAACATGGTCAAAATCATGTTGTGAAGGAGCTTCACCACGCATACGCCATTCAGCACGGCCTAATGTATAAAAATCACCACCTAAACTTTGTTTTAATTTAATACCAAAACGTGAACCATTGTTGTCTACTGCGTGGTTGATGTGCTCTTTGCTTTCACCGCCCGCTACATAGTTGGTTTTGTTAGAGGTGCTTTCCCACTTAACACGTAAAGAACCATAGAAATCGACATCCGTACCAGTTTGGTCAACATGGAAGTTATAAGCCTGTGCAGAACTTGCTGCTAATGCAGCTACAGATAAAGCAAGAAGTGTTTTTTTCATAACGCTTTCCTTATGATTTAATGAAGTTAATAAAAAATTGAACTTTTTTAGTCTATACACCAGAACCTGAATGTGTCAATCTTAAATTTTCCCAACTATCAGAAAATAGGAAATTTTTTGACTAAAATCAATTCAGATAAATATATTTTTGATTATTTTATCGCCTATTTAATTAATAAATTTAGCATTGAAAACACTTGATCTGACTTAATATTTTCCATTGAACTAGCCGTTAAATAATGCTGATTTTTACCATAACAACCAACTAAGGTCGGATCAGTTGCGCCATAAAGCGTAATATTGGGTTTATCCAGTGCTGCCGTTAAATGTGCAAGCCCTGTATCCACGGATACCACGGCTTTCGTATTAGCTATTTGGTAAGCTAATTCATTTAATGAAAGCTTAGGCAAAACGACTACATGAGATAAACCTGTGGCTAATCGCTCTGCTCTCGCCTTTTCTTTTTCATTTCCCCAAGGTAAACGAACTTGAACAGAAAGTGCGGTCAGTTTTTCAATTAAATTTCGCCATTCATGTTCTGACCAATGCTTTTCATCTCTTGTCGTAGAATGAAAAAAGATCACGTAAGGTTCGATAGAATCTGCGGAAATAAAATGACGCGCAATGTCATAATCCCCTTTCTCTTTCGGTAATGGATAAGATAAGGCTTGCGCAAAAAGTTGACGAATACGTTCTACCGCATGTTGTTGATAAGAAATCGCGTATTTTTTATCGTAGAACAAGGAAGCGATCGGCTCACGGATACTCTTGCGATCATAGCCATGTTTGACGCCATTAGCTAATCGTGTCGCAAAAAAAGCGCTCTTAAAAAGCCCTTGTGCATCAATCACGGCATCGTATTGATTTGTTTGTAATAAAGTGCGGTAAGATTTCCATTCGGTCTTTGTTTGAGCTGAAAAAGGCGATTTTCGCCAACGTCTTAAGGCAATAGGAATGATTTGATTCACTGCAGAATGCCAACGTGGGATTTCGGCAAAATTCTCTTCCACCACCCAATCAATAGAGAGATTAGGAATAGCACGCTGTGCATCAGTCAATGCCGGCAAAGTATGAATCACATCCCCCATAGAGGAAGTCTTAATCACACATACTTTCATTTAATTAACCTTCTTCCCCAGTGCATAATTCCAAGCCCAGATACGGCTAAAATGCCTCCAATAATTAAGGATGAATCCACTTGTTCATTCAACCAAACGGCTGAAAATAAAATGCCTAAAATCGGCACAAGAATAATGTAAGCCGAGGCATTACCTGCGCCTAAGTATTTCACCCCATCAAAATACCATGCATAGGCTAATACTGTTGCACCAAATGCAAGACCAAGTAAACTTATCCACTCACCTTGTGATAAATTCAGTACTGTCAGCCAATTGTCCGAGCTTTCCACGCATAGGGCACATATAAAT
>ERZ833963.4066-NODE-4066-length-10288-cov-3.757451_pt1 | contig 10288 bp, 9 predicted proteins | sample MGYA00519693_ERZ833963 | MGnify/ENA primary metagenome ERZ833963 (study PRJEB31850, sample SAMEA3708748) | human gut metagenome | biome: human gut; feature: human-associated habitat; material: faeces | place: China | collected 2014 ... | reverse complement strand
TACAAAAGTAACATCACATTTTTAGAATGAAAGGGGGAGTTTATCGAATACTTACTCTCCTTGCAACGATGGAAAGGCTGGGCATGATAGCGGTGGACGCTTCCAAAACCGCTTCCGTCGCTTCCATGACCTGTGTCGAGGAATGGACGGACTTTCAGAACTTCCACGTTGTAAACCTTTGCTATCTCGCCATGAATGGTATTCGAACGGCATCTGAACGGCCTTTGAATGGCATTTTATCCGGCAGCGGAGGCACGCCGCAGGAGAGGTGAAAACGTCTTTCAGTTTCGAGATATGCCAAGGTATCACCTCCCTTTGGTCGGTATTACCTTGGCGCTCTCGCGGCTCACTGGCGGTTCGCCGGTGGCGGCGCTCGCAAGCTCGCACCGCTTAACCTTTATAAAACAACATTTATGACAGAAGACAACAAGCAAGACATATCATTTCCGTCCGGCGGCAGCCGCACCGAATACATCGGTGCCAAAGTCACAGCGGAACAGAAACGGCACATCCGCCGCCTTGCCGCCGAGTGCGGCATGACCGTCAGCAGCTACGTGCTGGCAAGGGCTTTCAATTACAGACCGAAAGCGAGGCTGACGGCAAGGCAGGAGGCGGTCATGGAGACCCTTATAGGATGCCGCAGCGACCTCGTGAACTACACGTCCGCGCTCCGTGGCATGAACCCCGAAAAGCGCAGACAGATGTTTAACAGTTACCCTTTCATGCTCGAATGGCTCAAGGAACTCGGCAGGCTGGCCGAGCGTGTCACGGACGTGCTCGACAAGGTACGGTTTTCCAACCGCCTGCCCGACGGGACAAGGAACGGTGAAGACGGGGAGGACGAGCCATGATAGGAAAAGCGAAATCCATCTCCCACGGGATAAATGACATCAGGTACATCACGGGAGAATCGAGGAACAAGAAACACCCCGAACGCATCTTCCACGTGGGGGACAATCTTCTGCCGCCCGGTCTGGATGCCACGGGTATATGGGATTCCATGCGGCTGACGCTGGAGAAGTCCAAACGGGTCAAAAATTCCGTCATCCGCATCGAGGTCAGCCCCGCACCGGAACACACCAAAGACTTTACCATCGACGACTGGCAAAGATTGTGGGACGATTTCATGGCAGAATTCGACAACATCGAACTGCTCGACAAGAACGGCAAGACCTATTCCCCGAAAACCGACCTCAAAGGCAGCAAGGGCACGGTGTGGCTGCATCTGGAATCCAAGAGCGGCATTCCCCACCTTCACGGCGCATTCTGCCGTATTGATGAACGGGGAAATATCAACAACGACCACGACATACACCTGCGGGCACAGCGGGCAGCCGAGCGTGTGGCCCTGAAACGAGGCTGGACGACTGCTGCCGAAGTACGTGAGACGAACATCGGGCAGGTGAACCGGGACTGCATGGAAACCCTGCAATCCATGGAAAGTTGGTCATGGGACGGGTACGTGGCCAGACTTAGGAGCAAGGGATATGAGTTTTGGGAACTGCGCGACAACAAGAAGATATTGCGCGGTTACGTGCTGAAGAAAGGCAACGCCAGATACAAGGCTTCCGAACTCGGCAGGGGGCGCAACCTCATGGCGACCAAACTCGAAAGCACGTGGAAAAAACTGCACGCGGCTCCCAAGACAAGGACTGTTTCGACACAACCCACCGCAGGGAAACCGATACCGACTATACCCCGGACGATTCCGGTTCACGCACAAGGAACAGCACCGGTTCCGCAATACACCGGCTATCGTCCCGGTACCAGCCCGTACCATATCGACATCGACGGGGAAAGCCGCCGGTTCTTCATTCCCGATGAAGCGTTGGACGTATTCAATGACGAGTTCGACTACCGGGAGACAGCCAACAGCCGTGACCTCACGGACATGGCGGCGGCACTTTTCGTCGGGATGCTCGATACTCCGGCGGTTCCTTCGGGAGGTGGTGGCGGCAGTTCCAACGACCTGCCTTGGGGAAGACGCGAGGACGAGGACGAACGGGAATGGGCACGCCGGTGCGCCCGTGAAGCGGCAAGGGTGATCGGAAAGAAACCGAAGACAGGACGAAAAAGATAACAGCCTATGAATAAAAAATTCGATTTCTCGGAAATAGACGGGGCACTTCCGACTGCCGAAAAAATGCAGGAAAGAGACCGCATGACCGACGCGCTGGAAAACAATTATGAAGCTGTCCGCATTCTTAGTGCCAACGTGGAAAAGCTCGAAAACAGACTTTCGGAAGCCCTGCCCAAAATGGACGGGGCTGTTTCTTCCCTGCACAGAGCAAGCAAGGTTACTGTCAGCGAGGAAGCGAGAAAGACGCTTGAACAGGAAGGAGAGAAAATCTGCCGGAAGATGGCCGACAGGATGGAACGCGAGTGCGCGAGGCTGGCCGGACGCCTCTCGGCGAGTAACCGTGTGCTTATCTCCGTGACCGCTTTCTGGTGCATGGTAGAGACAATCATCTCCCTCGCGGCGGCTTTTGTCTGTACCTGCATGGCAATCAGCCAGTTCATACACAGCCTAATACTGTGGAAAATACTTGGCTATACGGCAGGTTTTCTTGTACTCTGTATCGTGCTAACCATTTTTATATGCCGCAAGTTAAGACAATGAAACATTATCAATTAAATAAATATAAGTATGACAACAGTAAAAGTGAAATTCCGCCCGTCGACAGTCGAAGGCCGTCCGGGCACTATCGTCTATTTTGTAACTCACCGCCGTGCCGTTAGGCAAATCACAACAGGATATAAGGTGTTCCCTCATGAATGGGATGATAAACAATCAAGCCTCGTTGTGACATCGGCGGGCGAACGGACAGCCGTTATTCAGGCTGTTGCACAAAGGATACGCCGGGATATGAACCGACTGGACAAGATTATAAACGGGTTAAACAGCGGCAAGCGTGCATTTGCTACCGACGAGATAGTGAGACTGTTTCATGAAACGGAACGGGAAGCGTCCTTTTTCGAGTTTATGGCGGAGGTCATTCTTCAACTGGAACGATTGGGAAAGGAACGGACTGCGGAAAATTACACGACAGCCCTTAATAGCTTCAAACGCTTTCGGAACGGGAACGACATCATGCTGAATGAAATTGATTCAGACCTGATGACGGAATACGAAGCCTATTTGAAATCCCACGACGTAGCCATGAACACCGTTTCCTTTTATAACCGGATTCTCCGTGCCGTGTACAACCGGGCGGTGGAAAAGGAAATGACCGTGCAACGGTATCCTTTCAAACATGTCTATACCGGAATAGACAAAACGGTCAAGCGTGCTCTTCCATTGAAAATCATCAGACGGATTAAGGAACTGGACCTGTCGCTCAAGTCCTCATTGGATTTTGCAAGGGACATGTTTCTGTTCTCATTTTACACACGCGGAATGTCGTTCATCGACATGGCATATCTCAAGAAGAAGGATTTGCAGAACGGCATCCTTTCTTATCGCAGACGAAAGACGGGGCAGCAATTATTTATCAAGTGGGAAAAATCCATGCAGGAGATTATCGACAAATACCCGGCAAATGAAAACGGCTATTTGCTGCCAATCATCAAGACAGACCGGAACGAACGGTTGCAGTACAGAAATGCGCTCCGTCTGGTCAACAACAAGCTCAAGGAAATATCCGTATCAATCGGCCTACAAGCCAAACTCACGATGTACGTCAGCCGTCATTCATGGGCCAGTATCGCTAAAAGTCAGAACATTCCCCTGTCGGTCATCAGTGCGGGTATGGGGCATGATTCGGAAAATACCACGCAAATATATCTTGCCTCGTTGGACAATTCAACGATAGACAAAGCGAATGATCTGATATTGAAAAAATTAAGGTAGAATGTCAGGCAAAAAATGTTACCTCTTACCAAGAGAGGGATTAGACGATGCAAAAGTATAAAAAAGAATGTATAGCAAAGAATCTTTTCTATAAAAAATGTTACTTCTATATTCAAAAACACATAAATGTTCAGCAAATTTCAATTTCACCCCAACGAAATATACTGATTGTTAGTACATTATTCTTTTTATCCCTCTCTTGGTAAGAGGGGGATAAAAAAGGGAATTGAAATGCAGACAAAAAGTTTTATAGTATTGGTATTCACTCTGTTCGGGAGCGCTCATCTTTTCGGACAGGAAAGCCGGAAGGAAATCTGTGTGGATTTCCGTGTCGGCAAGAGCACGCTGGACACAGCCTATGTAAATAACGCCGAGCGTCTGGCGGAAATCGTATCGTTTTTGGGAAGTGTTAAAAATGATGGGGCACTCGATCTGGTCGAGGTGTCCTTCTGTGGTTCTGCTTCACCGGAAGGGTCTGCCGGAATCAATCGAAGGCTGGCGGAAGAACGCCGTGCGGCAGTGGAGAACTATGTGCGCAGATGTATTTCGCTTCCGGATAGCATCGTCACCCGTTGCGATGCCACCATCGCTTGGGAACGTCTGGCCTGTCTGGCGGAACAGTCGGACATGCCTCACAAGGAGGAAGCCGTGGAGGTGCTGCGCAATGTCCCCGAATACACGTACAACGACAAAGGGGTTCTGATTGACAGCAAGAAAAAACATTTGATGGAACTGCAGTACGGGCGCACTTGGTTCTATATGCTGGAACATTTCTTCCCGCAGGTTCGCAACGCCAGCGTCGTATTCGTGACGGTACGGCAAAAGCCGGTAATAAAAAGCGATACGGTCGAATTACAGACGGTTCCCGCCATTGATACGGTTGCCGTTGTTCAGGAAACGGACACGCTCGTACCGCAGGCTATCGTACCGGAGCAGGAAGAACGGAAACCTTTCTACATGGCCGTCAAGACAAACATGCTTTATGACGTCTTGGCCGTGCCTAACATCGGCGTCGAGTTCTATCTCGGCAAGGGATGGACGCTCGGCGGAAACTGGATGTACGGCTGGTGGGACAAGGGCAGCAAGCACCGCTATTGGCGCGTGTACGGCGGAGACATCACCGTGCGCAAGTGGCTGGGCCGAAAAGCCGCCGAGAAACCGCTTACCGGACACCATCTGGGAGTTTACGGGCAATTCTTCACCTACGACTTCGAGTGGGGAGGCTCCGGCTACATGGGAGGCGAACCCGGAGGGACACTTTGGGACAAGGGCAACTATGCCGTGGGCGTGGAATACGGCTACTCCCTGCCGGTGGCACGCAGGCTGAACATAGATTTCACTATCGGCGTGGGCTATTGGGGAGGAAAATTCTATGAATATGATCCCCTTGACGGACATGATGTATGGCAATCGACCAAGCAAAGGCACTGGTTCGGACCTACCAAGGCGGAAATCTCACTGGTATGGCTGCTCGGACGGGGCAACAGTAATAACAGGAAAGGAGGTATGAAATGATGAGATACACGATAAGATATGTTTCCCTGTTGGCAGGAATGCTGACGGCGTTTTCTTCCTGTGAACACAAGGACTTATGCTTCGACCATGAGGCACACGCACCTAAATCGGACGTGCACGTGAAGGCTGTGTACGAAAAGGAATGGGAACATACCTGCGAGGGAGGGCCCGACTGGGAGCAATACCCCGCATGGGAGAGCAAGTTCGGTATGGAGTACCACGATTTGTGCCCTGATGCTCCCGACGGGTTGCGCGTGCAGGTATATAACGAAGACGGCACCAACAACATCCTAAACGTGGCACCTGAAGGCGACATCGTGCGGATGCGTACGGGAGAACACTCCCTGCTGCTCTACAACAATGACACGGAATACATCGTCTTCGACGACATGAACTCGTTTGCATCGGCAAAGGCCACGACCCGTACACGTACCCGTGCATCGTATGCGGGCAATCCGTACATGGAAAATACCGTAGAAAACACGGTGAATGCCCCCGATATGCTATATGGCAACTACATAGAGAACTACACGGCCGAACGCAAGATTGAGGCCGACGAACTGCCCGTGACCATGCACCCGTTGGTTTTTACCTATCTGGTGCGTTACGAGTTCAGCCACGGGCTGGAATACGTTGCGTTGGCACGCGGCGCATTGGCAGGCATGGCCGGTGCGGTATGGCTGAACAACGGCCGCACCTCGGAAGAGGCAGCTACCATATTATATGACTGCACCGTGGAAGATTTCGGGGCGCAAGCCTGCGTCCATTCGTTCGGCATACCGGACTATCCGAACGAGCACTACACTGCACGGGCTTCCGAACGCAAATATGCCCTGCAACTTGAAGTACGCCTGAAGAACGGGAAATACCTGCCGCCGTTCAATTTCGACGTGACCGATCAGGTTGCCGCACAGCCGCAGGGAGGCGTCATCGTGGTGAGCGGCATCGAGATTTCCGACGAGGACGGTACGGAAGGAGGTTCCGGATTCGATGTGAGCGTGGGGGACTGGGGAGAGTACGAAGATGTCGAACTGCCCCTTTAAGGATAAAATAGTTTTCACTAATCATTAATGTTTTACTAAAAATTCAGCAACATGAAAAAAAATCTTTTTTTTGTGGGAATTGCTGCCGCCGCAATGCTGGCAAGTTGCAGCAATGACGAGACCGTGGAAATGCCACAGTCAAAGGCAATCAGTTTCAACAACGCGTTTGTGAACAACGGGACACGCAGTGTCGTAGACCCAAGTTTCACCAAAGCTAATTTAGGTAGTTTTGCAGTGTACGGTTTCACGCAAAACGGTCAGATTTTTGATGGTCAATCCGTAACAAGTTCGGATGAAGGTGAGACGTGGACTTATACGCCCCCGAAATACTGGATTGAAGGCAACACGTACACGTTCGCCGGTATCGCTCCCGCTAACACACCAGTCTCTGGTGAAACCGTATCGGGAAATAAGGTTCACATGACCGTGAACTTTACCAACGAGAACGGTACGACAGACCTGCTTTATGCGGCACCCGGTCAGGTTACTGCCGATGAGGATTTCTTGGATAATATACAACCCGTTAACATGACCTTCAACCACCAGTTGTCAAAAGTGAAGTTCTCCTTTATCAATGCTGTCGGAGAAAGTTACAATATCAAGGTTACCAATGTAAAGGTTACGGATGCCAAAAAGACAGGCACGCTTACCATAGGAGAAACGAACGAGTGGAGTAATCAAACCGGAAATGCCGAGCTTGATTTCGGTAATGTGATTACGGAGGACGACAAGGATGACAACGTGGCCGCAATTATCGCAAATGGAAAAGAAGGCGAAACTTACAACGAACGATTGATGATCCCGATGAACAATACCGGTATTTATACCGTGACGTTCTCCGTAGAGTTGTTTGATGGTGCGGTTTCCACGCATACGTACAATCATGAAGTCACCATTCAAAATGTCGAACTCAAACCTAATTTCTGCTATGATTTCAAGGCCACATTGACGGCAGAGAATATTACGGAACCGGACGATCCGACTTTGCAGAAAATCGAGTTTGATGTTACCGATATAGAAGGTTGGAAGGACTATCAGGAGGAAACAGTAAATGTTCCTGCAACGCAAGTCGGTGAATAATCACGCAAGACCTGTCAAGGACAACATATCTTCCGAATTGATTATTCATGGGAGATAAATAAAACAGGGTGTAAGGGGTTGAATGTTCCCCTTACACTCACTAATAGCCGGAGAATACCGCTTCGGACAAGTAACTAAAAAAGAAGGCAATGAATGGACATAAGAAAAGGACGAACTTAACGGCAAATGGCATGGCGGCAGTGCTGTCGTGCGTACTGCTTTTCTCTTGTAATAACGAGGACTTTCTCGAACGCGACGGCGATATTGCCGGGAATGCTTGTGATAATATTTGTTTTGGTATTTCTCCCGACGGGAATGTACAGACAAGGGGGAATGCCGTCAGCGACGTGGACGGATACACTTCCGGACAGTTTGTGCTGCGGTCGGGGGATTCGGCAGATACGCTTTGTGTTCGTGCCACGGTTTCCGACGGTATTCATTCACCCGTTTTCGGAAACCAACAAGTCGCAACACGTGGCATACCTGTCACGAAAGATAATTTTTATGATTCATTCCACGTGCTGGCCTATTGGAAAAAGAATGGAACTCTGGTCAAGGAACAGTTTTATATGAACGCTGATGTCACTAAGAAGGGGAACAACCTATGGAGCAGCGACCGCGTGTATTATTGGCCGGGAGCAGAACATACCCTTCAGTTCTATGCGTGGGCACCCGCTTCCGGAACTTTCAAGACGACACCGACGACTCCCAAAAACACGGAGCTAACATATACTGTTCCTTCGGATGCAGCCAACCAGAAAGATATTGTAGTGGCAAGTCCAGAAGAAACGCCCGGAGACCATAACGCGGCGCAGTCGCTTACGTTCAATCATATCTGTACCGCCATACGTTTCGTGACCGGTAGCCAGATGCAGCCCGGAACGATTGAAAGTGTGGCCCTGAAAGGAGTTCGATACAACGGCTTTTACGACTTGACAAACGGGAAATGGACGTTGAATGATGAAGTCACCGACTTCACGCAGTCATTGGATAAAGAGATGAGCGGAAGCGAAACGGACGGTACGGAAGTCGCCACGGGCGAAGCCACGTTCATGATGCTACCGCAAACCTTGCCGACAGGTGCGAAGGTGGAAGTGGTGTTCGCCGATGGAGTAACAGGTGAAAATCGCACTCTCGAAGCCCCCGTTGCAGGAATGAAATGGCCTCAAGGGAAAACGGTTACTTACAAGTTGTCCATTTCGCCGGAATACGAGTTTAAGTTGGAAAATGAAAATCCTGTATTAGACGCGCATTACGACATTCTTCTAACAAAACTGATCGTGTCCGATGTCCCGGCAGGTAAGGCATGGACGGTTACTGCTCCAACCCTGAATAAAGAAAAGGTCACTATTCAGAAACAAGACGACATGAACAGCTATGCCAAGCAAGGTTATTGGACGGCCAATTATGCACATGGAACAACAAGTGGCAAACTCGAAATTATCGGTAGCGCACGAGGCGAGACAGTTTATCAAGGTACGGGAAGCGGCGAATTTCCTATTGCAGTTTTTGTGCCGGAGAATATAGGAGAAACTTCGCGTACAGTCGAGTTGTCTGTACGGCTTGACGGTAGCGATGACATTGTACAGACATTGGCCATTACCCAGCTTGCTCCCGCTTGGTATGGCAATGGTATCGGCTGCGAACGGATAGAAGGAGAAAAGGTTTCTTGGGGATTTTCTTGGGACAGTGATTTCAAGCTAATCTATGATTTGACCAGTTGCGATAATGATTCTCGTGAAAGTATCAGACAATATGTAGAGTGGACTAAGGCATTAAAGGCATTGGGCGATTCATGGTTGTTGGGTTGGCTGATTGATGCGATTTTTGGTGATGATATTCCCGATTTGTCTTTCGTTGATATGGAGAAATCCGGTGATTTTATCGGCTTAGGGGGGAAAGCTGATAAGATAACGATCAACCTCGGTTCTCTCTCGACTTCCGGTGTTGCCGAGAGTATGACGGATGGGCAAAAAAATACGCGGGAAGTGTATAACTTCAACGGTATTCAGTTTGTGAATGAGATAATTAACCGAATACAAAATATCCCCGGCTATAAGTTGGCCACAGTGGGTAACGGTGTATTCCCAACGAACAACGCAAGTATTGTTTGCATGAAACTGAATAGTTGGGATATTATCGAAGCAAATAATGAATATATCCTTTCATTGACGGGCGGCTCGGAAGTTATGGACCCGAAGTGGTATCTTCCCGCAACAGAAGAGGTAGCAGGAATAAATGATACGGAATATCCTTTGGAGGGTGAATATTGGACTTCTACGGCTGTAAAGGATGACAACCAGCACGCCTATAAACACAGCGATGGCTCAACCTCTTCCGAATCGCGTAGTAGGGAACTTTCTGTACGGGCTGTCCGTAAGAAACCCTGAAAGAGGATATAAAAATTGATTTTTATATACATAAGGTTTACAATGACAAACTCTCTTTTCTTAATTGAAGAGGGAGTTTGTCATGTTTATAATAATATCGAACTATAAAAATGCTCTTTAAGCATGTAACGCTAATCATGCCATTTCGTATTGAACAATTCGGAAAAATCCTGTAACTTCGCAGGTGTAAATGATGTGCAAGCAAATCCAAATGAGTAATCATCTTGCAACGAAAAACATGTGTGTTCTGTGCCAACTTTCAAATAAAATCGCTATTTGATACTCATTTGTTACCCTTCTTTTGGAATTCTAATAAAACTCATCTAATAATTAGATAGTTATAAGATAATATTGGTTAGTAGCCCACTATAACTACACGCTTCGCTTTCGTAGTTGTGGGCTCTCCCGAG
>ERZ833963.4064-NODE-4064-length-10303-cov-3.336163_pt1 | contig 10303 bp, 9 predicted proteins | sample MGYA00519693_ERZ833963 | MGnify/ENA primary metagenome ERZ833963 (study PRJEB31850, sample SAMEA3708748) | human gut metagenome | biome: human gut; feature: human-associated habitat; material: faeces | place: China | collected 2014 ... | reverse complement strand
TTTAAAACCTCCGGCGGGCGCTCTTTATTTCATTTGGCAAACCGCTTTGCCCATAGCCCCCATTCGCCGCGCTCTATGGACGAGAATCCTCCTAAGCGCTGCGCAAATCGACCACGACCAACTCGGGACGGTTGTTTACCCGCATGGGCACCACGCTGGGACCTAGCCCGCGACTTACCACCAACTGCGTCTGACCCAAAACGTGGACGCCCTCGGCGACCTTTGGCAACACGCCCTGGCTAGGGGCGAAAAGGCCGCCCACGCCCGGCACGCGAACCTGGCCGCCATGGGCATGCCCCGCGAACGCGACGTCGATATGGCAGCCGGCATATACGGGCAACAGCTCGGGACGATGCGTGAGCAGCAGCGTGAACGCACGGCCGCCATCCCCCGCACTCTGAAGCGCGCGGGAAAGATTCCCCTCCATAACGGATGCGGCCAGGCCGCGGGCATGCGGCGCGGTGAACGCCGGGTCCATGACGCCCGCGACACGCACGCACTCGCCGTCGCGCGCAAGGCACACGGAACGGTTCGCCAGCACGGTCGCGCCAACACGTTTAAGAGATGCCTCTATCTGCGGATACTCGTCCAAACGCGACTCATGGTTGCCCGGCACATAGTACACGGACGCGATGCGCGCCGCAGCGGCGACAAAGCGCACCGCGACCTCCGCACGCGTCTGGCGAGAATCCACCAGGTCGCCGGTGATGAAAATGACGTCAGGCGCGGCGCGGCGAATCGCGTTGAGCAGGCGCGCGTTGCCGGGGCCAAATTCAGCATTGTGCAGGTCCGAGACGTGGATGATGCGCATGCGGTCGAACGCCTGCGGCAGGCGCGGCGATGCCACCTCTACATCCGTGCGCTGGATAGACCAGTTGGACCGGCGCGCCCACGCAAAGGAGGCCGTTGCGGCGGCGATGCCCGCCATGCTTGCGAGCGCCGCCGCGGCGGCGTCGGGCGCGGAGGATTCTCGTGAACCAAACCCGGTCATCCGCAATCCCCCTCTCCGTCCCGACGGCGCACGAGGATGCGCGCGAACTCGCCAAAAATCTGCTCGGAGACGTCTATCTGCGCGCTGTTGAACGATTCGCTCGCGGTGCGATCCAGCAGCACCTCGTAATCCTTATCCGCGCGCAGCCAGTTTTGGGGATCGAAGCAGTCGATCAACTTGGCAAGAAAGCCCACGCAAGCATCCACGGCAGCCTGGCGCTGCGGTGCGGAGGCGTCTGCCGGAAGCACGTTGACCGCGCGGCTGATCTTTCGATACTCGTCCACATAATCGCGGTCCACAATCGCATTGAACACGCGCTCGATCTCCGCGAGCTCCGCTTCCGAATACAGGTGCGCAGCGATCCCCATGGCCAGCTGGTCGGCGTCGCTGAGGGCGAGGCCCATAAAGCCGGGCTCGTCCGCAACGCGGGCAAGGCGATCCATCGCGGCGAGCGCCCCTGCGGCACGCTCCGGAAAATCCGCTGCAAGGTTTTGGGTGCGCAGATGGGCGATGACGCGACGCTGGCGCTGCAGGTGTTCGATCTGCTTCTGCAGGGCGGCATCCAGCTCCGCGAGGATATCGTCCGCAGTGGGCTGATCCGCCGGGAACCGAGGCTCGCGCCGGGAGCGCTCCGCATCGAGCTCGTCCAACATGCCGGCAACCTGGTCCAAGGGAAAGCCCAGCGAGGCCAACTGGCGAATGCGCAGCACGCGCAGCAGATCCTCCGGGCGGTAGTCTCGGTAGCCGTTGGCCTGGCGCGGCGGCTCATCCAGCAGACCGATCGCGTGGTAGTGGCGCAGCGTGCGCACGGTAACGCCGGCAAGCTTTGCCAGTTCGTTGCTCTTCACGGCCCCTCCCCTTCTTACGTTGCGGCGCGCCCTTGGCGGCGTCCATAGGCGGCATGTCAAACGGACGCGCCCTTGCACGGCCACGGCGCCAGCGGGCCAATTTGTTGGAGCGAAGACGCCGCCGAGAACCGGACAAGGGGATGCCACTCAATTATGCCCGTTTTGCAGGGCGCGTTGCCTCTTCCACAGTTACCCTCGCGTCCGACGGCTCCACTCTTGCGGGCAGCGCGCCGGCGACGAGTAGGACGGCTCCGCGAAGAATGGTTCACCGTAATACATGTATTAGGACGTGCCACTTTGAAGTGCTCAAAGCGGCACAAGATAATACCGCTGTAGGAATCTGTATTACCAAGCGCCACTTTTTCCAGAAAAAACGGCACACCTTAATACCAATCCAAAGATCGGTATTACAGCGTGCCGTTTCAGGCTCAAAAAGTGGTTCTAAGTAATACATCTGCCCATCGGGCCGCCGGAGCCGGCATCTTGCCCGCCATCGAGCCGTCAGTCGGCGAGCGAAGCCTTGACCTCGCCATCCGGGTGGCGCAGCGGGCGCGCGATGAGGGCGAGCGCGGTCACCACCACCCATGCGCCGGTAAGCACCAGGCCGGCACCGCCGATTTGCGCCGTGGAGATCAACACCGATCCCACAAACGCGCCGGCGGGCGCAACCACCAGGTACAGGGCGTTCAGCGTGCCCATGGCGGAGCCGCGACGGTCGTCCGGCACGCGGTCAAAGGCGAAGAAGCCCAGCAGGGCGGACGCCGGACCGGCGAACAGTCCCAACACCACCGCGGCGGCGAGCAGCACCGGCAGCGTGGGGAACTGTCCCAGCACGCAGACGGATGCAGCCATGCCCAGCAGCGACACCACCAGCCAGCGCCTGCGAGACATGACGTGAGCGAGCGCGGTATAGGCGGTCGAGCCAACCAGCAAGCCGGCGCCCATGGCGGAGACCACGTAGCCCACGGCCTCGGGCTGGCCCAGCTGCGTGAAGTACGCGGGCAGGACGATTCCCTGCAGGCTGCCCATCACCATGGTGATGCCAAACGAGAGCAGCGTTGAGGCGCGCAGCAGCGAATCGGTCGCAAACAAGGCGGACAGGCCGTCGACCAGCACGGACTTGGCAGCGGCAAGCATGCCCGCCTTCTTGGGAGCGGCGGGAGCGCCGTCGACACCGGCGGGGACGGACGCAGCATCGCGGGTCATATCCCCGTTGCAGGCGGCGGTGGCATCGTTGGACAAGGACACCTCGCCCACGGAACGCGGCAGCGTCAGCGTCACCAACGCGGCACCGCAAGAGAACGCGGCCGTGATCCACAGGGCATCGACATCGTCCATAAAACCTATGAGCAGGGCCGCGATGGCGGGGCCGACGATGTTCACCAGGGCGCCAAGCGACTGGCTCGCTCCCACAAACCGCTGCAAATCGGCGCCCTCGCGCTCGCAGACGGACGGCAGCAGGGCGTCGCGCGCGGACATGCCGGGCACGTCTCCCACCGCGCCCAGCAGGCCCAGCACCACAAACCATCCAAAGCTCAAGCCCCAGACCTCGTCCACCACGGGCAGCAGCGCGCAGCTCGCGGCAGAGATGAGGTCAGCCACCACGCTGACGGTTCGGCGGTTCACGCGGTCGAGCACCGCACCACCCACCACGCCGCATACAAACTGCGGCACCGCGCAGATCAGCGCCAACGAGCCCGCCGCCAGCACGTCGCCCGTGCGCGCGAGCAGGACCAAAGGCAGCACCACGCCGGCGATCGAGTTGCCGATGAGCGAGAGCGCATCGGACAGCAGGTACCGCAGAACCGCGCCTTTGAACATAGGGTCTCCTTCCAATCAGACGGTCGCGCCTAATTCGCCGGGCGCGCCGCTTTGACTACGTGTTCGCGGGCCGCATGTTGCTGCAACGGCCCGCACATGATCGCACGGCACGCGGGGTGCCGTCTGATTGGCATTCAAAACTACGACGTTACGTCTGGGTCAACGCTCTCATTTTTTGGACGAGGAGCTTCACAGTTCCTCCCCATTCGTCACGGGAGACGTGGCGGAACTTGTAGCGGAGCCCGCGGGATCCGCGCCGGAGCCCACGCCTACGTCAGCATCCACGTCCACGCCGGGGTCTAGCGCACCCAGCAGCGTGCAAGCCATACCCGCCATTTGGTCCACATCTTCTCGCATGTTGAAAAGCCAGCGCTCCTGCGAGGCCACGGTTTGGTCCGCGTGCGCGTCCAGCACATCCAGGGCAGACGTCAGCGATGCCAGGGGCGTCTTGAGCTCATGAGAGGCGCGGCCCACAAAGCGCTGCTGCGCCTCCCACGCGGCGGCGGCCGGAGCCAGCGCGCGGCCAATCACCGCGCGGCACGCCAGCACCAGCAGCACGCAACCCACCGCGCCCACCGAAGCCAGCGCGACGGCAAGGCTGGTCAGATTGGTCAAAGAGGGCGTCTGGTCCACAAACACGAAGGCGCGCGCCGCGATAAGGCCCTCGTCCGCATAGGCGCTCAGGTCATCGTCCTCATAAAAACTCACTACATCGCCGCCGGGATTCCCCATGCCCCTGGGGTTGACGCAGAGCACGTAGGTGCTCCACAGCCAGGTGGTGGGACCGGCCTGGGCGGTGTGAGTCGCCGTCTGCGTCGCTTCGTGCGAGGCCGGCGCACCGGACGCGCGCCCGTGAACGGCATCTATCGCCCCCTGCACCAACCCGACCGCGTCATCGCGGCTCATGATGGCCTCTTGCGGCTCGCCCCACTGCGGGGCGATTGCAAACTTCACGGTTCCATCCGCCAGCTCCAGCAGCACAAAGGGGCGCCATGCCGCGACTAGCCCCGGTGACGTGCGGTCTTCCGACTTAATCGCCGCCGCGTAGCTAGCCGACCCATGCGCGAGCGCGTCTTGCGAGGCCGCGTACCTTGCCTGGGCTTGGACCAGCGCCTGGTCAACCGTGGGGACGCCGCCCTGCAGCGCCTGCGGCGTCAGCTCCAAACTGTTGGCAACCACGTCGCTCTGGCGCGACGTGTATGCGGCGATGCCCCACGCACCCGCCAGGCAGATAACCAAAATCGCGCAGGTAAGTGCACTAGAAAGCAGAATAAGGTTGCGACGCGTCTTTGCCAGATGGCCGGGCACGCGCACGCGAGCGGTCTTGTAAGCGGTATTTTTTTCGCCAAACATAACGCCACCTCATTTCTCATGCAACCTATAACCAGCGCCGCGCACCGTATCTATGGATGCGGGCACGCCGGTTCTGGCGATCTTTTCGCGCAGCGCGTGCATCAACACCTCCAGGCGGTTCCCCGCGCCCGTCGCATACGGTCCCCACACGCGAGCAGCAAGGGCATCTTTTGCCACCACGCGCCCACCCGCGCGCATAAGTGCCTCGAGCAGCGCCGCCTCTTTAGGGGTAAGTTCAACGTCGTCGCCTTCGCCGTCAGCTATGGCGTGGACGATGAAAGAGCGCGCATCTAGCACCAAGCCCGCCGCCGCAAGCGAGCCATCGTCCACAATCTCACGCGGACGGCGCAGCAGGGCGCGCATGCGGGCAAGGAGCTCGCTGGCGTGAAACGGCTTGGGCAGGGAATCGTCCGCACCGGCATCGAGCCCGGCCACGCGGTCCGCCACCGCATCGCGCGCGGTCAGCAAGATCACCGGCGTGGCGTCGCCCGCAGCGCGCAGCCCGCGCAACACGTCGATGCCGCTGCCATCTGGCAACATGATGTCGAGCAAGATCATGTCATAGGCGCCCGACGCCGCCAGCTCCTCCGCTTGGGCACGCGTTGACGCAACGTCCACCAGATAGCGCTCGCCGCACAGAATCTCCGCCACGGCCTGTGCCAGGCGCGGCGCATCTTCTACCAGCAACACCCTCATGGCGCGTCACGCCCCTTTCCCTTGCACAGAAGGCCTGGCCGCAAGCTTCGTCAGCCCCGCGGGCCACCGCGCGTCTTTGGACAAATCCTTGGACAATTTCCTCGTCCAAATGCTCACCCTACAAGATACGCGAGCAACCTGAGGAAAAGCTGAGAAACCGCCAACGGTGCAACGGCGCTCCACGGCGTTGCGATGGAACCCAAGTCTACGCAGCGTAGGTGGCGCGCGGTCGCGGACGCCAGCATAATGGTCGGCGAGCATCGATGTTGACCACCAACAAACCTCAAACCAACCTCGCCGGTATTCGCCGGGATCACCCCGCCACTTTCACCTTACAGGAGGCATCCGTGAACACCTATCTAGCAGCAGATACCATACGCACCCTGCGCGAGGCATGCGCACTTACCCAGCGCGAGCTCGCAACCGCCGTGGGCGTGACGGACAAAGCCGTGTCCAAATGGGAGTCCGGGCGCGGCTTGCCGGACATTTCGCTGATAGAGGGACTGGCGGCGGCACTGGGCGTCTCCGTGGCGGAGCTCCTGAGCGGCGATGTGCGCCAAAACGCCAACCGCGCGGGCAACATGGTGCGCAGCCGCTTTTACGTGTGCCCCATCTGCGGCAACGTGGTCCATGCCATGGGCGAGGGGTCGTTTAGCTGCTGTGGAAGCCAGCTGCTGCCCCAAGAGGCGGAGACGCCAGATGACGCGCATGCCTTTACCATCGAGCGGATAGAGGACGATTGGTACGTGACGCTTGATCATCCCATGACAAAGCAGCACTTCATCAGCTTTGCCGCCTACGTCACCACAGACGGACTCCACCTCAAGAAGCTCTATCCGGAAATGCAGGCGCAGGCGCGTTTCCATATCACGGGTCCGGGCACCATCTACCTGTTCTGCAACCGGCACGGCCTGTTTGCCCAGCGCACTCCCAAGATCGCGCGCCCCTCATCGGCAGGTAAACTCCCCGCGCCACGCTAAGGGTCGCCGCTTTACACGCGGGCGGCAGCGGTACCATTACGCATGGGGCGCAAGCACGCGCGAGCGCATGTGCCAGCAGCCCCTTTTGCCAACCGCTTTGTGAGGAGACCCCCTGGTGAACGTTCTTGTCCTGCCTCCGTTCAACGCCGCCCAAAAAACCGTCCTCGAGGCGGGCGCGCCGGGCGCAACCTTTGTCTACAGCGATTATCACAGCGCGACCGACGAGCAGATCGCCGCGGCGGACGTTATTGTGGGAAACCTCTCCCCCAAACGCCTGGACAAAGCGACCCATCTGCAGCTGCTGCAGCTCAACTCCGCCGGATACGACAACTATGCCGCAGCGGAGACGCTGCCCCGCGGTGCGCGCGTATGCTGCGCGGTGGGCGCGTACGGCCAGGCGGTTTCCGAACACATCTTCGCTATGGTCCTCGCCATGATCAAGCGCCTGCCCGCCTACCACACCGACCAACTCTCCCACACATGGAGCGACCACGGCCCCGTCACCTCGCTGCGAGGCGCGCGCGTACTGGTGATGGGCACCGGCGACATCGGCACGCACTTTGCCCAACTCTGCCGGGCCATGGGCGCCAACGTCACCGGCATAAGGCGCTCTGCCGCAGACGCCCGCCCGCCTTTTGAGCGCATGGTCACCATGGACCAGCTATATAGCGAGCTGCCCCGCGCAGACGTGGTCGCCTCGTTCTTGCCCAGCGATGCGACCACCCGCGGCCTTGCGGACAAGCGCTTTTTCAGCTCCATGCCAGCCGGCTCGTTTTTCGCCAACGGTGGACGAGGAGACCTTGTTGTGGCAGATGACCTTATCGAAGCGCTCTCATGCGGGCACATCGCCGGCGCCGCGTTGGACGTAACCGCGCCCGAGCCCCTGCCGGCAGACCACCCGCTATGGGACGCGCCGGGCGTGCTGATCACACCTCACATCTCCGGCAACTTCCACCTACCCGTGGTGCTGGACAACATCGCCGCGATCGCAGCAGAGAACCTAGCGCACCTGGCCGCGGGCGAGCCCCTGCGCAACCACGTGCTATAAACGCGAAAAGCAACGCAAAAAGGGTCCGCTCGGCTCAGGCGAACCGGGCGGACCCTTTAAGCAATTCATTTTGCGCGCTCGAAAGCGCCTCGCATGCGCATGTGCCCAGGCTAGACCAGCTTGCCCTGGCAGTGGTCGATGCCGTGCTGGACGCACTGAGCGGTCCAGTCCTGGAAGGTGCGGGTGCGCGGCACCAGCTGATCGCCCACCAGCTCCTGGAACGCGACGCGAACGGTCTGGAAGCGCTTGACGTTGGAGGTGGTTTCCAGGCTCAGGCAGCCCTCCATGGTCTTGAACGGCTTCATGCCGGCCATAATCTTGGGGTTGTAGAGAACGAAGACGTGGCCCTTCTGCTCGTAGGCGACGATGGCCTTGTTCACGCCGATCTGGTTGGCGGCCAGGCAGGCGCAGTCCTCCAGCGAGTTCATGGTGTCGATAAGGTCCTGGGCGACGGCGGCGTCCTCAGCGGTGGCCGGCTCGGCAACCTGCGACAGCAGAATCTGATCGTGAACAATCTCCTTGATCATGGAAATCCCTTCGAATGCTCCGGGCACATCCCGGTTTTGCAACAATGCTAACCACTAGATAATACACAAATCCTTGCACGTGCTGGGCATTTCTCGCAATCTGCTTCGCATCGCCGCATCTTACCGCATCTTAGCGCTGCATCTTAGCGCTGCATCTCAGCGGCTCATCGCACGGGGCAAACACCCGTTTCCCAGCTATGCCAAATACTCAGATAGGTACTCCCTAACTCCCGGCAAGGCAATGCGCACCCTTGCCCTTCCCTGCATTTCGATAACCCCTTGATCAAGCAACCGCTTTCGATATGTCGTCACATAGCTCGCCGTCTTGTTCAGACGCATCGCAATCTCTTCAGACAAGCTGGAGTCCTCGTCCTCAAGCATAGCGAGCAAGAACTTGATATCCATATCAGAAAGCTCGTCAAGTGTTGGGCGCAGAATTCGATTTCGCATGTCCCTCTGAGCCATATAGGTTCCGCGCTCAACGGATTCCATAGTTATGTCGTTACTTGCCGAGCGCTCCTCCCAAGAGCGAAAACCCACAAGCTGCATCATGAAAGGGAAGCCATCTATCTCTTTAACGGCACGCTCCAGCACCTCGTCCAAAATCGTCGAACCGCCTATTTCAACCGTCGCTTTAAAGGCGCTCGCAATTTCCTCGTCATCGATTCTCCCCACCTTGTACTGGCTGGATCGACGCAAGAAGGAAACAGACTCATCCCTAAGCAGAGAAGAGACCTTGTAGGGAAGGCCCGCCATCAACAGGCCAACTTTTCTTCCCTCGCGCACAAATAGCTGGTAGATAGCAGCAAATTGAATCATCTCATCAAGCGCAGGGTCGATTTCGTCTATGGTGACGTAAAGACCAATCCCCTTTGCATTGAGCACTTCAAGCAGGTCCGTCATCGCGCTTCTCCAATTCTGTGAAGGAGGCACGTCCTCAGACCATTCAACGCCAATGATCTGGCCAACCGTTAGGCCCGTTATATGCTTCTGGTCGCGCTCGTCCAAAAACTCGCGAGCCTTGCGCCTTGTTTGCTCAAGAATATCCTGCAGCATTCCAGGCAGGCACGGAACGTCGACAGAGATCCAACCGGTCTGCTGTGCCTTGCTCGACAGATGAGACAGCAAGGCCGTTTTTCCCGTGCCGCGGGCCCCCACCAGAATTGAAGAAAGCGCCGGGTCTCCAGGACCATTCTCCAAAGCGCGCTCAATCTCCCCTAGCAAAAACTTTCTGCCAGCCATATAGAGGGGAACTTGTCCAAAATTCGGCGTGAAGGGATTTTTCATTTCCGTCACCCATCCGAGTCATCCAATTCAATCTATACCATTGTACCCAGCCCTTGATTCCCTTGATCCCTTTGATTCCCTTGATTCCCTTGATTCCCTTGATTTGTTTTATCTGCTTGATGCCTTCGAAACAATATAAGCTGACAGAGCACCTTTACGCTCACCCCTGGGACATCAACGAGCGAAGAAGCAGCAGCCCTATCTTGTCTTTCCTGGTTCGCTCTCTACGTTCCCCGCATGCAGCTTGATGACGTATTCGATATCCGGATACGCATCCGAGGCGACGAGCGTCCGTATTAGGTTCATATATATGCTTTTACGTGCTGTTTTACAATTTCATGAGGGGTTTTCAAAGCAAAAGAGCCCGGTCCGCCTGAATCGAGACAGGAAGACCGAACCTTTTTCTCATTGGAACGTGGAGTGGTGACGAAATAACCTACTGGTCCAACTCGTCCATATACGCCGCCTCTATCTGGGCGATGCGGTTGTAAAGATAGCGGTTCTGCGGCACCAGGATGCCGTGGCGGTCCGCCAGGCGAATAACGGTGCCGGCGAACTGGTCGACCTCCGAGCGCTTGCGGTTGATGCGGTCCTGCGCCATAGACGGCATGCCGGCAGGGTCGAGCGATTCCACCATAGAGACCATTTGCAGTAGGTCATCCTCGTCCAAATCAACGCCCTCCGCGTGCGCCACGGCGATCGCCTCGCGCATGGCGGCGATAAAGCAGCGGTTTTGCTCGCCTGGAGCCGCG
>ERZ833963.4036-NODE-4036-length-10369-cov-40.024530_pt1 | contig 10369 bp, 8 predicted proteins | sample MGYA00519693_ERZ833963 | MGnify/ENA primary metagenome ERZ833963 (study PRJEB31850, sample SAMEA3708748) | human gut metagenome | biome: human gut; feature: human-associated habitat; material: faeces | place: China | collected 2014 ... | reverse complement strand
CGTGGGCCCACGCTCACAACCCCGCACCTCCACAGGGCGTCGAGGACGCCGCCCCGCAGCCTCCCGTCACACCCCGTCCCCGGGCAACCAACACCCCGCCCCCACCAAAGGAGCTCTCTCATGCGATACTTCCAAAAATTGCTCTGCCTGCTGATCCTCGTCCTGGCCGCGTCGTTCGGTGTGGGCGGGTGCGTGCTGCTGTACAGCGATTTCTCCGTGCAGCGCAGCCGCATGGCCGCCGCCAACGCCGCCGCCCACGCCCAGGCGTGTACGCTGCTGCAAACCGAGATCCTCGACCTGCAGCGCCGCGGCATATCCACCGAGGATGCCGCGCTCACGGCCCGCGTGACGGCACAGAATGTCCCCGCGGCGCTCTGGCGGGGCGACACCCTCGTCTGCGCCACGCTGGAAGGGCTGCAAGGCCTCCCCCTTGGCGACGCCGCCACCGTGACCGTCAGGACCGAAAATTCCATTTACGCCGTCTACGCCAGCGACCTGCAGGGCGGGCTGCGGCTCGTCACAGCCTACGACCTGACCGGCCTTTACCGGGACAGAAACGCCGCCCTGATGCGCTTTTTGCTGCTGGAGGCCGCCGTGCTGGCCGCGGCGTCCGCCGTCACGGCGCTGCTGGCCCGCCGCCTGACCCGCCCGCTGGCCGTCCTGACCGACGCCGGGGCGCAGATCGCAGCCGGGGACTACGCCCGCCGCACTGACCTGCACACCGGCGATGAGATCGAGGAGCTGAGCCGCAGCTTTGACAAAATGGCCGATGCTGTGCAGGAAAAGATCGCCGACCTCGAGGCCGACGTCCAGCGGCGGGAGGACTTCGTCGGCGCGTTCACCCACGAGCTGAAAACCCCGATGACCAGTATCATCGGCTATGCGGACATGCTCCACACCATGCAGACCGACCCCGACGAGCAGCGCGAGGCCGCCGCGGCCATCGTGCACGAGGGGCGGCGGCTCGAGGCGCTGAGCCGCAAGCTGCTGGCCCTGCTGGGCCTGAATGAGGAGGGCGTTGAACTGACCGCCGTGCCGCTGCCCGCGCTCTGGCCGCGGCTGCACGCGGCCTGCCCGGACGTCACCCTGCGCACACCCGCCGCCGCGCCTACCGTGCGCGGGGACGCCGACCTGCTGCTGGATCTGCTCTGCAATCTGGTGCAGAACGCCGCCAAGGCCAGTGCGCCCGGTGCGCCGGTGCTGGTGCTCTGTGCGCAGGCCGGGGACGCCGTCACGCTGACCGTGGCGGACCGCGGCTGCGGCATTCCGCCCGAGCTGATCCCCCGCGTGACCGAGCCGTTCTACATGGTCGATAAATCCCGCGCCCGCCGTCAGGGCGGCAGCGGCCTGGGGCTGGCGCTCTGCCAGCGCATTGCCGCTGCCCACGGCACTGCGCTGCGCATCGAAAGCGAACCCGGCAGGGGCACCCGGGTCAGTGTGACGCTGCCCGCCTGGAAGGAGGATGCACCGTGAGCCTTTGGAACCATCCGCGGCTGACCGCCGCGCTTTGCACCGTGGCCGTGCTGGGCTGCGCCGCCGCGCCCGCGGTGTTTCTGGCCGCAGCCGACGCCGCCAGCCTTGGCCGCGTCGAGACCGTGGCCGACCCCTACGTTGCCCCGACGCCCACGGCGGACGATTATTATATCCTGCGCCAGCTGGCCGCCCGCAGCCGGAACGCCGAGACTGAGCGGGAGCAGCGCCCCGCCGAGGTTCTGACAGCCCCGAAAATGTACATAGGTGCGTCCGCCAGCCTGCAATCCATGCAGTATGCGGATTCCGCCGCCGCCGAGGCCGCCGAGAACGCCCTGCGCCAGCTGGCCGAAACCGGCGCCGTGCCCGCCGCCTGGGCTGCCGAGGCGCTGGACACGGCCGAGACCGGCGAAAGCTACACCGACTGGGACGGCAGATATTACTACCTGGACGAGACCTACTGCGTCACCGACAGCCTCGGCTTTGTGACGGTGCGGCGGTTCGGCATGACGGACAATGCACTTTTTACGCGCTACAGCGTCACTATGGACAGCCGCACCGGCACAGTGGTCGAGGCATGGCTCTCGATGGCCGGGACCGACGCGGAAAACACCCCGCTGCCCACCGAGACCGCCCTGCGCAGCTTTGCCGCCCAGGCCGGACTGGAAAGCCTCGGCGACTGGGCCGCCCCCGCCGACAGCCCCTACGGCTGCGCCCTCTACAGCACGAACGGCGGTGCGCTCATCACCGCCTCGACCCACCCCTACACCTACCAGGATTACGTCGGTACAGCGCCGGTTTCGTCAGACCGCTGGTACTACAGCCTGACCCTCCAGCTCCGCACCGAGGACCAGCTGCCGGGGTAGGGGCAGGCTCCCGCCGCCGCCCATTCCCGGGCAACCCGTAGGGGGCGGCGTCCCCGCCGCCCCGCGGAGGCTTGCGCCGACGTCCTTCCCCGGGTTACCACCCGCGGAGACTCCCGCTGCCGCCAACACCCGCGGAGGGGTCAAGACCCCTCCCTACGGACCGAACCATTGACGGGGGCCTGCGTAACCCCCCGGGCCGGGCATGCCCGGCCCCTACCGCGCGGCGGCCCGGGAACGGGTGTCCGCGTAAACCCCACAGCGTTTCCATATCCCCATCCGTAGGGCGGGGTGCCCCCACCCCGCCGCGACCTCCCGCCGCCGCCAACAACAGCCCTTGCCTTCCCCTTTGGGGGAAGGTGGCCCCGCAGGGCCGGATGAGGGGCAGGCTCCCCTTGCCGCCCATTCCCGGGCAACCCGTAGGGGGCGGCGTCCCCGACGCCCCGCGGAGGCTTGCGCTGCCGCCAACAACAGCCCTTGCCTTCCCCCTCGGGGGAAGGTGGCCCCGCAGGGCCGGATGAGGGGCGGCCTCCCGCCGCCGCCCTTCCCCGGGCAAACCGCAGGGGGCGGCGTCCCCGACGCCCCGCGGAGGCTTGCGCCGACGTCCTTCCCCGGGTTACCACCCGCGGAGACTCCCGCTGCCGCCAACACCCGCGGAGGGGTCAAGACCCCTCCCTACGGACCGAACCATTGACGGGGGCCTGCGTAACCCCCCGGGCCGGGCATGCCCGGCCCCTACCGCGTAATAATCCCACCCATCTCTACACTACTTAAAAAGGAGGCTCCCACCATGCGTAACCGCCATCTCGCCGCCATTCCCCTCGCCGCGCTCCTGCTCACCGCCTGTGCGTCCGCCACGGATACGGTACCCCTGACCACCCCCACGCCCGAACCCACCGCCACAGCCACCCCGACCCCCGCCGCTGGGGACTTCGCCTGGCTGAACCGCCACGACAGCAGCTTCAACAGCGGCGACGCCTACTATGAAATGGTCTACCGCAACCACGGCGGCCTGCTGCTCAAAACCGACTACGCCACCGCCGCACAGACCGTCGTCTGCACCGTGCCCGGCTGCACCCACGACAGCGCCGACTGCCCGGCCTGGTTCCCGGGGCGGTACAGGTACTACTGTCCCTTCACGGCGGACGGCGCGGTCTATGTGCTCAACGCGACGTTATTCCACACGGATCGGACCTGGGAGGAATACCGCGAAGAATACCTCACGCCTCAGCTGGACAGCACCGACCTCACGCCCGAGGAGCTGGAGGCCCACTACTACGGCCGGTGGCAGCAGGAAAGCGCCGCGCCGCAGGTGTACAGGCTGACCGACGACGGCAAGACCTGCATCGACCTGCCCGCCGAGTGTGTGGATTACGTGTTTGATTTTTGTGACGACGCGGCCCTGTACGGGACGACGACCTCCGGCAACAACGGCCAGGAGACAAAGGCCGTCCGCATTGATCTGACCACCGGTGCGCTGCAATCCGTGCCGCTGGAGCCCACAGAGTACTTTGTGACCTGCTACGACGGCGCGCTGCTGACGGTGCGCTATGTGACCGACGCGCCCCTGCCCGACGACTTTGAGCAGTTCCGGGCCGCCGTGCAGAGCGCCACCGTTGAATTTGACCGCTACGACCCCCGCACCGGCGAGCGCCGCAAGCTGATCGAGCGCCCCTACAACATCGCGGATGAGCGGCTTTCCGGGTATCTGGGCACCCACAACGGCAAGCTCTACTTTGAGGAGCGCGAGGCTCTGCATGACGGCGGCTACAACCGCGGCGCCTTGCAGGAGTATGACCCCGCCGACGGCAGCACCGCCACGGTGTGGGACGCGCCCCCGACCGGCAACCTGTGGGATTACCGGGACACCGACACGAACGTCCTGCCCGCCCGGGGCAGCCGGGCCGAGGACTGGCTTTGGCTGTACGGCACCGACGGCGCAGTGGGCGGCAACCGCTGTTATTTGATGAACGCCGCCGCCCGCGAGCTGGTGCCCATCACCCAGCGGATGAAAAATTACACCTACGACATACCCCCGTCCCTTCTGGCCCAGACCGCCGATGGCCGCTGGCTCCTCTGGACCGAATCCAACGACGAAAACGCGCATGTGGCCTATGGGCTGATCGCCCCCAACGATTTTGCCGCCGGCAGCACCGACTATACGCCGGTGGAGATGTGGGCAGGGTGAGGCGTGGGAGCCGCCCGTTCCCGGGCAAACCGCAGGGGGCGGCGTCCCCGACGCCCCCGACGCCCCGCGGAGGCTTGCGCCGACGTCCTTCCCCGGGTTACCACCCGCGGAGACTCCCGCTGCCGCCAACACCCGCGGAGGGGTCAAGACCCCTCCCTACGGACCGAACCATTGACGGGGGCCTGCGTAACCCCCCGGGCCGGGCATGCCCGGCCCCTACCGCGCGGCGGCCCGGGAACGGGTGTCCGCGTAAACCCCACAGCGTTTCCATATCCCCATCCGTAGGGCGGGGTGCCCCCACCCCGCCGCGGCCTCCCGCTGCCGCCAACAACAACCCTTGCCTTCCCCCTTGGGGGAAGGTGGCCCCGCAGGGCCGGATGAGGGGGAGGCTCCCGCTGCCGCCCATTCCCGGGCAAGCCGCAGGGGGCGGCGTCCCCGACGCCCCGCGAAACCTTGCGCCAACACCCCGGGAGGGATGAATCCCTCCACTACAGCCCTTGCCTTCCCCCTTGGGGGAAGGTGGCCCCGCAGGGCCGGATGAGGGGCAGGCTCCCGCTGCCGCCCATTCCCGGGCAAACCGTAGGGGGCGGCGTCCCCGACGCCCCGCGAAACATCCCGCCAACGGCCATCCCCCGGGCAACCACCCGCAAACATCCGCCCACGCAAACCCCCGGGCCGGGCATGCCCGGCCCCTACCGTGCAACGTAACGACCAGTTCTACACCACCCAAAAAGGAGGCTCCCACACATGAACCGCACACTTCCGCTCATCCTGACCGCTGCCCTCCTGCTCACCGCCTGCGCGTCCGCCGTACCGGCACAACCCGCCGCCGCCACAACCTCCCCTGACGCCGCAGCGTCCTCCCCGGCACAACCTGACGCCGCGGCGTCCTCCCCATCACAGCCCGCCGCCGAAACCTCCGCCCCGCCGCTTACCCCCAAATTCCCCGTCGGCCATCTTCTCACCCTCCCTCAGAACCAAAACAGCGGCCCCGTCTGGAACACCGGCGACGCGCTCTATGAGCTCCGGGACGCCAGCAATATGACCCCCGAGGCCCTCGTCCTCAAAACCGACTACGCGGCCCTGACCCAGTCCGTCTACTGCGATATTCCCGGCTGCACCCACGACTCCGACGCTTGCCCGGCCTACCTGGCCAGCGACTTCTGCGTCGGCGTCATGGCCGTGGACGGCACGGTCTACACCTACCCCGGCGAGCTGACAAACGTCGCCCCAACGCAGATTTACCGCATCGACCCCGCCACCGGCAAAACGCCCGTGGCCGCGGTGCCCGATGCCCTGCCCCACCACATGCAGCTGCAATGGTGCGACGAGTACGCCCTGTACGGCTGCCCCCTCGCCGCCAGTCATCAGCCCGGCACCCTCTACCGCTGGGACTGGCAAAATGACACGGTGCAGACCATCCCGATGCTGGCCGACGAGAAGATCAATCGCCTGTGAGGGAAGCCGCTTCCTGACGATCCGCATCGAGGCGAACGAGCCGTTCCCCAATTTCGGCAGCACCGAGCAGGAAAAAGCCATTTTGGCGCACGCCGTCTACGTCTACGCCTGGCTCGACCCCGCCACCGGCGCGCGGGAGAAAATCTGCACGCGCCCCTACGCGGACGGCTATTTCCACAACTATTACGACGGCAGGATCTACTACACCGGCAATTTCCGCAATGCCGACACCCCCGGCCAACAGGCCGCCCTGCTGTACTTTGACACCGCCGACGGCACCGAGAAAACGCTGCTCGAGACCATCCCGTTTGACACCTACGGCATCGACGTGTGCGAACCCTTCAGCCCGGCGTTTGCGGGCGTGCCGCAGCGGTATCTCCGCGTGCTGAACGTCGGGGACGCCTACGCGGACTGCCTGCTGGACATGGAGACCGGCGACGTCCTCCCGGCCCCCGCGGTCACGGCGGAGGGCGTGCGCCGCCCCGCGCTGCTGCTGGCCTGCACCGCGTCGGGCCAATGGCTGACAACCGCCAACCCCCGCGACGGCTATGACCCGCAGTACAGCCTCTACGCCCTCTGGGACCCGGCAGACTTTTTGGCCGACGGGCAGCCCGCCGCGTGGGTCACGATGTATGCGACAGAATGAACGGTTGTATAATTATGCGCAAAAACGCCGATTTGTCCACAATACAAGAACACTGGCACGCCTGCTGCAAACAAAATTTTGAAAAGTAAGCAAAAACTACTTGAAAAATTGCTTTTATGGTGGTAACATGAAGGCGGTGTTTGAAATTATATAAAGGAGTGTCGTTTTATGGCAATTCAGAATGCTTACCTGCAGGGCGTATATGAGGGCCTTGCAAAGCGCAACCCCGAGCAGAAGGAGTTTCTGCAGGCTGTTGAGGAAGTCCTCGAGAGCCTGGAGCCCGTTGTGGCTGCCCACCCCGAGTACGAGAAGGCCGGCCTGATCGAGCGCCTGGTCGAGCCCGAACGCATCATCATGTTCCGTGTGCCTTGGGTCGATGACGCTGGCAAGGTCCAGGTCAACCGCGGCTACCGTGTGCAGTTCAACTCTGCCATCGGTCCCTACAAAGGCGGTCTGCGTTTCCACCCCTCTGTCAACCTGTCTATCCTGAAGTTCCTGGGCTTTGAGCAGTGCTTCAAGAACAGCCTGACCGGCCTGCCCATGGGCGGCGGCAAGGGCGGCGCTGACTTTGACCCCCACGGCAAGTCTGACGCCGAGGTCATGCGCTTCTGCCAGAGCTTTATGACCGAGCTGTACCGCCACATCGGCCCCGACACCGATGTGCCCGCCGGTGATATTGGCGTTGGCGGCCGTGAGGTCGGCTACCTGTTTGGCCAGTACAAGCGCCTGCAGAATGAGTACACCGGCGTCCTGACCGGCAAGGGCATCCCCTTCGGCGGTTCTCTCGCCCGTACCGAGGCTACCGGCTACGGCCTGTGCTACTTTGCCAAGGAAATGCTGGCTGACGCCGGCAAGAGCTTTGAGGGCCAGCGCGTGGTCATCTCCGGCTCCGGCAATGTGGCCACCTACGCCAACCAGAAGGCCACCCAGCTGGGCGGCAAGGTCATCGCCATGTCCGACTCCAACGGTTACATCGTCGACGAGAATGGCATTGACTACAAGGTCATCAAGGAGATCAAAGAGGTCAAGCGTGCCCGCATCAAGACCTACCTGGACTATGTCCCCACCGCTAAGTACGTCGAGGGCAGCCAGGGCATCTGGACCGTCCCCTGCGACATCGCCCTGCCCTGCGCCACCCAGAACGAGCTGCGCCTGGACGGTGCCAAGGCTCTGGTTGCCAATGGCTGCTACTGCGTAGCCGAGGGTGCCAACATGCCTTCCACCCCTGATGCCATCGCTTACCTGCAGCAGAATGGCATCCTGTTTGCCCCGGCTAAGGCATCCAACGCCGGCGGCGTTGCTACCTCCGGCCTGGAAATGAGCCAGAACAGCCTGCGCCTGTCCTGGACTTTCGAGGAAGTGGATGAGCGCCTGCACAACATCATGGTCAACATCTATCACAGTGCTGCCGCCACTGCCGAAAAGTACGGCATGAAGGGCAACCTGGTCGCCGGTGCCAACATCGCCGGTTTCGAGAAGATCGCCTCCGCCATGATGAGCCAGGGCATTGTCTGATACAAATGCAGACAGCCGGGTGAACTCCCGGGAAAAATTGCATAAACTTTTTTAGTAAAACCTATTGACACACACGCCGTGCTGTGGTATTATAATCAAGCACCGCGAAACAGCGTGTGTGTCATATATCGCGGAGTAGAGCAGATGGTAGCTCGTCGGGCTCATAACCCGGAGGTCGCAGGTTCAAGTCCTGTCTCCGCAACCAACAAAAGTGCGTTGAAACGTTAAGTTTCGACGCACTTTTTCTTTGTCTGGGGAAAAAGTGGTTACTTTTCGGTCACTTTGACCCCAAAATGACCCCAAAACGATAAAACGACTGCGCCCGGACGATTGAACTTTTCAACCGTCCGGGCGCTTTTTGTGGATAAATTTTGCGTAGCTGGCAGGTAAATATAGGTGCGGTGTGGCTACCCTACCCTGCTTTCACCAGCACCAACACGCTGTTGTCCGGCACGACAATCTGCTCTTGTCTGGTAGGAATCGGCGGGTATTTGTACTGGTGCAGGGCCTTTTGAATCTGCTGCTTGACTTCCAGCAGGGCAGCTTCCAGCGTGGGGGCTTGTGCGGTAACTTTGGGGAAGTCAGGAACATGGGCGGTGCAGCCGTCTGCCGAGAGTGTGCAAAGCACCGGATAAGGCTGGTTTTCAACCGAGGTACTGTACTGCATCCCGAACATATCGTCCATCTTGTCCATTTCGTGCCGCTTGTGTTCGTCCATGCTGTGGACGTAGGTGTCCATTGTGAAGGCTACCGAGTAGTGACCGAGAATTGCGGAAAGCGTTTTATAATCCATGCCGCGCTCCAGCGCACGGGTGGCGAAGGTGTGGCGCAGGGCGTGGAAGGTAAAGTGCCCAATGTCGGCGTCCTTCAACAGGCGGTCGTAGTAATCCTTGAAGGTTTTCTGCTCAAGGTAGTGACCGAATTCGTTGGTGACGATGAAGCCATCGTCGGTGTACTTATCCCCTGCCCGCTGCTTGTCCTGCGCCTGCTGCTGTTTCCAACGGGCAAGCTCGTCTGCCATTGTGCGGGTCAGCGGAATCGTGCGGCGGGAGTTTTTCGTTTTAGGTGTGCCGAATACGATTTCCGTTTTGCTTTCACCCTCGTGGGCTTCATATTTGGCAAGGCGGTTAATGGTGCGCCTGACATGAAGCTGCGCTGTGGAAAAATCAATGTCCTCCCACTTCAACGCCAGCAGTTCACCCATACGCAAGCCGGTGCATAAATCCAGGCGGATAAATACACCATAGCGGTGCCGATAGCTGGCCTGCACCAGCGCCCGCTGCTGGTCGTTGGTAAATACGCTGATTTCGGGCTTCTCGCCGCTGGGCAAGATCACGGCATCGCAGGGATTGTACACTAACAAGCGCTCCTTTACGGCCTGCTGTAAGCACTTGTGCAATGCCATGTGGTAGTTGCGCAAGGTCTTGGGGGATAAGCCTTCCTCACGGAATTTGTAGTTGTAAAATTCCTGCAAGGTGTGTGGTTCCAGCTTTTTAAGCAGGATTTTCCCAAGTACACAAAAGTGCTTGTTGAGATAACTGCGGTAGCTGGCATAGGTGGACTGTTTAACGGTGTCCTTCATATAGGTGTCCAGCCAGTATTCGTACCACTGTGCCAGCGTTACCGACATCGGATCACGCCAGCCCTGTGTGCGGACTTCGTGGGCTTGCTGCTGTAAAATGGCAATGGCTTCTTGTCTTGTGTTACAGCAGGTGGATGTGCGTCTGGGCTTACCGGTTTTGTAGTCGATTCCGGCGGATAGCCGCACCTCCCACCGCCCGTCTGTACGCTGACGGATGTTGCCCTCGTTATGCCCACGGCGCAGGGCCTTTTTAGATGTGTCTTTCACGGTGCATCGTCTCCTTTCGTGACACAAAGACTACCACAGGTACGGCCACAAAGCTATTCATCAGACCCGACAATCTTCGGGTTCTCGTTTTGGGCTTTATTGACCTTTTGCTGCTCCAGCCAGCCCAGCAGTTCATCCCGCCGCACCAGCAGTCGGTTTCCAATGTGGAACGCCGGAAAAGTTGCGTCGTGAAATATGCGGTAGGTGGTCGAGCGTGAGATACCGAAGTAAGTTTGCACCTCCTTGGGACTTACAACATTGGGTAAATTTTGAAATCCCGTGTTCATGAGTTCCTCCTATGTAAATAATTTATAAAAAGGTCTTTACTATATAGCCGCTGAGAACGGCGAAAATTACGAGGTTTTTTAAACTGTTTAGAA
>ERZ833963.4034-NODE-4034-length-10379-cov-2.692561_pt1 | contig 10379 bp, 5 predicted proteins | sample MGYA00519693_ERZ833963 | MGnify/ENA primary metagenome ERZ833963 (study PRJEB31850, sample SAMEA3708748) | human gut metagenome | biome: human gut; feature: human-associated habitat; material: faeces | place: China | collected 2014 ... | reverse complement strand
GTAACACTACAGATTCTGGTCCTGTCATTCCTGGTTCGAATCCAGGTAGCCCAACCATCCAACGGCTTATTTAAGTCAAAAACCCACTAAAATCGCAAGTTTTAGTGGGTTTTATGTTTTATCACAAGTGATTTTAATATCTGATACAATGTGAAGTTTATGCAAGAAGCTATTCGTTTTCTGTTAGTGCTACTTATCCTGCTTGCCGGATTAGGAGAGGGGCTTTGTGCGAAGTGCAGTGATACCATATCGGTGAGCCTTACAACACAGCAGCGGTTAAAAGTGAAAGCGCGCGAAGCGAAAGCATATTGTGTTAGTAAAGGTTTCAATACGAATTATTGTTTCTTGGTTGATTTCAGCATACACTCCGGTAAGAGGCGTTTCTTTGTCTGGGATCTTAAGGGTGACTCGGTTAAATATGCAAGTCTTTGCGCACATGGTTACGGAAAAGACAGTACTCCTTCTAAACCCGTCTTCAGTAATGTGCCGGGAAGTCTATGTTCTTCTTTAGGAAAATACAAAATCGGTATCCGCGCTTATAGCAAATGGGGAATCAATGTCCATTATAAATTGCACGGACTGGAACCGACCAATGATAATGCCTTTAAGCGTATTGTTGTGTTACATTCGTATACCCCTTTGCCTGCGACGGAGATTTATCCTTTACATCTGCCGTTGGGAATGAGTCAGGGGTGTCCGGTGATTTGTGATGAAACGATGCGGCAGATTGATGCTTTGCTCAAGGTTGAAGCCAAGTCTGTATTATTATGGATTTATAATCAGTGATTATATTCCTCTTCAGTAATTTTGTAGCAATTCTATTCAAAATAATTAAAACTATGGCAAAAGAGTTAGAACTCAAGTACGGCTGTAACCCTAATCAGAAGCCGGCCCGCATTTTTATGCAGGAGGGGGAACTGCCTATCGAAGTCCTGAATGGACGTCCGGGATACATCAACTTTATGGATGCCCTGAACGGATGGCAGTTAGTGAAAGAACTGAAAGAGGCTACCGGTATGCCGGCAGCTACTTCATTCAAACATGTCAGTCCGGCCGGTGCAGCTATCGGTCTTGAACTGGACGAGACAATGAAAAAGATTTATTTTGCAGATGACCTGCCGCTTTCTCCGTTGGCTAATGCCTATGTACGTGCCCGTGGTGCCGACCGTATGTCGTCTTATGGTGATTTTATCGCTTTGAGTGATGTATGCGACGAGGAAACCGCCCGTTTCATCAATCGTGAAGTGTCGGATGGGGTTATTGCTCCGGGGTATACAGAGAAGGCGCTTGAAATTCTGAAGAATAAGCGTAAAGGTACCTATAATGTGATTCAGATTGATCCGAGCTACAAACCTGCTCCGATTGAACGTAAAGACGTATTTGGAATTACTTTTGAGCAAGGACGTAATGAAATTAAGTTGAACAACGATGAACTGTTTGCGAATATTCCCACTCAAAACAAGAACTTCCCGGATGCTGCAAAGCGTGATTTAATGATAGCATTGATTACTCTGAAGTATACGCAGTCGAACTCCGTTTGTTATGTGAAGGACGGACAGGCTATCGGCATCGGGGCAGGGCAGCAGAGCCGTATTCACTGTACCCGTCTGGCAGGAAATAAGGCGGATATCTGGTATCTTCGCCAACATCCGAAAGTGCTGAACTTGCCGTGGATTGAAAAAATCCGCCGTGCCGACCGTGATAATACGATTGATATTTACATCAGTGATGATCATGAAGATGTATTGGCTGACGGTGTTTGGCAACAGTTCTTTACAGAGAAACCGGAAGTGCTGACCCGTGAAGAAAAGCGTACATGGCTGGATACGCTGAAAGGTGTTTCTTTGGGTTCAGATGCTTTCTTCCCGTTTGGAGATAATATTGAGCGCGCGCATAAAACAGGTGTGGATTATATTGCCCAGGCAGGAGGCTCCGTACGTGATGACAATGTTATCGAAACTTGTGATAAATATGGCATTGCTATGGCGTTTACGGGTATTCGCCTGTTCCATCATTAAAAATAGGAAACAATAAAAAAGCTGTCTCCGGATAAATCGTGAGACAGCTTTTTTTATGCCTTTTTCAATAAACTTTCTGTTTGAAAAACAAACAGTCTATTTCTGTTTCTATCAAAATTATTCGGCGCTGCGAATGGATTCGTCGATAACCTTAATCTTCTGTTTTACCAATTCGATGTCGGCTTTCAGCTTTTCCACTTTACGATTCAGTTCCGTCAGCAGGCTGTTGCCTTTCTTAGAAGAAGTAGTCAGGAAGCCGAGGTTGTTTTCGTACGTCTGCAACTCGTTTCTCATGGCATCTGCCGCGCGAACCAGTTTCTCGCGTTCACGGTAAAGAGCCTGCGGGCTGCCTTCCTGGATGTTGCTGATGTTCGATTTGAAGTTGCTCAACTTCTTGTTGGCTGCGCTGATGTTGAAATGGTCGAACAGTTTATCCACTTGTCCGTGATATTGCTTGTACAGACGGTCTTTCTCTTTGAAAGGTACATGGCCGATGCTGTTCCATTCTTTCATCAATTCACGTACCAACTGGGTGGCTTCGTCAGTATCCATGTTTTCATCGATGGCGGTAAGCTTCTCGATGATTTCTTTCTTCTTGTTCAGGTTTTCAACTTCAATGGAACGTTGGGAAGAAGTTGCCTTGTTCTTTTGTTCGAAGAAGTAGTCACAAGCAGAAATGAAACGTTTCCATATTGCATCAGAGTATTTCTTGGCTACCGGGCCGATAGTCTTCCACTCTTTTTGAAGTTTGGTGAGTTCGTCAGCCGTTGCTTTCCAGTCGGTGCTGTCTTTCAAGGCTTCGGCCTTTTCGCAAAGCGCACGTTTCTTGTCCAGGTTGACGTTCATTCCCTCTTTCAGGGATTTGAAGAATTCACCCTTCTTGCGGAAGAACTCGTCGCAAGCCTTGCGGAAACGTTCGAATATCTTCACATTCATCTTCTGCGGTGCAAAACCTATGGTTTTCCATTTGTTTTGCAGGGCAATGATTTCCTGAGTCTTGTTGTCCCAGGCGGCGAAGTTGGTCAGTTCGTTGTAGTCGATGGCTTCGATGATTTCGCAAATCACTGTTTTCTGGTCGAGATTGTGTTGCTCTACTTCTTTCAGTGATTCAAAATGTTGCTGGTGACGGCGGTTTACGGCAGTGGAGGCTGCTTTAAAGCGGTTCCATACCTCGTCACGCAATTCTTTGGCTACCGGACCTGTGTCACGGAATTCCTGATGTAGTTTCTGCAACTGGTGGAAAGCTGATACTACATCCTGTTCATCTGCCAGTTTTTCGGCAGCTTCGCAAAGATGAGTCTTTATTTCCAGGTTTTTCTTGAAGTCATATTCACGGAATTCATTGTTCAGCTTCAGCAGGTCATAGAATTTCTCTACATAGAGTTGATAGCTCTTCCAAAGCTCGTTGACTTTAGCTTGCGGAATAAGCTTCACTTCATTCCATTGCTGTTGCAGTTTCTTGAATTCGGTGTAGGATTTGTTGGCATCATCGGGCGACTCTACCAGTTCTTTCAGTTCCTCGATTATGGAAAGTTTGATTTGCAGGTTCAGCTCTTTCTGTTGTTCCTGCTCGGCTGACAATGCACCTCTCTTTTCTTTAATGACGGACATGATATTCTTGAACTCTTCTTCCACAGTGTCCACTGTCGGAACGAAGTTCTCAGCTGCTCCCCCGTTTTCGATGAAAAGCTTCTTTGCAGCTTCCTGTTCGGCATTGTGCAGTTTATAGAAAGCTTGTTTCAAGCTGTCTATTTCTTGTTTACCGGCATTTTCCACTTCTGCGGAGATTTCTTTTAACTTGGCGAGGATTTCTTCCTTACTTAGTTTTTGTGTGGCTTCTACCGTTTTTTCTTCCTGCGTAGCTTCTACCAGTTTTTCTTCCTGTCCTTTCATGACAAAATCCGTCTTGTAATCAACAAGTATTATATCCTCGCCCTCATAGAAAAATGCATCAATAATTCCCTGAATCATTATAAGCTCATCACTGTCACTATTGTCAGGATATACTTCATTTGCGGGTATTCCTATCATAAACGGCTGCTCTCTTTTAAGTTCCCCTGTTTCTGCTGCCGCCCTCATCCTGCCGCATAATCTGCTCTTTGCAAACCACTCAAATTTCTTTACATTCAACGCTTTTGCATCTTCTTCGGTCATATAACCACCCTGCACAAGTTCTTCAATAAACAGTGCAAAGTCAAAATCTTTGTCAAGTCTTTCATACGGAATATGTTCCATAACAAGATGATAGAGTGTTCCTCTTGCGGCACCCGTCTTTACTTCCTCTTTTTTCATAAAGTCAGGCCGTGGTATATCTGCATATTTGCTTTCTGCTACATTCTCATTATTTTTACCGTCTAATGAACACTCCTCATACGAACCGTCAAAAAGCGAAACCTCCTCCTCTCTGACCGGATTGTTTTCCACATCCCCTGCATTAAACTCATCAAGTTTTTCCATCGCTATTCTTTTAAGTTCAGATACAGACACTTTAACAGGTATTCCAAGTTCATTTTCATATTTATACGAAAATTCCAAGTTCTGTGCTATATAATCTTTCATTTCTTTATCATAAACTTTTGACGCATCCCAGTTTATAAGTTCTTTTTCTTTTTGTTTTGCTATCTCACGGTTTTCCTTTGATACGCTTACAATATTATTGACTGATACCACCTCAAGGTCAAAAAGTTCATCATTTGTTCCATACACTTTTTCAGATTCCAGCTCTTCTATGCACTCCTTAAAAACAGGTCTGTCAGCTATCGCAGCCATTATCATGTCTATGTGCTTTGTAAGTGACAAAAGTCCCGAAAATTCAAGGTTTTGCCCTTTTTCTTTCCATGTCGTTATCTTCTTTTTTCCCTCTCCTCTTGCTCCCATGTTTCCCTGCAGAATATTTGCAGACACTCCGGTTAAAAACAGTTTTTCTTCGGCTCTTGTCATCGCAACATAAAGCATTCTTACTTCCTCGGCAAGTGCATTAACTTTTATCCTGCTTCTGAGGAAATTGTTGAACAGACTTTTTTCGGTGTACATAAGTTTAAGATTTACATAATCAGTTCCGACACCATAGTCCGAATTTATTATAACCTTGTCGTTTGCCTCCATGAGATTTACACTTTTTCCAAGTCCTGACACAAATACAACCGGAAACTGAAGTCCCTTGCTTTTGTGCATTGTCATTATTCTTACTGCGTTCATGCTCTCATTGTTTACCGATGCTTCTCCAATATCAAGCGCCGCCTTTTTTATATTCTCGACAAAATGTGTAAACTTAAATATTCCATGATGCCCGTTTGCTGCATAATCCCTCGCCTGTCCCAGTAAAATATCGAGATTTGCCGCCCTCTTTTCGCCCGCCGGCATTGCCGACATAATATCATAAAAATCAGTTTCATCATAAATTGTCTGTATTATCTTATCGACCGGAAGTTCTTTTGCCAATTCACGATAATAATTTAATTTATCCATAAAATCTTCCAGTCTGTCTGCCAGCTCATCTGCTTCTTTTTCATCAAGAACTATATTTGTCATATACTTTTCTGTGCCGTCTTCTTTTCTCACTGTCTTTACAAAAAGGCTCATTGCATCCCAATAATCAAGAGTCCTCGGCATTACGGCTATCGCCGCAAGTTCATCATCACTAAGTCCCACAAAGACCGAGCGAAGCACTGACACAAGCGGTATATCCTGTCTCGGATTGTCTATTATCCTGAGCAGATTTGTCATTGTGAGAATTTCTATCGACTCATAAAATCCTGCTTTCGTGCCTGCCGACACTGGTATTCCCATATCAGACAATGTTTCAAGAAACGGCTCTGTCCACCCCTGAACGCTCCTTAAAAGTATTACAATATCGCTGTATGTAACCCTGTGATAACCCTGTTTTCCCCATACATAAAGCGGATTTTCACCCTGCACCATCTCAATTATCTTATTTCCGATTGCTGCGGCCTCAAGCTCTTTGTCCATCATTCCATCGTCATTATCTGCTTTTTTGTCAATAAGAATAATTGACGCTTTTTCTGCCGTTTTTTTGTCTGTCTCCTCGTAAACCCGCCCCGGCACAAGTCTTGCCGCTTCGTCATACTCAACACCGCCAAGACACGGCTTCATTATCTTCTCAAAGACAGCATTTGAACTTTCAAGCACACAAGCCCTGCTTCTGAAATTCTGCTTTAAATCAATTCTATGCTCCTTTGTTCCACCCTCAAGACTGTAGCTGTTATATTTGTTCATAAACAATTCCGGTCTTGCCAGCCTGAAACCGTAAATACTCTGCTTTACATCACCTACCATAAACATATAAGGAGCTGTTGCAGGCTCTCCCGAAATGCTGGTAAGTATAAGCTCCTGAACATAATTGCTGTCCTGATACTCATCCGTCATTATCTCCTGATAATACTCCCTGAGTTCTTCTGCCACCTTGCTCGGAACTACCTCACCTTCCTTATTTTCACTCGTCAGTATTGCAAGGGCAAAATGCTCCATATCATTAAAATCAATAACCCCGTCCTCTCTTTTTCGCTTTGCAAACGCATGGATAAAATCAATCGTCAGCTTAACAAGTTCCTCCACGGCAGGTGCCATCTCATTTAATTCCTGTATCTGCTGCTCCAAAGTTTTATTGAAAAATTTCTCCTGAAGTTTTATCATTCCTCCCTGACTTGAAAAATAAGAGTCCCTGAACGCACTTGCCATGTCCTTTTTCTCTGCATCGACATTGTCTTTCTTTGTAATTCTACCCTTATCCATCCTTGAAACTTTTCCAAATGCCGCCGACAATTCTTCAAAATTCTCCGCCTTGCATATATCATCAAACTGCCTTATGTCATCCTCAAAAGCTGCTCTGTATTTTGCCGGACCGTCAGGTTCATCACATATTTTTATTGCTTTTTCGGCAAGTAATTTGTATGAATTTACAAGCTCCTTAACATAACTTACAAGCTCGCCTATCCATTTAGTCTTTTCGAGTGACTGCACATTCTCACATTTATATATGTCCGTAATCGAATTGAGCCACTTTTCAGGCCACGGGTAACTCATGGCTTTTCCATATAATTCAAGCACAATCGACTCAATCTTACTGTCATCACGGCCATGAGCAAACATTTCTGAAAATAGATGAAACGCTGAATTTTCATTATCTTTTTCCGTTTCATAACGCTGTTCGATAAGCTCAGCAAGAATTTCACTCTGAGCAATCTTCATATCATTCTCATTTGCAACCTTAAAAGCAGGGTCAATATCTATCACATGAAAATAATTTCTTATGACATACTGACAAAAACTGTGCATTGTCGTAATCTGTGCATTATGAAGAAGCGAAGCCTGTCTTTGGAGATGTTCATTGTCAGGTTCTTCAAGAAGCCTGCTCTCTATAGCCTCACCCACTCTTGTTTTCATCTCTGCTGCCGCCGCATTTGTAAAGGTAACCACCAGCAGTCTGTCAATATCCACATTATTTTTTTCATCAGTTATCATTTTTATTTCGCTCAACTAGCACCGCAGTCTTTCCCGAACCAGCCGCCGCTGAAACTAAAAGATTGCAATTTCTCGCATCAATAACTCTCTGCTGGTCATCCGTCCATCTTGTATAGCCCATATTATTCCTCCTCTGACAGTTCCCCATGAATAATTCTCATCACATCATCATCCGACAACTTTTCAAACACCCTGTAATCATTGCCATAAAGCCTGCTGTCAAATCTGCACACGCTCCTAAACGCACAATACATACAGGCTGATTTTGGCTGTGACTCATTTGTCTTATACGGATTTACAAGTGTTTTTCCGTCAAGTATCTCCTCTGACATATCCACAACTTTTTTCTCCGTAAATTTAATAAGCTCATTAAGACAATCTGTATTTGTGACACCAGAGCTTTTCTTAAGCTGACCTTTTTTCCCGGTTTCAATATTGCTTACGGAAGACACATAATCAGGCTGGTACACGCCGTTGTTCTGCTCAAGATTTCTGTCACTTCCCTCAAGCATAGGAAAATCTCCGTTTACAAGTCCGTTCATTGCAAGTGACTCCAAAGTTTTCTGCTCAAAATTTTCAGGTGTAACCTTTTCATTTAAGATAGGGTCTTTTATCCTGTAATAGAGCATACCCGCAGGCACAACTATCTTTTCAGCCTTAGATTTCTTATCAATGCTCGCCTTAAGATAAATGACAAGCTGCATCTGAAGTCCGTAATAAAGTTCACTGATCGACAATTCCTTGTTTCCTGTCTTATAATCGACAACCCTCACATAGTCCTTTGAACCGTCCGAAAATCCGTCGAGCCTGTCAATCTTTCCCACAAGTTTTATAAGTTCCTCATCTGTTTCTTTGGCTTTTCCTACAGTTTCAAAAATCAACTCACTCTCAATAGTGTCAAAACTCCCCTGACCCATCTGTTTTGAAATCGCCCATATCGTCTTATTAACAACATTGTGAATACGCTTTATCATATACTGATTTCTGCTCGTATCTCTCATAATACCGTCCTTACAAAGACTTACAGCTTTCTCAACACACTCCCCTGCAATTTTTTCCTGTTCTTTCTTTTCTACATCCTGCCACTTTCTACTCTGTGCAAGCAGTTTTTTTGTGTACATATCAAGTGCATCGTGTACTATATTTCCAATATCATATGCCTCTATGCTGTGTTCCTGTCTTTCCTGAAGTTTAAGTCCATATTGCATAAAATATGAAAATGCACAAGCCGCATACCTTTCAAGCTGTGATGTGCTTCCTCTGAGATTTTCAGGATAAAGACTCTTTGCAATTTTTTTTGAAATACTGCTCTTGTTTTCCTTGAAGAAAGCCGCTGTCAATATGTTATCAAGCGTTTTTTTATTCTCCTCTGAGTCAAAATAACAATTATATATCTCCTGCCATTTTTTATCAGAAAAATCTCCATTTCTAAGACCTGCGATAAGATATTTCTTTCCCTCGTCATCAGACCAAGCATTTTCTTCGCTCTGTTTTCGCTCCTCAAATTTGACACTTACTGACGGAAAAATCTTATTTATCCTCGAAATAATATACGACGGCTCGTTTACACTTCCGTCCCTCTCGCTGTCGCAATATGTAGGTGTTTTGATGGCTTTGTCAGGTTTAAATAAAGATAAAACTGCTCCGTATATACCTGCTGCCTTGCCGTCGGTGCAAGTTCAAATTCATTTTCCGCAAGAAAATTTCTCTCCGACTCCGAAATAATACCGCCGCTTCCATTACCCTTTGGAATATTTGAAGAGTTAGCACCCACAAGAAACAAGTATTTTATATTTGAAATCCTTGTTCTCGACATATCACCAGCCATAACCTGGTCTATCCCCGGCGGAATTACTCCTATCCTTGCCTCCGAAAAACCAACATCAAGAATATCCTTAAATTCCTTAAGCGACATTTTCTCATCACCCATAAGCGAAACAAGTTTTTCAAATACTTCTATCACCATGCCGTAAAGCTGTCTGTACTCACTCGCCATATCAAAATTTTCATTTTCTTCGTATTCGTCAGCAAATTCCATCAGCTTCTCATAAAAATGCTGTCTCTCAAAAAACTCAAACAATGATGCCGCATATTCTCTGACCGTATGCTTTCCTTTTGCCGTTTTTTCATAAAGCTCTGACAGATTTTCCAGAACACCAAGCCTGACATTCTCGACAACTCCGTTTGCAAAATCTTTTGACTCGTCAGTCATCCTTCTGTAGGCATATGCCGTGTTCCATTCCCTGTTCCACGATTTAAAACCTCTGATTCCCGTAGCCAGAAGATAATTATCAAGAATATCATTCTGACTGTCACTCGTCCACGAAAGACAGCTTTTCAAATAATCCATCACATCCTCATAAGCAAAATCTTTTATTATTATTTGCAAAAGTGCATCTATGGCACGCACCGGCACACTCGACTGAACACCTCTTTTCTGGTCGACAAAGCAGGCAATCCCAGCCTTTTTCATTGAGTGTTCGATAATGCTTCCGTATGTTTCAAGACTTCCTGCAACAATGGCAATATCCCTGTAACGACAGCCACCGACAAGCAGTCCTTTTATTTTCTGAACTACAAAATCAACCTCATCCTCGGCATATTTAAGCACATGGCAGCTTATATCAGAAACCTCATTTTTCTTATTGTATCTCTTATACGGATACCTGAACAGATTGCGTTCAAGCCATTCAAGTTCCTCTGACTCACCAAATCTTGTCTGGATTATCTCTTTTCCCGTCCATATGTCATCCAAAACCTCAACACCTGTCTCACTTGCAATCTGCCTTATATTATGAACAGTCTTTCTGCTCATAAAAAATAACTGATAATTTTTTCCTTTATTTATAACCGACTCCCTGTCATCAGCCGTCACCGTCA
>ERZ833963.4025-NODE-4025-length-10415-cov-2.595367_pt1 | contig 10415 bp, 10 predicted proteins | sample MGYA00519693_ERZ833963 | MGnify/ENA primary metagenome ERZ833963 (study PRJEB31850, sample SAMEA3708748) | human gut metagenome | biome: human gut; feature: human-associated habitat; material: faeces | place: China | collected 2014 ... | reverse complement strand
CTTACAGGACGGACACCAGTTGATCGGGAATTCCTTCTCATATGCAAGACCTTTCTTGAACATCTGAACGAAGATCCACTGGGTCCATTTATAAAATCCAGGATCGGTAGTATTGACCTCCATATCCCAGTCATAGATCGATGCGATCTCATTGATCTGTCTCTTGATATTCTTGATATTTGCCTCTGTTGAAATCGCTGGATGAACGCCCATCTTGATCGCGTAGTTCTCAGCCGGAAGACCGAATGCATCCCATCCCATCGGATGGATCACATATTTGCCCTTTAATAACTGATAACGGCTCCATACATCGGAGATTACATAACCTCTCCAGTGACCTACATGAAGTCCGCTGCCGGACGGATACGGGAACATATCCAGACAGTAATACTTCTCTTTCTTTCCATCATTGACATTGATCGGATTCTTTTCCCAGTTCTCACGCCACTTGCTCTCAATGGCGGTGTGGTTATACTGTGCCATGACGCTTTTCTCCTCCATTTCATATCGTTGAAGGCGGTGCAAAAATACGCTCCGCGGATTTCGCCCGCCGCCGCTGCATTTACCGGAATCCGGGAACTCCCAGACCCTGTTCGATTGCCTGACCGCTTTTCCGGTTTCCGGGCAACAAAAAAGTCCCTCTATCTCTATCATAATTTTATAGAGACGTGGGGGACTTAGATTCTCACGCGGTACCACTCTATTTCATACAGGGCTTTCACCCGTATGCACTCATTTTCCGATAACGGCGGAAACCGGCAATGCCTATCTGAGGATATCCGCAGACAGCGTTTCGTTTTCCCGCTGCTCTGCCCGCTCTTTCAGCATGCTGCTCCGAGGCGAGTTCGGAAAGCTTCTGGACTCTGCCTCGCACCGCCCGGCAGTTCTCTGTACCCCGTCTTCTCTCTTACTGTTCCTCTTCGACGCATTTTAACTCAATAAATTTACCATAGAATCCCGGTTCTGTCAAGGTGTCATGCATGGTTCGATTCTATCAGGAATGCGCTCCTGCCGGAAAACCGGTTGACTTTTTGAGAGTTCTTATATAGTATGGAAGGACAGGTCTCAACCTGAATTTTATCAGAAAAAGCGGCATTGCAGCATTTTTTCATCTGCCCGCCGCAAAAATACAAGGGGGATATCCATGGAATACATCCATAATCTGATCTGGCTCTGCCCGCTCCTCTTCATTGCGGGATTTATCGACTCTATCGCCGGAGGAGGCGGCCTGATCGCACTTCCGGCTTATATGATGTGCGGAATGCCGATCTACTATGTTTACGGCTGCAACAAGTTCCAGTGCGCCTTCGGAAGCACCGTGGCGGCATGGAAATACTTTAAAAACGGCTGTCTCGACCTTAAGATCACGCTGATCAGCGCAGTGACCTCGTTCCTCTGCTCCATGCTCGGAACAAGGATCATCTTTTACCTCAAAGAGGAACAGATCCGCTCGATGTTAATGGTACTGCTTCCACTCACCGCGGTCCTCGTGATCTTTATGAAGAACGCCTGGAACTATACCGATACAAAAAAGCCGCTGATCCTGCCGAATGTACTCCGCGCCCTCTTTATCGGAATGACCATCGGCCTTTACGACAGCCTCTACGGACCGGGCGGCGGCACAATCGCCATGCTGCTCTTCACGTTTCTTTTAAAATACGATGTCCGCACTGCCTCCGGAAACGCGAAGCTCACGCTGATCGTTTCCAACTACACAGCGCTTCTCTCCTATATCCTTTCCGGAAATGTGTTCTACATGATCGCGATCCCGTGTGCCGTAAGCAACGTTCTCGGAAACTATATCGGTGCCGGCTTCGCCATCAAAAACGGTGCGAAGATCATCCGGCCGGTGATGATCTGCGTAGTGACGGTGCTGATCGTGAAAATTGTTCTTGGAAAGTAAAATGATACGAGCGTGCTTATTTTACATAGGCACGCTCGTTTACTATCATCCATTCAGCCGTATCTTTTTTCCCTCTGTTTCCTTCTTTGCCACGCCGGAAACTACCCGCTCTTTCCGTACCGGTTTCCGTCCTCTGTCACAAACCAGCCGTCCGGAGTCCTGCGGTTTACGTAGAGGATGCCTTTTGTTCCGTCCGGGATCGGGTTGAAATAGTACCATTTTTCATTGATCTCGATCTCCCGGCACTTAGTTAAATCCAAAGAACTTCTGCGCGATCTTATATCCCGCGATGGAGAGGGATCTTCCGCCTCTTCCCGGAAGGTTCATGCCCTGTCCCAGGAAGCCCCAGCGGAGTCGCAGGTAGAGCGCCGGATTGAATTTCTTTAACTCTTCCCACAACGCTTTTTTCTTTTCCATATTCTCCTCGCTGCCGGACTTGATCGCAAGGATCGAGCAGATGACCATCATGATCTCCAGATAGCGGACCATATAGTGGCGGAGCTTCCGGTTCTGGATCTTTGTCACATCATAGTAGCCAAGCATCAGCTTCGTCACACGGATCTGCTGGTCGATCCTTCCGATCATGACCTGTTCGTTGACAGACTGGTCCGAGCGGCCGATAAAATAGCGGTAGAAGTTCACATTAAGATAGTACATCGTATGTACATGCGGGAGTGGCTCGTAGACAAAGATATTGTCCACATAGAACGTGTGCTCCGGGAGTTCCAGCTTACAGTCCCTTAAGAGCTCGGTGCGGTAGATCACGGAGTGCATCAGGATATACTGTCCTGCTACGAATACCTTCACATCGTTCCAGCTAAAGAGCTCATCTTTCGGAAGTGCCAGCTTGTAGCTCATGACCTTCTTGTGTCTTGCGCCCTGTTTCTCATAGACAAAGTTTGTGATCAGCATATCGAGGGTATCTTTTCCATAGACGAAGCGGCGCAGGGTGTCAAGCACCTGTCTGTATGCCTGCTCATTGACCCAGTCATCACTGTCCACGACCTTAAAATAGATCCCGGTAGCGGCCTTTAATCCCGCGTTTACCGCAGCGCCATGTCCGCCGTTCTCCTGATGGATCGCTTTGCAGATCCCCGGATATTCTTTCTCGTAGCGGTCAGCGATCTCGGCCGTATTGTCTTTTGTGGAACCGTCGTCCACGATCAGGATCTCCACCTCATTTCCGCCCGGAAGCAGAGACTTGATACAATTTTCCATATACGCCGCTGAATTGTAGCACGGAATTGCTATCGATAACAGCTTCAAAATTGTTTCCTCCTTACGTTCCCCAGATGGGGAGTTTTTCGTTACCGGCTGTGTAGGACACGGACGGCAGCGATTTTCGACTCAGTTGTTCTTATTTTAGCATAAATTATCTGAAAAAGCAAAAAATTATTTCTTTCGATTCTCTTTCGTTCCAGTACAGGATTCATTCGCTAATCTTCTGCTTCCGAAGAACCCTGCGAAATTTTCAGTTCAAAATTTTCTGTCCGGAAAATTCCTGTCTGTGTACAGTAACAAATTTCCATCTGAGTCCCATCATAAAACTTTGAGTTTTTTCTTCCATAATCACTTAAAATATGGTAAAATATCTGAAAATACATAAATGCAGGCCGCTTTCTACCGGTCCGCGGAGAAAACTTATCCGCGGCTCCCCTTTAAGCAGATCTGCCCCAACGATATCGGTATGTAATAGAAATGAGGGATTCGATATGGCAAAGAAAAGACTTGTTTTAGCACTTGGACATGATGCTCTCGGAACAAACCTTCCGGAGCAGAAAAACGCCGTTACAAAGACGGCGAAAGCCATCGCCGATTTTATTCAGGACGGCTGGCAGGTAGTGATCACCCACGGAAACACTCCGCAGCTCGGCATGATCCACACCGCTTTAAATGAATTCGCGAAAAATCATGAAGGTTACACTCCAGCCCCGATGTCCGTCTGCTCCGCAATGAGCCAGGGATATATCGGCTACGATCTCCAGAACGCTCTCCGCTCCGAGCTTATCAAACGTGGCATTTACAAAGCTGTATCTACGATCTTAACACAGGTTACAGTTGACCCGTACGATGAGTCCTCCTACACTCCGATGAAGGTGGTTGGACGTGTGATGAACGCCGAGGAGGCAAAAGCGGAAGAGGCAAAGGGTAACTTCGTTGTGAAGGAAGGCGACGGCTACCGCCGTATCGTTGCGGCTCCGAAGCCGGTCGCGATCGTTGAGATCGACGCGATCCGCGCTCTCGCTGATGCTGACCAGCCGGTGATCGCTGCAGGCGGCGGCGGAATCCCGGTTATGGAACAGGGCTCCCACTTAAAGGGTGCCAGCGCTGTGATCGAGAAAGACCGCGCAGCCGGACTTCTCGCGAAGGAACTTGACGCTGATGTCCTGATGTTCATCACAGGTGTTCCGAATGTCGTATTAAATTACGGCAGTGATCACCCGATCAACATCGATAAGATGACAACGGCTGACGCAGCCCGCTATGCCGAGGAAGGTCATTTTAAGACAGGTTCCATGCTGCCGAAGGTTGAAAGCTCCATCGACTTCATCAACGCAGGAAAAGGACGGCGCGCGATCATCACTTCCCTTGACGGTGCAAAGAGCGCTTTAGCCGGTAAAGGCGGCACAACGATCCAGTAGGCAATATATTCTGATTTGACCCCGGTCAATCTGATTTAAACCCAGAACAAACAAAAGCATAATCCCAGGGAATTCTATATGAGAACTTCTCTGGGATCTTTTTTCAAATACTCCTCTCCCAACTGTCCTGATCATACAAATCTCTTTAGCGAAAATAATAAAGAATGCGCCAAGGTGCAGTCTCCTACGACAATCTACATCTTCGCGCGAGTGTGTATCATTGGCTCGTTAGTGCCTTTTGTGTAATAGGAAATTCCGCGTAATCTCCTATTACACAAAAAAAGACCCGCCGGAAAGCATTTCTGCCTTCCGCGGGTCTTTTCTATATGTTGTTACCCAATCAGATAATAACATGTGCCGGGCACTTCGCCGCGCACTTGCCGCAGCCGGTACACTTTGTGTAATCGATCACAGCAACGTTGTTATCCATATGGATCGCATCGAATTCACACTGCTTTGTGCAGAGCGTACATCCGATACAGCCTGCCTCGCAGACCTTCTTGACAGCCGGTCCTTTGTCGTGGGAGCTGCACTGTACAAGGTGGTTTGCCTTGTACGGAACGAGCTCGATCAGGTGACGCGGACAAGCCTCCGCACACTTACCACAGGCAACGCACTTCTCCTTGTCGACAACGGCAACACCGTTTACAACATGGATCGCGTCAAACTGACATGCCTTTACACAGCTTCCGGAACCGAGACATCCGTAGTTACATCCCTTGGAGCCGCCGCCCGGAACTGCATCTGCGATCTTGTGGCAGTCGTCAATACCATAGTAGTTGTATTTCACAGTTGCCTTATCGCAGGTACCTTTACATTTTACAAATGCAACCTTCTTCTCAGCGGAACCAGCCTCAACGCCCATGATCGCAGCGATCTTTTCTCCTACCGGAGCGCCGCCGACCGGACACTGGTCAACCTTTGCCTTGCCCTCTGCAATTGCTTTTGCAAGAGCGTCACAGCCTGCGTAACCGCAGCCGCCGCAGTTGTTGCCCGGAAGCTCTGCACGAACCAGAATTTCCTTCTCGTCTACTTCTACTTTAAACTTCTCGCTGGCGATTCCAAGGAGTACGCCGATGACGATACCGACGATACCGACAACCGCAGCAGCGATGATAATGCCTGTCATGTTCATCTCTCGTTCCTCCTTAAATCATTCCGGAAAATCCGAAGAGAGCGATCGACATTAAGCTTGCTGTGATCAGAACGATCGGAGATCCCTGAAAAGCGTGCGGCACATCATTGTGCTCGATCTTCTCACGGATACCTGCAAGCAGGACGATGGCGATCAGGAATCCAACGGAAATACCGATACCGTTTACGACACTCTGAATGAAGTTGTAGCTCTTCTGTACGTTTGTCAGCGCAACACCGAGAACCGCACAGTTTGTTGTAATTAACGGAAGGTATACGCCGAGTGCCTCATAAAGGCTTACCATGTTCTTCTTTAAGAACATCTCAACGAACTGAACCAGAGCCGCGATTACAAGGATAAATACGATCGTCTGTAAATACTCGATATGGAGCTTTACGAGAACGAAATCATAAACAAGGCTTGTGCAGGCAGACGCGATCGTAATAACGAATACGACTGCAGCGCCCATACCAGCTGCTGTCTCTGTTTTCTTGGATACACCAAGGAACGGGCAAAGACCGAGGAACTGGCTTAAAACAACGTTATTCACCAGGGCAGAACCGATGGCGATCAATAAAAGTTCTTTCATTTCTCCATTTCCTCCTTAATTTTCTTTGCCGGCGTCTGCTGCTTCAGTCTTAGCTGCCTCTGCCGCTTTTGCAGCCTCAGCTGCCTTCTTAGCTGCGAGAGCCTTCTCTGCCGCTGCCTTCTTTGCTGCCGCTGCAGCTGCCGCTTCCTCTGCCTTCTTCTCAGCGAGAGCAGCATGGTTTGTCATGCTGACACAGCCTGCACAGCTTGCACAGTTACCGCCGCATACAAGGTCAGACTTCGGTGCGTCACCGTTGGTCGCGCATGGAAGACGGAGCTTGTTCTGGATCGCGGAAAGCATAGCCAGAGTGAACAGAGCACCCGGTGCAAGGATGATGATGGAAATGTGGTAAGCTTCCGGAATAACGGTGTGTCCGAAGATCGCACCTGCACCGAAGAGCTCACGGCACATACCGATGACGGTAAGGGAAAGAGAGAAACCAAGTCCCATACCAAGACCATCGAAGAAAGATTCAACCGGACCGTTCTTGCAGGCATATGCCTCTGCACGGCCAAGGATAATACAGTTAACAACGATAAGCGGGATGTAAATACCCAAAGATGCATACAGGGACGGAACGTAGCCCTGCATTAAGAGCTGTACGACTGTAACCAGGCTGGCTACGACTACGATGAAGGCCGGAATACGGACTCTGTCCGGAATGATCTTACGCAGTGCAGAGATCAGCAGGTTGGAAAACATCAGTACGGCTGTTGTGGAAAGTCCCATGCCGAGACCGTTGATGGCAGATGTTGTCGTCGCAAGAGTCGGACACATACCTAACATCAGGATGAAGGTTGGGTTTTCCTTGATAATACCGTTATATAAACGTTCTACGCATTTATTCATGAATGCCCACCTCCTAGTTTAAGCAGTTATGCAGATAGTATAAAGCTGCATTGACTGCGTTTGTTGTAGCGTTTGATGTGATGGTGGCACCGCTGATGGCATTGATCTCAGTGTCGGACGCGGAACCGGACTTTGTTACGCTTAAGCTCTCGCAGTTCTTGCCAACGTACTGATTTCTGTAGTCATCATCTTTCGCCTTTAAGCCAAGACCAGGAGTATCGCTTGTCTCACGGATACCAACACCTGTGATGGCGCCGTCCGCATCAAAGCCGATAGAGAGCTTGACAGCTCCGCCATAGGAGTCGTTAGACAGGGAGTTGATCACATGTCCTACTACTTCGCCGCTTGCGTCCTTTGCCTCGAGAACGGACTCGATCGCAACGCCGCCGAAGCCGAGGTTTGCGATCTCATCTGCTGTCTCAGCGATCTTTTCTGTGGAACCTTCCACATCATCGAAGCTCTCTGCCTCCGGAAGGACCTGTTTGTAGGTTGCGTTGTTGGCTGCGATGGTAGCCGCCTCGATCGGAGCTTTTGTCACATCATAGACAACACCGAGACATAAACCGGAAACCAGGGTGATCGCACAAAGGATCAGGGCATCTTTCATAAATCCAGACTTACTTGCTGCCATTTTTCTTACCCCCTTTTCCGAATGCTGTCGGGAGAGTTACCTTCTCAATCAACGGAACAAGCATGTTGCAGAAGATGATCGCGTAAGAAACGCCCTCTGCACCGCTTCCGAAGATACGGAACAGTCCTGTTAAAATACCAAGGCAGATACCAAATACGATCTGTCCTTTTGCAGTGATCGGGCTTGTTACATAGTCGGTAGCCATGAAGAATGCACCGAAGATCAGTCCGCCGCCGCAGATCTCAGCAAGCACGTAGTTGATATTGTGCTGGCCAAAGATAAATGCGAATACTGCAAAGGAAAGGATATATGCTGCCGGGATGCGGATCGTAATTACTTTCTTAACGAGCAGGTAAGCTGCACCGATTAAAAGGGCAATTACGGAAACCTCACCGATGGTTCCCGGAATCTTACCAATGAACATAGCTGCAAGATCATATGTATCACCGGCTTTGATCGCCGCAAGAGGAGTTGCGCTTGCAACTGCGTCTGTTACCGGGTCTGTGAACTTTGTCATAGCCTGTGCAAAGGAGATCAGCATAAAGCATCTTGCTGCCAGAGCCGGGTTCATCCAGTTCTGACCAAGTCCGCCGTAAAGCTGTTTTACGACAATGATCGCGAATACACCGCCAAGGATCGGCATCCATAACGGAATTGCCGGCGGCATATTTAAGCCTAAGATCATACCTGTAACAAGAGCACTGCCGTCACTGATGGTAACCGGCTTGTGCATCAGTGTCTCAAAAAGGTACTCACTGAGTACACAGGAAAGAACCGTTGCAACAACAACGATAAGGGAATAGATACCGAACTGCATCACGCCCCAGATCGTAGCCGGAAGCATTGCGATCGCCACATCGTACATTAAGTTCTTTGTGGAAACACCGCAGCGTACATGAGGGGATGATGATACGTTTAATAATTTACTCATTTGTCACACCTCCTACGCTTTCTTTCTTCTGGCTGCCATGACAGCTTTACGCATCTCTTTGAATGCCTGTGTCAGCGGTCTGTGTGCAGGGCAGATGAAAGTACAGGAGCCGCATTCGCAGCACTCCATACCATTTAATTTTTCGAACAGGGCAAGATCATTTCTTTCTGCTGCCGCCATCATCATCTGCGGAACAACATGACCTGGACATACCTCGATACAGCGTCCACAGCGGATACACGGAGATTCCGGATTTGCTGCAACCTGATCTTTTGTGAAGCAGGTCAGGGCAGAGGAGTTCTTCATTACCGGAATATCCAGTGAGAACAATGCCTGTCCCATCATAGGACCACCGGAGATCATCTTCTCCGGCTCTTCCTTAAAGCCGCCTGCAGCTTCAAGGATCTCGCGATAGCACATACCGAGCGGAACCTGGAAGTTCTGCGGATTCTTAACCGCATCACCGGTAACGGTAATGATCTTACGAATTAACGGTGTGCTCTCACAGACTGCATTGTAAATGGAGATAACGGTATCTACGTTATCTACGATACATCCTGCATCCGCCGGAAGCATCGTGGAGTTGATCTCGCGTCCGCCTGTAACCGCATAGATCAGGAAACGCTCGCCGCCCTGCGGGTACTTTGTCTTTAACGGACATACCGTGATCTTTGGCTCGTCTTTTACGAGACCTTCCAGAAGCTTGATCGCCTCCGGCTTGTTCTCCTCGATTCCGATCACGCCCTTCGCGTTCGGGAACATGCTTAACATGACTTTGATGCCGCCGATCAGTCTCTCCGGCTGCTCCATCATCAGGCGATAGTCACTTGTCAGATACGGCTCACACTCGGCCGCATTTACGATAATGTGATCGATCGCGTTGTCATCCTTCGGTGCAAGTTTTACGTTGGTCGGGAAACCTGCGCCGCCGAGACCTACGATACCGGCTTCTTTTACGATATTCCGGATCTCTTCCTTGGAAAGTTTTGTGTAATCGCGTTTTTCGCCAAAACCTTCGATTGCTGTGTACTCGTTATCGTTCTCAACGATAATGGACTGTACGATTGCTCCGTTCGCAACCAGACGCGGTTCGATTCCCTTTACTGTACCGGATACGGAACAGATAACATTTGCGGAAATGAAGCCGCCTGCTTCAGCGATCTTCTGGCCAACCAGGACCTTGTCACCCTTGGCAACAAGCGGTTTCGCCGGAGCACCGATATGCTGGGAGAGAGGATAGATGAGATCACCTGTCGGTAAAAGAGCTTTGATCGGCTGATCCTTTGAAAAACGTTTCCCGTCATCAGGATGTATTCCGCCTTTAAATGTCAAAAGTCCCATTTTACGCTTCCTTCCTTTCTTAGAAGTGAACTGAACATTACAGTACACTTTTCTTTTTTCACAAAGTCCATTTTACTAAAATATGTACTAAAAATCCAGTCGTATCAGCAGAATATTTGTCATGTATTAAAAAAGAGACAGCCGAAACCGACTGTCTCTTTAAAATATCTGCTTAATAAGACTTATGCTTCTGTCTCTTCGTCAGCATAGCCCTGAGAATCTGACTCAAGAGCCTTCATGCTCAGGCTGATCTTCTTTTCAGCTTCGTTCATGTCAACAACCTTTGCTGTGATCTCCTGTCCGATGGAAAGAACATCAGATGGCTTATCAACATGATTTTTGGAGATCTGGGATACGTGAAGCAATGCATCTACTCCAGGTGCAAGTTCAACAA
>ERZ833963.4022-NODE-4022-length-10423-cov-8.302276_pt1 | contig 10423 bp, 12 predicted proteins | sample MGYA00519693_ERZ833963 | MGnify/ENA primary metagenome ERZ833963 (study PRJEB31850, sample SAMEA3708748) | human gut metagenome | biome: human gut; feature: human-associated habitat; material: faeces | place: China | collected 2014 ... | reverse complement strand
AAAAAATAAATAGAAAAAATATAGAAAAATAATATAAATTAAATATAATGAAATTAATAAAATAAATATAGTTTTAAATATAAAATAAATACATAAAATATATTGTTTTTTATATAAAAATAATATATAATAATATATATAAAAATATTAAAAAATTATAGAAAGAAGGGATTAATATGACTGAAAGACTAATAAAATGGACAGAAAACGGAGTTGAAAAGGCGAAAGACGTTGAGAAAAAGGATAAAATACAAAAAAACTTTGTGATAGACAAAGATGTTGCGACTACTATAAAAGCTCTAGCGAAAGAATTTGATGTAAAAGAGAGTAGAATGATAGAGGAAATGTGCTACACATTTGTAGAGCTATTAGAGAGAGGCAAACAAGACCAAAATGAAACTACTACTAGCACTACTGGAAGAAAAAAACAAAGTTCAAATGCGAATAATACTAATAAAGCGAAAGCTAAAGGTAAAACTGCAACTGCAACTGCAAATGAGCAGATAGAAGGGCAAGTAAAAGCAGAAGAAGCTATAGAGAGTGTAGGCAAAACAGAAACAAAAACAAAAAAATAATTTTATTTAGAAGGCTAAAATGGGCATGGTAATTAATTTTTACTATGTCTTTTTTTCTTATTGGAGCGGAGTGATAATTTTAAATTTAAAAAAATACACAAAAATATACAAAGTTGCACAAAACCTAGCAATTTCAAGGCTTTTGGGAAAATTTATATTGCTATTTTGCAATAATATATGTATTATTAAGAAAATAGTTTTAAGCTAAGAAAGGTAGGAGAATTTATGCCAGTAAAAGCAATTATTAATAATTTATATCCAGGAAGAACGTATGAAGAGTTTAGAAATTCTGGACTACTACAAAGATACAAAATAAATGAATTAAAATGGAAAGATGGGCATACTTATCAGGGTAATTTCACAATAGACAATAATATAAATATTAAATTTGTATATAACTGGCTAGAGTGTTGGTTTTTAATAACAACACCAGAAGTTATTAAAAATAGTGCAGAGCTATTAGAAATATATAAATTAGCAAAAAAAGATATTCAAGAGCAGCTTGCACATGAACATAATATCACTCACAGATTATTAGAATTAGAAGAAAAAATAGATAATAACACAACATTTTACTTAAATCCATTTATTAATATAGATGAGCAATTTGAAAGTAAAAAAAGGGCTAATCAAGTCAAATCTTCGATAGAACATAAGATATTTTACACACATGATAACGGGTATGAAGAAGATGTAACAGAAGCTTTTCGTGTAGGGTGGATAGATATGGATGAAGTAAAAAGTGTACGGGAGTTTTTAGATATGCACTCATTCTATCTTAAATGCAGAACACTTTTTGTTACGAGCGAGCAAAGGTTTAAAGGCAATGGAGAAGAGTTGGAATACTTTAAAGAAAATATAAAACAAGAATATAATAGATTTCGATTTGAAATTTATATACATAGATTAAATTTTAATAAAAATTAATAAAAAAGACATGGTAAGAATTAATTACTGTGTCTTTTTTTGCATAGTGGAGATTATTTTAGCAATAGGTTCGTGCGGACTTGTCAGCACGATCCAATTGCTAAAATAATTGGAGCGGGGTAGTAATTAAAAATTTTTTTAAGAAAATTATATATAAATATATATTATATATTTATATATAACCTAGTAATTGCAAGGGTTACAACAAAATTTATGTTGTATTTTTAGAATTTTCTGTATATACTTAAAGCAAAAGGAGGGAGTGGAATATGGAAGCAAAACAATACCTAGTATTTAATGCGGAAACAACAGGTTTAGACCCAGTAACAGACCAGATATGCCATTTAGCATATATTATCTGCGATGATATGTTTAATCCATTAGTAGCAAAAAAATTTTATTTTAGTGTAGATGAGATGAGCTATGGGGCTATGAATATACATGGCTTAACAAAAGAAAAACTAGAGGAATTAAGTAATGGCAAGGGGTTTAAGGATTATTGTGAAGAGATATACGAAGATTTTAAGAGTGTAGATTTAATAGCAACACATAATTTTAGATTCTTTTGGGAGTTTTTAACTTGGGAGTTTGGAAGATGTGACAGGGAAGAGTATGAAATTAAAAACGATAAAGTATGCTTAATGTGGGAATACAAAGATATATTAAAAATTGATTGGAGCGATTACATGGGGGACTATAAGTTTCCGAAATTTACTGAAATAGAATACTTCTTAGACCTTAAAAAGGATGATATAGTGAAGCAGTCGGAAGCCTTATTTAACTTAGAATACGTTGAAATTACAAGATGTATAGAGAAAACTACAGCTGCGGTGCAAATGCTTAAAGCATATATGCTAAAAGAGATAGAAATAGGAGGTTAAGTAATGCTAAAAATTCGTATTACATATAATCGAGAAGATGAAAAAGAGCTTGAAAAAGCTATAAAGAAATTAGAAAAGAATTTTGATATTTTAAATAAATCTAGAATTTATAAGGGGAGAGGGGAAAGTAAATACAATAACATATACCTTGATGTAGAAAACAAGTAGTGGAGGTTGTAAACAACAGGTTCGTGCTGACTTGTCAGCACGATCCAGTTGTGCAACAACTGGAACGTATAACGATTTAGAAAACTTTTTATTTACAAAATTAAAAAAAGAGTATATAATATGTGTAAAAAAAGACACATAAAAAGGAGTTTTACAATGGGAGAAAAGAAACAATTAAGAGTAAAAAACGGAACAATAGTAGTAGAAGATAGAACGGCAGATATAAAAGTTAAGAAGAATTATTCTATAAGCCAAGATGCAGTAGAAAAACTGGACGAAATAACTAAAAAGCTAGGAAATACAACAGCTTCGGCAACGGTGGAAGAAATAATTAATACAGTTTATAACTTAATAAAAGAAAACGAAAAGTAAGAAGAAGTTAATTAAAACTTCTTCTTTTTTTGTCTAAATTTCAACGTTTTTCTACTAGGTGGCTAAAAATGTGTAAAAATTTACGTAAAAACATATTGACAGGGATAAAATAAGACACTATAATTAGAGTATACAAAAAAGAAGTAAAAAAAGAGAGAAAAATTTACTTAAATAAAAAGGGATAGGAGATTTGAAAAAATGAACTTAATAGAACAAATGCAAAACGTAATAGAAAAAATAACAATAGATTTAGGAAACTCTAACTACAAAATGATTGTAGATGATAAGAGAATAATAGATAGCTCTAACACGGAAGAGGTAGCAGAAGGCACTTTTGGGGCTTATGCGGTGAATGGAAAGTATTATCTATTTGGAGAAGGAGCAGCTGCAAAGTATACAACTAATAAAATAGTAGAAGATAAAAAGGCACTATTAGGAAAGGCACTTTATAGTGTTGCAGAAGATAGCCAAAAGCTTGAAATAACTACGTTATTACCACTTAGCTTATATATACATAATCAAAATAAAGAGAGATACCAAGAGCTTTTAAAAGGCGAATATGTGGTAACAAATCCAAGCCAATATACAAAAAAATTTGAGGTAGTGGAAGTTAACGTATGTTGCGAAGGATTTTCTGCATTAATAACAAAACCAGAACTATTAAAAGAAGCCATTTATTTAGTGGAAATAGGTGGGGTTGATTTAACAGGATGTTTTGTAAACAGAACACCAGTAGCAAGCCAATCTTTTGCAACAGAGCAAGGCATGAATAGATTTTATAAGGAGTTAGCTAAAGTGCTTACAAGTAAGTTATTAGAAGGGTTTAGCGATAAAGATGCGGAACTGGTGTATAACAAATACGAAGTATTAGAAGAAGAATTAAAAGAGATAATAGACAGTTTTGCAATGGAATATATACAAAAGAACATATATAAAAAATTAGTAGATATAGGGTATAAGAAACTAATACATAAACTTGTTCTAGTAGGCGGTGGAGCAATAGCACTAGAAAGATACCTAAAGCAAGATACAAACATAATAACTTTAGAAAATGCACTTTGGGCGAATATAGAAGGAGCAGAGATTATAGAGAAAAGGAGAGCAAAATAAAAAATGTGGATTAAGTTTAAGGTTGAGGGAGAATTAGAGCAACTAATAAAACAGCAGAGCGAGGAAGAGTGCAGAACGTGTTCGCAACAAGTGTTATATATAGTTAAAAATTATTACAAAAACGGAAAAAATAATTCTAATGCAGAACAGAACGGAACAGTACAGAACATACAAAATATAAATGGAATACAGCAGAACGAGTTGGAATATAAAAGAAATAACAGTAACAAGATAGAACAAACTGGAACTATTAGTTCCAATACTGTAGAATTTGGAAACGATATAGAACAAAATGTGCTAGACGAAGTTTGTGCATTTTAAGTAGTAGCGAAGGTTGTTTCACATATGGTTCGTGATGACGCGTCATCACGATCCAATTGTGAAACAATTGGAGCGGTAAAACGAGGGGGAGTAAAAATGAATGAAATTATTATTGAAGGAAAGACAACAGAGGAAACGGTGCTACAGAAGTTATTACATTGGATTTTAAATATGAGTTTTAGATTTATGTGTTTTAGCTTTAAATTTGTAACATATTTAGTACTTAGCTTTACACAAATGATTATAAATTTTATATATAGCAAATTAGATTTAGATAATTGGGATTTCTTAATCAAGCGAGAAGAACATAGACAGAAACTTTTTAATATAGAAGTGGATGAAGATGATGTTAATTATAAGTATAGAATTGTACGTTCTAACGAGTATGCGAACCTATACAATGATTTAAAAGACTTTCTTATAAATATAGGAGAGGGCGAACAAGCTGTAAACATAGAACCAAGAATGGCTCTTGATATGGTGAAGAAAATTGATAAGATGTTGTTTGAAGCGGAGAAAACGTGCATACAAGAAGGCTATGATTTTGCACGAAAAACTGAGCTACAGATAGCTCTGGACGAAGTTTGTAAGGAATATATAAGATATAACATAATTATGGAGGAGAAAGGTAAATGGCAAAAAGGAAACTAAATAGGGACAGGCTAGAAGTGGACGAGAACGTATTAAAATTACTTAAGTATGGAGAGGAAATAAAGCCTATTAGAAACTGTAATAATTATTATGTTACAACACATGGGAGGGTGTTCTCTAACAAATACATGGTCCAATACAGAACTTTAGAAGGCGAAGAATATTATTATGTGGTATGGAAGGAGCTTAAAACAAGGTTAACGAATGGATATTTATGTGTTAATATAACAGACAATGAGGGTGTTAGAAAAAGACATTATGTACATAAATTGGTGTATGAGACTTTTAATAATGTGGTAGATACAGCAACGTTAATAATTGTTCATAGAGATAAAAATAAATTAAATAATAGTGTAGGAAACTTAGCTGTTACATGGAGAAAAAAGAGCGATTACCAAGGGCATAAAAACTATGCCTATAGGGTAAGAATGCAACAGATTATATAGGAAGAGTGGCTATAAGAGTGTAGCCCTATTAATGTAAACAGAAGAGGGGTTAGAAGTATTGGAAGTGCTAACGGAGTAGTGGCTAAGAGTGTAGCCCTATACCGAAGTGTAGCCCCTTTAAAACATATCTTTTGGGGCATATTTTTTAAAAAAATTGATTGAGAGAAGTGGTTAATTTTTTTTGTGATGACATTCCGTAAAACGGTCGTTAGATGAACTAATCAGAAGGGTAAAAAAGTGATGCCTGAGAATGTTGGAAATGAGTTGTAAAAGTGTTCAAAAAAGTAACGTAACTTTTGTAACGTTTTGCGAACAAAGTAGAAACAGAATAGGAAAGGAAGGGTAAGAAAATGAAATATGGATACGCGAGAATAAGTACAAACAAGCAGAAAACGGATAGGCAGGTAGAGGAATTACAAAAATATAATTTACAAAAAATTTATACAGATACGATAACAGGAAGTAAGTTTGATAGACCAAATTATAAAAAGCTAGTGGAAGAAATTTTAAGAGAAGGGGACGAGCTTTACATAAAAGAGGTAGATAGACTTGGTAGAAACAAGAGAGAAACATTAGAAGAATTAAGAAAGCTAAAAGCCAAAGGAGTGGTTATAAGAATTTTAGAGATACCAAGTACATTAACAGTATTGAATGATGAAACACCACAAAATAAATTAATGATAGAGATGATGAATAATATGCTGATAGAGATGTACACAACATTTGCACAGTTAGAGTTGGAGAAGATTAGAACGAGAACAAAGGAAGCTCTGGCGGTTAAAAAACAGAAGGGTGAGAAACTGGGTAGACCAAGAATAGAATTTCCGAGCAACTGGAAGAAGGTATATAAGCAATACAAAAACCGAGATATTACAGGGGCGCAGGCAATGAAACTTTTGGATTTAAAAAAGACTACATTTTATAAATTAGTTAAAGAGTTTGAGGAACTTTTAGATTTGGAGTAGTAAGCGGAAGTGATTTATCATTGGTTCGTGATGATGTGTCATCACGATCCAATGATAAAATCATTGGAGCGGTTATAAATAAAATTAATTTAAAAAAATTGATTTAAAAAGTGACAGATAAATCAAATCCTATAACTATTGATATAACTGGGATTGAATGGGTTTTGGAAGTCAAAAAAATAAGTTTCTTTCTCGCAGTAAAGATAAAGTGGCAAAAAAATAACTCTAATTTTCATTTAGAGTTTTAAAAAATTTTTTTTGAAATTAGATTAGCTATGAACAGGGCTGGTGGATTTAATAAGGTTTTGATGTGGATTTTATGTAGTTTATAATACATATTAATGTTATAATATTTATTATAATAGAAGGCAGAAAAAAAGCTCCTTCTGCCAAAAGGAGCTTTTTAGAGAAGAGTTACACAAAAGTATAAAACTTCTAGAGTAATTTCAATAATTTCAATAATAATTTAGAATAAAATAGTCTGTTTTATTTTTATTAAAATCCGCTTAAAATAAGCGTTTAATTGTTGTGCTTATTTTAATATTACATAGTAATTATAACATAAGTATTACAAGTTAATCAAGTTAACAAGTTAAATAGATTTTAAAAAAGGTTGTGTAATTCTTCCACTTTCTTAAAAAAATGGAAAGAGAGGAGTTAATGTGGAAGAAAGTAAAACAAAAGATACCACAAAGAAAAATAAAAAAGATAAAATTAACACAAAAAATATTTGTGTTGGGCAAGTTTTTAAGAATTATACAGAGTTTTGCAAAGCTATAAAAGTTACACCTAAAACTTCTGGGAACTCTAAAAAGTTACAAATTAAAAGGATACAAGAAACCATAAACTTTAAAATAGAAGGAAGAAGTAAAATTATAGTTACAGAAATAAAAGAAAATGATAAACGTGGTTATAATGCTACTACATATTGCAAATTAATTAATAATGCTTTAATTATTCTTTTGCATAAAAACAGTAAAAAAGGCTATTATTACACTACAAAAACGGATTTACTGGTAAATTTAGGGCTTATAAATAAAAATTTTAGCAAATGCAGAGCCAATACAAGTGTTGTAGCCTACCATTTAGACATTCCAAAATTAGTTTTAATTAATTTTTTTAAAACTAACATGGATAGGGTAAATGCAACGTTGAAATATAATGTAGAAAAGTTTATAAATAAAATAAATGAAGAAAATGAGTATTGTTGTGAGCTTGATAAAGGGTTTGTTAGACTATGTTTTAATACAGGTAGAGAAGATAAGATAAGGTACAGATTAGCAACACAAGAAGAGATAGAATTAATAAATAAGTGTGAAGAGGAAGTTTTAAAAGAGCTAAAAATAGATAGCAGAGAGGAACTACAGTATAGAGATAAGTGGAACACTTTTATAACAGAATCTTTATTAAAAGTTAAGCAATTAGAAGGCTTTAAAGATTTAAAGTTTTACTACAAGTTGTATAGATTTGAAGTAGATGAAGAGAAATTTGAACAATTATATTGTGAATTAGAAGAGAAAGATTTAAATAAAATAGTAAATAAAATAAATAAACAATCTAAGAAAGCTAGTAAAGAGAGTATAGTAGCTAGGCAGAAAAAGGCTTCTGGAAGGCTTTTAAAAAATAACTATGAGAAAGATTATGAAAAAGTTAGAGATGAACTTTTAGTAAAAGAAGATGTGATAAAGCAAAATAATATATGTATAAATAGCTTTATAAAAGCTACAGCAAAAGAAATAGATATAAATGAAGTTATAAAGAAAAATCGAAGAAAACATAAGAAAGAAGCTAAACAAGAAGTTGTAACAGAAGAGGTTATAGAAGTTATAGAAACTATAGAAGAATATGAGGAAATCTCTTGGAAATATGATATGGCAACAGAGAGTAACATACCATTTTAATTTAAATTTAAAGACCAGATGTACTGGTCTTTTTTTTATATCAATCCATGTAATGGATTGATCGCCATGACATATCATGGCGATTATTATCTGTCACTTTTAAATTTAATTTTTTTTAGTTTTTTTGAGGTTAAATAAAATTTTTTAAAAAAATCGTTTCAAAAAGTGACAGATAAATCAAACTCTATAACCGTTGATATAACTGGGGTTGAATGGGTTTTTAAAGTCAAAAAAATGAGTTTCTTTCTCGCTGATATATATATATATATATATCTTTATCTTTACTACGAGAAAGAAAGTTAAAAAAATCATGTTGCAACATACCTCAAAGCATTGATATTACTACTCTCTAGCGTTTTAGCTATCTGTCACTTTTTAAAACGATTTTTTCATTTTTAGTTTTTTCCTTCTAGGTTTTTATTTTTTGGGGTTTTTGTTTTATGTTATTAGTTTAAAATCTACAGAGCAGACTGTTCCAAGGGAAAATTAAATTATCGCAATAGGTATATGTTTTTTTTTCTTCTAGCTTTTAAAGAAGATGTTGCTTTTATCTGTTTTTATAAAGTAAGTAACTAAAACAGGATTCCAGAAAACAAAATTTCGTGCAGTCTGCTTGCAGACGATAAGAAATGCGTTAGTAAGCAACCTCTAGGCATTGCTTGGTACAAGTTAATAAAGCAGATAGGGTGCGCAAGGTATTTGTAGCATTAAATAAAAGTAACTAATTTACTATAAAAGTTACTACTTAAACAATAGCAACTAGAAATAAACCGTCTTAGAAGTAGGTTCGTTTTAATCTAATATATTGCAAAATCGGAAGAAGTTCAGCGACAAGATTAAATTGGAGGTTATCGGGCTATACTCCAGTAAAGGTAGGTGGTAAAATGTGCTAGGACTAAAGATACTTAAAAGCATAAACTTTGTGGTCTGGACGGTAAATATTGTTTTAATAGTATTAATGCTAAGTTTTTTATATATATTATCTTAAACAGAATAAATAACCAATAAAAGAAGGTGTAAAAATCGAGCACCTTTTTTTATTGGTATTAAAAATAAAGGCTCTGTTAGCTAACTTTGTGATTAATCATATATAATATAATTAAGTTCCTAATTGTTATATATTGCGAAGCAAAAGGATAGGAGCATAGCTCCTATTTTTTATTTTATCTATAAAGTATATTTTAAAAATGAAAAGAAAGTTCAATATTATATGGACATGATTAAATATTTATAGTATTAGATATAAGGTATAGATCTATTTTAAAGGATAATAATGAATTTATATTTTACTATACTATATATGGGAAAAAGAGGACTCATTAAATGGATTTGTTTAAAAAAAGAAACATAATTAGTTTTTTGGCGGTTTTATTATCATCTTTGATAATGGCTTTTGCAACTAAAAATCTAGTTAGACCAGCAGGTATTTTATCTGGTGGGTTTATGGGAATTGCTATTATGGCAGAAATGATTGCGGAATTATTTGCCGCTAGTTTACCGACATCAATTGGATTGTTATGTTTAAATATTCCAGTGGCTCTATTTTGTGCTAAGAAGATTTCGTCACGATTTGTGTTTTTTTCATTGATGCAAGTTGTTTTAACGTCTTTCTTTTTAACGTTGATGCCACGAATTCCTTTATTTGATGATACAATTTTGAATGTGATTTTTGGTGGATTTTTATATGGTGGAAGTATTGCGATTGCTTTAAAAGGAAATGCTTCTAGTGGTGGAACGGATTTTATTGCTATTTATCTGTCGGAGAAAAAAGGCATGGATTCCTGGAATCTGGTGCTGGGTCTGAATGTTCTGATTCTTGGCGCTGCAGGTCTTCTGTTTGGATGGGATAAGGCATTATACTCAATTATTTTCCAGTATGCATCCACGCAGGTACTGCACACTTTATATAAGAAGTATCAGCAGCAGACATTGTTTGTTGTGACCGATCATCCGCAGGAAGTGTGTAATGCAATCTCAAACACGTGCCACCATGGGGCAACAATCCTGGCTGGAGAAGGATCCTATGAACACTGTGAACGCCACATGGTCTATTCTGTCGTATCAAGTGCGGAGAGTAAACATGTGTTAAAAGCAGTGCGTGAGGTG
>ERZ833963.4017-NODE-4017-length-10443-cov-2.698787_pt1 | contig 10443 bp, 19 predicted proteins | sample MGYA00519693_ERZ833963 | MGnify/ENA primary metagenome ERZ833963 (study PRJEB31850, sample SAMEA3708748) | human gut metagenome | biome: human gut; feature: human-associated habitat; material: faeces | place: China | collected 2014 ... | reverse complement strand
CACGTCGATTTGATCTGTGTGGCCGCTCTCATAGTCTACGACTTTGATTCCGCTCTCTGCCAGCTGCTTGACGGCGTTGGCAATCGCCTGATTATAGCTGATCGCCCCGCTCTGAATTTGCAGCGTTGCCGAATTTAGGGCCCACTGATATGCTTGCGCAGGCGGAAGCATTCTCTGGCCATTGTCCACTAAAAACCCCAAAGATTGCGTCAGATTTCGGAATTCTCCGAGCGTCTGCCTGCGGATCGCGTCGATATCGGAGGTGTCTACCAGCCGGCCAGGCTTCGTCACATCGGCCAGCGTAATAAGGTCGTTGTAATATCGCCGGTTGCGCTCCACAACATCGTCGAGCAGCTTGTTCAGTTTTTCTTCGCTGACGTCCGCTGTCTTCTGGATGGCCCTTTTGATCTTCTTGAGATCAATGTCGTGCGACCGCAGCGCCCGGATATCCTGAACCGTTACTTCGTTGAGCTGATCGGCAATTTTAAGCCGGGAACAGACTTCATCCAGCAGCGTATCTTCCAGCGCACGGAACAGCTCCGCGAGTTCTTCCGGGAGGGCGTCGAGCAGCTCCGGACTGAACGGATACTTGACCTTTCTCATTCGACCTCAGCCGGGGTGTTTGCATCTGTCATGTCCTGCGCCCTCGGCAGCATTGCCTTTGCAGTCGCTTCGTCCTCGCCGTACCATTTCGCGCGGTATTCCCAGTCGTTGAGGATACCGTCAGCGAGGTCGAGTCGGTCGTTGGCCCGCTCCTGCTCTTTCTTCTCGGCATCGTCCAGGATGGAATCGCCCCAGCTGTAATCAGTGCTGTACGTCCCGGCAGGCGCAAGGTTGTAGAGCGTCGCGTATGTATCGAGCGCGTAGAGCAGACTGTCAAACGTATGTTCAAGCGCCGTTTGAATGCTGTCGATCAGCACATATTTGCGCTGCTTGCTGTTGCGGATCTCCGTCGCCGTCTTCTCGATGGTCTGCGGATCGGAAATATCTCCATAAGCCAATCCGACGTTGAACTCGATACGGCGAAGCGTATTCTGGAAACCTCGGTAGATTGCTTCGTCGCGGATCTGCGGCTCGATGTACTGAAAGAATTCGCCGCTAGGGGAGAACGGTCCCAGTTCAAACATACGCTTGTTGAACATATCCGCAGTCGAGCTCGTTCCATCCATCAGGACTTTGCGCTCACTGGAGCGATATTCCCAGCGCAGGAGCTCCCACTGCTCATCGGCCTGCTTGATCAGCTGCACAGTAGCCGCGTCTCCGTAGACGGACATTCCGCAGGGGCTGTTTGCGTCCGTTGTGTTGGCCGCAGGCGGGCGGAAGTACGCGAAGAGCGGCCCGCTCATATTCTGGATCGTGATCTCCGGCTGAATGTCCGCCCATTCCGGGACGGCGTTCAGGGGCGCTTCTGCGCCGACTGTGCCGGAAGCGTCGCTGTAATACGCTTTATTGCGGATCGTGTATGTCGTGCCGTCCAGCTCGTGCGATTCGAGGCGGATATAATACTTCCCGCCCACTTTCGCGGGCTTGTCCCGGAAGACGCCTCCGATGCAGCGCCCGGCAGGATCAAATTTCGTCGGCTGGAACGCCGCCGCGCCGGTCACGTCGACCAGCAGCTGCTCACCGTAGATATACGGCTTAAATGCCACGCCGCCGAGCGCAAGTCCCAGCTCTAAGGCGCTGTGAAAATTCTCTTCCGCCCGCTCAAAGCAGTCTTTCAGATAATCCGCACGGGCGCTGCCGGTGATGTTAGCCGTCAGCTCGGCCAGCGTCGGTCGCGCGATCTCCCGGCAGATTGCCGCCGGAAGCCCGACAGCAATGACATCGCACGTCTGCCAGGGCGGATTCCCGATAAGCATCGCGTACCAGAGGCTTATATTCTGCTCCATCTTCGGGCTAACTGCCGGAGATACGCCGAATTCCCGCTCGGCTACCGCCTGCGGGAAAAGCATATTCCGGAACCACCCTCGAATGTTTGTCAAAAGGTTCATTTCTTGATTTCTCTCCTCAAAACGGTCATACAGAAATAGCGAATCGCGTCCATGCAATGGTCGTTTTCTTTTATCACGCGGTCTTCGCCTGCGTCTTTGTCCCAGCTATAAAGGCCAAATTCCCGAAATGCGTTTTTGCAACTCTCATGGAATTTGATTATGCCGCTTTTGATGCAGGCCCCCGTGAAGCGAATGCCGTCCAGCACGGCGTTGTTTGCTTTCCATACAGAAAACTTTCCGTGCCGCCGGATGCACTCGGCAAAGGACGCTGCCGATGGGTCGAGCACGACACGCTCAATGCGGTATCCGTCCGCGAATGCCTCTAAATCCTGATAATATTCTTCGTCAGTCTTCTGCCGCCCGCTCTCGCGCCCGCTGTGGTAATATTCTTTCTCCATGACGGCCTTGCCGCCATATTCCCGCCACAATGCAAAGACGGTAGGGTTCTGTGTGCCGTAGTCCGATGAGATCCAGTACCGCCCCGGCCCGCCCCGCTCACTCGTGACGTTTCTGGCCCGATCAAACATCGGATACACAAGCCCTTCCGCAATGCAGCGCTCACCGAGGATATCCCGTCGATACCAGATGCTTTTTATATCATACTGGCTTTCGATTTCCGCAAGCCTTTGGGCTGTAATCGTTGCGTTGTCCCGGATAGTAAAGTGCCGGTAATTATACCGCGCTCCAAATTGCTCCGGGAATCGGTCTATGTAATTCTGGTAAATCCAGTGTCCAGGCGACGAAGGGTTTAAATCCCAAAAAACACGTCGAAGTTTTGCGGCAAGCTGTCGATTGAATGCCTCCTTGATCGTATCCTCATGGTGAAGGTTGATCTCGGTTGCAATCCACATTCCGTATGAGTTGCCGCGTATCTTTTTAAAGCTGTCCGCTTTCGCCCCGCCCGCAAAAATAACTACATAATCCCGCCCACAGGATTTAATTACAAGAGCCTCGTTTCCCTTATACTTCGTCCATCTGCACCGCCCGCGAAATAGATATTCAAGCCCGAATCCGTTCGCGTCTCCAATGTTCAGCTTAGCGTTCGCCGCTGTGGAGCCGGTTGCCAAATGGATTCTATCAGGCGTACCTTTGTTTATCATCGTTGCAAAGGCGGCTATATTGTCGATGGTTTTTCCCGCTCGAACAGCACCTTCCGCAACAGAAATAATGCAGCGCGTTGCATTCCGGATATATTCCTTATGTTTATCCCCGAACGCCGGGTGGATTGTCGAACTTTTCATTCGATACCCGCTTCTTTCAGATAAGCGTCCGTATCCTCCACGTCAATCGATTCTTCTGGCTCGTCACGCTGCCCTAAGTATTGCTTTCCAAGCCAGATAGCCATGCTTGCGTTCTTTTCCGCAAGCCGCCACTGGCTACGTCGCAGTGAAATTTTCCCCGCTCCGCGCTTTTGTTTAAATACCTCGGAAAAACTGGCATGATAGGTGCGTTTACACCAACTATCCAGTGTTTTATCAGTCACACCAAACCAACCGCAGATTTCCTCAAGCGTGCATTGCAGGACGCATAGATTCTCGAACTGTTTTTGATCTATTTCCTTTCTGGGCCTTGCCATACGCGCCCTCCTTTCTCTGCTGGCGTTTGATAAACTTCTCCATGTCCCGCTTCAAATACGGGCTGCTGGTTTTGGCTATAATCGCCCGTGCTTCTTCAATCGTCATTCAGCAACACCGCTTTCTTCCCCGTAAACTTCTCCCAACGGTCAACAATGACATCAGCATACTTTGGATCGTACTCCATGCAGAAAGCGTGTCTGCCATTCTGCTCCGCCGCCATGATCGTTGTGCCAGAACCAGCGAACAGGTCGAGAACATTCTCTCCCGGCTTGCTGGAACACTGCATCTGGTAATCAAACAGCTTAATCGGCTTCATGGTCGGGTGCTCCGCAGACTTGACAGGCTTATCAAAATTCAGCACAGTTGTCTGCCTGCGGTTCTTGAAGAAGTAGTGCTTCTTGCCTTCCGTCCAGCCGTAAAGGCAAGGCTCGTGCGCATCCTCTTCAATCTCGCTCTCACCGTACAGGCAAGGTTCATGTTTCCACTGGAAATCCTGTCTTCCCATTACGAGGGAATTCTTTACCCAAATCAGGCACTGCCGGACGCGCAGCATCGAATCTTTACACGCGCCGCGGAAGTTATACCCCTCGTGGTCTGCGTGCCAGATGTAGAACGGAGCGCCGGGTTTCATGACCATCACCGCATTGGAGAAAGCATCCGTCAGGAACCGTCTAAATGCCGTATCCTCCATATTATCGTTCTTAATCTTCCCGGCGGTTCCCTGATAGTCCACATTGTACGGAGGATCGGTGAGCAGCAAATCCATTTGTGCCCCCCCTACGAGCTTCTGTACGTCTGTCAAAGACGTGCTATCTCCGCACATAAGGCGATGGTCTCCAAGCTGGTACACATCGCCAAGTTTACTCTTCGGCTCTGCCGGTAAAACAGGATCGTAGTTGTCCTCTACAACTGACGTGTCGAGTTCATCACGCAGCCCCCAATCAAAGTCAAACGCCGACAGGTCAAGACCAGGCAGTTCATCAGCCAGCAGGTCAAAGTTCCAATCGCTCTCGTTGCTCTTGTTATCCACCAGGCGAAGGGCGTTCACCTGCTCCGGTGTCAGATCGTCCACGCAGACGCAAGGCACTTCTTCCATGCCCAGTTTCTTTGCCGCTAGAGCGCGGCAGTGGCCGATTACAATCACACCGTCACGGTCAATCACAATCGGCTGTACAAAGCCGTACTGCTTGATGCTCTCCGCAACGTTGTTGATTTGCGTCTTGTCATGCTTTTTCGCATTTTTCCCGTATGCAGTAATGCTGGAAAGCTTTCTGTTTTTTACCTCCATGTTGTCCTCCCCATCATGCCCGATCACCGTCCAGCCACCTCATTCTTTCGTTCTCGTGTCTCCGTGTGTGAATAAATATATTTATTCACACCGGAGAACACGAGAACAGGAGGAGGAGGTTTCCGCAGAACGCTGCGGTGCCGATGAAGAAGGGCGTAGAGTTGATCTCTACGCCCTTATAGTAAATGTTAAATTTGGCTCTGGGACGCAGACTTTTTCATAAAAGCCCTCTTTTTTGCCCCACAAGGCGAATAAATTGCCTGTGCCATTCCTGCGCGGTGCGCTCCGAGACGTAGCACGCAAGCGCAGCCCCCTGAAGCGTGTGCGTCCGCTTCCAAAGAACCAAATCTATGAGCCGGAGTCGCTCCGCGCCGTCAACGAGCCGTTCCGTCTCTGCGATTGCATCCTCAACGGCAGCGTGCTCGGCCTTCGTCATCATCCCGCCGCCCTTATAGCTACGAATCATCCATTTTGCATAGGCCCACCAGCCGTATCGCGGCGTGCTCATTTGAAAACTCCCTCGTCTCCATCGTCGTACTTTGCGCCCTTAATCTGTTCCATCGTCTACGCCCTCCATCATGGCCTTGATTTCTGCGGCATTTGCCTTGATAATGTCCAGCACGATATCGCTCTGGATATGGTGGGCAAACACGGCCTTGTCCTGTGCGTCCGCATTGTAATAGCCCGTAAGCGTATTGCCCGCTTCCGTTTTTGCCACAATCGCGATTGCAAGCGGCTTGGATTTATAGAGCGCTTGCAACGCCTTTTCCAGCCACGCCGCATATTCCTGCTCTGTGATCCCGCTCATCAGTAATGTTGCCTCCCTTCCCGCTTTGCGCGGTTCGCATCGTGCAGCGTCCGCATACAGCCCCGTGTCGTTGCATATCTCGCCGCGTCCTTTGATTGCTCCTGCTTTTATCTGTCCGCCTCCCGGCGGAACGCTATGTACCGGGTGCAGTCCGTGTGACAGCCGGTGTGCCTGTCCGCACAGCCTTTGCACGGAGCCTGCACCGGTGTAAGCCCTAGATTTCCATGCATTCGTCCACCCTCACACATACGCGCTTGCCGTTTACCGCAACGACGTAGCCCGTCCGGTTTGTCCTGTATTTGTACTTTTCGGCAGGATACACCCGCCCGCAGACAGGCCGCATTTCCGGATACACCGGGATCGAGCACGTGATCAGGATCTGCACGCGCTCCGCCCGGCCCATCACAGCTTCCCTATGTGCCGTCCATGCGCACGCTTCGCTGCAAAAATTGTATTTTGCCTTGTACTTGGACGGTGCACGCATAAACGTCTTCCCGCAGGCATCGCACGTCAGCCGCATCGGCGGCCTTGGCGGCTTGCGCTTCACTTTGCTCATGGCCTCCACCCGGAAATCCATTTTACCTTCTCCCAGTCCGTCAGCGTGCAAAACTTAATATAATCCGGCAGATCCGAATTGAGAATCGCTTCTCTTATCAAAAGCAAAACAAACACGGCAGCCGCAAATAAAAGCAGCATTTCAACGAATCTTTTCACTTACAGCTCTCCTTCTTGTTTTTCCAGTCACAATATTCCTCGCAAAGCTCCTCACTTTCAAACGACGAATCATACGGGTTGATTTTTTCAAAGTCACAGCCGCTTCTTGCAACGGCTCTACTCCTGTAATCAGATTCATTCTCCGTGTTGCATTTTACAGGATAGTAAAATAGTTCCATTCCTCCCCTCCATTCATGAATTCTGTCCAGCATCAATTCCCGCGGCTTGTATACCAGTGTGCTCTTTGCGCATATGCAAGATTCTGTCATTTTCCGCCCGCAAGGTGTGATGAAATGGCGTAGCCTTTTCTCATCACATAGATCGCATTTCGGGCCTTGCACCCACTCACCTTTTGCTTCCCACGTCGTTACCAGATTATCGCCAAGCAGCTCTTTCAACCGCGCATCTTTGTATTTCTTTTGCGCCTCCGTTTCCGCCAGCACTGCCCTTCTCTCTGCCGCCGCCAGCTTTTCCAGATACATCTTTCTGTCGTCTCTGAACATCCGCAGGCTCTTTACTTCTTCTTCCAGCGCCACGATTTTGTCTTTGATTTCCTTGCGTGCATTCACAATCAGAGCCTGTTTAAATTCATCGATTTGCCTGTCAAATTCGGAACATTCAAAATATTCATCGTCGTCAAAATCAAAAACATCAGCAAAATTCATAGCTTTACCCCCTTGATGTACTTATCGAAATACGTTACGGCGACCGCCATCGCCGCCCACATATCCGCAGAGAAGCCGTAGAAGAAGCCGGGATTCTTCTTCGTGCCCTTGCCGAAGTTCGGCTGGCCGGGCGCGTAGCGGTCTACAAGCGCCTGCCGAATGTTCGCATCTTTTGCACTCAAGCTTCCGCAAAGATCGAGCTTTTCTTCGCGGCGGTAGATTTTTGTCTGATCCGCCGCCTTGCTGTTGTCTATTGCATATTGCCAAAATCGGCCGATCCAATAGCAGGTGTCAAATGTTTCTGCGCCTACGGCCATGCCCATTCCGGCAATCATTTCAATTGCCAAATCGTAGCCGGTCGGCGTACTTTTGATTACGTCCAAAACAATCCGGTTCGGCTCTTTCCCAACTTTCAGAACGCGCCGAATTTCTTCGCCGTCGTGCTCTACGACGACATACCCGGATTTCATGTTTCCCGGGTCAATTGCCAGTATCGTTCCCACGCTTTCCATCATCCCTCCGTTTCCCGTAGCGGCAAAAATCGTCTGCCTCTTTTACCGGTTTGAATACACGATCCCAGCGCTCACCATAGGTGAAGGTGTTTTGCGGGTGTCCGCAGTAATAGCCTACGGTTCCATCTGTCCGCTCATACCGTTCGGCGTGTTCGCACTCCTTGCAACGCGCAACCGGCGCAGCGTCTACGACTGGCAGACTGTATAAGTCCTCACGGATACCCTCGTATCCCCACTCCACTTCTAGGCAATCAATTACTGCATCTAAATCAACTAACCGCACGATCTTTACCTCCGTCCATCATCGCGCCGCAGCTGTTGCAGAAATATTCCCCCAATCGAAACGCTATTCTAGTGTCACAATTTGAGCAATAATAACCTCCGTTGTCGCATGGAATCCACTTTCCATGCACCACCTCCGCAACGTCGGCGGCGGGCTGACGCAGCAGGAGCGTTTTCACCCGCTGAGGTGTCCAGTTCGGATTTTCCGCGTTGCAGGAATCAAAGTCTTTCAGCGCCTCGGTTCTGCTGATAAATTCTTCAGTCACAGCGTTTCCCATCATCGAACTCCTTCCAAGTGTGGTACAGTGCCCATGCCAGCGGGTCACGGACAAACGGCATCTTTTTTGCTTCCGCGTATTTCTTATCGAGGATGCTCATGGCCTTCTTCCACGCGCGATCTCCAACGTGCAGTTCTGCGGGAAAGTAGACTCCCTCAAGTCTGTTGATTTTTGCGGCAGTCAGTATCGTTCTTCCGTTCTCGTCCAGAAGGTCTAGCAGATCCTGATTTTTGATGTAAAACACCATTTCAAAGTTCCCCCTCTGGCACGCCGAACATCTCTATGATCTTTTCCATAACCTCACCGATTTCCGGCTTGCCGTCATACAAATAACCTTCAAGGTCATAATCGGACAGTTCTTGGAGATTCCAGTTGTTCTTTACTGCATAGTCGATCATGTCCTTGAGCAGCTTGTTCAAGTCCTCCATTGCAGATCGATATACGGCATATGATTTGCGCGCCGTTTCCAGTTTGTTCTTGACCGCTTCGAAAAGAACTTCATTTACAGATTTAGACATATGGTGTTCCTCCATTTGCAAGTATTTCTTTCATTCCATCTGGAAGAGCAAACGATCCAGGTATCAGATCGAGGATTTTTCTTCGCAGCAGCACTTCTGCCTCCCGCTTGGTCAACTGCTTCTCACGCTGCTTAGGTGGCAGCTCCCCGTTCTTGGCCGCAATGGCTGTCGGGTTATGTTTGTGCTGACCCATTCTATTTCTCCTTCATCAGTGGTGCGTCCTCAAATTCCATTTTTCGAGTGCGGCCGGCCGTTCGTCTTTCACGACTTTCACTTCTCCATAGTCTGAAAATTCAACTTCTACCGTGTAGTCGTTCTTTGGAGTTCCGACGCCGCACTTTGTGCAATGGATTCCAAACTGCCAGCCGCGCCGTGTTCCGAACTCAAAACTTGCTTTTCTGAAGAATTTTGCTTCACCTCCGCAGAACGGGCATGGTTTAAGGTTCGTCATTTCCATTCACTTCCTTTCTCGCTTTTACAATTTCCCGCCGGGAGCTGCGCCACATCATCAGGAGCATTTCCTGGAGCGGCCTTTTTCTGTCGATACGACGAACGCGCTGCCTCACTTTCAGAATGTACGGCAGGAATTTATAACCCAACTTTTCCGGGCACAGAACGCCAACGCTGTATGGCAGTTCGTCCCGGACCTTTTCGTAGACTTCCAGCGGCATGACGTAGTAGTTGAAATCCCCGATCAGATTGTGACCGTTCTTCGAGTGGAAATCTTCGACGGAGGACTTGATCTCGTAGCAGTACACATCGCCCTTCTCGATTCCGGACACGCTGTTGTTGACCGGCTTGAACTGCATATAGTCCACGCGGATTGGAGCGATGCTGCCGTAGTCGAACGTGACTTCCTTTGCCCAGTAGATGCGCGGGTCGTTTTTCGGGTCAATATGTTCTTCCAGCAGTTTCGAAAGCCACTTCGTCGTTTCTGGTCTGTTCATTATTTGTCGGTGCCACCGGCCTTTCTTGCATTTCTTTTCGCCACGGCTCATATTTGGGCTGCCACGTGTGTAAAACATCATCCTCGTCCAGCCAAAATCTGCTGTTTGAAAAAAGGTTCGTTACCCTGTTGCAGGTAAACTCCCCGATAACATTGCCATTCCCCCGATATGCTCCTCCGCATTTAGCAGCCTTGAAAACATCCGCTATTTTATCAGGATGGAGAGACCGTTCCCCTTCCTTCAAAATCCAAAGCATATCAGCGCTCTGCGTGCAGTAGATGTAGCACTTAAACGGCGGAATGAGTTTCGGTCGCGTCTTGCGCACCTCGGTCGTTTTCTCTCCGCTTATGATCTTCTCGCACAACTTTGGTCTGATGCTGATTAAAACAGCTATCATGCCTTACCTCCTCCCTCCGGCGCTTCCGGCAATCCGCGCCACGCCCAGTTTCTGAAATCGACTCACCCGGTAACAGAGTTTTCCGCACCGTTCACAGATTGCGTAATTTGTGTGATACTTCCCACCGTGCCGGTTGCTTCTGCGGCGTGTTACCTGCACATACGTATACTTGTTCAGCTTGTGCAGACCCATGCGGCAAAGAAGGGGACTTTTCATAAATCCACCTCCGGTGCTTCCGGCGCGCCGCGCCATTCCCACGCATTCTTGTCAAGATGACACTCACGGCATTTGCACGTTTTTGATTTACAGCTGGAGCAGTCGCGCGTATCGCACGCATACTTGCAAGTCTTGCAACTCCGCGCATCCGCGAGGTCTGCTAACGCCGCGTCCCTCTCGGCTTCTGCCTTCGCGTTCTCGGCGGTCGGGCGCTCGATCACGTTAGCAGCCGCAAACTCGATGTATTCCC
>ERZ833963.4010-NODE-4010-length-10457-cov-3.543261_pt1 | contig 10457 bp, 8 predicted proteins | sample MGYA00519693_ERZ833963 | MGnify/ENA primary metagenome ERZ833963 (study PRJEB31850, sample SAMEA3708748) | human gut metagenome | biome: human gut; feature: human-associated habitat; material: faeces | place: China | collected 2014 ... | reverse complement strand
GCAAGCTGTCATACGTCTTCTCCTTCCAAAGGAACAGATAATCGCCAGTTAGGCGGGAAGGGGAGTTGAAAGGTGTCGGGCGGAAGCGGGCGTCGGGGCTCTCGCTCGCGCAGCCGGGACGGGGCCAAGCGCTGGAGTCGCCGCCAGAAAACCCCACGGGCGCTTTTGCAATTACACCCCGCTTGATTCAAACTTATGCTGCTGGCGAAGCTGCGGAACGATTGACGGTCATCATGAAGAACTCCATCTCAAAGCTAATCTCGGTCGCTTGGCGGGAGCGCCTTATCGTGCTCTTCGCGCTCTTCGTCTCCCTCGCGCAGCTTGTCGGCTTCGTGATGCATCGGGCAAACTCCAGCGCCCCCTATATTGAGTCCTGGCCATCGCCCGCCAAGGCGGCGATATTCGTCTCCGCCCTGACCGTCTTGCTCTCTATTCTACTGACCCTCGTCGCGCGGCTCCTCGATCGCTCCTCCGCGAACCATGGAGAGGGGCGTTGGGACAATGCGTTCGGACGGCATTCCATCGCGATCTCGGCGGCGCTGATCCTCGCCTCATGGCTTCCGTACCTAATAGTCTTCCTTCCCGGGTCCCTTCCGTGGGACGGCGCGGTGAGCATGGCGCAGTTCTCGACGGACGCCCCGCTTAGCAACCACCACCCCGTGCTCATGAACGCGCTGTACGCGGGCTGCATGCTGCTCGCGGAGCGCCTGGGCTCGACGAACATGGGGCTGCTCGCCATCGTCTCGATGCAAGCGCTCCTGTGCGTGGCTGCGTTCTCGCTGTCGATAAAGCAGATGGTCGCTATCGAGTCGCCCAGATGGCTCGTCTTCGCCGCGCTCGCGCTGTTCTGCCTCCACCCCATGTGGGGCTCCTACGCCCAGACGGCGGTCAAGGACACGATGTTCTGCGGCGCCCTCTGCCTGTTCCTCGTCCTCGCGACGCGACTCATCTGGAGCGGATACGGGACCGCTTGCTGGGCCAGGCTGGCGGTCTCGGGGCTGCTCGTCTGCCTTGTCAGGAACAACGGCATCTACCTCGTCCTGCCCACATACGCCGCCCTGGCCGTGGCGGCGCTACTGGCGGCTCGTAAGGGGCCGTCGGGCTGGAGGGGCGCTGCCGGCGTCGCCGCGGCCGTCTGCTCCGTCTGCGTCTACTACTCCCTCGTCTCGATCGCCTGGCCGGCTCTGGGCGTCCAGGTGCGAGAGGACAGGGAGATGCTCGCCGTCCCGTTCCAGCAGGTCTCCCGCTATCTACGGGTCCATCCCGACGACGTCGAGGAGTGGGAGATGGACGCCATAGAGAAGGTCGCCAACGGATCGGATATAGCCGCGGCGTACAACCCGGACCTCTACGACCCCGTCAAGGACCTCCTCGGGGACTCCGAGGGAAACATGGAGCCGGATGCCAAGAAGAGGTTCTTCGAAGCGTGGCTGTCTATGGGACTCAGGCATCCCGCCACCTACCTCGAGGCCACGCTGGCGGGGACGTACGCGTACTTCTACCCGTTCGGGATAGTGGGGTCGAACGTGAACAGGAGGGCCTTCTACTTCTACCAGCAGGGAGAGCCCGTCAACACCAGGTTCTCGGTCAGCTACGTGTTCCCCCAGGAGCTGCGCGACGGCCTGGAGGGCATGGTGGGCTCCCTCATGGAGAACCCCGCGACCAAGGCGCTATTCTCTCCAGCGCTATACGTCCTCGCCTACCTCTACATCCTCGTCTACTCCGCCAGCCGCAGAAGGGCGAGGGCTCTTCTCCTCTCCATCCCGCTCGCGATGCTGCTGATAACCACGCTCGCCGGCCCCTTGAACGGGTGCCTGAGGTACATGATGCCGCTGGTGGCGTGCATCCCTCTGCTCGCGGGCGCCGCGCTGGCGCCGATTGGCGATGAGCCCGCTTCGGGTAAGCCCGGGCGGGCCCCGGCGCATTTCAAGAGGTAGGCAGTAGAGGGAGCTTGCCCCCATGCGGCCCGAGCGCCCGGAGTGCGCCCCATGCATTTCCATACTGGATATAAGCATGCGCGAAACCGTGCGAGCGGTCGGCTCGTCCGCCCTCCGTCAAGCGTAAGCCGTCGGTCGAGGAGGGCGGACGGGGCTGGCAGGGGCAAGATCCTCCGTCAACCGAGCGGCGCGGCCTTATGCTTTCGTATGACTTCTCTCTCCGACACCGGGAGCGGATCCTTCCGATCGTTGGTTGCGCGAGGCCCGCAGCACCCATTCTGTCGGTAAGATGCGGCCAGGGGACCGAGATCGACGGTTTAGCCAATGCCAACGCATTTCTGTTGGTGAGGAGCATTGCGGTTAATCGAACGACGCCTCGGGTGCTTCGGGCATTTCCCGGCGAATAACAGGAGGGCCCCGGGATTGAATCCCGGGGCCCTCCTGCATCGAGCCTTGTGCGACAGCTTGCTTCTTGCCAAAGGCTTGCGGGGAGGCTCCCTGGCGGGAGCCCTCCCGCAAGCCCTCCCCGTGAGGGGAGGGCCGATAAAACGGTGATTACCGCTCTGGCTACTTATCGAGCCTCAGGTTGGAGTCGACCGCCATGGCGGCAGCCTCAGCGCGGGTAATCATAGAAGCCGGGGTGATGGAACCGGTCTTGCCCATGATCTTGTTCTTGGCAGCCCAGGCCACGGACTCCTTCGCCCAGTCGGAGACGGAGGCGCCGTCGGTGTAGTCGTCGAGGACCTCGTCGACGTCGACTCCCTGGAACGCGTTGAACTTCTTGGCGAAGTTGGCGAGCATGCAGGCGAACTCCTCACGGGAGATGTCGTTGTCGGGACGGAAGGTGCCATCGGCGTAACCGTTGACAACGCCGGCCTTCTTGGCCCAAGCGATAGCCTTGCCGTAGTACTCCTTGCCGTTCACGTCATCGAAGGAAGTCCAGCCAAAAATCTCGTTGTAGGAGCCCTCGGGAAGCAGTTCGCTGTTCTTGCCGCCGGCCATATTGTAGAGGATGACGGCGACCTGGCCGCGAGTGAGCTTGTCCTGCGCGCCGAAGATGCTGGTGCCTTCGTAGCCGTTCATGAGGCCGTCGGCGTCGTTGACGGAGTTGAACCACCAGTCCGTGGGAAGCACGTCGGCGTACTTCAGGTCCTCATCGAGCACGTAGAACTCGAAGACGGTTCCCTCGGCAGTCGCGAAGGAGACGTTCTTGGTGACGCTGTCGTTCATCGGGGAGACGACGCAGCGGAACTTGCCGGTCTCGTTGGCGCTGACCTGGTTGACGTCGGCCCACTGGCCGGTCTTCTCGTCAAGCTTCTGCCAGACGGACTTGACCCCGTCGATTTCCTCGAAGGTCTTATCGATCTGGTTGAACTGCTTCCAGTCGTCGAGCTTGCCGTTGGAGTTGGCGTCAACGCCCTGGAGGTACTTGAGATTCAGGCCCTTGAGCGCCACATTGCCGACCTTAACATAGGTGAAGCCGAATTTGGTGTCAACCGCATCGCCATCGATCTTGACGTTGGAGAGGTCGAGCTTGTTGACGGTGACCTTGACCTCGGTGGTGCCGGTCAGCTCGTACTTGGAGCTGGTAACTTTGAGGGTGTAGACGCCGGCGTCCGTGGCGGAGGTAACCTCCTCGCCCTTCGCGTTGTAGAGCTTCATAGTCAGGCTGTCGGTTAGGCCTTCGTAATCCTCGCCATCGACACCGTGGACAGTGAAGTTGCTGGGGGAGACGGCGGTGCCGAAGTCTACGGTAACGTCGGTGACAACCTTGTCGCCATACTTGACGTAAACGTTCGCGTCAGCGTCGACGGACTTGGCCTTGACGGTCACGGTGCAGGTGTCGACAGCCGCGGCGGAATGGTCGCTAGCGGTGGCGACGACCTTGACGGTGTAGACGCCCGGGGTCTCGTTCCAGGTGCCGTTGCCGTCGGCGGACACGACGGTGCCCTCGGAATCGGTGACGGTGATCTCGATGTTGTCAATAAAGGTCTTGTCCTTGTCCTTGCCGTAGACGGCAGAAACCTTGGACCTGTCGAACTTCACGGGGTTCTTATCGGCGAGGTTGGTGGAGAAGGTCGAAGGCAGGGCCTCGTCGCCATAGAGGACAGAGCCCTCCTCCTTGTATTTGTGGACAGAAACCTTTTTGGTCTTTGAGTCTCCCTTATCGTCGACCGCGAAGTTGGGGTCCTTATCGGTCTTGGGGGAGGCGATGAAATTATATTCCTTCGCCTCGGAGAAGATTCCGGAAGCAAGGGTGAGCTTCACGAGGGAGGGGTCGAGCTCGGTCACATACTTGTCGTCGGTGCGGTAGACGCGGGATGCGGAAGGCAGCGCGTTGGAGGCGATGACGGGGTCGACCTCGACCTCGCTGGTCTCAAGGTCGAAGCGGTTGACCACGAAGTCCTTGAGTTTGGCTTCCTGACCGGCATACTTGCCCAGGCCGGTTACGACCGCGTAGTAGGTGTCGGCGTCCTTCACTTCGACGCCGGCGGCGTCGATGGAGGAGCCGGACTTCAGGAACTTGACCTTGTAGTCGACGCCCTCGGTCATCTCGACGTCGTCATTGGTGATGCCGAGCTTAAGAGAGGAACCGGTGAAGTAGAAGGTTGTGTCGTTGAGGTCGGCGTTGTTGGAGGGGTTGACCTCGTAAACGCCAATGGTGCCGAATTCCTTGGCGGTGACGCTCACGGGGACGTAGATCACAGCGCCCTTATAGTCGCCGGCGAGTGCCTTGATCTCGATGCAGTACTTGCCGGGATCCACGATCTTGGAGACGTACTCACCCGTGGGCTTGCCCTCGGAGTCGGCCTTGACGATCGACTGGCTGTACTTGGTGTCGATGGTCTCGGCGTTACCGGTGGCGGTGGTCACCTTGCTGACCTTGATATCGATCACGTTACCGTTGGCGACAGCGGTGATCTTGCCCTCGGAAAGGGTGCCTCCGGTGGCCAGAGTCGCCTTGCCGTTCGAAAAGTCCTTGTTAGCGTCGGCGGTCAGCAGCTCGATGCCGGAGTTGGTATCGGTTGCAAAGGCCACCGCGGGGGCGCCGATGGAGAGCGCGCCCACGAGGGAGGCGGTGACGACCGCGGCTACCCTCTTGCTCTTCTTGTTGACGCAAGCTGTCATACGTCTTCTCCTTCCAAAGGAACAGATAATCGCCAGTTAGGCGGGAAGAGGAAGAAGGGGAGATTTGCAAGGCGATAGGCGGGCCGGGCGGAGTACGAATGGCGGAGGGGCCGCGGCTCCGCGCTACCGTTAACGTCACCGTTAACACCACGTGGTGTTAACGCCTGACCTGCCAAAACACCACCGTCGACGTCAAGATGACGTTAACGGTGGTGCTAACATGGGGCCTGTCGGCGGGCCCTTCCCCAAGATCGACCCGCTCCGTTAAGGGAGGAGACCACAGATGTACATCAAGGACGGAATCGCGCACGCCGGGGAGGCGGCCCCCGAGCTCGAGGTCGCGTCTGCCCGCTACGTTGGGAACCTCCAGATGATTGTGTCCTTCTCGAACGGCGAGGAGCGCCTCCTCGACGCCACGGAGCTCTCGGACATGCCGGCGCTCGCTCCCCTCATGGACGAGAAGGTGCTGAAGGACTTCTCTATCGACCACGGCGTCCTCACGTGGCTGGGCGGCGAGATAGACATCGCACCCGAGGCAGCCTACCTAAGGAGCTTCGAGTACCCCCCCCCGCCCGGCGTGACGACGGCGCATCGGCAATAAGAAGGGCCCGACGCATCGGGCCCTCCCAGGCGTCGGCCGAAGCCTTTCGCCGCAATTAGGGATATGATTGCACCAGGATGGCTTATCCGCCAGCTTCAGTGCCGCCAGGAATCTGCTCGAGACACGGCGCGGACCGTCCCGCGCCCAACCGGCAGCGCCGTCAGAAGACGCGAGTGAAGTCCGAGCGAACGTGCAGGATCCGATAGACGATCACCGTGTCGGACGGCTCGTCCACCCTGTAGAACACCTTGTAGTTGTAGGTGTTGGCACTCCGATACTCCATCGTCGGCTCGGCTCCCGGCGGAAACTGGTAAACGGGTCGCGACCAGGGGCGCTCGGCTATGGAGCGCACGAGCGCGGCGAGCCCTTCCTCGAACCGCTCGAGGAAGGGCTCGTCCCGATAGCTGAGGATATATCGCTCTATCGATTCCAGGTCCTCGACCGCCGCGTCGCTGAAAACCGCCCTCATCTTCCTGCCGCCGTGCGCGCCGCCCTGCGGGCCTCGATCCCAGCGAGCACCTCGTCGAACTCCACCGTGCCCATCTCGCCGGAGAGCTCGCGGCGCTCCGTCTCCCTGATGGACCTGGCAAAGGAGAGCTCACGCTGCAGCGACGCCTCGTTCCACTCGTCGTAATCGACCATTGCCCAGCGAGGGCGTCCGTTTTGCGTCAAGATGACGACCTCGCCGGCGTCGGTCTTTCTGCCCACGGACTCGATATCCGCCCTGAAGTCGCTCACCGGGATGATGGCTGGCATATCGGCCTCCCAACATAGAAGAAATATCTTCCATTTATCTTACCCCATTCTCTTTCCTTGCCCGTCCATCGTTCGCGAACTCCCTTCTTCCCCTTCCCGCCCAACCTGCGATTATCAGGATCAATTCCTATTGCACGTCGACAAGAGGCTCGAATCATTTCGTGTCACTTTTCGGGGTGCGGAAGTGACACGAAACCATGAAAACGGGCTGAAAACGGGATATCGCCGGGGTTTCATGTCACATTTAGCGCACGCAAGGCTGCACGAGCGCTTTCGCGAAGGGGACGGATATGCGCTTCGGAACGGTTAGGGATGCGGGGCCAGAGGCCGCCGCACGGCGTCACCCCTCGTCCACCACCACCTCGCGTATCCGCGGCAGGTAGTCGGCGGGGTCGATGTAGAGGTCCTCGAGTACGGGGACCAGGTCTATGTACTCCTCGACGGGCTCCGGGCTGTGCGCGTACTCGGCGTCGACAACCAGGTAGCCGCGGTCCCACTCCTTCACCCTTATGTAGCGACGCAGCGAGTAGGGCGCGCGGAAGCGTATGGCGAGACCGCAGCCCGTGAACACGGTGTAGCCGCCCTCGCAGCCGATGGCCGCCCTTCCGTCCCCCGTCGCCTTTCCATCGTCCATTGTTATCCTCCTCGTGGATGCCCGTTGGGCCTTAAGAGAACCCAATGCTGACAGGCGCGCGCCGCTCGCCGCGCCCGCATGATCTTGCAGCCTACGGCCGACCCTTGCGCTCCGGCCGCTGGGGGACGGCGCGCCCGGGCCTGGCCGCCGCCGTGTCGTGGCCGCGCGTGACGCCGGCGCGCTCGAAGAGCGTGAACATGTCGAGGACCTCGTCCGCGCAGAATATGTTGCTCTTGCGGTTGCGCGCGTTCTGCACCAGAACGCCGGCCTCCACCAGCGCGGCGATGGCGTTTCGAGCCGCCTCGCGGCTGCGGGCGGTGAGGCGCGCGGCGGACTGTATGCTCACCACGGGGGTGCCGGGCAGCACGGCGAGAAGCAGCTCGGCGGCCGATCCCGCGCGCGGGCGGACCCTGTCCTCCCAGGACGCCCTGAGCTCCGCCACGCGCTCCTCGAACGAGGCCGCCAGCGCGCACGCGTCGACGCACGCGCCGCACCAGTACGCCACGTAGCGGTCCTGCGCGCGTCTGAGCCCGCCTGCGTCCTCGCAGCGCATCGACGTGAGCGCCTCGATGTACGTCTCGCGGTCCGAGGCCACCGCCATCGAGATTGGGGGTACCGCCCCGCCCACCAGGCTGCCGGAGCGCAGCACCATCAGCGCGAGCGCGCGGCCGGTACGGCCGTTGCCGTCAGCGAAGGGGTGGACGGTCTCGAACTGCGCGTGGGCGATCGCGGCTCTTGCCACCGCGGGCAGCGGGGATGAGTTGCAGAAGCGGACGAGGTCGTCGAGCAGGCGCGGCACGTCCTCCGGCGCGGGCGGCACGTAGGCGGCGCCCACGGGGTCGAGGGCGGAGCCGCCTATCCAGTTCTGCTCGGCCCTCACGATGCCGCCCATCCCCTCGAGCGGCCCTCCTTTGAGGAGGTCGGCGTCTACCCGCTGGAGCGTCTCGAGCGTCACGGGGTCGCCCGGGCCCACCGAGAAGACGTGGTCGTGCATGGCGCGGATGTTGGCGAGCACCGCCGCCTCGGTGGAGTCCAGGCGGGCCCGCACGCCCATCTCCGCCAGCGCCTCGTGCTCCATGAGGCGCTTGGCGCTCACGGACAGGCCCTCGATGCGCGAGGACGCCACCGCCTCCGAGCGCATGAGCAGGCGCGCGAGCGGCTCGGTGTCGGTGAGCACCACGCCCTGCTCCTGGAACCGCACCAGCGACTCGGTCGCCCGCGCGATGGCGCCCGCGGTCTCGCCGGAGAACTCGAACTCCCAGCCCGAGAGCTCGTCGGGCGTATAGGGCGAGTACGGCCCGCTCGGCCGCCCGTAGTTGGTCGAGTCCCAGAACCTCTTCTCGTACGTCCCCATGGCGCCTCCTATAGCATCCTTGAAACCTTGTCGTCGTATTCCATATCGGCAAGGTTAGCATAACAACGTTGCGGATATGTTCGCGGCCGGCAAGGTTTCCAGTTCCTGGAAAGCCCTCTTTCCCTGGAGCCCACGCTTGCGCCCCGGACCCCTCGCCCCTCCCGGCCGATTGTCGTCCAAGCCGTCGCGGCGCCGCGCAGGTTGTCGCCCTGTAGCACGAGCTGTCTCCCTGGCGCCCGGATCATCGTTTATCGCACGCGCGAGGTCGTATGGCCCTTCAGCTGGAACCGATGCGCGCCGCGCGAGCCCGGACACCGCCCGACAACCCTATATGCATAGCATGGGCCTCACCTTTGCTTCCATCTCAGCAAACGGCGAGGAGCGATATGCTTTCCAGAAATCACGATTCACCTCGTCGGCGAGCTCCTGGTCAAGCGGTCCCGTGGCTCCGGTTACGGATATGCCCTGCTCCCTGAGCAACGCTTCCAACTCATCACCTTGCTCTTCCAGCCCCCGTGCTCGCAGAGACTCTTCGAAAGCCAGCCTGGAAAAGACCTTGCACCTCTTTATGGTCTCTACGGCGTCTTCGAAGGGGCCGAAGGATTCGATCGGATACACCAACCTCCCCTCCTCCATCTCCCGATAGACCCTCTGGCACAGCTTTTCATCAAGCCGGAATTTGATCTCTCCGAAAGAGGGGTCTTGGAAGAGATCGTAGGGATGCCCGGTCTCAACCAGGTAGGCACTCTGCTTGGCGCACCTCATGAACGGCTGGTATCCAACGGGGTTGAGGCGCGCGACGCGAATTGTCGGGTCGCTCACGTACATCCCCATCATCGCGACGTCCATGGGGCAGAAATGGATGATCCCGTACCTCGAGTCGCCGCCGATGTCCGCAATCCATTTCCTCGATTCCCTGCGCGAGAAATCTTCGGACGCCAGCGGCCTCCACTCACCCTCCTCGAACTTGCAGCATGCAAAGAAGAGGGCCGTCTTGATATCGCTGGTGAAATCTATCCCGTTGGTCGGTATTCCGTAGTGCTGCGCTATCGCCCCGTGGTAGACGTCTCCGAACGGCCAATCTCTTACAAACTCGATCTTATCCATCCAGAGAGCGAGCTCGACCGTTTCAATCGTGCTTTTGAGTATGGCTAGACGTGGGTCGCCGCCCCCGCGAGGGTCCAGATGGCGGAACGCCGACGCCCTGCTGGTGGCATAATAGGCGTTCTCTCCCCTGAAAGCGTTTCTGGCGTACCCCTGCGACCTAAGGTGCCTGCCGTTCCAATTGACCGTCAGGCCGTCCTCCAGGTAATTCTGCATGATGAACACAATGTTGTTGACGATGTTTCTATGCGCGTCGATCCGGGGATCGAGGGCCAGTCCCTCCTCTACTGAGGAGACGTAGAGGTTTGCAACGTTTGGGAACAGCGTCTGCTCGCGCTCGAGAGGACCCGGGCAGAGCCCCATCACGCCCGCCGCTGCGAGGCAGAAGCCATCGTCCATCTCGCCGTTCTCGCTACGCCTTTTGTACTCGGACAAAACGTCTTCTGCGAGCGCCCTAAAGTGGCCCTCCATCTCAACTAGCCCAAACAGTTGAGCGTGCGTCGCCTCAGGTATCTCGTCCAGGCGTTTCGGCGTGCGCATCGGGCACTCCCGGAGCGTGTTGTCGATATATCGCTTGATGCTGTTCTCGAAGCTCCCTCGTTCCTCGCCATACAGGCATTTCATATTGGACTCGAGAAAGTCGAATCCATTGCTGCATGGCTGCACGTATACGGGCTCGCTCTTATCAATCATGGGCCGCCTCCTAATTCATAAACCGCTGCACTGGGGATCCCGGTCGCCGATACGGGGCGCCGCAAGCAAGCCGCCGAGCAGTCGGGACGCCCCATTCACTGCCTTATCAATACTGTTGATGTCATATTCTATTACACCAAATAATTAAATAGTGTAATAATGAATCCATTATCTGCACTTCATGTAATCTAATGTGCACTGGAGGAAAAATGAGAATCGTTTCGCTGACGGTCGGAGGGTTCAGGAACC
>ERZ833963.4009-NODE-4009-length-10458-cov-4.802653_pt1 | contig 10458 bp, 8 predicted proteins | sample MGYA00519693_ERZ833963 | MGnify/ENA primary metagenome ERZ833963 (study PRJEB31850, sample SAMEA3708748) | human gut metagenome | biome: human gut; feature: human-associated habitat; material: faeces | place: China | collected 2014 ... | reverse complement strand
ATCACTACCAGAGTCATATCCATGTATGCAACCTCATTTTGTCATAGAGTATTACACAGCATAGCACAACCCGGCGGGAAATGTCAAACTTTGCTGATTGCCTTAAATTTCTGCCTCTGACATTCTATGCCCTTGCAAAAGCGGGAAGGGTGGGGTACAATCAGCTTCGACAAAAGTTGTCATAATTCCCAAGAAGGAGGGCGGACGCGCACGCGGCGCGTCCGGAGAAGCGATGAAACGAATCCTATCTATCTTTCTCTCGCTGGTGCTGACGGCAGCGCTGCTGTGCCCGGCGGCTGCGGCGGCGAACGAGACGGACGGCAAAGACAGCGACTGGCTGTACATCACGCTCGACCCCGGCCACGGCGGCAACGGCGCGGGCGGCAACGATCCCGGCGCGATCAGCAGCACCTATGGTTATCACGAGGCGGACCTTGTGCTCAAGATCGGTCTGTACTTAAAAGAGGAGCTCGAGACCTACCGCAATGTCCACGTGGACATGACGCGCTCGGACAGCTACGGCACGAGCGCCACCGCGCCGCTGAGCAAGGTGGAAAACCGCGTGCTCTTTGCAGCAGGTCAGCACTCCGATCTGCTCGTGAGCCTGCATCTGAATTCCTCGCCCAGCCAGTCGGCGCACGGCGCTGAGGTGCTCGTCAGTAACGGCAACTACCGGCCCGAGATCGCCAATGTGCTCGACAGTATCGGCACGAATATCCTCGTGCAGCTCAAAAATCTCGGCATTTATAATCGCGGCCTGGTCAAAAAGAGCTCGCAGGACAACACGCTCTATCCCAACGGCAAGCTCGCCGACTATTACGGCATCGTCCGCTACGGCGTGGAGAACAACGTCCCGTCCATGATCGTGGAGCACTGCTTTATCAGCAGCAACAGCGAGTGTGAGCAGTTCCTGTCGAGCGACGCCAAGCTCCGGGCCATCGCGCAGGCGGACGCGCGCGGCATCGCGGCCCATTATGGTCTTCAGAAGAAAGACCCCGGCGAGGTCGATGTCGAGCCGACGTTCTATGACTGCAGCCAACACTGGGCCAGGACGTCCATTGAGGCCGCGGCGAGCGCCGGCTGGGTCAACGGCGTGAGCGCAGGAAAGTTCCAGCCGAACGGCACGCTCACGCGCGCCGCGTTTGTGACGATGCTCGGCCGCATGGCGGGCGTCAAGGATACGGACTACACCACCAGCGTGTTTCGGGACGTCCCGGACGGGGAATGGTACACGTCGTTTGTGGTCTGGGCCACGGAAAACGGGATCGTGGACGGCTACGGCGACGACGCGGTGCTCGAGCGCATGATCGGCTTCTGGCTCGCCCTGCCCTCCACCGCCGACGCCGCCGACGCGCAGACCTTCATCGACCGCTATGTGACCTTCAGCGAGGTCAACGCCGAAGCAGATCTCCGGCAGACGGCCACCGCCGTGTTCCTCGGCAAAACGCTGCTCCTCGCCGAGGGCTACGGCGAATGTATCCTCATCGACGCGAAGAGCTACCCCTCCCGCGGCGTGGAGGAGCCGTCCTCGGGCAAGGTGCTGCGCGGCGCGCACGACGGCTTCATCGAAACGCTCGTGCAGAACGCGGCGCTCCTGCGCCGCCGCATCCGCACGCCGCAGCTGACGCTCGAGGGTCACAAAATTTCCGAGAAATCCCGCGCCGACGTCGTCCTCTGCTATCTCGAGGACAAGGTGGACCGTGCGCTCCTCGCGCGCGTCCGCGCGAAGCTCGCCGCCATCGACGCGGACTCCATCTCCATGTCACAGGAGTCCATCGCGGAATCCATGATGGACCAGAGGCAATGGTTCAACCCTTTTCCACGCGTTCGCTATACTGAGCGCCCCGACGCCGCCACCGCAAGCATCATGGAGGGCAGCATCATCGTCCTCGTGGACAACTCCCCCGCCGCCATGATCCTGCCCACCCGCTTCTTTGATTTCGTGCAGGAGGCGAACGACTTCTATTTCCCGCCGCTCGTCGGCTCATACCTCCGCATTCTGCGCGTGGTCGTCTTTCTGCTCACGCTCTTCATCACGCCCGTGTGGTATCTGCTCGTGCAGGACCCTGACCTTCCCAACAGCACGCTGGGCTTCCTCGCCGTCACGAGCAAGTACGAGGTCCCCATCCTCGCCCAGCTTCTCCTGACCGAGTTCATCGTCGACCTCCTCAAGCTCGCCTCGCTCAACACCCCCAGCGTCTTTTCCAACTCGTTTTCCATGATCGGTGCGCTCGTGCTCGGCGACTTCGCCGTGCAGGCGCATTGGCTCGTGCCGGAGGTGCTGGCGTACATGGCGTTCGTTGCCATCGCGAACTTCGCCCAGCCGAGCTATGAACTCGGCTACGCCTTCAAGCTCCTGCGCCTCGTGCTGCTCGTCAGCTCCGCAGCCCTCGGCTGGGTCGGACTCGCCCTCGGCACGCTGCTCATTATTGTCCTGCTCGTCACCACCAGGCCCATCGCCGGCGGACATTATATGTATCCCATTTATCCCTTCAACTGGCACGCGCTCCGCGCCCTGCTCGTCCGCCGCCCCATCGCCCCCGACAACACCTAAATGTATTGCTCAAACGTATCGCTCAAAAAGCCGCCCTCCCGGGCGGCTTTTCTTTTGTCCGATCTCTCCTATTCGCCGCTTTCCCCGCGCTGCCTCCTCCGTCTCCGCGTCAGAGCTCCGAACCAAAAACCGGCGGCGGAGATGATCGTTCCCTTCAGCAGCAGACTCGGCTGCGGCAGCCGCAGCACGCTGAAGGAGAGCATATTAGCCAACGTGAAGGTCGCATACTCCGCAAGCATATACATCGCGCCAAATGCGAGCGGCAGCAGCCAGCCTTGTCTTCCGCCGTATCCGCCCCGGCCAATGAGCAGTGAAATGACAAAGGCGGCGACCGGCAGCACGAGCCACAAAAATACGATGCCGTAGCCCATGGCGTCGTCTGGCCCGGTGAGCAGCCAGAAAAAGAGCACGGAAACGGCCCAGATGCCCAGATATACGCACAGAAGGATCAGCAGAGATTGCTCCCTCCGGCTCCGCACGGTGTTGGTGCTCTCCTCCAGATAATCCAGATAATCTGACATCGGTGCTTCCCCCTTTAACAATGCATCCAGACTGACCGCGTACAGGTCGCTCAGCCGCACCACGCTCACAATGTCCGGATAGTTCTTTTCATTCTCCCAGTTTGATATGCTCTGGCGGCTCACGCCCAGCGCCTCCGCCGTCTGCTCCTGCGTGAGCCCAGCCGCTATGCGCGCCTGCCTGAGCTTGGCTCCGATCTCCATAGGCATCCCGTCCTTTCTGCCTTCATCATAGGGAAATGAGCGGGCTTTGTCCATCAAAAATATTTGACAACGGTCGGTTTTCCCAAAAACTTTTTCAAACCCCCTTGACAAATCGTTCCCGATGTATTATTGTACTAATCATCTAATACAATCATACATCAAGAAAAGGAGGAACCGTATGGAGTGGCAATTCCGCAATGACAGTCCCATCTACACCCAGCTCACGCAGCGCCTGACGCAGGCCATCGTCGCGGGCGAATTTCGGCCCGGCGAGCGTCTGCCCTCGGTGCGCGAGCTCGCGGTGGAGGCGGGCGTCAATCCCAACACGGTGCAGCGTGCGCTCGCCGACCTCGAACGCGACGGGCTGGTCTTTTCCCAGCGCACCGCGGGCCGCTTCGTGACGGGAGATGTTTCCATGATCGAAAACGCGAAGCTCCGTCTGGCGGATCAATGTGTGGAGAATTTTCTCTCCGAAATGGCAAAGCTCGGCTGCGGCAGAGACGAGGTCATCGCCCTGCTGCAAGGCCGAAAGGAGGAAGAACCATGAGTATTTTAGAATGTAAGGCGCTCACCAAGCGCTACGGCGGCAAGTCCGCCCTCGAGGGCGTGGAGCTTTCCATCGAGCCGGGCCGCATCGTCGGTCTGCTCGGCCCGAACGGCAGCGGCAAAACGACCCTCATCAAGCTCGCCAACGGCCTGCTCACCCCCACGAGCGGCGAAATTCTGATTGACGGCAAAGCCCCCTCGCCGGAGACGAAGGCCATCGTCTCCTATCTCCCCGACCGCAACGCCCTGCCCGACTGGATGACCGTCGCGCAGACCGTCGACTACTATGCCGACTTCTACGCCGACTTCCGCCGCGACGCGGCGCAGGAGATGCTCGCCCGCCTCGGCCTCGATGCTTCGGCGCGCGTCAAAACGCTCTCCAAGGGCACGCGCGAAAAGCTCCAGCTGATCCTCGTCATGTCCCGCGCGGCGAAGCTGTATCTGCTCGACGAGCCGATCGGCGGCGTCGACCCCGCCACCCGTGACTACATTCTCCGCACCATCATCGGCAACTACAACGAGGATGCCTCCGTCGTCCTCTCCACCCACCTCATCGCGGATGTCGAGCAGGTGCTCGACGAGGTGATCTTCCTGCAAAACGGCCGCGTCGAGCGGCACACCACCGTCGACGCCATCCGCGGCGAAACCGGCAAAAGCGTCGACGAGCTTTTCCGGGAGGTGTTCAAATGCTGACCAAACTCATCCGGCACGAATTTCGTGCCACAAGCCGCATCATGTGGCCCATCTTCGCGGGGATGCTCGCGCTGACGCTTGCCATGCGCGCCTCGCAGAACGTGCTGCAAAATGAATCTCCCTGGCTGCTCAACCTGCTGGCGGTCCTCGTCACCATCGGCTTCGTCTTCGGTATCATGGCGCTGTGCTTCGCGCCGCTGGTGCTCTCCGCCGTGCGTTTCCGCGACCATCTCCTCAAGGACGAGGGCTACCTCACCCTGACGCTGCCGGTGAATATGCACCAGCTCCTTGCCTCCAAGCTGATCGTCTCGGCGGTCTGGTACGCCGCGGCGTTCCTCGCCGTCGTGCTGCTGTGCATGATCGGCGCGTTCGATTTCAGTGATTGGCGGGTGGTCCCGCAGTTCGCAGCCGACCTCTTCCTCTCCTTCCGCAAGCTGGACAGCTCGATGCAGGGGCAGGCTCTGCTCTTCGCGTTGGAGTTCTTCCTGTTCTGCGTCCTCGGCGTCACCGCCGTTTCCCTCATCGTCTACGCGGCTTACGCCGTCGGCTTCAGCTTCAATAAGCACAAGAGCGCCCTCACCGCCGTGTCCGTCCTCGTGTTCTTCCAGCTCGTGCAGTTCGCGGCCATCGCGGTTCTGGTAAATCTCTTCGGCGACGGCTTCACCGCGTGGTCGAGCCTCACCGGCGTGCAGGCAGGCAATGCCATCTTTGCCGTCGCCCTCGTCTGCGAGCTGATCGTCTGCCTCATTTTCTACCTCGTCACCTATTTCTTCCTCACGAGGAAGCTGAATCTGGAGTGACCCATGAAAAAATTTCTTGTCCTCATTCTGACGCTCGCGGTGGGTCTTGCCCTCCTGCGGTGGAAAAAGTAAACAACCTCCTCATCTGAAAAAGCGGCCGGAGAGCGAAAAAAGCTTTTTCGGCCGCTTTTTGCGCGCAAAATCAAGAAAAATTTAAGAAAAAAGCACAGAAAAAACACAAGCTCCGCCTGCTATCATGGCGGCAGAAATATCGGAAAGGAGTTTTCCCCATGTCCCTTCTTGAAGTCAGCGGTCTCTCCAAGACCTACACCACCCGCTTCGGCGGCGCGAAGGTCGAGGCACTCAAAAGCGTCACCTTCTCCGTCGAGAGCGGCGAGTACGTCGCCGTCATGGGCGAGAGCGGCAGCGGCAAAACCACGCTTCTGAACCTCCTCGCGGCGCTCGACCGCCCCACCGGCGGCACGGTCCTCCTCGGCGGGCAGAACCTCGCCGAGATCCCCGAGGAGCGCGCGGCGGCCTTCCGCCGTGACCACCTCGGCTTCGTCTTTCAGGACTTCAGCCTTCTCGACACCTTCTCTCTGGAGGACAACATTCTCCTCCCCCTCGTCCTGCAGGGCAAGAGCCGCGGCGAGATGAAGTCCCGCCTTGTCCCGCTCGCCGACCGGCTCGGCATTTCCGACCTGCTCAAAAAGTACCCCTACGAGGTCTCCGGCGGCCAGAAGCAGCGCGCCGCCGTGGCCCGCGCGCTCATCACGCGCCCGCAGGTGCTCTTTGCCGACGAGCCGACCGGTGCGCTCGACTCCGGCTCCACCGAGGAGCTGCTCCGTCTCTTCGGCACGGTCAACGGCGCGGGGCAGACCATCGTCATGGTCACGCACTCCGTCCGCGCGGCCAGCTGTGCGGGCCGTGTCCTCTTCCTGCGCGACGGCGCCGTCGCACAGGAGCTCACGCGCGGCACGGACACGGAGACCGCCTTCTACCGCCGCATCGCCGACGCGCTCACTGCGTCCCAGACGGGGGGCGGCGCGGCATGAATATCCTCTTCTACCCCCGTCTGGTGCTCAGCGGGATGCGCCGCGACCGGCGCATTTACGCCCCCTACCTCGCCGCCTGCGTCTTTATGACGGCGGTGGTCTACGACCTCGCCTTCCTCGCCGACAGCCCCTCGCTCTACGCCGTCGGCAGCGGCGTAAACGGCATGGGTACCTCGGCGATCCGCCTCGTGATGACCCTCGGCAAGTGGGTCATGGCGGTGTTTGCCCTCCTCTTCTTTTTCTACACGAACGCCTTCCTCATCCGCCGCCGCAAGAAGGAGCTCGGCCTCATGAGCGTCCTCGGCATGGACCGCGGCGCGCTCACCTCGCTTCTTTTCTGGGAGACCGCCTTCTCCGCGCTCGTCTCCCTCACCGCGGGACTCGCCCTCGGCGTGCTGCTCACGCAGCTCTCCGCCCGTGTGCTCTCGCATTTCGCCCGCACGGAGCTGCCCGCTCTGCCGCTGCTGGATCTTGGCGCGGTTCGCTTCTGCGTCCTGACCGATGCGTTTATCTTCTTTCTTCTCCTCCTGAACGCATGGCGGCAGGTGCGCCGCGCCTCCGCGGTCAGCCTTCTCCGCAGCGACAGCCTCGGCGAGCGTCCTCCGAGATCCCAATGGCTCCTCGTCCTTTCCGGCCTGGGCCTTCTCGGCGGAGCCTACTACCTCGCCGTCACCATCACCGAGCCGATCACCGCGATGCTCGTTTTCTTCGTGGCGGTCGTCATGGTCATCCTTGCGACATTCCTTCTCTTCATCGCGGGCAGCGTTACCCTCTGCCGCACGCTCCAAGGCAATGACCGGTTCTATTACCAGAAGAAAAACTTCGTCGCGCTCTCCTCGCTCGTCTATCGTATGAAGCGCTCCGGCGCGGGACTTGCCGTCATCTGTATCCTCTCGACCATGATCCTCGTCATGCTCGGCTCCACCGCGGGGCTCTACTTCGGCGCGGAGGACGTCGTCCGCACCCTCTCCGCCGAGATGAGCCGTGAGATCGCCGCCGAGGCGCGCGCGGAGTTCTACGCCACCTACGGCAGCCTCTTCTTCCTCGCCCTTGTCCTCAGCACGGTGTTCCTCCTCGCCTCCGTCCTGATGCTCTACTACAAGCAGCTCTCCGAGGGCTACGAGGACGCCGCCCGCTTCGCCGTCATGCAGCGCGTCGGCATGACAAAGCGCGACATCCGCACAAGCGTCAACGCCCAGCTGCGCATGGTGTTCCTCCTGCCGCTGCTCGCCGCCTTCGTCCATCTCGCCTTTGCTCAGCCGATGATCTGGCGCATTCTGCGGCTCTTCGGACTTCAGAACCTTCCGCTCGTGCTCGGCGTCACGGCGTGCGCCTGCGCCGTGTTCACCGTGCTCTACTGCGCCGCCTGCCGCCTGACCTCCAACGCCTACTGCCGCATCGTGGGCGAAGGGGTCTGAGGCCGCGTCGCCGGAAAATTTGAACAATTCCGTAACAAATCGCCGTTCCGCTTGTTTTTGCTTCGCGCCGTGATATAATAACGTGGAATAATCTCATTTTGTTGCACGGCTTCGTGCAAAAGGAAAGGAAAAATTTATGGGCATCAAATTTTCCGGCTCCGACGCCGGCGGCTTCCGCTTTGATTTCTCCGGCGCGAACAGCGCTGCCGGCGGCAGCGAGGGAAGCGCCGCGCCCAAGCGCGAGCGCAAGCCGCGCAAGGCCGTCGGCACCCCCGGCAAGCGCATTGCCATCAATAGCCTCGTCACCCTCCTCGTCGGCGCGGTCTACTTCTACCTCGAGCTGCCCGCCATCAACCTCCACGCCGAGGAGTTCTACGGCTTCGTCCTGCTTCTCTGCGCAGTCTACTGCGGCTGCGCCCTGCTGACCTCCGGCTTTCAGGGCGAGGGGGCCAAGGGCTACTTCCGCTTCGTGAAGAAGCAGTGCACCGTCCCGTTCTTTCTCGCCGCCGGACTGCTCGCGCTTGCCGTCGTCGGCGGCGTGGCCTCGTGGGTCGTGTTCCGCGCGGGCAGCTACCAGAAGCTCCTCACCGTCCAGTCCGGCGACTTCTCCTCCGAGATCGCCGAGGTCGCCTACGACCGCATTCCCATGCTCGATAAGGACAGCGCCGAGAAGCTCGGCGACCGCAAGCTTGGCGAGCTTTCCGACATGGTCTCCCAGTTCGAGGTCTCTGAGGACTACACCCAGATCAACTACCACGGCCGCCCCGTGCGCGTCACCCCGCTGCGCTACGGCGACATCATCAAGTGGTTCAACAACCGCTCCGCCGGTCTTCCCGCCTACCTCATCATCGACATGGTCGATCAGAGCGTGGACGTCGTCCGCCTTGACGAGGGCATGAAGTACACCACCGCCGAGCACTTCTCCCGCAACCTCTACCGCCACCTCCGCTTCCAATATCCGACCTTCATGTTCGAGGAGCCGGTCTTTGAGATCGACGAGGACGGCACGCCCTACTGGGTCTGCGCCAAGAAGGAAAAGACCATCGGGCTCTTCGGCGGCACGGACAACAACGGCGCGGTGCTCGTCAACGCCGTCACCGGCGAGAGCGAGTACCTGACCGAGCCGCCCGAGTGGGTCGACCACGTCTACTCCGCCGAGCTCATCATCGAGCAGTACGACTACTACGGTATGTACCACAACGGCTTTATCAACTCCATCCTTGGCCAGCGCGACGTCACCGTCACCACCGACGGCTACAACTACATTGCCGAGGGCGACGACGTCTACCTCTACACGGGCGTGACGAGCGTCGGCGGCGACGAGAGCAACGTCGGCTTCCTGCTCTCCAACCAGCGCACCAAGGAAACGAAGTATTACCCCTGCGCCGGCGCGACCGAGTACAGCGCGATGGACAGCGCCGAGGGTCAGGTCCAGAACCTGCGCTACACGGCGACCTTCCCGCTGCTCCTGAACGTTGCCGAGCAGCCGACCTACTTCATGGCGCTCAAGGACGCGAGCGAGCTCGTGAAGATGTACGCCATGGTCAACGTCAACCAGTACCAGATCGTCGCCACCGGCGCGACCGTCGCCGAGTGTGAGTCGAACTACCGTCAGATGCTCCGGCAGAGCAATCTGATCTCGGACGATCAGACCGGCATCGACCAGCCGGTCGAGACCGACCGCCGCTCGCTTGAGGGCGTTATCGCCGAGATCCGCTCCGCCGTCGTTGACGGCAACAGCATCTACTTCCTGCGCTTTACAGGCGAGACGGACTTCACCGTCCGCATGAGCGCCGCGGACGTGCCCTACGCGCCGCTGCTCAATGTGGGCGACCGCGTGCGCGTTTGGTACTACGACGGTCATGTCAGCGAATTCTGGATCGAGGCGTGCGACCTTGAGCTGCTGCCTGTCTCCACGCCCGCCGAGCCGGACGACGCGCAGCCCTCCGGCGGCGTGGATGCATAAACCATGCAAATATACAAAAAGGCGATGGATATTTTCCATCGCCTTTTGTCATGCTTCGCCGCAGCATGACAGAAAAAATTCAGATGTTAAGCATGACATGAAGGAATAATTGCAGGAATTTTAATAGGTATTATCAAAATTCCGAAACTTTTTCATTTCTGTTTCTGCGCTTTGCACAAAAAGGAAGGGAAAATTTCTCACAGCCGGACGCTTCGATTTTGGACGTACCCCCTTGAGAAAGCGCCTGTTTTGTGATAGTCTAACAGACGAGATGGAAGCACCATCGAAATGCTCTTAACGAGTAAATTTAGAGGAGGCTATTATCATGAATGCTTATATCCAGAGAGTTCTGGACGAGACCAGAGCCAAGAATGCGAATGAGCCCGAATTTCTGCAGACCGTCGAAGAGGTCCTGACCTCTCTCGAACCCGTCATCAATGCCCACCCCGAGTATGAGGCTGCCTGCCTGCTCGAGCGTATGGTCGAGCCCGAGCGCACCATCGAGTTCCGCGTCGTTTGGATGGACGATCAGCTCAAGTATCACGTCAACCGCGGCTACCGCGTTCAGTACAACGCGGCGCTTGGCCCCTACAAGGGCGGTCTCCGCTTTGCTTCCAACGTCAACCTCTCCATCATCAAGTTCCTCGGCTTCGAGCAGACCTTCAAAGATGCTCTGACCTGCCTGCCCATCGGCGGCGCCAAGGGCGGCTCCGACTTCTCCCCCATCGGCCGCAGCGACGGCGAAGTCATGCGCTTCTGCCAGG
>ERZ833963.4007-NODE-4007-length-10462-cov-114.851734_pt1 | contig 10462 bp, 7 predicted proteins | sample MGYA00519693_ERZ833963 | MGnify/ENA primary metagenome ERZ833963 (study PRJEB31850, sample SAMEA3708748) | human gut metagenome | biome: human gut; feature: human-associated habitat; material: faeces | place: China | collected 2014 ... | reverse complement strand
ACAATCAATTTTGTTATTAACATCTGAAGTTGTCAACTAAATCCAGTAAACTACATGGAATTGAGAAAAAACTGTGATGAGACATTCATTTTTGTAGTCTGTTGTTGTCAAAGTACCTTTCTGATGCTATCAGAAAGGCTTTCTGATCTGGTCAAAGTGCCTTTCTGACCTTGTAAAATCACCGAGATGATAGCATCAGAAAGGCTTTCTGACAAGCAAGATCGCGGATTATTCATTGTAAAAACACTGTTTTCTTGAAGAAGAAAATGCTTTGTGTCTGTATTGTGTTGTGTTTCAGTTATTTATAAAATCATCCTCAAAATTCGCAAAATTGAGAGCAACATAGGGTCTGGTTCTGAAAATCGCCAAGAAAACGGCGGAAAATTGTCAGTTTCCTCAACAAAGAACATGGAAAACAATAGGCTCAGATGCAGAAATCCGTGGCTTGACACCACGAAGAGCTAACCAAATATCTTCATCATGCAGTACATGAAGAAAGGTAAACCTGGGGACAATCTCTGATTGGCGTGGAACACGATCGCGTAGTTATACCCAAAGGTGATCAGTGTGGGTACCATGTTGGCAATCGTGCAGATGATAAAATCGGTGAAGTCGTAATAGGGCCAAGGATCCTTGCTCTCAATGAAATTATAGAACGACTGAAAGACAATATAATAAGTCAAAAACACAGCAATGAACACTACATAGCTGGGTATCGACCGGCCTAAAAAGCAGTCGGAGGGATCTGTTGACTTGCTGTTAGGCCGGTTGACAAAGGATGTAAATATTGACTTCATGTTTATCGTATGAGATATAACTATCGTGTCACTATCAGCCGCAAGCTATCGGCATGGGTACGCTCCTTCAGCCACGATTGCATGCGGGCGCGCTCACTGGTATTGAGTACGCGCTGAGTGCTGACCACCGCCATGACATAGTGTGAGACCTTGGTCGAGTCGGTCTTCCAGTCAGCAACCCGCGAGACACTGACAGCCGTCACTCCCGGCCATACCGTGCGGGTCTCTTTGCCAATCTCTGCTCCTAAGGAAGCATAGTGCTCATAACCTTCGAGACGCTTCTCCAACTCTTGTATGCGCGCGCTCTGCTCCACCATCTTCTGTTTGCTGACTTCCGTGGTGGTGTTGGCAGAGGCGAGTGCCTGGCTGAGCAATATGCTGTCAGATTGTGAGCCTTGGATGATGTTCAGGCGATAGCCGTCGAGCTGGTATTCGCCCATCATGGTTCGTGCACGGCTGATCTGCTGGTTGCTGATGGCCTTGCCGACAGCTACCAGATTGAGCGTCTTCGACTTCTCGTTGGCCGACTGCGAGATGATCTGCGTGCCTGGGAACGAGCACTCGTTCTTGACAAACTTGCGGATGTTGTTTTCCGTGACACTCCTCCCGATGATGCCCACTGTCATGTATCCGGCAGGCAACATCGTGAGCACCACCACACCTAAGATATACCGGTTGACGACTTTCAGCCTTTCGGCGTTGACGAATTGCTTTCTCCGGAAGTGCATCATGCGCACGCCGAGATAGGTGGCCAGCGAGATAAACACCGTGTTGATGAAAAACAGATAGAAGGCGCCGAAGAAAAACGCTGCTTTGCCCATGGCCAGTCCGTAGCCTGCCGTGCAGAGAGGCGGCATGAGGGCTGTGGCGATGGCTACTCCGGGGATGACATTTCCCTTGCCCTTCGTAGAGAGCGCCAGGATGCCGGCAGCACCGCCGCAGAGCGCGATCAGCACGTCGTAGAGCGTGGGTGAGGTGCGGGCGAGAAGCTCCGACTGTGCCTCGTTCAAGGGCGTCAGCAGGAAATAGACAGTAGCCGTGAGCACACTGATGACCGTGGCGACAAGATAGTTCTTTGCCGACCGCTTGAGCAGTTCCAGATCGCTGATGCCCACGGCGAGACCCATGCCGATGATGGGACCCATAAGCGGAGAGATGAGCATGGCACCGATGATGACGGCCGTAGAGTTGACATTCAGTCCCAACGAGGCAATGAAGATGGCAAAGATGAGCACCCAGAGGTTGGCACCATGAAAGGTGACGCCATTGCTGATCTGGCTCACGGTGTCGGCTTCGTTCTCTTTGTCGGGCATGACGTTGAAATAGCCTTTCACGACTTGCCACAGTACTTTAGGTTGCTGCTGTTCCATAGCTAAGAGCGTTTATATATAATAATGTGTTGATTATCTCCGTGAGAGTATCCTGTAGCCGATGATGCCTCCGAGGATCGATGCGGCAAAGATGCCTACCTTGGCCTGGCTATAAGCTTCGGTTGAGTTGAAGGCCAGCGTAGTGACAAACATCGACATGGTGAATCCTATGGAAGCCAGGAAGCCCAGCCCGATGAGTCGCCGCCAGGTGAGTTGTTTGCTGCGTCGGCCCAGCCCCAGCCGTTCCATCAGCCACACTGAGGAGAGGATACCAAGGGGTTTGCCGGCAAGCAGGCCCAGCATCACGCCCACGGCGATGTGGTTGTCGAAGAGCTGCGCCAGATCCATGTCGACAAACGACACGCCCGCGTTGCCCAGCGCAAAGACGGGCATGACGAAGAACGACACGAAGGGATGGAGGCTGTGCTCAAGGCGCTGCAGGGGCGGCAGAGCCTGGTTGGCATCGGTCTTCACGCGGGCGATGATTTCAACCTGGTCGGGTTCCAACGTTCTCACGTCGTTGGTTTCCGCTTGGTCGAAGCGGCGAGTGAGCTTCCGCATGCGGGCCGCAAACGAGTCTTCGCTGATGCGTGAATCGGCAGGGATGACCATGGCAGAGAGCACGGCGGCTATCGTGGCATGGATGCCGGAAAGCAGAAAGGCCGTCCATACGCCGCCAATGCCCAAGATGCCGTAGAACCAAATAGACTTCACGCCCATCTTGTTGCCCACAAACATCACGGCTAAGAAGGCCAGACCCACGAGCAGGTTGCCCACCGAGAGTTGCGAAGTATAGAACAGAGCGATGACGAGCACAGAGCCCAAGTCGTCGACGATGGCGAGCGTGGTAAGAAATACCTTCGCCGACACCGGCACGCGGTCGCCCAAGAGGTAGACTACCGCCAGGGCAAAGGCAATGTCGGTGGCCATGGGGATGCCCCATCCGTGAGCCACGGGGGTACCGCCGTTGAAGACAAGATAGATGAGTGCCGGGAAGACCATGCCCATGACGGCGGCAGCCACGGGGAGCGTGACCTTGCGCAGGTCGCGCAGCTCGCCGCCGATGAACTCCCGCTTGAGCTCCAGTCCTACGACAAAGAAGAACATCGACATCAGGCCGTCGTTGATCCAGTGCTCAAGAGTGAAGTTGAGGCAGGGTTGGCCGTCCACGACAAAACCGAAAAGGTGGTGGAGAAAGTGGGCATAGCCAACTCTTAGCGGACTGTTGGCCAGCACGAGTGCCAGCACCACGGCCAGTCCTAAGACGATGCCGCCGGACTTCTCCTGATTGATGAACTGCATGGCAGGCAGGACTATCTGCTGCCGTATCTTTTGTTGGTAATGTATCATAACTAAGGGGTTGTAAATGAAATAATGTTTTCTGCGCTGTCCTACATCACTGTGGTTTCTTGTCGACAAAGACCATGGCGTTTCTGTTGTCACTGATCGAGCTGATGTATCTGCCATACTCCCTGAGCACGTCGGCGATGATCTCATCCTTGCTGAGATATTGTATGTCGTTGCCCGTGCGTCCGTCGGAATAGTAGGTCACAGGAATGTATTGTGTGCCGTTGTCGGCGTCAGGAGTGTTGTCCTCATCGACGAGATAGTCGGAGAGCACCCGCTTCTCTGCGGTCACGCCATAAGGGAAGTTGCGTATCTGTACGTGCGGAACGGAGAGCTCTATGGAGAGCGGGCCGTTCTTGCCCTTGAGAATTTCTGACTGTATGCCATATTTCTCCAGTTCTGTTTGCAGTTCGCTGAACGCCGGCTCCACTTTTTCGAGGAAGAAGCGGCGGATGTCCTCTTTCTGTGAGAAGGTGACGATCTGCTCCAACCGCTTGCGCCAGTGGGCACCATCCCAGTTTCGGCTGCCATAGGGCAGGTGGGTGGAGTTGTAGAACTCGTCGGTGCGCAAGGCTTTGAGCAGACAGAAGCACAGAAGCAGGAGAATGAGACCGAAGGGCAGGGCCGAGATCAGCGTCATCGTCTGCAGGGAGTTGAGCCCGCCGGCATAGACCAGTGTCATGGTGATCACTGCCATCAGCAGTCCCCAGAAAGCGTTTTGCCACTTGGGAGATTGCGGATTGTTGCCCGTGGAAATGCTGTTCATCACTAAGATGCCGGAGTCGGCAGAAGTGACAAAGAAGATGGCAATCATCACCAAGGCCAGCGCGCAGAGGCCTTTGGCAAAGGGGAAACTCTCGAAGAACGAGAACAGCAGGATGTCGGGCTGGCGCACCAGAGTTGAGAGTGCACCATGCACCACGTTGCGGTCAATCCAAATGGCACCGTTGCCAAAGACGGTCATCCACAGGAAGATGAACAGTGAGGGCACGAGCATCACGGCAAGGATGTATTCGCGGATGGTGCGCCCCTTGGAGATGCGGGCGATAAACAGGCCCACAAAGGGTGCCCACGATATCCACCATGCCCAGAACATCACGGTCCAGCTCGTAAACCATCCGCGCCCCGCCTTCTCGAAGGCAAAGGTGTTGAACGTCAGGCTGGCGAAACTCTCGATGTAGTTGCCGATGCCTTCGGAGAACGCGCTCAGCAAGAACGTCGTCGGGCCCAATAGCAGCACAAAGACCAACAGCAGAATGGCCGTGCCGAGGTTCAGCTCGCTGAGCCGCCGCACGCCTTTGTTCACGCCCGCTACGGCCGACAGGACGGCCAAGGCGCAGAATACCGCCACGATGACGCACTGAAAGAGAAAGCTCGAGCTGTGGAGGATGCCTAAATGTACCAGCCCCGCGTTGACCTGCTGCACACCAAAGCCCATGGAGGTGGTGATACCAAAGAAAGTGCTCACCAGGGCGAAAACATCCACCACATCACCGATAGGTCCATAGATACGCTCCTTCAATATGGGGTACAAGCCGCTGCGGATGCTCAACGGCAGTTTGTAGCGGAACGAGAAGTAAGCCAAGATGAGACCTGCCAAGGCAAAGATCGACCATGCGTGGATACCCCAGTGGAAGAAGGTGGCTAACTGTGCGTCCTTGGCTTTGTTGACAATCGTGGGCAGTGCAGGATAGACATAGTGTGACATGGGTTCCGACACGCCAAAATACATCAGACCGATACCCATGCCGGCGGCAAAGAGCATGGCAATCCAGGGGAAAAAAACATATTGTGGTTCGGAGTTGTCGGCCCCTAAGCGGATGTTGCCCAACTTGCTGAAGGCGACAGCCAACAAAAAGATGACAAAGAAAGAAACGAGCAGAATATACACCCAGCTGAGATTCTTGTAGATAAACGACTGTACAAAAGTCAGCCAATTGTTGACTCTTAAAGGAAATACCGCAGAGAGCAACGAGAGCAACACCAGAACGATGATGCCTGGAAGAGCTACATTACGGGTAAAAGTGGTGTTATGTATGATTTTCTTTAGCATAATCTTAATAAAGAAATTAAAGATGAGAAAAGCTGTCAGAACGGAGAAGATCCGCGGCAGATGACAAAAGCCTTCATCTGCCTACGGCTACAAAGGTAATGAAAAAGATCGAGATGACAAAGCATTTCCCTTATTGATTGAAACTATTTTGCCCGTTCTGCTGGCTCAGATGCAGAAATACGTGGCTTGACACCACGAAGAGCTAACCAAATATCTTCATCATGCGGTACATGAAGAAAGGTAAATCTGACACACCCCCTTACCTGTGCTCTAAAGTCTTTCATCTTAGAGTTGAGTGATTCCGCTGCAGCATTGGTCGATCTGTTGTTGAAGTAGTTTAGTACGTACTCTTCCTTGCTCTTGATAGTGTCCCGTACAGCAATGAGTTCTCTTATCCGGCTTTTTCCGACTCTCTTGTACCATACGTGTAGAGCCTCCTTCGCTTTATCACGGCTTTGCTTTGTCTTAAATATATTACGCAGAGAGCACACAAGCCCATAGGCTCTTTGTATCCGTTTGTTTTCCTTGAAAAGAATCTTCATACTCTTTCTTTGGAAGTCTGTCCAGTCGTTGGCACTTTTGAGCAAAGGGTATCTTACGTGTGTGAGCAACTCAACCTTAGTCTCGTCATTCTCCATTTTGGCGGGGACGAACTTCTCGTTCTTACGCTTTCTCGGTCGGCCAAGCGTCTTGCCATTCTTGCTTTTCTTGGGCTTGTGCTTCTTGGCATACCTTGCATTGGCCAGATGCTTTGTTACTTCTGATATGGTCGTACCTTTGGTTGCTGCTATCAACGAGCCTTGCTTCCCGTGTCCTTCCTTATTTGACAGGAAAGTGAACAGGTCATTGTGAAGCATAGACTCGTCTATGCTCAAATGGGTGCCCATATTCTTTTCAAGCAGCATGTACTCTCCGGAATGGTTCTTCTGATCCCAGGTACTAAAGTTACTCAGATGTTCTTTGTATGCACGCTGGAGGTATCGACCATCACATCGGAAGAATCGCCCCACGCAGCGGGCCGTTACTGGGTAGGTATCCAACCACTTCTTTTAAAAAAGCAGCAAACTCAACAGAGTAGCTGGTACCATCCGCCACAAGAGCTGGAGAATCGAGTATGATGTTCTTTCCGTCCGCGGAAAGCCATCGGCGGCGACGCACGTGGAGAACTACCTTGTACTCCCGCACAGGGAAGTCGTTGAATTCACGTGCCTCTGTAAAACCGTTGGGCTTTAGATCATGCCATACTTCGTCACGCAAGTCTCGTTCATCAAGATAGATGTAAAGAGCACGAATCTCTGTGCCCGTCTCGTCCTCAATACCGAGGTCTTCCTCTTCTATACGGTTAATCTCAAAGCTATCGAGGATACCCTTGGGGAGCATATAGCTGACCAAAGTGGAATAATCAAACTGTGTGGGTTGCTTTTTCATGATGCAAAGGTACAACTAATTTAGAAAATCATGTACCGCATGATGAAGATATTTGGTTGGCCTTCGTGGTGTCAAGCCACGGACTTCTGCACCTGAGCCAAACAATAGGATTAATTGCTATTGTCCGCGTTTCCTCTTTTTCTTTCTCATAGCGCATCATATGCTCTTGTGCCCCCTCGGTGCACCTCGGCAGTAGATAGGAGTTGAACCTCAACCCCGGTCTGCGCTCCTATCGTCGCTAAACCGTGATACCCATGCTTCAGCCCTGTTGGGGCTGTGAATAGTGCAAGGAGAGAGTACTGTAACCCTATGAGTAGGGGCATATATGGCCAAGAATGGCTCAGTGCCCTAACGGAATGATTTGTCCATCGCAGAGAAAGCGTACTCAGTCGTTTGTCGCCATGTAGGACTCAGTGCCCTGACGGGGGCGCACGAGCATTCTATGCGCAAAAACACAACGGCTCTTTATCCAGGACTTTTGCAACTGAGCCGATTTTCGTCTAAATCCAAACCGATGTTAATGTACTCGTATCTTAATTATGGTTAAACGGTGGTGAGGGTAAGCTCAGAACTGCCGAAAAACTAATATCTTTGCACACAAACTCATTATTTAATCTCTTTCTACGTGGTCTTTATGGTCATACAGAAAAGGTTAACCGAAAGAACAGAATCTTAGATGTCATAGCACCAGAGCCAGAGGACAAAGAGGTGGCCAAACCGTCAAGTTCTGTTATTTCGAGAGAGCTAATGTTAAAACATTATCATTTCATTTATGAGACATATTTATTGTAAGCCCTGTGTAGAGGTTGTGGCAGTCTCGCTCAGTGGATCGGTATTGGAGCAACAAACTCTCGTCAAATGGTCAAAGACTATGTCTATAGACCAAAGCGATGCTAAGTCATTTAAGGGTTCCTGGGAGGATGACGACGCAGAAGATGTCGGCAGTGCCCTGACAGGTTCAAATGGACATTTAAAATTATGGGACGACTGATGAATACCAAACAACTTATTCGCACGGGTGCCACTGCTCTGGCACTCTTCTTCTGCTGCGGCTATGCGCTCGCAGGCAGCTTCACGGCGGGCAATCTCACCTACTCTTATACTGACGGGAAGACAACCGCCGAGGTCACTGGCATTATCGACAAGACTGTCACGTCGCTGGAGGTTCCCGCCACGGTGGAAAACGGTGGCGTGACCTATACTGTGACAGCTTACAGCTGCAATGCTTTCACGGGATCTTTGGACAATCAGAACACCACGCTCCAGACGGTAACATTGGGTGACAACATCACCAGCATCTCTGAGGGTGCCTTCATGTACTGCACCGCGCTGACCACGGTCACCCTGCCTGCCGGGCTGAAGACCATTCCTGCCCGTTGCTTCAATATGGACAGCAAGCTGAGCAGCATCAACTGGCCCACAGGACTTACCACCATCGGCGCTTACGCCTTCAACAGCTGTGGCTCGCTGACCGGCGACTGGCAGATGCCCAACACCGTCACCTCGCTTGTGGAGAGTGCGCTGAATGGTGTCGGCTTCACGTCTGTCACCGTCTCCACCGGGCTGACATCCCTGCCCGGCAGTTGTTTTGCCGGTGCCGGAAAGCTGAAGAAGATTGTTATCCCCGACAATGTCAAGAGCTTGGGAACCTACTGCCTGTCAAGGTGTACAAGCCTGACCGATGTCACGCTGCCTGCCGGGTTGACAGAGCTAAGCAACGATCTTTTCAAAGGATGCACATCGTTGACCACGCTGACCATCCCCGGAACCGTGACAAAAGTAGGCAATAGTGTATTCAGTGGCTGTACCGCCCTGACCTCTGTGTCTTTCCCCGATGGTGTCTCCTTTATGGGTTCGATCGTGTTCTCGGGATGCAAATCACTTACAGACTTCAAGTGGCCAACGAAAGTGACTGCCATCCCGGAACTTACTTTCTATAATAACACCTCACTCACCTCATATGATGTTCCGGAGGGCATCACAGCTATTGGAAATAGTGCCTTCAGCGGCTGCAGCAAACTGGCCAAGGTCACCCTGCCTTCCACGTTGCTGAGCATAGGTGAATATAGCTTCGCCAATTGCGGTTTCAGCACCATATTGATTCCGAAGGGCGTCACCACCATTACCCCGGGTGCCTTCAAGGAGTGCATGAAGGTGGAAGCCTTCGAGGTGGAAGCAGGCAGCCGGAACTTCAAGTCGGACAAGGGCGTGCTCTTCAACATCGACGAGACCCGCCTGATGTGCTTCCCGCCGGCACGTGACCCTTACAAGTATCATGAGTCCTACTACGTGGTGCCTTCCACCGTGACGGCTTTAGGCTATTATTCCTGTCAAGGGTTCCCTTACCGGCACATCACTCTGCCGTCGGGATTGAAGGAAATCGGTGAGGGGGCTTTCATGTCGTCAACAACAGGAAAATATGGAGGACTGGAATCTATCACGATTCCTGCCAGTGTCACGACGATCAAGCAAAGCGCCTTCTACAATGCGTTGTATAAGAAGGAGGTCTATATGCTGGGCACTACGCCTCCTTCTGTTGAAGGCGGAAGTTTTAGCAATCAACTTTTTGACAGTGGCACAACTATCTACGTGAAGCCGTCAGCCGTCAGCAACTACAAGAACGCCACGGGCTGGAAGAATGCACAGATCAAGACGGACATACCTTTGGCGCAGACCAAGGAGTTCGGAACGCTCTGTCCTGACTTTGACGTGGAGATTCCGGAGGGCTCGGACATCGAGGCCCTCGTAGCCACAGCCTATGACAAGTCCACCCGCCAGCTGACGCTCACGAAGCTTGACGGCAACTACATCCCCTCCCGCCAGGGCGAGAAGCATGACCAGTACGTGGGCGTGGTGCTGCACAAGACCGGCGACCGCAACCTTTACTACCGCATCGGCGAGAAGGACTATACCACAGGTGACAGCCAGAAGACCTACACCGGCACCAACTATCTCGTGGGCGTAACCGTACCGACATGGATTTACGCTACAGAGACCATTGGCGGCACTGACTACACCAACTTCGGACTCACCAACGGCGAGTTCAGACGCTACGATGCGGACGGCATCCTGCAAAAGAACGCGTGGAGCAAGGCTTATCTCCATCTGCCCACCAGCTGGCGTGATGCCTCGGCCGGAGCCAAGTCCATCCTGCTGTTCATCTCAAGCGGCACGACGGGCATCCGCAGTCTGACAACAGCAGCACACGATGATGATGCCTATTACACGCTCAGCGGTGTGAGAGTGGAACAGCCTGTAAAGGGCATCTACATTCACGGCGGGAAGAAGGTGCTGGTGAAGTAGCCCCGACGCAATTTTATTTCCTTCCGAAGTCGGCAGGAATATCGCCCCTCTTCCATCTGCTACTGGATAACAGGCGTTTTTGATCTTTAAACTTTAAAGTAGATTAATTATTAGGGTGTCCAGTTCGTTGTGCCAATTTTAGCTCACTTTTCTGAGCGTCTTGG
>ERZ833963.4006-NODE-4006-length-10471-cov-24.904954_pt1 | contig 10471 bp, 7 predicted proteins | sample MGYA00519693_ERZ833963 | MGnify/ENA primary metagenome ERZ833963 (study PRJEB31850, sample SAMEA3708748) | human gut metagenome | biome: human gut; feature: human-associated habitat; material: faeces | place: China | collected 2014 ... | reverse complement strand
GACCCCAACATTAAAAGTGTTGTGCTCTACCTGCTGAGCTAGCGAATCAATCCTTATTTGCGTATCAGTTATTTCCTGATTGCGGGTGCAAAGGTAGTGACTTTTTTTATATCTGCAAGCTTTTGGGTGAAAAAAGTTTTATTTATTTTTCGTCATCTCCTTCTATCTTCTGATTATCAGATGTTTCATGTGTGTCGTATTTTATTCTCTCTTTGTTGATGATGAAACGTTGATAATAGGAGAGCATTAGGGTGGTGAGCGGGAGTGCTATGATCATACCTAACATCCCGAGCAAGGATCCCCAGATGGAAAGAGATAAAAGAATGATGGCAGGGTTGAGCCCTGTGATCTTTCCCATGATTCTTGGGACAAGGAAACCATCTTGGATGGCTTGAACAACAATAAAAACAACGAGGGCACCTGCCAGGATTACCCAGAAATTCTCACCGGTATCAGCAGCTTTTAGGATTGCTAATATGACGGTAGGCAAGAAACCGATAATCTGCAGATATGGAACCATATTGAGGGCACCGATGAAAAGTCCCAAGGCAATAGCCATCGGAAAGTCGATGATCAGGAACCCAATGCTGAACAAGATGCCGACACAGAAGGCAACAAGTGCCTGGCCGCGGAAATAGCGATTCATTCCATCCTGTATGTCATTGACCAGATTGGATGCAAAGGTACGGTATTTGCCTGGTAATAGGTGAAGCCATCCTTCTGCGATGGATTCATAGTCGAGCAAGATGAATACCACATATAATAAAATGATGAATGAAGCGAATACGCTAAACAGAATATTAATAGATTCCGCAACGAGTGCCCAAAGTTTAGGAACAGTCTCTTTAATGGTATTCATTATATTTTCTTCACTTAAGATTCGGTTCAGTGCCTGAAGGTCGATATGTCTGTGGATAAATTCCGAAAGAGTAGGAGGCACTGTTCCGGAACGATAAGCACCATTAGTCAGATAAGTAACCAACAGATCGTTCATTCGTCCTATTTCGGCAAGCATTGGGGGCACTAAAAGGTAAAAAATGGCAATTCCTACTATGGTAATGCTGAACAATGCGCAGAAAATAGAAATGATCCTGCTTTTAAAGCGTAATTTATACTGGAAAAATTTGACGAGCGGATAAATCATATAAGCGATAAGCCATGCCACAAAAAAAGGTAGCAGTACGCCGCTGAGCCTTTTAAAAAGTATCAGTAATCCCACAATGAGCGCACAGCAGATGGAACCACGTATGAAACTATCAAATGTAATCTTTTTCCTTTCCATAATAATCTGACGTTTGATGTGCGACCTCACCGGAAATGTCCGGGCTTTGCTACCGTGAGGTCATTATGATTTTTCTTTGTCCTCTTGCAGGGCTTTCTGGTAACACTCCCGACATAAAGGTTCGTATTCGGCTGTTTCACCCAATAGCACCTGTTTGTCGTTTTTCACCGTACGGTGTGAAAAAGAGGCTAATTGTCCACATTTTACACAAATGGCATGTACCTTGGATACTTCGTCGGCAATGGCACACAAAGCCGGCATCGGACCAAACGGTATGCCTTTGAAGTCCATGTCCAATCCGGCTATGATGACACGTACTCCGTTGTTTGCCAATTGATTGCATACATCTATTAAACCACTGTCGAAGAACTGTGCCTCGTCAATGCCTACCACATCAATTTCGGATGTGAAAAGCAGTATGCTGGCTGAAGAGTCGATGGGAGTGGAGGAAATGGTATTACTGTCATGTGAAACAACGTCCCCCTCAGAATAGCGTGTGTCAATGGCAGGTTTGAATATCTCTACGCGTTGGCGGGCAAACTTGGCCCGCTTCATGCGACGGATCAGTTCTTCGGTTTTTCCTGAAAACATGGAACCGCAAATTACTTCAATTCTTCCTCTTCTTCTCGTCTCTTGTATATGATCTTCTGAAAATAATACCATGCTGATGTATGTTATAATTGGTTGCAAAAGTAATAGTTTTATTGGCTTCTCGGTGTTTTTTCATTATTTATTTCTACATTTGCGAAGTCATTCAAGAAGAAATTCAGATGTAGATATGCAAGCATTGTTGAACGATATAGAATTGGATATTCAGGAACTTAAATGCCTGATGGAGGCCGTTTCGCGTAAACCGGATTCTGCTTTGCGTGAAGTGGCAAAGAGAAATATTGTGCAAATGCGTGGCCGGTTGGACATCTTACTGGAACAGTTGGATCGGGGAGCACTACCGGAAAACGAACTTCCTGACCGGATTATAAATCCAATGCCGGAACCTGTGTCTGCAGCAGCAGCAGCAGAAGAAGCAGAAGAAGCAGAAGAAGAAGAAGAAATAGTTGTGGGTAACCCGGAGAAAGATGAAGAGCCTGTAATAGTTCCGGAGGCTCCGGAGATGCCGGAATCTGAACAATTGGAATTGCCTGAAGTGACCGTAGAACCGGCACAATCGGCTGAAGTATCTATGAAGATTGAAACCAATACGGCTTCTACACCTATTTTGGCCGAGCGGATTAAAACAGCTGGAGATTTACGCCGTTCAATCAGTCTGAATGATTCGTTTCGCTTTTCCCGTGAACTGTTTGGGGGAAGCATGGAGCAAATGAATCATGTGTTGCAACAGATTGGGGAGATGCATTCACTGGATGCGGCTCTTGTTTTCTTATCTTCTAAAATAAAGGTGGAAGAGGAAAATGAAGCTAAAGCTGATTTAGTGGAACTTCTCAAAAAGTACTTTATATAAAACGCGATTATTAGGATATGGGAAAACTATATGTGGTACCGACGCCGGTCGGGAATTTGGAGGACATGACATTTAGGGCTATTAAAGTCCTGAAGGAGGTCGACTTGATTCTGGCGGAGGATACCCGTACTTCCGGAATCTTGCTGAAACATTTTGAGATTAAAAACGTGATGCAATCCCACCATAAGTTTAATGAACATAAAACGGTGGAGAGTGTTGTTAATAGAATAAAGGCAGGAGAAACCATTGCTTTGATTTCGGATGCCGGAACACCGGGAATTTCTGATCCGGGTTTTCTGGTAGTTCGTGAATGTGTGCGCAATGGTATCGAAGTACAATGCCTGCCCGGAGCGACAGCTTTTGTTCCGGCGTTGGTAGCATCGGGATTGCCTAACGAAAAGTTTTGTTTCGAAGGTTTTCTCCCTCAGAAAAAGGGGCGTATGACAAAATTGAAATCGTTGGTGGATGAACACAGAACAATGGTGTTTTATGAATCCCCACATCGTTTGCTGAAAACATTGACACAGTTTGCCGAATATTTCGGTTCCGGACGTCAGGTATCTGTGTCCCGTGAAATTTCAAAGATTCATGAGGAAACGGTTCGCGGGACTTTGAGTGAATTGATAGAACACTTTACCGTTACCGAACCCCGGGGAGAGATTGTGATTGTACTTGCAGGAATAGACGATTAATAATAACTTCATTTAAAAACGTAAAACGTAATCGTATGAAAAAGTTAGTAGTTTTATTAGTATGCGCAGCTATGTTGGCTTCGTGTAACGGCCTGGGTGGTGGAAGTAAGGACCTGAAGGCAGAAAATGATTCTCTTTTGATGGAGTTGACCCAGCGCAATGCCGAATTGGACGAAATGATGGGTACTTTCAACGAAGTTCAGGAAGGATTTCGTAGAATAAACGCAGCTGAAAGCCGTGTTGACTTGACCCGTGGCACTATCTCTGAGAATTCTGCAACCGCAAAACAACAAATAGCATCTGATATTGAATTCATCACGAAACAGATGGAAGAAAACAAGGCACAGATCGCTAAGTTGCAGGCTATGCTGAAGAATAGTAAGAATAATTCGGCACAATTGAAAAAAGCCGTTGAATCTTTGACTCAGGAGTTGGTTGCTAAAACTCAGCGTATCGAAGAACTTCAGGCTGAATTAGCTTCTAAGAATATCCGTATTCAGGAGTTGGATGCTGCAGTAACCGGACTGACTGCCGATAAAGAGTCATTGGCTGCTGAAAATGAAGCCAAGGCAAAGACCGTAGCAGAACAGGATAAGGCCATCAATAGTGCATGGTTTGTGTTTGGTACTAAATCGGAACTTAAATCTCAGAAGATTCTTGAAAAAGGGGATGTGCTGAAGAGTGCGGATTTCAACAAGGATTATTTTACTCAGATCGATATCCGTACTACTAAAGAGATTAAATTATATTCTAAACGTGCTGATTTGCTCACTACTCATCCGGCTAAATCTTACGAGCTGGTTAAAGATGATAAAGGTCAGCTGACTTTGAAGATCACGAATCCGAAAGAATTCTGGAGTGTATCTAAATATCTGGTAATCCAGGTCAAATAAGTAGTATAAAACAAACGTAACTGATAAGGGCACGGACTACACAGTATGTAATCCGTGCTCTCTTTTTTGAAATGTACCTGATATATTAATATGAAATATAGAAACCTGTTTTTTGATTTAGATGATACTCTCTGGGCCTTTTCCCAAAATGCGTATGATACGTTTGAAGAAGTTTACGATAAATATGGATTGGGAAGGTATTTCGATTCGTTTTCCCATTTTTATTCTCTTTACCAAAAGAGGAATGTGGAGTTGTGGGTAGAATATGGAAACGGGGAGGTGACTAAAGAAGAGTTGAATCGACAGCGTTTTTTATATCCTTTGAAAGCTGTTGGCGTTGACGATGAAATGCTTGCAAAACGTTATTCTGACGATTTCTTTTTGATAGTTCCTACTAAAAGGAGGCTAATGCCGTATGCGGAAGAGGTACTTTCGTATTTGGCACCTAAATATAATTTGTATATTCTTTCAAATGGTTTCAGGGAATTGCAATCCTGTAAAATGCGTTCGGCAGGCATTGATACATATTTTGATAAAATAATTCTTTCGGAAGATCTGGGAGTGATGAAGCCTTGGCCGGAAATTTTTCATTTTGCTTTGTCGGCTACACAATCGGAACTACGTGAATCATTAATGATTGGGGATAGTTGGGAAGCTGATATTGTTGGTGCTCATGGAGTGGGAATGCATCAGGCTTATTATAATGTGTCCGGACGCACTGATTTTCCTTTCCGTCCTACTTATTCAATGACTGATTTGAAAGAGTTGGTGGAACTGTTGTAACATTTATAGATATATTGTATTTTTGCGTTCAATATAGAACGCATAAAAATACAACTATGGACACTCTCTTGCCTTTTGCTTTACTCTGTTTCACTTCTTTCTTTACGTTGACTAATCCGTTGGGTACAATGCCCGTTTTTCTGACCATGACTCATGGTATGACTGATAAAGAGCGGCAAGCGGTTGTTCGCCGTGCCACTTTCGTCTCGTTTATCACTTTAATGGTATTTGTTTTTGCAGGGCAATTCCTTTTTAAATTCTTCGGTATTTCGACCAACGGATTTCGTATTGCAGGTGGAGTGATTATTTTCAAGATAGGCTTTGATATGTTGCAGGCACGGTACACTCCGATGAAATTGAAAGATGAAGAGATTAAAACCTATGCTGACGATATTTCGATCACTCCACTTGCCATACCTATGCTTTGTGGTCCGGGGGCGATAGCTAATGCCATTGTTTTGATGGAGGATGCCCATACTATTGAAATGAAAGGAACGTTAATTGGCATTATTGCTTTGATCTATTTTATTACCTTCTTGATTCTGCGTGCGTCTACCCGATTAGTTAAAGTGTTGGGGGAGACCGGAAATAACGTGATGATGCGTTTGATGGGACTTATTTTGATGGTGATTGCTGTTGAATGTTTTGTTAGTGGATTGCATCCGATATTGGTAGGTATCTTGAAAGAAGGGTTGCTATAAATCAGATACTGATTCGTTCAGAAAAAGAAGAATGCCCGGATACGTTTTATATGTAAATCCGGGCATTCTCTTTATTGTTTGATAAATACTTTAGAAAGCATTATGCTGATTAGCGGCTACCGCCGGCCCACCAAACCGGATCGGTATATACATACTGGCCGTTTCCGAATGCAGATTCTACGTTCGGATTTGCACTTACATCATCTGCTCCGTAAGGTGCGCGAAGTGGGAACTTGTAAGGGTTGTCCAGTTTGATATATTCCTCACCCATTGCTTTGAGGCGGCGTACATCATTATAGCATTCTGTTGTCTCACCGAAGGCTCCAAGGAATGCAATATATTTCTGTACCATTACCTCTTTTACAGGATTGGCATCGAATAATGGTTTTACGTTGTTGGTGAAATACTCTTCTGCTTCAGCAGTTGTGATAGCTTTGGTAGTCTCTTTAACGCCTCCGTAACTTTTTACTGTAGGAGCGTTAAGTGCAGCTGTTACACCTGTTTCTGCATTTGCAATGGCTGCAACAATAGCATCTTTCAGAGCATCTGCCGCATCATTGGTCTTATTCAAGCGAGCCAATGCTTCAGCTTTCAGGAAAAGTAATTCATGATAGCTCATTAATAAGGTTGGACATGTTTGCGAATATACGAATATAGGAGTATTATATTCATATTTAACAGACTCTGCCGTACCGTTATCGGCCATAAGGAATCTTGGGTCATCTGCACCGGTTACTTGGATGGACACAGCTTTTTCTTCTCCAGTTACCTTACCTTGTCCAATGCAAAAGATACGGCGTAATCTCGGATCCTTACGTTCTATTAGTTTATCAGCGTAGCTTTTACTTGCAGCCAATCCGTCACGGCTCCACTGGAAGTCAAATAACGGGTTTAAGTTTGTTGCACTATAAATAGAGAAAGCAGCTTGATCCTGAATAGATGTATATGATTTCTCTATGTACTCTAAAATTTTTTGTAAATCAGCTTCTTTTGAAGAAGAACGAGCTAACAGACGCATTGTATAACGAGCTTTCAAGCCGTATGCTAGTTTTAACCATGCTTCTCCGTCACCTTTATATATGAAGTCATACTCACCAATTTCATCGCTTTTGTCACCTTTGGGAAGATCAGTGATTGCTGCATCCAAATATTCCATAATGGTAGTATAAATAGCTTCTTGCTTATCTAATTCCGGAGTCATAAACTGGGGTTGTCCATTGACTAATTCCGGAAGGGCAGCCTGGCTGAAAGGAGTGTCACCGAATGAGTCTGCGATCAGTCCTGCATTGATTGCGGCCAATACTTCGGCAATACCTTTGGTTGTATAATTGGCTGAAACCTCATTTGAGCTTATGTTAATTGCGATACGTGCATTCTTCAGTGTAGAGTATAAATTACCCCATACATTGTTAAAAGTAGAAGATGCCGAAGGCTCTCCGTTACGCTTTTCCGCATTTGCCAATTGATTGTCTACTCCAACCATATGCTCTACGTAGGTAGAATAATATGTATTAAAGTCGCCTCCGATATTGCTAAATGCAGTTGCAGTGATTACGTCAGCCAAGATGAATTTGGCAGGTACACTGGTTGTGTGGTCTTTGTCTTCATTAATACGATCCATTGTATCTTCCGAACAGGAAGCAAATGCAACGGAAATCAATGCCACAGACAATATGCCTTTTGATAAATTAAATATTGATTTCATTTTTGTCCTTTTTAGAATTTAACTGTAATACCAAAACCATAGCTTGATGTTCCCGGGAGCGAGAAGCGTTCGAAAGCACCAGCCATGTTGTTATTTCCCTGTGATGATTCAGGGTCAATACCATTATCCATTTCTGACCAAAGCAATAAGTTACGTGCAAAGACGTTTACTGTTACGCCTAAGTATGACTTATCCAGTACCGGATAACTTAAAGCGATTTCGCGTAATTTCAGGAATGAAGAACCGTATACTCCGGCTTCAGAGATCGTACTCAATCTGTCGAAGTAATTATAAGCGTTCTCACCGCTGATTTTGATGTCATTAGGTGCGTAAGAACCATCTGCCAACTGTTTTACAGCCGGTTTATTGAAGTAGAAGTAATCAGCTTTACGATAGTCTGCTGATTTCTGGGTTACACCATAATAGTCGAGTGTTGACACAGTACCGGCATACATACATCCACCTTGCTTCCAGTCAAGTACTGCAGAGAGGCGGAACTTATAAAATTCAAAAGTAGTATTGAAGCCCAGTCTGAAGTCAGGAGATACACTTCCCAACACTCTGTTTTCACCTAATGTCGGCATACCGTTTTCATCTACAACAATCTGGCCTTCCTCGTTTCTTTGATAGCTTGTACCATAGATAACCGGGAATTTATCACCGGCACTCAGACGTACTTGCGGATCAACAAAACCTCCTAACATGATGCTTGATACACCCGGAGCTAATTTATCGACATAGTTGTCGATTTTAGAGAAATTAAATGCAAAATCCCAGTTGAAGTTCTTAGTTTGGATCGGATTTACACTCAAAGTGATTTCGTGTGAGTTTGTATGTACCGATCCACCATTTGTGATCAATTCGCTATATCCGGTAGAAGTAGCCAAAGGCACCTCGAATATCTGATCCTTTACATTCTGGCGTGAATATGTATAGTTCAATGAAACTAAACCGTTCCAGAAACTGAAGTCTGCACCGATTTCGTATGATTTGGTGTTCTGAGGTTTCAGGTTAGGATCATAAATTTTGTAATATGGAATATATGAGCTGATCGATCCAATAGGATACTGGATAGGAGTTCCTGAAGAGAATCCGCCACCATAGACCGGAGTTTTATAGTAAGAAGGATAGTAAGTACCTGCCTGCCCTACTTCTGCATAAGAAGCGCGAATTTTACCATAAGTCAGAACATCATTCTTCAGTGCTTCCAATTCGGTAAAGATGAAACCAAGAGAAACGGAAGGGTAAGTGAATGAACGGTTATTGCGTGGCATGGATGAAACAATATCATTACGAACAGTAGCATTCAAATACAACATACTACGATATGCTAATGAAATGTTACCGAAGTTACCAACGGTACGCTCGCGATGGTAGGTTCCTGTAGACGAATAGATTGATGCGTTAGCTATATGGTTCCATCCTGGGAAATTGAAGTTATTTCCGAGGTTGTATTTGTATTTTGAAGAATTATCGACTAATTCATTACCATATAATACATTTAAGTCAAGTTCCGGAGTGATTTTCCAGTCATAAGTAACAGTTAACAATGAATTTATTTCATTGTTTGTAACGCTCTGCTCTTCAATGCTACCTGTTCCGTTGGAGTGTCCATATCCCCATGTATCGGTATAGTTAGTGGTATAAGCATCGGTACCTAACTGGTATTTTACATCCAGTTTATGATTTTCTGTACCGAAATCAGTAGAATATTTAGCAAATGCATTTCCAAAAAAACGTTGAGTACGTTCTTTAAAAGAGTTATTTTCAACGGCCCAATAAGCACCATCGAAACCGCCTGTCGAACGATACGTGTTTTGTGTATAAGGATCTCCATCAATGTGTGATGGGATACCGGCTAAATCGTAGCTGGACGGTGCACCATATACAGTTGCCAGGATACCATTGTTGGCACCGGTTTGCTTTTTGATTTTAGAATAAACGAAGTTTCCATTGAAACCGGTAGACCAATTCTTGTTCAATTGAGCTTGTGCAGTTAGTTTTGCATTATAACGATCCATACCTGTAGAAGGTACAATACCGTTTGCAGTAGTACTTCCTAAAGACAAAGAGTAACTTCCTTTATCGAGGCTTTGTGCCACGTTTGCACTGCTGTTCCACGTTACACCTGTATTAAAGAAATCTTTAGCATTGTCATATGCACGAGGAGTGGCCCATGGGTCCAGTCCTGCTTTGGCACGCTGGTCTACATAGTATTGCCCCTGATGTTTACCGTATTTCTGAGTATAGGTATTATCCGTATTACCACCATATTTGGGATCGTTAGCCAGTTCTGAGATCAAAGGGCCCCAAGAACGAGAATCTGATGGGCTAAAAGCACCATTAAATCCTTGTGCGAATTCTTTTTGGAAATCCGGCATAGTAGAAACCTTATCGAATGATAAACCAGTGTTGATGGTAACTTCCGGTTTACCTTTACGTGCACCTTTACCGCTCTTGGTAGTGATTACTACCACACCATTTGATGCGCGCATACCATACAGAGCAGAAGCAGCTTGACCTTTCAGGATGTTGATGCTTTCAATGTCATTCGGGTCGATATCTACCGCACGGTTTGCATAGTCAGAGCCTGTAACAGAGTTGAAAGTATCCAAGTCTGTAGATGATGAGATAGGCATACCATCCACAACATACAGGGGAGTGTTATCTCCTGTAAACGAGCGTGATCCGCGAATAGTCATTTTGGAAGAGGCACCCGGCATACCTGATGACGGTGAGATCTCTACTCCTGAAACTTTACCTTGTAAAGCGCTGGAAAGGTTACTACTTGATGCTTGAGTCAGCTTATCTCCTTTCACATCCTGTACGGCATACCCTAACGCTTTTTTCTCTTTTGAGATACCCATTGCTGTTACTACGACTTCGTCAAGTGCCTTAGCATCAGTCTTTAATATCACTTTGATTATCGGTGCAATTGCTACCTCAGCAGTCTGCA
>ERZ833963.4003-NODE-4003-length-10483-cov-4.780591_pt1 | contig 10483 bp, 10 predicted proteins | sample MGYA00519693_ERZ833963 | MGnify/ENA primary metagenome ERZ833963 (study PRJEB31850, sample SAMEA3708748) | human gut metagenome | biome: human gut; feature: human-associated habitat; material: faeces | place: China | collected 2014 ... | reverse complement strand
GTCGCCGTACTTGCGGCGGACGTAGTCCACGACCTCGCCGCGGCGGGTATCGCCGAAGTCCATGTCGATATCGGGCATGGACACGCGCTCGGGATTGAGAAAGCGCTCGAAGAAAAGACCGTACTTCATCGGCTCGATGTCCGTGATGTGCAGACAGTAGCTCACGATGCTGCCCGCCGCGCTGCCGCGCCCCGGGCCGACGGGGATGCCGACGCTCTTGGCGTAGCGCACAAAGTCGGAGACGATGAGAAAATAATCGACGAAGCCCATCTTCTCGATCATGTTTTCCTCGTATTCCAGCTGTGCCTTCTGCTTGTCCGTCCCCTCGCCGTAGCGCCCGGCAAAGCCGTCCGCGCAGAGCTTTTTGAAATAGGTCAGCGAGGTGTAGCCCTCCGGCACCTTGAATTCCGGCAGGTGGTACTTGCCGAAGGTGAACTCCAGATTGCACATCTCCGCGATCTTCCCCGTGTTTTCGATCGCGCCGGGGTATTGGGCGAAAAGCGCCTCCATCTCCTCCGTCGAGCGGAGGTAGAAGTTCTGCGGCTCGTAGCGCATCCGGTTCTCGTCGTCCACGGTCTTGCCCGTCTGGATGCACAGCAGCACGTCGTGCGCGTAGGCGTCCGCCTTCGTAAGGTAGTGCGCGTCGTTCGTGCACACGAGCGGCAGGTCCGTCTCCTCGTGGATGCGCAGCAAGCCCTTGTTTACGACCGCCTGCTCGCGGATGCCGTGGTTCTGAAGCTCAAGATAGAAGCGGTCGGGGCCAAATATCTCTGAGAGTGTCAAGGCATATGCCTTTGCATTGTCGTACTCGCCGTTGCGCAGCCGGCGGGGGATCTCGCCAGCAAGACACGCCGAGAGCGCAATAAGTCCCTTGGCGTGCGCGCGCAGCAGCTCAAGGTCAATGCGCGGCTTGATGTAAAAGCCCTCGGTAAACGCCTTGGAGACCATGTAGGAGAGGTTGCGGTAGCCCTCCTCGTTCTCGCACAGAAGGACGAGGTGGCGCGCCTCGGCGTCAAACTCGTGCTGCTTGTCAAAGCGCGTGCGGGGCGCGACATAGACCTCGCAGCCGATGACGGGCTTGACGCCCTCGGCCTTGCACGCGCGGTAGAAGTCGATCGCGCCGTACATCACGCCGTGGTCGGTCACGGCGACCGCCGTCTGCCCCAGCTCGCGGACGCGCTTGGCCAGCCCCTTGATGCGGCACGCGCCGTCAAGAAGGCTGTATTCCGTATGAACGTGCAGATGTGCAAACGGCATGATGCTTTCCTCTCTTTATGCTTTCTCTTTGCCCGCAAGCTCCATGAGCTTGCGCATCCGGTGGTTGAGGCAGGATTTCGTCAGCGGCGGGTCGAAGGTCTCCGCCAGCTCGCTGAGCGACAGCTCCGGCTGCAAAAGCCGAGCGACCGCGACCTCCTGCAGCTTGACCGGCAGCGTGGCGACAATGCCCGCATCGGTCAGGCGCGTGAGCGCCTCGACCTGCTCACGCGAGGCGGCCACGGCCTTGTCCACATTCGCCGCGTCGCAGTTGACGCGCCGGTTGACTGTGTTGCGCATTTCCTTTTCAACCTTTGCGGCCATGACCTCCATCGCCGCGGCGGGCGCGCCGATGCGCGTGAGCAGCTCCTCGATGTGGTCGCTCTGCTTGAAATAGGTCACGCCGTTGCCCTGCCGCTGCACGTTTTTCGGCTCATAGCCCATGTCGCGCAGCAGCGCCTCGACCTCGCGCCCCGCCTGCAAATGCGGCGTGGCAAGCTCGAGATGGTAGCGCTTGAGCGGATCGGTCACGCTGCCGCCCGCAAGAAAGGCCCCGCGCAGGAACGACGCGCGGCAGCACTCCTCCTCCAGCAGCGCGAAGTTGACGTGCAGCGCGTAGTGCTGGTCGGGATCGTAGCCGAGCGCTTCTAAAATGACGGCGAGCTTCTGTCCGTCCGTGATGCGGAAAATGCTTTTGCTGCCGCTCTCCTGCGCGTCGAAGCGAACGCCGAACGCCTTCTGAAAGAGCTTCGGCAGCCGTGCGGCAAAGTCCTCGCTCTCGGTGACGATGCGCACCTCGGTCGGGGAGAAGCTGCCCGCGTAGAGCAGCACACCGTAGGCTTCGGCGCGCGCGCAGCAACGCCGCGTGAGCGGCACGCGGCACAGCTCCGCCTTGGCGTCGGAGGAAAAGGACATGGGCGTTCTCCTTTCAGCCGCGTGTGATATCGCGGTGGTTCTCGTAGGCGGCGTAGCCGAGCTTATTTAAGTACTCCGTCACCGCCCGCGCGATGGACACCGAGCGGTGCCGTCCGCCGGTGCAGCCGACGGCCACGACCAGCACGGCCTTGCCCTCCTCCTGATAGAGCGGCAGGAGGAACGCGAGCATCTGCTCGAGCTTTGATAGAAATTCCTTCGTCTGCGGGAAGGAAAAGACATAGTTGTAAACGTCGTCGTTCATGCCGGTCTGATAGCGCAGCTCCGGCACATAGTAGGGGTTCGGCATGAAGCGCACGTCGAACACCAGATCGGCCTCGAGCGGCACGCCGTACTTGTAGCCGAAGGAGACGACGTTGATGCTCATACGGCTCTGCTGCCCCTTTTCCGCAAAGAGGCGGTAGAGCTCGCCGCGCAACTTCGCCGCGGAGAGCTGCGTCGTGTCGATCACAAAGTCCGCGCGCTCGCGCAGCGGGCGCAGCAGCTCCGTTTCGCGCTTCACCGCGTCCTCGATGGTCGCGCCGCTCTCCATGAGCGGGTGGCGGCGGCGCGTTTCCTTGTAGCGCTTGATGATGCTCTGCGTGTCCGCCTCCAGATAGAGCAGGCGGCAGACCGTGCCGCCCTCGCGCAGACGGTCGATGACCTCCAGCAGCTCCTGAAAGCTGTCCACGCCGCCGCGGATGTCGTTCACCAGCGCGACACGGTCGTAGCGGCCGTCGCTCTCGGCGGAGAACTCCGCGAACTTCGGAATGATGGCGGCGGGCATATTGTCCACCGTGTAATAGCCGATATCCTCCAGACAGGACGCGGCGCAGGACTTACCCGCGCCGGACAGGCCCGAGATGACCAGGATCTCCATGTTTCGATCCCCCTTTATCGAATGATCTTCACTTCCGGCTCGAGCGTCACGCCCGTCGCCGTGAAAACGGTATCCTGTACTTTTTTGATGAGCGCGAGGACGTCCGCGCAGGTCGCGCCGCCGGCGTTGACCACAAAGCCCGCGTGCTTGCAGCTGACCTCTGCCCCGCCGACGTGCTTGCCCTTGAGACCGCACTGCTCGATGAGCGTGCCCGCGAAGTATCCCTCGGGGCGCTTGAAGGTGCTGCCGGCACTCGGCATCTCAAGCGGCTGGCTTGCGCGGCGCTTGGCCGAAAGCTCCTCCATGCGCGCCTTGATGGCCTCCTGATCCCCGCCGTGAAGCGCGAGCTTTGCGCGCAGGACGACGGCCTCGGGGTGGTCGGTGAAGAAGCTGCGGCGGTAGCCGAGCGCCAGCTCCTCCCCGTGCAGCGTCCGCACGCCGTCCGGGAAAAGCGCCGTGACCTCGGTGAGCACATCCTTCAGCTCGCCGCCGTAGGCGCCCGCGTTCATCACCACGCCGCCGCCGAGACTGCCGGGAATGCCGTGCGCGAACTCCAGTCCCGTGAGGCTGTGCTGCCAGGCAAAAACGCCCAGCCGCGCGAGCGATACGCCCGCGTCCGCCGTGATGATGCCGCCGTCGAGCGCGATACGGTTCAGCCCCTCGCCCGTCTGAATGACGAGCGTATCCAGCCCCTCGTCCGCAACGAGCAGATTGGTGCCGTTGCCGAGCAGGAACGGCGTGACGCCGCACTCCTGTGCGAAGCCCGTGAGCAGAACGATCTGATCGCCGGAGGTCGGGAACGCCATGCGCGTTGCCGGCCCTCCGATGCGGAAGGAGGTGTGCCGCGCAAGCGGCTCGTCGTGTATATATTTGAGGTCCGGCAGATACGCCGTGACCTTTTCATCCAGTAACGCCGCCCAGCCCGGGCGGTTTGATGAAAACATGGACTCCATAAATGCTCCTTACCGATTTACCGATTCTTTTCCTGCGCCGCCTGATGGTCGATGTGGCTGTCGATCTGCTCAACGAACTCGCGGGCGGAGTTGATGCCGTACTTCTTCTGGCGGTTGTTCATCACCGCCAGCTCCACGATACCGGCGAGGTTGCGGCCCGCCGAGACCGGAATGGTCAAAAGCGGGATGGGCACGCCCATGATCTGCGTGTGCGCCTCGTCGAGGCCGAGCCGGTCGTAGAACTTTTCGTCCTGCCAGCGCTCGAACTGAATGACCAGGTCGATCTGCGTCGCGGACTTTACGCCGCTCATGCCAAAGAGCTTCTGAATGTCCACCACGCCGATGCCGCGCACCTCGAGATAGTGACGGATGAGCTCGGGCGCGGTGCCGGTGAGCGTATCGCCGATGCGGCGGATCTCCACCGCGTCGTCCGCAACGAGCCGGTGGCCGCGCTTGATCAGCTCGATGGCCGTCTCGCTCTTGCCGATGCCGCTGTCGCCGAGGATCAGTACGCCCTCGCCGTACACGTCCATCAGCACGCCGTGGCGCGTGATCATGGGCGCCAGCTCGTGGTTGAGGAAGTCGATGGTCATGCTCGTAAACTCGACCGAGGTGTGCTCCGTGCGCAGCAGGGTGCGGCCGTATTTCTGCGCCATCTCCATGCACTCGGGGAACACGTCGAGCTTGCGGGAGATGACCAGCGCGGGGATCTCGTACTTGAACAGATCCTCAAAGCATTTGCGCCGCTCGGCGGAGGAAAAGCTCTTGAGGAACATCGTCTCCGCCTTGCCGATGATCTGGAGCCTGCGCGGGTCAAAGTAGTCGAAAAAGCCGACGAACTGCAGCCCCGGGCGGTTGACGTCCGTGATGGTCAGCGTCTCCGTCTCGAAATCCGCACCGGGATAGAGCACCTCCATCTGAAATTTTTCCACAATATCCTTTACCTTTACGCTTCGATCGGTATTCATAAGCTTTCTCCCGTCGGGTCAAAATTTTTCCACATACATTATATCGGTTTTCCCCTGTTTTTACAAGGGTACGCGGCATCATTTTTTCGTTCGCCGTCCGCTTCAGAGCGCTCAGAGAAAAAAATGCAAAAAAATCTGAGAAAATGAAAAATTTTGCTTGCAATTTCGTTTGGAATCTGCTATCATAGCCAATGCTTGCAATGCGCAAGTCTTGATTTGATTACAGCAAGGAGGTGCAACGGATGGCAAAGTGCGAGTTTTGCGACAAGGGTGTTTCGTTCGGTATCAGAGTTTCCCACTCTCACCGTCGTTCCAATCGTCCCTGGAAGCCCAACGTCAAGCGCGTGAAGGCTATCGTCAACGGTACGCCCCGCCATGTCTATGTTTGTACCCGCTGTCTGCGTTCCGGTAAGGTTACCCGCGCGATCTAAAAGATAGCAGTAAAAGCCGCTCGTTCCGAGCGGCTTTTTTCTGTCCTTTTTTGCCTTCACCGCAGCGCGGCGAGCTTGGCGTTGAGCTTTTTATAAATGCGCTCGCGGAACCACGGCTCGCTGCTGGCTTCGATCGCTCCCTCCGGTGTGAACCAGCGGACGCCGCTGTTCTCGTCCGGCTTGACGGTCAGCGCGTCGCTGTCGTCCGCGATGAGAAGATAGGTCACATTCAGGTGCAGATGCGAGGAAACGTATGCGCCCCGCTTCTCATGTCCGTCCACGGTCAGGACCTCGAGCGAGAAAATATTCTCGCTCGCCGGACGGGCGTGCTTCACACCGCTCTCCTCCCGCACCTCACGCAGCGCGACCGCGAGCAGGTCCTCCTCCCCGTCGGCGTGCCCGCCGAGCCACGCCCAGGAATCATAGATGTTGTGGTAGGCCATCAGCACGCCGTCATGCGCTTCGTTCGTCACCCACGCCGAGGCCGTCATGTGCATCCGGTCATTCTCGCGCGTGAACACATCTGCTTCCTCGCGCAGAGCACGGAGCAAAAGCGCGCGGTCGCGCGCTTCCTGCTCGTTGTACGGCTCATACCGCTCCAGCTGCTCCAAAAGACACATTGTTTTCTCTCCCTGTTGAAAAAGGCGGTCTGCGCGGACCGCCTTTCGGTTTATACCCATCCGTTGTCGGTTTCGCGCTTCGGCGCGCGGCTCATCAGCCGGTGGACCATGCCCCGGACCTCCGCGCCGTTGTAGAGAACGTCGTACATCGCCTCGCAGATCGGCATTTCCACACCCAGCGAGTCCGCCAGCTCCTTGGCGCTGACGGCGGCATAGTAGCCCTCGACCACGCCGCCCATATCGGCGACGACCTCCTGCGGCGTCCGGCCCTCGCCGATGGCGATGCCGGCGCGGCGGTTGCGCGAGTGCATCGACGTGCAGGTGACGATCAGATCGCCCATGCCGGCCAGACCCGCAAGCGTTTCCTTGCGCCCGCCGAGGCGTTCGGCCAGCCGCGAGGTCTCTGCCATCGCGCGGGTGATCAGCAGCGCCTTGGTGTTGTCGCCGAGGCCGAGACCGTCGCTCACGCCGCAGCACAGCGCCGCCACGTTCTTGAGCGCGCCGGCCAGCTCCACGCCGACCATGTCGTCATGCGTATAGACGCGGAAGCGCTCATTGGTAAACACGCGCTGGACAAGCTCCGCGGTCTCCGCGCGGTTCGACGCGGCGACCACGCCGGTCGGCATGGCGCGCGCGACCTCCTCCGCGTGCGAGGGGCCCGAGAGCACGGCAATAGGATGCTCCCCGCCCGTCTCCTGCGCGATGACCTGCGACATACGCAGATGCGTGCCGCGCTCGATGCCCTTTGTGACCGAGAGCAGCGGCACGCCATCCGGCAGGTACGGCGCTGCCTCCTTCGCCACCGCGCGCAGCGCGAACGACGGCGGTGCGAACACGACCAGCTCGGCGTTTCTCAGGCAATTCAGGTCATTTGTGATCTGCAATTCAACCGGAAGCTGCACACCGGGAAGTAAAGGATTTTCCCTTTTCAGCTTTAGCTGCTCTGCCTTTTGGGGGTCATGCGACCAGAGCGTAACCGTGTGCTGGTTCTGTTCCAGCAGCATGGCAAGGGCGGTGCCCCAGCCGCCGCTGCCGAGTACGACGATGTTCATGCCTCTCCCTCCGATTTCGGTGCGTTGACGTGGAAGCGGAACTTATTCTCCGTCCCATTCAGAAGCCGCTTGATGTTTTCACGGTGCGCAAAGAGCACGAGCGCCGCGATCAGAACGGAAAATGCGGTCGCAAACGCGTCGCCGAACACAAGGTGCGTCATGACCGGGAAGACCGCCGCCGCGCTCACCGAGCCGAGCGACACATAGCGCGTCGTCAGCCACAACACAGCGAACAGGCTCCAGCACACCAGCGCGATGCGCCAGTCGAGCAGCAGCGTGAGTGTCGCGGAGCACAGGATGCCCTTGCCGCCCCTGAATTTTGCCGTACAGGGGAACATGTGCCCGACCACACAGAAGAATCCGGCCCAGTATTTGAAATGCAGCACATACTCCGCCTGCTCCGCCGCGGTCAGCGGAAGGTCCGGCAGCATGCGCGGGTCAAAGCGCGCGCCGAGCCACGCCGCAAGACTCACCGCCGCGACCGCCTTGAGCATATCGCAGGCGATGACGAGCAGCGCGTACCTCGCGCCGTAGGTGCGGTAGAAATTCGTCAGGCCCGCATTGCCGCTGCCGTGGGTGCGCACGTCGTCGTGGAAAAAGAGCCTTGAGGTAAAGAGCGCTCCGTTGAAGCAGCCGCAGAGGTATGCGGCGACCGCCGCGTAAAGGTAATCCAAATGAGAAAGGAAAGCATAGAAACCAGTTACCAGCAAGTACATTTCCTTTACTCCTCCTTATCCCCCTTCTGACGAATGGAGAGAATGATGGGCGTGCCTTCCAGTCCGAACACATTGCGGATGCAGTTTTCAATGTAGCGCTGGTACGAGAAGTGGAAGAGCTGCCGGTCATTGCAGAAGATGACGAAGTGAGGCGGGCACACGCCCACCTGCGTCATGTAGTAGATCTTCAGGCGCTTGCCCTTGTCCGTGGGCGGCTGGACGCGCGTCTGCGCGTCCTCGAGAACGTTGTTGAGCATTCCCGTGGTGATGCGGGTGCAGGCCTGCGAGTGAACGTAGTTGATGAGCTCGAAGAGCCGCGGCACGCGCTGACCGGTCGCCGCCGAGATGAACAGGATGGGCGCGTAGGTCATATAGCTCAGATCGCGGCGGATGTCCTCGCGCATCTTGTCCATGGTCTTGCCGTCCTTCTCGACAAGGTCCCACTTGTTGACCACGATGATGCAGGCCTTGCCCGCCTCGTGTGCAAGCCCCGCGACCTTGGTGTCCTGCTCGGTCACGCCCTCGGTCGCGTCGATCATGATGAGGCAGACATCCGCGCGGTCGATGGCCATGGTCGCGCGCAGCACGCTGTATTTTTCGATGCTCTCCTCGATCCTGGACTTTTTGCGCATACCGGCGGTGTCGATGAAGACATATTTGCCGGTCTCGTTTTCAAAGTAGGAGTCGATGGCGTCGCGCGTCGTGCCCGCGACGTTGGAGACGATAACGCGCTCCTGCCCGAGAATGCGGTTCGTCAGCGAGGATTTGCCGACGTTCGGCTTGCCGATGATGGCGACCTTGAGCACATCGCTCTCCTCCTCCGCCTCCTCCTCGTCGGGGAAGTAGGCGACGCAGGCGTCGAGCAGGTCGCCCGTTCCGTGGCCGTGGACGGCGGAGACCGCCACAGGGTCGCCGAGGCCGAGGTTGTAGAACTCGTAGTAATCGGGATTCGGCGCGCCGACGGAGTCCATCTTGTTGACCGCCAGCACGATCGGCTTGCGCGAGCGCAGCAGCATATTCGCGACCTCCTGATCGGAGGCCGTCAGACCCGTTTTAATATCGGTCAGGAAGATGATGACCGTCGCGTTCTCAATGGCGATCTGGGCCTGCTCGCGCATGAAGGTCAATATCTGGCTGTCGGTGCGCGGCTCGATGCCGCCGGTGTCGACGAGCGTGAATTTGCGGCCGCACCACTCGCATTCGCCGTAAATGCGGTCGCGGGTCACGCCGGGCGTGTCCTCCACGATGGAAAGGCGCTGGCCGATGAGCTTATTGAACAGCATCGACTTGCCGACGTTCGGTCGGCCGACGATGGCAACGATGGGCTTGGACATATTGCTTTCCTCCTGTCGGGGGTAGATTTTTGTATCAGGGCTCCTGCCGGAAAATGGCGTCGCAGAGCGAATAGCCGTCGGTCTCGGAGATCGTCAGCCTGCGTCCGAGCGCCTGCTCGACCTGCTCGACGGTGTAATCGTCGAGGAACACGCCCTCGCCGTGGCGGAGCATATTCGCGGGGATCAGCACCCGCTCGCCGAGCGTGGGCCGGTCCTTGAGCTGCGCGATGAGGTCCTGTGCGGTCACAAGGCCGGAAACGGTGATGCTGTGGCCGAAAAAGTCGTTCACGATGCCGACGACCTCGCCGCGAAGCTGCGGAAATTTCTTTTTCGCCTCCGCCACGAGCCGCGCGATGAACGGCTCGGCGGCCTTTCCGGTCGCAACGGTGAAGCTCGCCACATCGCCGCTCTCCGCGTCCTCCAGTCCGCTGAGAAATTCGTTCATGGTGCTGCGGAGCATCCCGACGCCGTTGTCGAGCTGCTGGTATTCCTCGTAATACTCCTCGTCGGGCAGCGGACGCTCGGCCTTGATGTAGAATTCATCGGCGCAGAAGAACATCCGCGTACCGTACTTCTCAAGGCACTTTGCGCCGTACTCATCCACAAGGTCGATGATCTCCCCTGCCTTTTCCGACACGGGGTATGGCTCCCGCCCCACGATGCCTTGAAAGGCCGCCACTGGGGGCGGCAGCTGGTGGTCCGCCCTGGACAGGACAGACAGAATAGCCTTTTTCAGGTCCTCCCTGTCGTGGACATAGCGGTAGGTCCTGTCCGGCTGAATGGTCTCCGGCACTTTGGTGATGAAGTCTCTCCCATAGCTGTACCGCCGGTCCAGCAGGGGGGTGATCTCCTTGATCTTCAGATAGTTCTCATTGCGCTGGTGCTCCTCCAGGCTGGCAATGAGCTGCTCCATCTCGCTCAGGGCCTCCTCGTCGTGGATGGAGAGGAGCATCCTCGTCTTGATATAGACCAGCTGGGAGGCCATGGTGACAAACTCGCTGGCTACCTCCAGGTCCATCTCCTTGCGGGCGGCCATCCAGGCCAGATACTGGTCCAGAATCAGAGAGATCTGAATGTCCTTGATCTCCATCTTGTTTTTGCTCAGCAGGTGAAGGATCAGGTCCAGGGGGCCGACAAAGTCCTCCATGTCCTCTGTTTTGGCCTTGACCACCCCTTCCAGGTGGTAGATCGGACTGTCCAAAGCGTTCCCCCCAATGCCTCTCAGAAGAAATAGTACTGCGCCAGCTGGAACGGGAAGGCGGTCACCGCGCACAGGCCGCGGACGATGCCCTCCATGCAGAAGCTCAGGGGCACGCTGAACACCCCCATCCAGGCCAGCAGCACCACAGCCAGGATAAAAAAC
>ERZ833963.4002-NODE-4002-length-10484-cov-3.243456_pt1 | contig 10484 bp, 9 predicted proteins | sample MGYA00519693_ERZ833963 | MGnify/ENA primary metagenome ERZ833963 (study PRJEB31850, sample SAMEA3708748) | human gut metagenome | biome: human gut; feature: human-associated habitat; material: faeces | place: China | collected 2014 ... | reverse complement strand
AGGAAATATCCTTTTTGGAAGTAGCCCGACAGAATGCCGGACTACGTAATTTTTAATGATTTCTATTTATTAATAACAAACAAAGGAAAAGCGTTTCCGTTCTTTCTATACATATTAGAGCTTTAGCTCTTATTGCTTGGTCCTGAAAATCGCCAATTGGAAAGCCCAAGAGATATAAGATGTTGAAGTTCGCGCTCTATGGGCGTGAACTGTTTACACTTATTCTTTGGGCGCGGTGTTTGGCGATACCTCAGGACCGGATAGGTTGAATGGTTCCGCCTTTTTTTTGTATCATAATCCAATATAATATGATGCATTCTGATGTAAAAATATCGGGCACCAATTCCGGTATCTATAATATTCTGATAGCTGTTTCTGTTTTTTTAGTCTTTCTTTATGTCCCATTGGTTCAAACCGTAATAGATGGGAAAGTTGTTGAATCTTTCACTGTTGCGGAAAATATAGATAAAGATTCCGGTGGCTTTTATTTATTCCTTATTTTTCTGATGGCTGCTGCTATATTGGTTATCGGAATCTTGAAGATAACGTTGTCTAAAATCTTTCAACATTTTGTTGTAAGTGTCGTGGACTTTTATTATAGCCTTGGTTTCTGCGTTGGTCTTATTCTTATGGTTGTTGCTCTTAGCTCCCAAAATACCGGGACGTCTTACTGGGGGCATGAAATAAGGCAGATGATGGGAATAGGGCCGTATCTATTGATATTTTGTTCATTGACCTACTTTGTTGCAGCTTTAGGTCATCTTTGTTCATTCTATAAATGGTACCCGTTGCAAACTCTTTGTTGGGGGCTGCATCCGGTACTTAATATTCTTGTCACTTCGCTTCTGTCGCTTGTCGCTGCCAAGTTTATTCCTGATTCTGCCGGTGATACGGTGTTAAAGACTGTCGGTGTCATTATAGGTTGGGGAGTGCTATTTGCTGAAATTTGGCTGTTGGTTACTTATCGTAAAGAATGGAACCGCAAACTACGTGCAAGAGTGGATCATAATCCAGAAAATGCGGAAACGGATTCATCTGCATCGTTGGTGTCTATAGAGAAACAGCAATACTCTCCGCAGGATGTTTCTCCTTCTGCTGCAAATGCTTTTAATGATAAACCTCAGCCTGTAGCCCCACCGATTAAGGAAGCGGTGGAAGTCCCTGCTTCGCCTGGCTCACGTAAGAAATACTATATAATAGGGGGCGTGTCAGTGTTGGTGCTTCTGTCTGTTTTGTTCTTTTGTTTGAAGGGTGGAGAGACTGTGGAAGCGGTAAATGTGCCCGCCATTAAAGAAGCCCTTTATGAGGGAAAGGTTGGAAAATCAGAAGTGCAAATGTGTTTAAAGCAGGAAGGCGATTCTTTGTATGGCACCTATTTCTATAAACGGAACAAACAGGAAATTCAGTTGAGTGGGAAGATAGAGGATGGATTGCATTACGTTGTCAATGAGTTTGTCAACGGGAAGAATACCGGAACTTTTCAAATGGAGTTATGGGAGTATGATGGAAATTATTCTTTGACAGGTACATGGAGCAATGGAAAGAAGTCTTTTAAGGTCAATTTGGAAGACAAAATACACAGGATAATTCCTTCGACGGATCCGGAGCATCCGTTTGTAGGTGAATGGAACTCGAAAGATGGCGCAAAATTTGCAAACGCTGAATTAGGATTGTATAATAAGGATATAAAGGGATATGGATATGGTTTCTTCATGATTGAGATAGAGGAGGATTTCCGACAATATCGAGTGGATTCCATTTTGCAATTAAACGGAAATACGGCTGTATTGGCAATGGGGGAGGAGAAATTCACATTGACCTATAATCCTTCCGCCCGAAGCTTGCAGGTAGAAACTGAAAAGTCAGGTTCTTTTCATCTGTTTTTAGACCAGCGAGACCTTGCCCAACGTCTGGCAGATTGGGAGGCGCTTATTGCTGCAATTCCGCCCGAAGCTCCGTCTGTACCCGAAAGTAAAAGCCAGAATACAGAGGAGGCTGAGTATGATTCTCAAACAGAGATTCCCGAAGTGCCGTATATAGCTCCTGTTGAAGAAACCGATGAGCGCGAGGAAGCGGAGAGAGCCAGGCTGCAAGCCGAATTGGCGGCTGAACTGCAAAAGGAAGCGGAGGCTGAAGATCCCAATAAGATATATGACAATGCAGAGGTGATGCCTGAATATCCCGGCGGACAGGTGGCACTGATGCGCTATATCGCACAGAATGTGAAATATCCTAAGAGTGCGCAGGAAAATGGTACGCAGGGAATAGTCGTAGTGCAATTTGTAGTAGATGCGGACGGCAGTGTCACTAATGCGCATGTGATAACAAGTGTTGATCCCTATTTGGATGAAGAAGCCCTTCGGGTAATAAAATCAATGCCTCGATGGACACCGGGAAAGCTGAACGGTAAACCCGTCAGAGTGAAATATACAACTCCAATTAAATTCAGATTGTCGTAAGAAGATGAAAAAATATTTGATAACAATGTGTTTGGCAGTAGGCATGGTTTTGCCTGCCGCCGCCCAGTTTACTCCTATCAGGATAGGGGAGAATGCCAAAAAAGTGATAATAAACAGGTATGACACCAACTATGCCTTTCATGATGGTTTGCTTGCCGTGAAGAACGACGAGACCGGTTTGTGGGGATTTATAGACGAGCAGGGGAATAAAGTGATTGATTACCAATGGGATTATAAAAGTTTCGGTTATCCTCAATTTGGAGGTGGAGCTTGCCTGGTATGCAAGTCCGGTCGTGACATGTGGGGCCGCACTGAGACTTGGTACGTCATTAATAAGCAAGGGCGGGCTATAAAACTCAATGCGAGGATTATAGATTCTGCTCCTTTCAACAAAGATGGTTATGCCTTGATTGTAAAGACGGTGAATGACAGATACTCCAAGTGTACTTACATTGACAGGCAAGGCCGTGAGGTATTCCCGGCGCTTGTCCAGACGATGTTGACCGTGGGCGCGCAAAGCCCGGAAGAGGTGCGTCCTTTCTCCAATGGCTTGGCGGCCTTCTATGATATGGAGAAAAGGCGTTATGGTTTTTTCGGTAAGGCTGGCAAAATCATTTGTCCGGCCATCTACCTGAAGGTACAGGACTTCAGCGAAGGTCTGGCTGCTGTGAAAGTGACCGAGAATGGCGGGCGGTGGGGATTTATTGACGTATCGGGCAAGATGGTGATTCCTGCTAAATTCAGCAAAGAGCCCTATCCGTTCCGTGAAGGAAAAGCCTCTGTTGCAAAGAGAGAGGGCGGAGTGGTGATGATTGACAAGACCGGAACGGTGATAAGCCCGGAATTTGAGGATATTCGCAACTTCTATTTGGGATATGCCTATGCACAGTTCAAGGACAGACGATATATGGATATTGTCGACGAGAACTTTAATGTAGTCAGGGCACAGTTGGAAAATAAAATGTTGGATCCGACCAGGCGGAATGGTGAACCTATTGAGTTCATCAATGGCTATTCCACTTGGGCAGGTAGCCCGGGAGCCTCTTTGCCTTTCCTGCTGAGTCCTATAGGGAAAATGCTTCGCTTTAGCTCTGATTGGGGAGAAAGCATAGATGTGAAGCATCGCACGGAGAAAGTCATCCATGTGAAACTGAAGAAATACGATGGGTTCATTGATTATGACGGGAACATTGTGTTTTATTTTGCAGAAGACGAGTTTTAGGCATCCACAGTGTGCGGCTGTTTGTGTTGGATACAAAACAAGAAACCTATATTTGTATATAAGTAAGTATTTATAATTAGTTCACATAATAATTATGAACACTTACTTATTCTTTTTATTCGATATATCGAATGAAACGCAAACTTTGGGACAACAAAAGCAAAGTATTGTATTAGGTGCTTTCTTTATTTTTGCCTACTTTTGCACTGAAAATAAAGATGAATATGGAAAATCAGAGACCTTTGATATTAATTTCTAATGATGACGGCATCATTGCGAAAGGTATTAGTGAGTTGATAAAATTCCTCCGTCCGTTGGGGGAGATTGTGGTAATGGCGCCCGATGCGCCCCGTTCGGGAAATGCAAGCGCACTGACGGTGACAGAGCCAATCCATTACCAACTGGTACGCAAAGATGTAGGACTGACTGTTTATAAGTGTTCCGGTACTCCGGTTGACTGTATCAAACTTGCGTTTCACACGGTGCTTGACCGTAAACCTGACCTGATAGTCGGCGGCATTAATCACGGCGATAATTCTGCTGTAAATGTGCACTATTCCGGTACGATGGGAGTGGTGATCGAAGGTTGTCTTAAAGGTGTACCTTCCATCGGTTTCTCCCTCTGCTGTCATGAACCGAATGCGGACTTTGAACCGTCCGGCCCTTATATCCGCGAAATAGCCCGTCAGGTTTTGGAAAAAGGATTGCCGCCGTTGACCTGTCTCAATGTAAACTTTCCCAATACTCAGGAACTGAAAGGCGTGAGAATCTGTGAGCAGTCCAAAGGACAGTGGACAAATGAATGGGAAAACTTTGCACACCGTGGAGATACCCATTACTATTGGCTGACCGGCGAATTCCAGAATACCGATCCGGATAACGAAAAGAATGACCATTGGGCGCTTGATAACGGATACATTGCTATCACTCCTACCAAGGTCGATGTAACGGCTTACGAACTTATTGATGAACTGAAAACTTGGTTCTAACTCAATTGACAATTGACAATTGAAAGTTGACAATTACTATGCAGATTGAAAGTATAGCCAATTATTAACAATGAATTGTCAATTGTCAATTATCAATTGTCAATTGATATGAAGTATTACTTGATTGTCGGTGAAGCTTCCGGTGACTTGCACGCATCTCACCTGATGGCTGCTTTAAAGGTTGAAGACCCGCAGGCGGAATTCCGCTTTTTCGGGGGCGACCTGATGGCTGCCGTAGGCGGGACGATGGTGAAGCACTATAAGGAACTGGCATATATGGGCTTTATCCCGGTGCTTTTGCATCTGCGCACCATCTTTGCCAATATGAAACGTTGCAAAGAGGACATCGTGGCATGGCAACCGGATGTAGTGATACTGGTGGATTATCCGGGTTTCAACCTGAATATAGCCAAATTTCTGCATGCCAGGACACAAATTCCCGTCTATTACTATATCTCTCCGAAGATATGGGCCTGGAAGGAATACCGCATCAAGAATATCAAACGGGATGTTGATGAATTATTCTCTATTTTACCGTTCGAGGTGGAATTCTTCGAAGGAAAACACCACTACCCGATACATTATGTAGGTAATCCGACAGTAGATGAAGTGACTGCTTTCCGTGCGGAACACCCCGAAACGTATGAGGACTTTATACGTGAGAATGGCTTGGAATCTAAACCGATTATCGCCTTGCTGGCCGGTAGCCGGAAACAGGAGATAAAAGACAATCTGCCTGATATGCTTCGTGCAGCATCTGCTTTTCCGGAGTATCAATTGATTTTAGCGGGCGCACCCGGTATTTCTCCCGATTATTATCAGGAATATACAGGCAGTGCAAAGGTGAAGATTCTGTTCGGGCAGACTTACCGTTTGCTGCAACAGGCTGAGGCTGCATTGGTAACTTCGGGAACTGCTACTTTGGAGGCGGCTTTGTTCCGCGTGCCGCAAGCCGTTTGTTATCATACACCGATAGGAAAAGTGATTTCTTTTCTGCGTCGCCATATATTGACGGTGAAATATATTTCTTTAGTAAACCTTATAGCCGACCGGGAAGTGGTGAAGGAGTTGGTTGCTGATACGATGACGGTTGAACAGGCTCGTGCCGAACTGGAACGTATTTTATATAATAAGGACTATCGGCAGCAGATGCTTGACGGATATGAGTATATGGCATCTCGCCTGGGTGATGCGGGCGCCCCGAAGCATGCGGCGCAAGAAATGGTGCGTCTGTTGAAAAAGTGAAAAACTTACATAATGAAAGCCTTTTAGTTTCAAAAGGATGATAAAATAGTTAAAAGGTATGAAGCCGGTGCAGTATATGCCCGGCTTTCGTATTTTATAGACAGAACATAAAAGTGGTGTAAAACCGATAATTAGTAAGAAACAAGCAAAAGGACTTTGATTATGAAAAGATTACATTGGTTATTTTTAATGATGTGTTTGGCTGTGTTACCTGCTTTACAGTCGTGTGATGATTTTGATGACGGATACTCAATCGGTGATTTCTCTTATCCGAACTGGGCTACGGTGCGTTTAACGGGGAATGCTTTCTATCTGGACAGCGATACTTGGGGAACGTTATGGCCTATCAACACTGATTTGGGCTGGTATCAGCCGGTAGACGGACAACGTATGGTGACTATTTTCAATCCTATTTATGATAATTACGGGGAATATGACCATGCGGTGAAAATCCTGAAGATGTGGCATGCCTTGACGAAAGGCGTAGAAACGCTGACACCTGAGAATGAAGAAGAATATGGTAACGATCCGGTCTTTATTTATAAAGGTGACATCACTATCACCGGGGGATATATGAATATTATCTTTATGCAGAACTTGCCGAAAGACCCGGAAATGAAGCATCGTATCAGTCTGGTGCAGCGTGCCGGGAATGCTGAAGTGCCTTTGGATGAAGAAGCCGATGATGACGGATATATCCATCTGGAACTTCGTTACAATGATTATGATGATTTGAGCGGGATTCGTGAGGCGGGACTGGTGTCCTTCAATCTGAAAGATTTGAATATAACTTCTGAAACAAAAGGTATCAAGTTGAAACTGAATTCAGAAGTGAACAATGAAGTTGAAATAACTTTTGATAAACAATCAGACAATACAGAGAAAGCTTCTAACTTAGATTTCTCAAAGATGCAATTGAAGTAGAGTAAAGTGTTTTGTTTGGAGGCCGGGGGAATGTGAATTCCCCCGGCTTTTTCTTTTTAGAGCAGTGTCAGAACATAGAGATAGACTACTGCGGCGGGAATTGCCATCAAGGCGCTGTCGAAGCGGTCGAGCATTCCGCCGTGTCCGGGCAGGATATGTCCTGAATCCTTGATGCCCAGTTGGCGTTTCATTAATGATTCCGTCAAATCTCCCCAAGTTCCGAAGATGACAACCACCAGTGCCAGACCTGCCCATTGCAGGACAGATAGGAACGGGAAATAATGTGCGAACACAAATGAAGAAGCGATAGAGAAAATGCCGCCGCCAATGCTTCCTTCCCATGATTTCTTCGGAGATATGCGCTCGAACAGGCGGTATTTGCCAATCAGTGAGCCTACACAGTATGCACCTGTGTCGCTCAGCCAGATAAATACGAAGATGGATAGCGGTAGGATAGGATTGTAGGTTACGCTGCTTTCTGTCGGATTATACTGGAAAGCCAGCACATTGAGCAGTGCGAACGGCAATGCCACATACAACTGGCTCAGCATGGAATAAGCCCAGTTGCCGATAGGATTTTTCTTCTTCAGATACAGTTCCGTAATCATCAGGTAAAGCAGTAATGCCAGATAGGGCAGGAATACCTGTGCTCCGATGGTTGACTGGCAGAAGCCCATTACGGCTAAAAAGAGATAAGCGCCTCCCAAAGCTGTAATCGTCTTATTGATTTGTACTTCACCATTTTGGTTGATCAGGTGGGTGAACTCGTGTACGCTCAGTGCACCGATAATGGTGAACAGGATACCGAATGAAAGGGGGCTGTATAGGATACAGCCCACCAATACTACTACGAATAACACACCTGTTATGGCGCGTTGTAAGAAATTGCTTTTCACGGTTATTCCGTTTTAAATTCTTTATTCTTTTGTTGGTCGTTCTACGGAAACTCTGGTGCCTTCTGCAGAAACCTTTCTATTGCCGGTTTCTTTTCCGTCCTCAACATTGTTTTCTTCTTCCGCTTTTACTTCTTTTTCGCTCTCCACAGCTTCTTTGGCAGTTTCTTCTTCGGCTTTTTTCAAGTCCTCTGATATTTTATTGGCGCTGATCTCTTCCGAGCGGGAAGCCCAAGGCCGTTTTCCGAAGATTTCTTCCACATCCTCAGCGAAGATAACCTCTTTATCTATCAACAGCTGTGCCAATTTGTTGTGCCCCTCCTTATGTTCGGATAGGATTTGCTTGGCGCGTTCGTACTGCTCATTCACCATGCTCTTCACTTCCTCATCAATCAGTTCGGCAGTCTTCTCACTGTACGGGCGGTTGAAAGAGTACTCTTCGTTATTATAATAACATAGGTTCGGCAACTTCTCGCTCATACCCAGATAAGCAATCATGCCGTAAGCCTGTTTGGTAACACGTTCAAGGTCGTTCATGGCACCGGTCGAGATACGTCCCAGAAATAAATCCTCGGCGGCACGTCCGCCCAGTGTGGCACACATTTCATCAAGCATCTGCTCTTTGGTGGTAATCTGACGCTCTTCGGGCAGATACCATGCAGCGCCCAATGCCCGTCCGCGTGGAACGATGGTTACTTTAATCAGCGGGTTGGCGTATTCCAGCAACCAGGAGATGGAAGCGTGTCCGGCTTCATGGATAGCGATGGAACGACGTTCTGCTTCGGTTGTAATCTTGGTCTTCTTTTCCAAGCCACCTACGATACGGTCTACGGCATCGAGGAAATCTTGTTTACCTACAAATTTTTTGCCGTGGCGTGCCGCAATCAGTGCGGCCTCGTTGCAGACATTGGCTATATCAGCACCGGAGAAACCCGGAGTCTGACGTGACAATAAATCTACATCCACTGTATTATCTATTTTGATAGGGCGAAGATGTACGCCGAATACTTCTTTACGTTCGTTAAGGTCGGGCAAGTCTACATGAATCTGACGGTCGAAACGTCCGGCACGCAATAAGGCTTTGTCCAGTACGTCTACACGGTTGGTAGCTGCCAGGATGATTACACCACTATTGGAACCGAAGCCGTCCATTTCTGTCAATAACTGGTTCAGCGTATTTTCGCGTTCGTCATTACCACCCATTGCGGCGGCTTTGGCGCGGGCGCGGCCCACGGCGTCAATTTCATCAATAAATACGATGCACGGAGCTTTCTCCTTTGCCTGGCGGAACAGGTCGCGCACACGTGATGCACCTACACCGACAAACATTTCTACGAAATCGGAACCAGCCAGTGAGAAGAACGGTACGTTAGCTTCGCCTGCTACAGCTTTGGCGAGCAGGGTCTTACCGGTTCCCGGAGGGCCTACCAGCAATGCACCTTTAGGTATCTTACCACCCAGGTCGGTATATTTCTGCGGCTCTTTCAGGAATTCCACGATTTCCTCTACTTCCTGTTTGGCTTCAGCGAGTCCTGCAACGTCCTTGAAAGTAACTTTCACGGGAGTTCCTTTTTCAAACAGTTGGGCGCGCGATTTGCCGACATTGAATATGCCGCCACCGCCTGCACCGCCACCACCACTCAGGCGGCGTGACATGAAAATCCAGAAACCGATCAGGAAAGCGATAGGCAGAATCTGCCACAAGATAGCACCGAAATAATTCCGTTTCTTCTCGTAATTGATAGAACCGTCGAAGTGCTGTTCGTCTCTTTCTTTTTGCAGGAAGTTACCCAGACTTTCACGCGAAGGAGCTTCAGTGGCAATCATAGGGTTCTTACCCACGCGGCTGGAGTCAGCCTGGAATACGTTTTTCACATACTGCGGCTTGATGTAGGCTTCTACCGAGTTATCATCGTAGCCGATAATTTTGCTCATATAGCCGTCACGTACGTATTGCTGAAATTCGTCGTAAGATACGATTTTGGTATTTGTTGTGTTCTCGTTAGTGAACCACAGTCCCAAAAGCATCATGGCTATGATCATATACAACCAGTTCAGGTTGAACTTGGGCATATTAACTTTATTGGGCTTTTTGTTAGCGTTATTGTTATTATTGTCCATAAGGCTTATTAATCAATATCAGGAATTTGGGTTAATTTGGCGTCAGCCCAGAGGTGCTCCAGGTTGTAGAATTCTCTCGTTTCGGGTAGAAACACATGAACCAGTATATCGGAATAATCCATCGCTACCCATTCGGCATTGCGTAACCCGTCTATCGCAAACGGTTTACTGTTGGCGCCTTTGCGGGTGAATTCCTTCACGGACTCCACAATGGCGGTCACTTGGCTGGGAGAATTTCCCTGGCAAATGACGAGATAGTTGCAGATAGTATCGCCAATTTTAGAAAGATCTGCTATAACAATTTTTTTCCCTTTTTTATCTTGTATACCTTCGGTGATTTGTTGAATGAGTTTCTTTGTTTCGTTCATTACTTATTATTAAAATTAAATAGTTGACAAATATACGGTGAATTCTTATATCAAACACCTAAAAGGGGAAAACTCTTTCATTTTTTGATTTTTTTTAGGTATATATTCCTTTGGCATACGGCATCTTAGAAGATTTTATGAAAAAAAATCGCGGATTTTGTTTTGGATTATCAAATTCTTTGTATCTTTGCAACCGCAAAACGGGAACGACCTGTTATTGGGCTATGGTGTAATGGTAACACTACAGATTCTGGTCCTGTCAT
>ERZ833963.3995-NODE-3995-length-10516-cov-52.055062_pt1 | contig 10516 bp, 5 predicted proteins | sample MGYA00519693_ERZ833963 | MGnify/ENA primary metagenome ERZ833963 (study PRJEB31850, sample SAMEA3708748) | human gut metagenome | biome: human gut; feature: human-associated habitat; material: faeces | place: China | collected 2014 ... | reverse complement strand
TTTCTTATTTTGGAAGACGGTACTGTGTTTACAGGAACAAGCATTGGTTCGACGAGAGATATGATCAGTGAGATCGTGTTTAATACTTCAATGACAGGATATCTTGAGGTACTGACGGACCCTTCTTATGCGGGACAGGCAGTGGTTATGACATATCCGCTGATTGGTAATTATGGAATTACACCGGATATGGAGTCATTAAAGGCATGGCCAGATGGATATATTGTGAGGGAGTTATCCAGAATGCCAAGTAACTTCAGATGTGAAGGTACAATTCAGGATTTCCTCAAGAAATATGATATTCCGGGTATTGCGGGAGTTGATACTCGTGCTCTTACGAAAATCTTAAGAGAAAAAGGTACCATGAATGGTATGATCACAACAAACGAGAATTACGATCTTGAGGAAGTAATCTCTAAGTTGAAGAATTATAAGGTAGAAGGTGTTGTCTCCAAAGTTACATGTGAGGAGAAATACGTTTTAGAAGGAACAGGTAAGAAGGTTGCACTTCTTGATCTTGGAGCTAAGAAAAACATCGCAAAATCTTTAAATGATCGCGGCTGCGAAGTGACCGTTTATCCGGCCGATACAACAGCGGAGGAGATCATCGCATCTAATCCAGATGGCATTATGCTTTCCAATGGACCTGGAGATCCGGCAGAATGTACATCAATTATCAAAGAAATCAAAAAGCTTTATGAAACAGATATCCCAATATTTGCCATTTGCCTTGGACATCAGTTGATGGCACTTGCAACAGGTGGTACAACTTACAAGTTAAAATACGGACACCGTGGTGGAAATCATCCGGTGAAAGATCTTCAGACAGGCAGAGTCTACATTTCTTCACAGAATCACGGCTATGTTGTTGATGAAGACAAGATTGATCCAAACGTTGCAGTTCCTGCATTTAAGAATGTAAATGACGGAACAAACGAAGGGCTTGCATATGTTGGAAAGAACATTTTTACAGTTCAGTTTCATCCGGAAGCATGCCCGGGACCACAGGATTCAGGATACCTGTTCGATCGTTTTCTTGAGATGATGGGAGGAGAGAAATAATGCCAAGAGATAATAGTATCAAAAAAGTATTAGTTATCGGTTCTGGTCCGATCGTCATCGGACAGGCTGCGGAGTTCGATTATGCTGGGACTCAGGCCTGCCGTTCACTGAAAGAAGAAGGGATTGAGGTTGTACTTCTCAACTCAAACCCTGCAACAATCATGACAGATAAAGATATCGCAGATCGTGTTTATATCGAGCCACTGACAATTGAGGTTGTTGAGCAGCTGATTAAAAAGGAGAAACCAGACAGTGTACTTCCAACACTTGGAGGACAGGCTGGACTGAACCTTGCAATGGAACTTGAAGAGGCTGGATTCTTAAAAGAGAATAATGTACGCCTGATCGGAACAACATCTGAGACGATCAAGAAGGCAGAAGACCGTCTGGAGTTCAAGGCGACAATGGAGAAGATCGGCGAGCCGGTTGCAGCTTCTCTCGTTGTAGAAAATGTAGAAGACGGACTTGCATTTGCAAATAAGATCGGCTATCCGGTTGTTCTTCGTCCTGCTTATACACTGGGAGGAAGCGGTGGTGGTATCGCACATGATTCTCAGCAGTTAGTAGAGATCCTTGAGAATGGTCTTCGTCTTTCCCGTGTTGGTCAGGTTCTTGTTGAACGCTGCATCGCAGGATGGAAAGAGATCGAGTACGAGGTAATGCGTGACGGAGCCGGAAACTGTATTACAGTATGTAATATGGAAAATATTGACCCGGTTGGAGTTCATACAGGAGACAGTATTGTAGTTGCACCATCTCAGACACTGGGCGATAAAGAATATCAGATGTTACGTACTTCCGCATTGAACATTATCAGTGAGTTGAATATCACAGGTGGATGTAACGTACAGTATGCATTACACCCAGAGACATTTGAATATTGTGTAATCGAGGTAAACCCTCGTGTAAGCCGTTCTTCTGCACTTGCTTCCAAAGCAACAGGATACCCGATCGCGAAGGTTGCAGCGAAGATCGCACTTGGATACAATCTGGATGAGATTAAGAATGCAATCACACAGAAGACCTATGCAAGTTTTGAGCCAATGCTTGACTATGTAGTAGTTAAGATTCCGAGACTTCCATTTGATAAATTTATCAGTGCGAAGAGAACACTGACAACACAGATGAAAGCAACCGGAGAAGTTATGAGCATCTGTAATAACTTCGAGGGAGCTCTTATGAAAGCGATCCGTTCTCTGGAGCAGCATGTAGACAGCCTGATGTCCTATGATTTCACAGATTTGACAGATGACGAACTGATCGATCAGCTGAAGAAAGTGGACGACATGCGTATGTGGAGAATCGCAGAAGCATGCAGAAGAGGAATTTCTTACGATCTGATCCATGAAATCACAAAAGTAGATGAGTGGTTTATCGATAAATTTGCGATCATCACAGAGATGGAAACAGCTCTGAAGACACAGGAGCTTACACCGGAGCTTCTTGCAGAAGCAAAACGTATCGAGTTCCCGGATAATGTGATCGCACAGCTGACAGGAAAGACAGAGCAGGAAATCCACGACATGCGTCATGCAAACGGTATTGTTGCAGCATATAAGATCGTAGATACTTGTGCAGCAGAGTTTGCCGCAGAGACACCATATTACTACTCCGTATATGGAAGCGAGAATGAAGTAGAACAGACAAAAGATAAGAAGAAAGTACTTGTTCTTGGATCCGGTCCGATCCGTATTGGTCAGGGAATCGAGTTCGACTTCTGTTCTGTACATTGTACATGGGCATTTGCAAAAGACGGATATGAGACAATCATTGTAAATAATAACCCGGAGACAGTAAGTACTGACTTTGACATTGCTGATAAGCTGTACTTCGAGCCGCTGACACCGGAAGATGTAGAGAGTATCGTTGATATTGAGAAACCGGACGGAGCAGTTGTACAGTTTGGTGGACAGACAGCAATCAAGCTGACAGAAGCACTTATGAAGATGGGAGTACCGATCCTTGGTACATCTGCAGAGAATGTAGACAAAGCCGAAGACCGTGAGCTCTTTGATGAGATTCTTGAAGAGTGCGAGATTCCACGTCCGACAGGTGGAACCGTATTCACAGCAGAAGAAGCGAAAGAAGTTGCCAACAGACTTGGATATCCTGTATTGGTTCGTCCTTCCTACGTTCTGGGTGGACAGGGAATGCAGATTGCGATCAACGACAATGATATTGATGAATTCATCGGAATCATTAACAGAACCGCACAGGATCACCCAATCCTTGTAGATAAATACCTTCAGGGAAAAGAGATTGAGGTCGACGCAGTATGCGACGGAACAGATATCCTGATCCCGGGTATCATGGAACATATCGAGCGTGCAGGAATCCACTCCGGAGACAGTATTTCCGTATATCCGGCACAGAGCCTGACAGAAGGAGCGAAAGCAAAGATTGCTGAGTACACAAGAAGACTTGCAAAATCACTCCATGTTATCGGTATGATCAATATCCAGTTTATCGTGTGCGGCGAAGATGATGTATATGTAATCGAAGTAAACCCACGTTCCAGCCGTACAGTACCATATATCAGTAAGGTGACAGGTATCCCGATTGTTCCTTTGGCAACACAGGTTATCACAGGAAAGAAGATCAAGGATCTTGGTTACACACCAGGACTTCAGCCGGAAGCTGATTATGTAGCGGTTAAGATGCCGGTATTCTCATTTGAGAAGATCCGCGGAGCTGATATCAGCCTTGGACCAGAGATGAAGTCTACAGGAGAATGTCTTGGTATTGCGAAGACATTTGATGAAGCACTTTATAAAGCATTTATCGGAGCAGGAATCAAGCTTCCGAAGCATAAAAATATGATCATGACAGTCCGTGACGAAGACCATGCAGACGCAGTAGAGATCGGAAGAAGATTTGAGAAGATCGGATACCATATCTTTGCTACAAGCGGAACAGCACGCGCACTGAATGAGGCGGGAGTAAAGGCTACTCCGGTTCGTAAGATCGAGCAGGAATCACCGAACCTTCTTGATCTGATCCTCGGACATAAGATTGATCTTGTTATCGATATCCCGGCACAGGGCGCAGAACATTCGAGAGATGGATTTATAATCCGTAGAAATGCAATCGAGACAGGTGTGAATGTACTGACTGCAATTGATACAGCATATGCACTGATCACAAGTCTTGAGAATACAGATATTAAGAAACTGTCACTGATCGATATTGCGAAGGTGCAGTAGGATTTGTTAAACAAGGAATCTAACATAAGAGCAAGAACAGTTACCGTATGTGGTGCCTGTTCTTGCTCTTATGTTATATACTTATATTCCAGTGAAACGAATTCGAAAACAAATTTTGTTACTGTTCCTGTTCTTCAACTTCCGTAATTAAAGAGCTGCTTGTCACTCCTATATAAACGCGGTATAATAATTTTATTAATAAGCAGTCTTTTTAAGCTTTACTTTTTAATGAAATCAGGACTGCAGAAAAGGAGGACTCGGCTATGAAGATAGATATGCATTGCCACGTGAAAGAGGGGTCCATAGACAGCAGGGTAGGAATTGAGGAGTATATTACGATACTTAAGGAACACGGATTTCAAGGAATGGTGATCACGGATCACGATACGTATAACGGCTACCGCTACTGGAAGAAGAATTTAAAAGGAAAGAAACATACCGATTTTGTAGTACTCAAAGGAATTGAATATGATACAAGAGATGCAGGTCATATTCTTGTGATCATGCCAGAGGGTGTAAAGATGCGTCTACTTGAGATGCGTGGAATGCCTCTTGCACTTCTGATCGATTTGGTTCACCGCAATGGTGGAGTTTTGGGACCGGCACATCCATGCGGAGAAAAGTACATGAGCTTCACTCATGCGAGAAGATACTACCTCTCACCTGAGATTGTTAAACGATTCGATTTTATTGAGACATTCAATTGTTGTGAACCGAAGGATTCTAATGCTGGTGCCTTAAAACTGGCAGAGAAATACGGTAAGGTGATGACTGGTGGAAGTGATTCCCACAAGACAGACTGTGTCGGACGGGCATATACAATCTTACCTGAACCGGTCAAAACGGAGACAGAGCTGATCTCTTTGATCCATAAGAAGACTGCATTCAAGACAGGTGGTGTCTATTATAATAAGACGACAAAAGAGAAGATTGGGAAGGTAAATAAGCTCCTTGTATATTCTTTCTGGGTATACAACAAGAGTGGTGAGCTAATGAAACGTCGTGGGCGGAATAAGAAAATGGAAGAAGAACATCCATTTGATCCGATTGATCCAATCGAACTGTATTATCACTCATAAGTGTTTTTGGATAGTTACTATGCTTTCCTGTAAGCCCCAGGTGAAATACCATATTTTCTTTTGAAAATGCGGTTGAAGTAGGACAGGTTGTCAAAACCACTGGCATCAGCAATCATCAGAATAGAGTCATCGGATGATTTGAGAAGTCTGGCAGCCATTGTAAGCCGGTAATCATTTAAGTATTCAGTGAATCCGATTCCCATGTGGGCTTTGAAGAACTTCATGAAATGGGATTTACTATAATAAGTAAGTTCAGCCATGTCATCAATCGTTAGTTTTTCTGTATAATGATTTTCTACGTATTTTAAAACAGTTTTCATTTTCTCCAAAGATTTGGAATTGGAGGAAGTGGAGACTGTTTTTTTCTGACGTTCAGAGATCAGAAGAAAGAAAAAGTTAAACAGAGAACTTTTCACAGCAAGCTGCCATCCAGGTGTCTGATCAGCACAGACAAGGTCAATCTGTCGGATACAATTGCTTAAGGCTTCAAAAGATCCGAGAGCCGGAGTGAGAAAATATTCAATAGGAAGAGAACCGTCAAGAAGCGGAACGATGTATTGAATCATGCACAGATCGTTTGCTCCGGAAGAAAGTAAATCTGGTTTGAAAATAATATTTTCATATTCCATTTTAAAAATATCATCCTGTTCGATGGCATGGAGACATCTAGGGGGAATAATAATAATATCTCTACTGTGAACCAGACGCTTATCAAAGTCCACAGAAACAAAACCCTGCCCTCTTTTGATGACAACAAGTTCCAACTCATCGTGCCAGTGCAGTGGTACTCCAGGGAAATCGAGAGGGATCGAGCAGAGATAAGTATTATAAGGAAATTCTGCGGATGTATGCGCTTTTGTTTCATGGTAATTCTGATATTCGTTAATGTTCATATAAAACTGAGATCCTTTCAATAAAATGTTATCTGACACACCTGCTGGTCAAACTAGATTGAATTATAAGAATGATAGTATTGTACAATAAAGTGCAAGTATATTGCAAGATATTTGAAGATAATCGTATTAAAATACAATCATAAGTTGAAAACAAAGAAACAAAGTATGTAACATAAAAACAGAATCAGATTTGAAGGGAGATTATTCAAATGAACATTCAGGAAACATTACAGCAGAAACTTGGTAAAGAGATTGCACAGGCTTCCAATGAAGAAATCTACGGAGCACTTCTTAGTATGGTGCAGGAAATGGCAGGAGAAAAGGAACGTACAGATAGTAAGAAAAAACTTTACTATATTTCCGCAGAGTTCTTGATCGGAAAACTGCTTTCTAACAACATGATCAACCTTGGTATTTTTAATGAAGTAAAAGATGTACTTGCACAGAACGGTAAGAATATTGCAGAGATCGAAGAAGTAGAGCCAGAGCCGTCACTTGGTAATGGTGGACTTGGACGACTGGCAGCATGTTTCCTTGATTCAATCGCAACACTTGGACTTGCAGGAGACGGTGTCGGACTGAACTATCATCTTGGACTTTTCAAACAGGAGTTTAAAAATAATCTTCAGAGAGAAACTCCGAATCCATGGATCGAAGCAAAATCCTGGCTGAAAAAGACAGATGTTGTTTATCCGGTATCTTTCAAAGGTCTTAATGTAAATGCGAGAATGTATGATATTGAAGTAACAGGATATAACAATAAGACAAATAAATTACATCTCTTTGATATTGACTCTGTAGATGAGACAATCGTAGAGGATGGAATTGCTTTTAATAAAGAGGACATTGAGAAGAATCTGACACTTTTCTTATATCCGGATGACAGTGATGAGAACGGAAGACTGCTTCGAATTTATCAGCAGTATTTCATGGTAAGCGCAGGTGCACAGCTGATTCTTGATGAATGTACAGCAAAGGGATGCAACCTTCATGATCTTGCGGATTATGCAGTGATCCAGATTAATGATACTCATCCGACAATGGTAATTCCAGAACTGATTCGTCTTCTTGTAGAGAGAGGCTTAGACATGGATGAGGCGATCGAAGTTGTTTCTAAGACATGTGCATATACAAACCATACAATCCTTGCAGAAGCACTGGAAAAATGGCCTGTATATTACCTGAAGAAGGTAGTTCCGCAGCTGATGCCGATCATCGAAGTATTGGATGATAAAGTAAGAAGAAAATATGAAGATGAAAGTGTTTCTATCATTGACAGAAATGATACAGTTCATATGGCACATATTGATATCCATTATGGATTCAGCGTAAATGGTGTTGCTTCTCTTCATACAGAGATTCTGAAAGAGACAGAACTGAATAACTTCTACAAGATTTATCCGGAGAAATTTAACAATAAGACAAATGGTATTACATTCCGTCGCTGGTTATTGCATTGTAATCCAGCTCTCACAGAGCTTCTTGATGAACTGATCGGAGAGGGATACAAGAAAGACGCAGCTGAACTTGAGAAACTTCTTGCATTTAAGGATGACGATAAGGTACTCGACAGATTAGTAGAGATCAAACGTGCAAATAAAGAAGCACTGTGCAAATATCTGGAAGAGACACAGGGAGTAAAAGTAAGCCCTGATACAATCTTTGATATTCAGATCAAACGTCTGCACGAGTACAAACGTCAGCAGCTGAATGCATTATATATCATTGATAAATATCTTGAGATTAAAGCAGGAAAGATTCCGGCAGCACCAGTGACAGCAATCTTTGGAGCGAAGGCAGCACCGGCTTATGTGATCGCAAAAGATATTATTCACCTGATTCTCTGCCTGCAGGAGATTATCAACAATGATCCAGAGGTAAGTCCATACCTGAAGGTTGTTATGGTTGAGAACTATAATGTAACAAAGGCTGAAAAATTAATTCCGGCTTGCGATATTTCCGAGCAGATTTCACTTGCATCGAAAGAAGCCAGCGGAACAGGTAATATGAAATTCATGCTGAACGGAGCTGTAACACTCGGAACAGAGGATGGAGCAAATGTTGAGATTCATGAACTCGTTGGAAACGATAACATTTTTGTATTCGGTGCATCCAGTGATGAAGTAATCGAGCATTATGCAAAGGCTGATTATGTCGCAAGAGATTTCTATGAGAAGAATCCTGCGATCAAGGCAGCAATTGACTTTATTACAAGCGAGGAAGTTCTGAAAGTTGGAGAGAAAGAGAATCTTGAGAGACTGCAGCATGAGATTATCAGTAAAGACTGGTTCATGACTCTTCTTGACTTTGATAGCTATAAAGAAAAGAAAGAAGAAGCATTGAGAGCTTATGCAGATCAGAAAACATGGGCTAAGAAAGCACTTGTAAATATTGCGAAAGCAGGGTATTTCTCATCTGACAGAACAATCGAAGAGTACAACAGAGATATCTGGCATCTGTAAGAGGAGGAGAAGAACGTGAAAAGAGCGAGCGGAGTATTATTACCGGTATTTTCATTGCCATCAAAATACGGAATTGGCTGTTTCTCAAAAGAGGCGTATAAATTTATTGATCAGTTAAAAGAGGCTGGACAGAGTTACTGGCAGATTCTGCCGCTTGGACCGACTGGATACGGGGATTCCCCGTACCAGTCTTTCTCCACATATGCTGGAAATCCATATTTTATTGATCTGAAGACACTGATCAAAGAAGGACTTCTGACAAAAAAAGAATGTAAAGTGTATGATTTTGGAGAGCAGGCAGACAGTATTGATTACGAGAAAATCTACAATTCAAGATTTAAAGTGCTGAAAAAGGCATTTGAGCGTTTCGAAAAAGATGAAGCATATGATAACTTTATCAAAGAAAATGCGTATTGGCTGGATGATTATAGTCTTTACATGGCAATCAAGGACAGCAAAGGTGGAATCAGCTGGAATGAATGGGAAGAAGCCCTGAAAAACCGCGAGGAAGCAGCACTTGAGAATGCAAGAGAAGAACTTGCAGAAGAGATTGATTTTTACAAATTCCAGCAGTATGAATTCGATAAACAGTGGTCACGGCTTCACGCTTATGCAAATGAACAGGGAATTCAGATCGTTGGAGATATTCCAATTTATGTTGCATTTGACGGTGCAGATACATGGGCATCTCCGGAGTTATTCCAGTTTGATGAAGAGAATAATCCGGTGGCAGTAGCAGGGTGTCCTCCGGATGATTTTTCCGCAACAGGCCAGTTGTGGGGCAATCCGCTGTATAATTGGGAATATCACAAAAAGACAGAATACGACTGGTGGATTAAGAGAATCCGTCATTGTCTCAAATTATATGATGTAGTAAGAATTGATCATTTCCGTGGATTTGACGAATATTATTCCATTCCTTATGGAAATGAGACGGCAGTGGATGGGACATGGATGCCTGGTCCGGGAATGGATCTGTTCCATACAATTGAAGAAAGACTTGGCAAATTGAATATCATTGCAGAAGGCCTTGGATTCCTGACAGAAAGTGTACTGCAGATGTTGTCTGACAGTGGATTTCCGGGAATGAAAGTAGTTCAGTTCGCATTTGATCCAAACGGAGGTTCAACATATCTTCCGCACAATTACCCGGAGAATAGTGTTGTGTATACGGGTACTCATGACAACGATACAACAAGAGGATGGTATCACAGTACAGATAAAGCGACGCGAGATTTTGCAAAAGAGTATATGAATGCACAACGCTTGGATGAAGATGATTTGGCGTGGGATTTCATTCGTCTTGCAATGAGCAGCATGGCAAATCTTTGTGTGACACCAATGCAGGATTTACTGAACCTGGACGGTAAGGCAAGAATCAACGTACCATCTACACTTGGCGGAAACTGGACCTGGAGAATGGAGAAGGGACAGTTTGACGAAGAGACGGTAAAGAGATTGAAACGTATGACATGGTTGTACGAACGTCTTCCGAGAGAAGTTGAAAAGAAAATAAAATAGTATAAGAGAGGGACTATGTTGATGAGCATGGTCTCTTTTGTTTTTTTGATTATTATTCAGACGTTTGCAAAACAGTTGTTTTGGCTATCGGATCTATTTGTTAGGGTCGGGGAACGCAGTTTACGCATCTGCAACAACCGAAAGAACTGACGTCCTTTCGGTTAAGGGCATTCGCCCTATGTTTCCCAACCCTATCAGCTTACTGCAAGCAAGCTTGCAATAGCTGTTGGGGTTTGGAAACGCAGATGCTAATTTTTCAGAATATTCTGAATTGCATGAAATATATAAAAAAC